>Ga0256405_10002239_pt1 | contig 45878 bp, 80 predicted proteins | sample RumenRJG_02DNA_FD_189096 | JGI IMG/M metagenome (GOLD analysis project Ga0256405, IMG submission 189096) | Bovine rumen microbial communities from Lethbridge, Alberta, Canada - RJG_02 | ecosystem: Host-associated > Mammals > Digestive system > Stomach > Rumen | place: Canada: Alberta... | reverse complement strand
AATCCAATAGGACTAAGCAAAGCATCTGTGAAACTGAATGTTAATGTTTTTTCACCTTCCCAAGCAAGAAGTCTAGCGTTACCACGTCCGCCTTGTGCGTACACGGTAGTTGTACTCTGCTCCATAGAGGAAGTTGTAGCTGTATCAATGTAAAGAACAGGCTGACCAGTCTGGAACGTTGCCGTACCAATTCTGATTGGCTGTTTTGCACGGAAAACAATGTTAGCACATTCTCTAACACCAAACTTCATAAGTTTTTTCCTCCTTAAAAATTATCCTTATTAAAATTCTATTCTATTAGAATTTGGTCGAGAAACAATTTGATCTTCTTCGTCACTCAACCAACTATCTACATCTTCTAAATTTTCAGCTCCCGCAAGTTTAGCTTTAAACCAAGTATCATAACTATACTTTTTCTCAAATCTACGGAACTAATCAAATAATTGATAAACAGTATACTACATTAATTCTGAATAAGTATGATGATTAGCTTGTATTAGAATTGATATATAACGACTTAATATATTTATATTTTTCTAACCATCAGGTCTTTTCTTTTCTAATTTCTTATGCCTGTCTCTAAGTTTATTAGCAATTTGCTAAGCTAATTTATTAGCTGGATTATAATCTAATCCACCACCTAAAGTTTTTAAACAGAACATCTCTTCTAATATATCTTTAAACTATTCAAAATTATCATTATTAATCCAACATTGTTCTTTTTTACCGTCAACCTCTTTACTAAGAACCAACATTGTTGGCATCTTCATAAGAGTGTATTCAGGAAAAATGAGAGAGAGAACAAGTTCAGCAGATATAATACTACTTTTTACCGTAGCATCTGTTTTATTATTCATTATTGACATTAATACATCAAAATTTGTTTTATTAGCTAAATTATTTTTGTCCTTTTCCTCTAATCTATCTTTAGAAAAACAAAGGAAATTGCTTCCTAAATAAAAAATATCTTCACCTAAGAAAGCGATTTCCTTTATTTTTGGTTGATGTATATTAATCTTAGCTTTGACAAAAGGAAGATCATTACCAGACATCAAAAGAAGCTTATTCATATTCTAAGCTACCCTTTTTCTATTTATCTTCTGTAAAATGCAATGCTCTATAAGAAAGAGTATACATCGAAATATCTTCATTTAATACAACAAGATTTAAACCTAAGAAATAATACTATCCCATTCCAGATAATTTAATTCCACTACTAGTGCCTCTATTTTGCCATGCAATTTTATTATTATCTGTTAAAGAGTTTAAAATACCATCTATATAACCTGCAATAGCAATAGGTCTTATTTGAAAATTATTTAAATCCCATTCATCATCATAACAAATAATATCAAAATTAACAGTGCAATCCATAAACTTAGGATCTACAGCATTAGAAGTAAAATTATCATAAGTCAAAAGAATAAAAGACTTGATTTCTTCAAACTCTTTTCTAGCTATTTTTGGATTTGTTCTTACATATCCTTCTTTTCGTAATATACTTAAAGGTTTACTATCAATTAATCTCTTATAATCTTCATTATCCTAATCTAAACAATCAGGTTTATTCACTACAAGTAATCTTTTAAGTCTATCACTATATTTTCCACTTTTTACAAAAAGCTATTTAAGTATCGTCTCAGTATCTTGCGCACATGAAAAAAATGAAGAGTGAATAGGACGAATCTTTGTTACATCTACTCTCATTTATTTCTCTCCTTTTGTCTCTTAATTAAAAGGATTAACAGTAATTGTTAATTCCTAATTTCCATATTTTAAATCAAAAGTAACAGGTTTTGCTACCTCTTTAATTCTTAATTTTAATGTTGTTTCGGACTGGTCTAAAACTGTAATAGGCGCGGCCGCGGGTAATTCCCACTCATATGTCCCATTAGGTACATGATATTTAACTACATCATAAGATTGAACGACACTAGGCCCAACAATTTCAAATGCCATTTTCTAATCAGTATCATTCATCTTTTCAATCATTTCATTTGTACTAGTATAAGTCTACTTCAAAGCAACTCTAATCAGACCACCTGTTGAATTTTTACTACTAGTTCCATAGTTATCATTAAAGCCATAAACCTACCAAGTTTGACCATTAATTACAACACGTTCAAATCTATTAAAAAACTAAGTTGTAGTTTCATCTTTTGTAATATATAACAATTTACTATAATACAAATCATTCCAAACTACACCTTTTTTTACATTCCAGATAGCATCCTATTCATTAGGACCTACTGTCCAACCATGATAAATAATAGGATCTCCTTCTGAGCCATCTTCTTCTATTGGAATAACCTCTATTTCATCATCAGCTTTTCTTATCTATCCTCTAAAATAAGCTGTTTCTTCTGAATATTGTAAATAAATAATCCAATAAGAATTAGGCATATATCCATCATTTCCAGAAATCCATTCAAAAGTATCTCCTGGTCTTACACGATAAACTGTAGTATTACCATTTTCATCTTCTACTAAATTTCCATTAGAATCATAAAACTCTCCAGGAGTGCCAGTATCTACAAATTTATCTTTTATATCTGGATGTCCTTCATATTCAACAGGAACTTCTCTAAAAGGAATGGATAATATTTTATCCTAATAATCAACTTTTAATTTATCATGATTTATTAAACATCTAAAATGAAACTATCTATCATCCTTATCAAACTTTATTACAGCAGCCTGATAAGAATCATGTAAAGCTCGTTTCATACTTCTAAGTTTATCTTCTCTTAATCTAATAAGAGGGTCAGCATATCCAGTAAGTTCTTTTCCTCGTACATTAACTTTACTTTCACTTCCAGTATTATAATCTTTTTCTTGAAAAACGCCCCAATTAGACATTCTATCATGATTATAACGAGCTTTTAATACATTTAAACTTTTTAATTCTTCTGGCATAATTTTATACCTATCTAATTAAGTAAACTTAAACATTCAAATATAGTTCTTCTATATAAATAAAATTGCTATTCAGAAGTAAGAATATTCATTCCTTCAAGTTTACATAATAGAATTAAAAAAGACTATTCTTGCTGACCTAAAAATAATCTTTGCATTCCAGCTAACTATTCAATCACTGTTTGTAAAGGTTTTCTCCAGTCTGAACCCTATTCTCTTAAAGGAAGAAGTTTATATATTTGATTAATAAGCCGTTTAATATCTTCTTTGATTATATCCTATGAAAAATTAATATTATATCTAATAACCATTAGATATCCTCCTAATTTAAAATTTCATATTCAACTTCTTCATCTATATTATCAGACAGACTTGGATCTCTTTCACTCGGCATACCACCCATAGGCTCCATAATTTTACCCATATTAGAATGATATACACCATTTAAATCTATAATTCTACGTTTATATAATCTTTGTAAATGAAAGCCTTCTCTTTCATAATCCTTTTTCATCTGTAATAACTTTTGCATATGATTAGCTTGAGAAGTAAATTTAAAATCAGGTCCACTATACTTCATTCTAGTATTTTCAACAGAAGCAAGTTGTATACCTAACCATTCTACAATCATATAAGTAGAAAGAACATTAACCTATTCAAGAGTAAGAGGTCTTGTAAAAGCCCATGTATACTCTGTAGAAATTACTTCTCCTTCTTCATCTTTATGCTATATTTTTATATAACCAAATTCTAAAGCCTGACGAGGAAATTCAAACTTTGGAATAGCAGATGTTAAAAGTTGACGAAGAAGCTGTAAAGTATCTTCTTCAGTCAACTCTAAAAACATATCATCAGTTATTTTAGATAAAAAGCTATTATAAACAACAGAAAAGCGTGTTATTTTCATGTTTCCGCCTCCTGTAGATTATTATCAATCTTTTATAACTACTCTGCGGGCGCCGGTGCTTCCGGAATTGGACGTGTCCGAATCTGACTTAGACGGGACCGCCGCACGTCTTTTTGTAGTTTCTTTTTTCTCTACTATATCCTCTTCAGCTATCTTTAAATTTTCAATCGCGTTAGTGACATTAAATCCAAGTTTTTCTTGAATAGCCTGTCTCTTAGCAACGTCATTTAAAGGTAATTCAACTGCAATACTCTTTATACTTTCCTTAACTCCCTCTGGAGCAAAGTCAAGACAATCTAAAAATTCATCTAATGTTCCAGTTTGCATTAATCTAATAATATCTTCTTTACTATAAAAATATTCTGGCTCAATATCATAATTTAATTCTTTTAAAACATTTTTATCTTCAATAATAAGATAATCTTTTAAAATTATACTTCCACCTGGGATATAAGATAATTTTCTAATCTCCTCATAAGTAAGAATTTTTTCTTCTCCATCTTGAAACTCTCTTCTTAAATTGCCCATATCAGGAATAGTATATCCAACAATACCATTTCCAGAACGATTTTTAACTTTAACTTTTACACTATCTTCCATATTAACTTTTAATCTCCTTTTATGTCATAAAAAAATAAAGGGGAAGATATTCCTACCTTCCCCATATTAAAATTACATATCAACTTTAAGAGTTGTATTTCTATATACGCAGAGACCTGGATTAATGCTATAAACAGCAACACCAAATTTCTGGTATGTATGAATTGTCTTACTCCAATCGTCTCCATCAACTTCCTTAACCTGAGCACTTCCTTCGAAAGCAACTTTAACAGGTTTTTCAGAACCAGTAGGAATAATCCAGCAATAAGATGGGTCAATAACCTTTGTAGCATTAGTTTCATCAGTGAAAGACTGAGGAAGAACAATAACTGAGTGGCCCTTATAATCTCCAAGATAACCAAGGTTCCAACGTCTATTTCTCATATCATCAGAAACCCACTTATCTTGAGGAAGCATTGTAGCGGCAAACTCAAATGTACAATAAATAGAAGCTTTTCCATATGTATCAGCAACCATAAGTAACTTATCGAAACTGGTTTCATCAAATGTGGAAGCATTAGTAACTTTATTATGTGTACCAAGATTAGTAACCATAGCAACAAGAGCAGAAGCAATCTCTTTATAAACAGCTTCGTCCATTCCTTCAAGAACAATGTCATAAACATCAGCCATTGTTACTCTACCATCAAGAAACTCTTCGAAAGCAATCTGAGCTGCTCCACCATAAGCTGTGGTATTAACTGTTAAAGAAGCTCCATCAAGTTTGAAGACTTCATATCTACCAGCAAGACCAACTTTAGTAACAAACTGTTTTGCTCTACGTCTAGAAGCTTCAGTAATCTTCTGATAGAAAACAGGTTGATCGCCCTGAGCAAAAGTTCTGACATCAGCAAACTGACCATACTCAGCAAGAACCTTTGGAGGAAGAACCTCTGTAAGTTGAATTTCAATCAATTCAAAAATTGTATTTTTATTCTGTCTATAAAGAGCAGGTGTAGCTGCAAGTTCTTTTAATTCTTTTCTAAATGTATCTTCTAAAGCACTAGCAGAAAGCGTTTCTTCTCCATAAGAGAATGTTAAAGAAGGATTAACAGACGCTTTAGCTGTAGCTCTAGCTAATTCAATTAAACTTTTTCTTTCTAAAGCCATTATCTTTTCCTCCTCAACTAATTCTCTGAATCTTAACACCAGGCTGACCATCTGGCATTGTATAAACTTTACCAACCTGCCAAATCATACCAGTATCAGCTGTTGTAGCAGGTGTTAAATAACCAGTAGCAGTATTTACTTTAAGTAAATCACCAACTTCAAGACTTACACCAGTAACAGTAGAAGCTGGAGATGTATTAGCACCAAAAGTATTGGTTGTATAAATATCACCAATCTCAGTTCTTAAAAGTCTAGGAACCATTGTGCCACCCATGAAATCAGTTTTCTGCATAGCATAGTCTTTAAGACCTTGCTGTCTTTCGTCATAAAGCTTGATTTCATTCATGACAAGCATATATTCGCCTTTGCCAGTTAAGTTACATTCTCCTGCTGCATAATCATATTTTAAAAACATACCATTCTCAAGAATGTTAAATGTTGTAGAAGCAGGAAGCTGTGCATAAATCTGGCCATTTGTCTGAGCAGAAAGATGATTTGGTTCAACTTGACCAAAACCTTTTCTGGAAATCTGCGTTTTTTCAGGCATTATCGCAATCCTCCTTAATTAATCAATCATTATCTATATTATTTTTAACGGCTTTTACCCAATCAGGTAAGCTAGAATCATCTTCTGAATAGGTAAATGTTGTAGTAACATCTTCGTCTTTATTAGAATCAATTTCTTCAGTAGTTTTTTCTTCTACGTTAAAATTAATTTTCTTTTCAAAACAAATAACAGCAAGTTTTGCTTTAATTTCATCTAAAGAATATTTTGTTTTATTTTCAATTACATCTTTTTTATCTTCTTCAGAAAGCATGTAAAATTCTTCAATTAAAGCATCTTTCTTTTCATTTTCAACATTATTTTTAAACTCTACGAGTTCATCATATTCAGCTTTTAACTGATTATAATTTGTTGAAAGTTCATTATATTGCTGTTCTAATAAAGAGTATTTATCTTCGTCGTCTTCCTTTTTATCATCGTCTTCTTTATCATCATCTTCAGAAGTATTATCTTCTTCTTTTTTATCATCCTCTTCATTTGCCTTAAAATCATTTTCAGGCTCTTTATTTTCATTTTCATTCTCACCAGAGGCTTGGAAGTTTTCTTCTGGAGCAGGAGACTCTTCAGGGACAACTGGTTCAGAAGGTTCAACATTTTCCTGAGATTCAAAATCAACAGGAAGTTTTTCTTCTTGCGCCATTTCATTTCCTCCTTTTAGAGCATCTTTTAATTCATTAATCATTGAAAACAATGTTTTTTTAAAATTGTCATCAACTGATTTACTAAAATTAGAACTTACAATAGGCTTTGTTACAGAAGCACCTTCAAAACAAGGTTCTGTATCATCTCCTAAAATGCAAAGTTTAGTAAATATTGCATCATTGATTATAAAAAATTCAACATCATTTTTAATATTTGTTGCCCAATGACCTTCTAAAGATTTTTCATCAAGTTCCATAGATTGAGGTTTTCCTTCATCCACAACAGTTTGAACTTCTTCAAATTGTCCAGTCCAAAGATAACCAGTAGTCATGAGATACTCTCTCTATACCTCATTTCCAAATTCATCTGAGTCGTTAAACTTTTGAAACCATACTTTAGCATCAGGCGCAACAAACCCATATGGTTTAGTAAGACAATTAAAATGAATACCCTAATCGTCCCAAACCATTTGCTCACCATGATCTGCAAAATCTTCTTTTTGCTCTTTGTAATAACCAACGATAGGAGCGCCACGTAAGGTTTTTGCCATTTCCGTAGCAACTTCTTTTGAGATATAACTACGATTTCTATTTTCTCCAATATATAATACTTTAATTTCACATTTTGACATTAAAGGATTAATATCAAGAGGTTGTAAATTTATAAACTAAGGAGAATTGATCGTAGCAATAGATTGATGTGGCAACGCCATGATTATCTCCTTTCGTCACATACTCTATCTATTTTGTATAGTTTTATCGCTCTTTTCATTATCAGGTTTTTCTGGGCGGCCGGCCTAACCGTTACCGCTACCAGAAGTATCTGTCTTATTTTGTTCTTTACCGGTAACGTTACCCCTTCCCGCGAGTGCTTCTGCATTCATCGTGCTACTCATCATTGGTGGGATAAATACACGTACCAAATCAAGAATATCATTCTCAAAGTAAGCATTAGCTAATATAGAACTCTGAGACTGTCCAAGTGCAACTTGTGGTAACATTTTAGTAAAACCAACTTGCATTTGTTCTTTATATAATTTAGATACTTCTTTATAATTATAAATAGTAGTATTTAAAAATTGTGCCTAATAATAACACTTTTTAGAAGATTTATTAAAAGGCTAGAGCAATAAATTTAAAAATGACTCAAACTGTAAAAGAAGATCATACATAGAAGCTTCATCATTAAGTATAGAATTTGTTAAAGCTGTATTACCATCACTATTAAACTGTAACTGTGATACACCAGCTTCGTTATAAACCGTTCTCTCTACCTTTTCAAGTTCATCAATATTAGACTGATTACCTTTATCAGACATATCAGCAACATCAACTTCAGCAAAAGTGGTTAAAACATCTATACCAATAGCCTTACCTAACATGTTAACTGCATTATTATGTAAAGCTTGAGCTTCGTCAATATCAAAAATTAAATCACCATTTTTATCTATTGGCATCTTTTGAATAATAATCTTCAAAAGCTTTTGAGCCATCTTTTTTCTATCTAAATCTTGTGCTGCATCCAAATCTAAAATATAAGGAATAACAGAAATAAAAGGTGGATAATCATTATCATTTAAATTAAATTTTATAGTAGAACGATAATCCAATAAATACCAACTTCCTGAATCACCAGGAAAAGCTTTAGGAAGTTTCTTTTGCCTGTATAACTGATACCCTTTTTTAAATTCCTTTGGATATAAATTTAATACTTGATTTCTTTGTTCTGCATCTTTATAATATACATCAAAAAATCTCATATCAAACTAAACAGCTGGACGATTATTTACTTCAAATCTAGATCTACAATAATTAGGAAGTAATTCTTGAACTACAACCTTATTATTTTGAGAAATTAAATAACCATAATAACAACCATTTTTTACAACTTTTAAAGCAACTTTTCCACAAAATCTTTTTATCTAAAATTCATCAAAAAATTTTAAAATTTTAAAAAAATTGGAAAATTGTTTTTTCCGTTGTTTTTCGTTAGCAGTCTAATCTGCTGAACTATCATATAATCCAGCAGTAGTATCTAAAAGACCTTGGCATTCTTCTATATAAGGAGTTACAAACCAATCATATTTATATAAATAAGCCATATAACGACAAAGTCTTGAATAAATACCACTTGTTTTATAAAAGAAATTAGAAATCTATCTCATTCCTTCTATATCTCCCTAAGTAATAGCTTTTAAGACTTTTGCTTTATCACCTAATCTTGGATTAGCTTTTTTTAAATCTCCATAAGAAATAATTGCATCTTCTAGATATTTTGCACCAACTTTTATTTTAGAGAAATCTTTCGGTACATACCTCTCGTCAGTGTCTTGAGCAAAGGACATTTTAAAACCTTTTTTCTTTATCTATGCCATTCTATCTCTCATGTGACACCTCTTAATTAATATCCAGCACGTTCCATAATATAATCATAACTAATCATTTCTTCATCCCAATAAGGAATTAATATTAAATTAATGTTATGTTTTTTACAGTATTCTCTTTTTCTCATATCATAAAATTGCTGTTTTTTTAATCCAGTCATACCACCAAATTTAGATTTTGGTTTATAATGTTGTATCCCTTGATACTAAATTAAAAAATCTATATCACCATCATCATCAAAAACAGCAAAATCAAAACGTAAAGGATGACCACTAGAACTGACTAAATCATCAAAACTATATTCTTCTTTAAAATCTAATCCAGCCTAATTTAAAATATCTTCTATTTTTATCTATCCGTAAGAAGCTCTCATAGTCTCTCCTTTCTTTTAACTAATATTATTTTAAAAAACTACTTATAACTTTTATTTTTTTTGTCCGAATCAACTAAAAAACATTAAATCGGAAACCTTAAAACCTTTTCTTCTTTTCTTTCTATCTTCTTCTTGTTTTATATAATATAATCCATATATAAAAGCAGAAAATTTATCCTTATTAATACTTCTTGAAGATTGTTTTAAAATAATATTAACTCCTTCATTTTCTTCCACTAAATTAAGAGTTTGTGCTTTAAGCGCATCTGTTAAAACAAAAGGCATAAGATAATCTGCTCTTTGATCTGGACTCATATTTTGTCCTACTTTAGTACTCATTAATTTAACTCTAGCTTGAGATTCATCAATAAGCATTTTTATTCTACCAGAAGATAATTGTGTTTTAGCATAAGTATAAGCTTCTGTATTAATAGGAGCATTAGCTTTTACAAGATAAAGAGCATTTTCTTCTACTTCTGGACCTTTTACTTTTTTATAAAGATCAATAGTATCTTGAGCGGTACCACCTTCAACACCAAATGGAGGTAACTCATCTCCTGTTTCTGGATCTATTTGTGCCTTAGTCATAAAATCAATTAAGCCAACACCAAGTCCATTAGCATCAACAGAAAGAACACGGGCTTTATATTTATAATATAATTTTTTAAGTTTTACACTTTGTTCTTCAAAATCTTCTGCTTCATAGGTATATATGTTAACTAGACTTTTTAACGCTGCTCCTTGTGGTTGAGGAGTTACCTTAAACACACAAGCTTCAGTTGTACATTTAATACGTCCAACGTCAACACCTATTACATAATATGCAGATTTTGAACTGCGGCCGCTGTATTCATATTCAGGCTGGAGTAATGTACGATGTTTATCAAACTTATCACCAGAAAAGAAAGCATTCTAAGCATCACCAGACCAAATACTACGATACTCACGATCAAAAGAATCTTCATTAAAAGTACCAGAAAGTTTAAGCTGATCAACAAAGTCTTCATTTAAAAGACCTTCTTTAATAGGTGTTTCATATGTACCACCCATTATCATAACTTCATCAGGATTTATAATACTTTGTACAAGAAGCTATATTAATTTATCATATGCAAAAGTATTTTTCCATCCAGCAGTAGTGATATAAATTTGAGATTTATTTATTAATTCATTAGGATGTCTTGTTCCGTCTGAAAGTATTCTATCAACGTTTGTAGTAGGAATAATAACTTCATTAAGAATTGTTCCGTCAATAAGAACACACTCTTCCATCAAACCACCAGTACGACGTTGGCCTCTAGACTTCTCACTAGCAACAAGAATATCAAGAGAAGAACCATTTTTCCATACATAACGAACATTATCTCTTCCTTTTGTAGTTTTACCACGCTACCAGTTTATCTATTTTTCTAAAACAGGAAGAAGATGACATATCTATTCTACTTTTGCCATTGTAATACTAGCAGCCTGCTATTTACCACCAGTAGTAACAAATAAATGAGAATTTGGATAGAATGTACATCTAAGCATTAATGCCATAACTGATAAGAAGGATTTTGAATAAGCACGCGGGAACGTTGCATAAACATACCGATGCCGCATAACTACTCGAAGAAAGATTCTTTGATAAAATAAAAACTTAAAACTACTATCTGGACCTTTTATAAAGTCAATAAATAAATCTGGATACCACTTAAAAAAAGCAATAAGTTTTCGTAACTATGGTAAATTTTCTTGTAATCTTTCTTCTGATATGCCTTGCTTTTTACTTTCTGCATTACTAAGCTAAAGGAGTGTCTGTAGACTCATTTTCAACATCCTCCTTTTTCTGTCTCTATAGCTAATTATTAAAATCCTTAATATCCTAATCTGTTACCTAAACATAATCTAAACCTTTTTCTTTTGCTTCTTTTCTATCTTGTTTCTGTTGTTCATTATTTTTAATCTTTTTCAAATAATCTTCAATTTCACGTTTTAAAGCAGGATCTTCATATACAAGAGACTTAGTATATTCTTTTAAATCTTTAATAATAGTATCTACTATATCTAACTATACATCAATAGGAATTTGAGGTATTTCACTACCATGTTTCTAACAATAGTCAACAAGCTAACCAACTGAATCTATAAACTCACTAGTTTTTTCTTTATTCTGAGCAGCCGTAAATTTTGCGGATTTCCGCAAAGTATCTGAAACTCTAGCGAGTTTCTGATACCCTTCAAGATCTCCTTGATCAATAGCTTGATTCATTTTAAGATTATTTTTGCAGATAAGAATAAGAGTTGAACGAGTATCAGCATCTTGAATATCAAAAGAGTTCATCATTTCGTTATAAAAAGTTTCAAGTTGCACCCATTCTTGAGGAGTATAATATCTTCCCCACTTCATAACAAGCATTTTCTTATCATCTTCTGTTAAATCTTGAGATAAATCAGGTATATCTTCCTATGCCATGAATTGTTTCTCATTATAAAGATTAGTAGGTCCAACAGGGTCAAAATCTGCGGGCGCCACTTTATCATGTTTTCGCTGGACCTTTGCGGACGTAAGTGTGCGATATTGTGCTTCAGAAATCTAACCTTTTTCATATTGTTCCGCGTACATTTGCTGTAGGGCCTACTCCTATTCCGATTGAGCGGCCGCCGAGCCTTCGTGCTATAAAGTTAATCTCTCTGTATCTTCCCATCCACAGTCTTTAAACTGTCTTAATTTCATTTTAGAAAGATATTTACCAAAGACAGTTGTATTATTCTTTTTTGTAGGATCTTTTGCATATGCCTTTTCTCTTAAACTCTCCCATTCCCAAGGAAGCCAAGGTACATCATACTCTTTTAATAACCATACAAAAGTTTCTGGATCCCATATATTAATATGCATGAGAGTACATTTTTTACATAATTTAGGTTTACTACCATCTTTATATGTATAAAATTCTGTCTACTCTTTTGTTAATCCACATTTAGCACAAGTTAATTTTGCCAATTATATCATTCCTTTCTCTTTTTATTTCGACATTCTTTACATATACTATAAAATCCATCACGGCTTGTGTTATTTTTAGAAAAGAATTTATTATGTGCTAATTTAATCTACCCACATTTGGAACATTTTTTCCATTTTCCCTTTTCTACCATTGTATAATACCAAGTTAATTCATCTTTCTCAACATAATCAGCTATTAATTTTGGTATCTTTTTTCTCCAAAGAGAAGAAATATATTCAACAGAATGAGTAGTTTTATAAGTATTATAAAGCAACTGTTGTATTTCTAAATTAGATTTACCATCTATTTTATAAATTAATATATCATACAACATAGGATAATTTTCTTTCAAAGCTGCATCAATAGCATCTTCAAGTACCATCATAAGATAGTATATATCTGAATTAAATCTATCCCAACAACTTTCTTTTATTTTTGAATAATTGCATAATAAAATAGAAACATGAGTTGGGTTAAATAAAGAAATAAGTCCTTTATTAACTATATCACCTTTCTTATCAATTTCCATATGATCTGTTAAATCAAGAGTGGAAAAACTTCGAATTAAATTAAGACTATAAATAACAGGACGATACGCACTTTTCATTACATATTGATCCTGCCTCATTTCTATGATTTGTTTTTTAAGAAGATACTTTTTCTTTCCCCTGGCTTTTTTCTATTGCTATTCAACCTTAGCAATTTCTTCTCTAAGCTACCTTAAGCCGGGGATTGTATCTATATCCTTTTGAGTAATTTCATATTTTGGAGTAAGAAGAACATTTTTATCATTAATAATCATATTATATATTCCATCTTCTCCAGTTTCAAATTTTCCTACTAACCCCTCAAAAGAAGTCTCTCTTTTGTTAATCGTTACCATTCTATTATCTGTATTAATATTTTTCTATTTTTTCTCTTTTTTAGTCATCGCAAATATTATATAATTTGAGAGAATTTCTAAATATTTATTAGTTAATCTTTCTTGAGGAGTATTTGCAATAATTTTTTCAACTAATTTCACGCGTTCTTCTGGGTCTTGAATAGAATAATCTAGTCTAATAATATTTTCACTGGTCTATTGCATCTCTTCAACGGCCGCCGCGTTTTCTATCTATTTTTGCATTGAAATCTCCTTATTAATAATCTATGTATACATTATACCAAAAAATTTTCATCTTGTCAACGAGTCCTTAAACAGATACTTTACAATTATAAAAAAATATGATATAATAAATTATCAAATAAAATAAAAGAGGTAATATTATGTCTGTTATTTATAAATATCGTGTTGAAATGGACTTAGAGACAGAAAGTATGTATATTGAACTTCCAATAGGAGCAGATATATTATCTGTTATTGTAGAAGATCCTTATACTGCTTATATCTATGCTATCGTAGATTCAAAAGAAGAAAGAACACAAAGAAGAGAAGTTCTTTGGCTAGGAACTGGATGGGAGTTAAATGAAGAACAAGAGATAAAGATAGCAGATTATGATTATCTCGGTACTTATAAAGCTCCTGGATCTTATTTAATTTGGCACTTTTGGATTGAACCTGATAATAATAGATTATTTGAATTTTAATCAATAGTAATGAAAGTAGCTATAATCGCGGCGACCGGTGCCCTTAATTACCGTTTATTAGATAATAAACTTAATGAATTAATTGAATCCTCTGGGTGTTATTTGTTTTATATCTTATGTGGATATATAGAGGGAAGAAAAAGTGAAGAAGAAACACTCGGTGAATTATGGGCAAGAAATAATGGTGCGCCAACTCTATATATCCACGAAAAAACGATTGACAAACTTATAGATCGACTAATTTTTAGTGCAGATTATGCTATTTTCATTTTAGATGGTAATCCTTTAATCAACAACGCTTTTATGAGATATAAAATGTCGGGTAAGCATGGAAGTGTAATATACGCTCAATAAATTTTATATATTTAATATTAAAAATATTTTAATACAACAAATTATTTTTGCCCAAGGAGGTTTTATGAACTACTTCGCTATTGTTGTTGCAACTGCTCTTTTTGTTATGACCTGGGTTCTTTATTGGGTCAAGGGAATTTCACTTGATACAGCAGTAATTACAAATATGATTTTTATTATGCTATTTCCAATTTATGTGGAATTTGCAATAGATAATGAAGATGAAGATGAGGGTTAATGCAAGAGAAGAATAGAAAGGAGGAGTCGCGGGAAGGTTAAGGGCATGCCATTCGTAATTAACCGTTGCCGCAGATAAAAGTGAAAATGAAAAAGAAAATAACAATACCTAAAAGACTCTTACCTTCAGCTAAAAAGATAGCAACAAGAGGATTGTATGAAATTATATCGCCTAAAAGTAAGAAAAGAGATTATAGCAAAAGACTAAAGAAAGGAAAATATTAACATGCGGAAAGGCTAAGGGCATACCTTTCCCAGTTAAGGGCCGCCGCGTAAATAATATGAATGATGTAAAAGCTAGTTTTATTTTATTTCTTATATTTTTATTTTTATGTATTTTAGATATATTTTGTGGAGTTGTTAATCTTAAAGAAGATAATAAGCCTTTAGCTGGCCTTACTTTTTTCGCTGCTGGAGCAGCTTTTGTGATAATGACTGTTCATGCTTCAAGATTGCTAGGGTGAAAAATAATGAACTATTTAAATAAAATAATAAAAATGACTAAGGGTTCTATCCCTTTGAGAATTAAGAAAGAAATTAATAACGTAAAAATTGGAATTGAAAATGCAGCTAGTTGCGGAGAATATGAATATCGTAGATTACTTTCTTTTCTTAGTTATCCTGATGAAATAATAGAATATTTTAAAAAAGAAGGTTTTTAGGTAAAATTAGAAGAAAGATATTTAGAAGATTTTTATAAAACGTTTAAAGAGGACTATCTTACAATAAGTTGGAAAGAATAGGATAATAATGAAATATATTAATACGGATACACTTAATAATCTTTTTGATGAAATAGAAGATAGAGCAAAAAAGATGAACTATTTTTTTGTAGCAGGAGTGATATCAGAATTAAAAAAATATATAAAAGAAGAACTTCCTACTATTGAAATAGAAAATAGGGAAGTAAAATTTGATTTTAGATTTAAAATTTAACTTGGTACTGGGAAAAACGTGGACTTATGTAAACCTGATGAATTGTCAGACAATTCCCATAACCTTCCCCCGCTAGCTTCCTTTTGTCAGAAAATTTCAAAAAGGTTCTGACCCTCCCAAACATCTCCCACAATTTTCAGATAACACTTCACTCCGGTAAAGTGTTATTTTTTTAACGTTAAAAAATTAACAACGTATCGTTAAAAAATTAACAAGCAGCGAGATTGATAAAAATTTAACAATGTTTTGTTAAAAAATTAACAAGCAGCGAGATTGACAAAAATTTAACAATGTTTTGTTAAAAAATTAACAAGCAGAATTTTTGTTAAAAATTTAACGATACATTGTTAAAAAATTAACAAGCAGCGAGATTGACAAAAAATTAACAATGTTTTGTTAAATTTTTGTCAAATGAATAATCTGATAATTCAGTGAATAATCTAATTGTTTAATGCAATTTAAATTTTCAGAAATTTATAAAAGGCTAAAAATGTATAAAATAATGCACAAAAATGTATAAGAAAAAAGAAATTTTTTGTGCATAATGACCCACAGAAGCGAGATTGACAAAAGTTTAACAAACTATTGTACAAAAAGAAGAAGTGTGTTTTGTGCAACATGCACAACGTGAAAAACTAAGTTTTTAGAGTTTTAAATTGTTTAAATTGTGTATACAATAGCAACAATTCAATCTATTGTATGAAAAAGAGTTTTGTTTTGAGTGAATTGTTGCTATTGTATACACAATTTCGCTGGACAGCTTGCGGGCGTGTGCGCAATTTAGCTTTTTGTCTGACAATTTAGTTGATAAAAAAAAGAAGTCAGGCTTTTCAGCCTGACTTCCTGAATTGTTTATTCATCTTTTAGTGCTTTTAAAGAACTTTCTAAAAATTCCATTATTGTATTATTTAAATAGTGTAAATTGTTTTCTTTTGTTTTTTGTTTCTGACAAAATCTATCATTCCAAGCCATTTTTTCTAAAAGCCACTCAATGGCATCTAATTGTAAATCAATTTCATCAAGTAGTGCTAAAATCGTACTTTCCACTTCTTTTTTATCTGAAAAAGTAACTAATATTCCACTATCGTCTATAGGTTTCATATCAAAATCAATCCATATACAATTAATATTTTCAATTTCAGAGATTCTTCTGACAATCCATGCAAAATCTGCATCATCGTAAGTATTTGCTGTTAAAAGGGCATTATTGATATAAAGTTTGAACATCTTTTTCTCCTTTTTCTGAATGTTATTTAAATTGTTATTATTGTTTAAAGAAAAGGCACAACTTAGTAAGTTGTGCCTTTTTAAAAGGCTTTTACTTGAAAAGACTATTTTTATAGTCAATCAATGCAATAACTGTACTATTGAGTGTATACCAGTGATTCGGGCATGGAATATTTTCAAACTCACAAAAAGCCTTAAAAATATTATCACTCATGTTAAACATAACATCTTTTATTAAATTAATATTGAAAAGGATGTTTTCTTTTTCTTCCTCATTGCACCAAAAAATACAGATATTAAAGGAAATATCATTATAAAATTCAATACGAGATTTTACACTTTTCAAGTCTTCGTAAAAAGTTTTTACACAAGTTTCGGCTTCTTTCTCTGTCAGTTTTGACGAAAAAATATCGTCGCAAAGCTGAAAAATACCATCACTACAGATCATTTCCATATTAAACATATTCTTTTTTCTCCTCTTCTCTAATCGTATAAAATAATAATTGCTGTCTTTCTCCAATGCACTATGCGTTACTTCGCTAAAGTGCTTTTTACTCTACCATGAAACGGAGTTTGCACTATTTAATTATCAAAGAACAAAAGGTCATTAGATGCAAGCCGTCCACCCGACGCTTTACCGCTTTAAAGTGGCAAATAAGGGATTTACCTGCTCCCCTCGGGTTAATTCCATTATAATAAGAAGAGATTTTTCTGTCAATACCTTTGTTAAAAACTTAACAGCAAAAAGTGTATTTTCTACCTTTTGCACAAAAAGTCTAAACCAAATCCTTGAAAATTCGTCATTTTTACCATGTTCGACCGACCCAAGTCGAAGTTTGTTAAAAATTTAACTGGCATGTTAATTGATTCACAAAGTCCGGATCCGGTTAGAGATGTCTAACTCCCGAAAGTCATGTCTAACCAAAATTAGTCAAGTGCAACATTATTTTCGGCATTATGCACAAAAAACTCGATTAAAGTTTGTATATATTTTTTTAGTATACTTGGTTTACATAAATTGGTAGTACCAATTTAAATTGGTAGTACCAGTTAGTTAGTCAACTCTAACTATATATTAAATTATCGTAGCAATTTTAACATCTTCACTTTATGAAATGGAAATTTTATGGAAGTTACCATTTTTTAACCGTTTTTTAACCAAAATATTTAACATTTTTGTAACAAAACTTAATAAAATTGTAATTGAATTTAACAGGATTTTCTGCTATCGTTTTAAGTGTCCTGAGGGACAGGCACTCACATCCATGCGGTTCTCGCATATGTGTCCGTTCCGAAGGAACGGGTAGCTCGCCCACGTAACGGGTAGCACGCTCTTTGACAGCTGAATAGCGCAGATGGGGATATGGCAGTATATATAGTTTAATTTTATTTGAAAAGGAGATATATATTATGACGATCTGGATTAATGGAAAAAATGTAAATATCGACCTTACAACTGCTGACAAGCAGGATATTGCAGATTTTTGCATCTACAGTATCACAGACCTTATCAATGAGGTCGTCGACCTTGACTCATGGGATGTCAAGGCAGACATTGATGTTGACCTGTATCAGCACGGGTCATGGCAGTACAATGTCGAAAATATCGATACCTGTTACGCTATTAATAATGGCGCCATGCAGGTGCTTGACTTCATCGGAAAAACATGTGATGAAATTTCCGATATGATTAAGGCAGTAACACCTGTCTACTATATGACAGGACAGTTGATTGGAACTCCAGAAGTTTCAAAATTGAAAATTCTGGGAGAAGTTATTGACAAGCTGTATGAGGCGGTTGATGATGCAATTACCGCTTTTGTAAAGAGTGACTGGTACGAAGGGAGAGGGCTGTAAAGCCCTCTCGGAAAGGAAAGGTGAGGATATGAGATTACAGGAAATCGTAAATAAGACTTTCGAAGAGCATCAGTTATGGTGCGAACTGGAAGAAGACGGACTTCTTCCGATACAGGTAACAGTTCTTCCCGAATGTGCGAGTTACTTCGGGACAGATAACCGAACAGGTCACACCTTTTGGAGAGGTATTTCCGGCAAGTTGTGGGAACTGAAATAGATAACAGAAACTGAAATAAATACAATATGGCAGGGGACAGTAAGCCCCCTGCCACCTAAAAAGAAAGGTGGTAAATATGAAACTTTATAAGAACTTTAATAGTCTGGTAGAAATTACTATGGATCATTGGTATTATGGTAGCAAGCATATTTCTTTTGCGATTATCATGGAAGCAGGGGAAACATGGGATGAAGAAACTTATCAAGATAGAATTAATAAAATTCTTGATTGCGCAGACCCTTACCATACATACGAAGAATATAAAATCTGTTTCCGCCTTTTATGTGGAAATGAAGTATATACAGAATATGTTAGCAATCAATTTATTGATGAATGGATTGCACATAGATAAAAAAAAGCCGGAGAAATCCGGCTTTTTTTCTTGTACCCCTTGTTAAAAAATTAACAATTTCCGCCCACGCTCAATTTCACCCCGAAAATTGTTAAAAAATTAACAAGCCAGTTAGTCAAGTCAAAATTGCATTTTCAGCACCCTGCACAAAAAATCCTGAAATCTTTATACAATATTCCGGTATTGTAAAAAACTCAAAAAAGCGTTATAATAAATGGGGGCGGCTTGATTGTTAAAAAATTAACAGTTAGACGTCTCTAACCAAAGTTCGACGTCTCAAACCGAAAAATTATACACCACGCGACCCCAGTTTGTCAAGACTAATTTAATTTTTCAGCACTTTTCACAAAACATCCCGGAATTTTTTGTGCAATACTCCAGTATTTACAAATACCCCCAAAAATGTTATAATGTCGGGGGATGCCTCGGTTAGAGATGTCTAACCGAAATTAGATACCCCTAACAAAAGTTTGTCAAGAGAAACATAATTTAATAAAAAATTAAGAAAAAAGTCATATAATTATAATATTTTTATGAGATAATTAACAAAATGGAATAGAGCCGGAATATGAATCGGCATAGGGTTAACTATGCCCGGAATAACTATGGCATGCCTTTATGGTTAGTATATCCAGTTGACGCTTATATGGTTTTATATATGATTGGACTTAAAACTGTTTATACCCCTAAAATTTCATTGAAAGTATTTTAAAACCATTTATACCCCTAAAAATATTTTGAAAAAGTTTTAAAACTGACCCTTGACAAAATAAAAAATTTTTGTTATTATTTATATAGAGTTAAAAATACACAAAAGAAAAGGAGATACCATTATGACAATTATCTGTGTTTATATTAAATATAACCTTACCCCTAAAACAATTTTCACAACAATAGAAAATATTGAAAAAAATTTTCCTTGCTTTACTAATACAAAAATTTTAGATAATGAATATCTTGAATTTCAAGTTAATTGCAGAGAAGAAGATGCCCCTAATATTGAAAAAATACTCGCAAACTGGATTTGAAAAGGAGATAAAAAATGTATAAAAAGGAAAATAAAAAAGATAGTACCCTCATTCAAATAACACTTTTTGATGTAAATAATAAGTATAAACCTGTTAGTACGATAATAGAAGTGGAAAGTATTGAATGGTTTAGAGAACATATAAAAGAATGTAAACTTGCCGCCATAAAAAAAATTTGTTTACAAAGAGGATGGACAGGTAAACAGCTTCTTGATTTAGGATATAAAAAAATCAAAGCACGTAACTATACACTGTGGAAAGAACTCCAAAAGAAAGAAGTAAAAAAATGAGTAAAGGTGCAAAGTTTATTCTGGAAATACTTTTAATAGTTAGTGTTTTTGTAATGATTAATACAGGCTTAACGTTTGTTGATAATACTATTGTTAGAGAATGTGAGGTAGAATGTTTCGAAGATAATGTTGTGTACTTTCGCGATGAACAGGGAAACATCTGGGGATGGGAACTTGGGAAAAATGAAGGTTATCACCTTGGACAAAAGGTTAGCTTGTTGATGAACACAAACAACACCAAAGAATTAAAAGATGATTTTATTTTGAAAATAAAGGTTGACAAATAAAGATAAAAGTGATAAAATGATTAATAGAAAGAGGAAGGAGAACAAAAGAAAATGACAAAAGAAGAAATGATGGATAAGGTAATTAAAAAATACGGTTTTGAATCAGAAATAACAATTTTATTTTGTAAAATTTGTGAAAAATGTGATTCCAATTCTACAATAAGATGGACTTACATAATGTTAATGGCTTAAAAATTTTTTCTTGACAATCAAACCGGAATGTGATAGAATTAAATCATCAAGAGAAAGGAGAAAATAAAAATGTTTGGTATTTGTTTAGAAAGAGATAATGAGGTTGTTAATATTTCTGATTACGGTTTTGAATGGTATGTTGATAACAAACTTGTTAGAGTAGGACTTGTAGAAGATAAAGAAAAAGATATTCAGTTTCTCATAGAAGAAGGATTTTCAATAGTAGAATAGTAAATGAACGCGGCGGGCCTGTTCAATCCAGAATTGGACAGACCCCTGCCCAGATTAAACGGGCGGCCGCGACTCTTTTTAAAAAGTAATTCTTAAAAAATAAAATAAAACCATTTCAAAAAAATAGTCACGTCTAAAACTCATCCCGAAATACCCCTAAAAAATTTTTCAAAAATACTTGACACCCACCCCTAAAAATGGTATTATTATATCAGAAATAAACAGTACCCCTAAAAGGAGAAAAAACATGACATACGAAATGGAAAAAGCTATTGAAACAGGCGCACCCCTTAGTGAAATCCTGAAACTGGCAGGCATCGACCCCGAAGAATGGATCTGGGAAGAAGGAGAGGAGTAATCCTCTCTTTTTTTTAACTAAAGTTAGACGTATTTAACTGTTATTTTTTTAACAATCTTTTATAAAATCCTCTTGGCGGGGCGCGCGCGTCCGACGCGCCCCGAAAATTATACCACACCTGAGTCGCTGTTGTCAATAGGCAAAATGCACAAAATTTTAGCTTACCTTGGCTCCCAATTTTGTACAATCTGACGATTGACAAATAAGGGAAAATAGTTTAATATTATACTTGTAAAGAGCAAGACACATAGAAAGGAGAACAAACTATGACACAGACAACAATTTGCTACAAGGTTAAAAAAGCCATCCCCTTTACCGATTGCGATCATTTCCTTGCCTATATAACATGGAAAACAGTTGAAGAAGCCCAGAAAGACGCTGAAAAACTGAACAGAGAAAAACCTGCTACTTTATGGAACGGACTTCCCATTGATTGGGATACAGTAGATTATTTCTACGCTGACAGTCAAGAGGATTTCTAAAATCCTCTTGACAAAATAAAAAAACTTTGATATAATCTTTATAGAAAATAAAAATAGTTAAAGAAAAGGAGAATTAAAAATGAGAAAACTGGTTTATGTAGGACATGATAAGTATGATACAATCGTAAAAACAACTTCATATGAGGAAATGAAATTTTGGAAAAGTAAAGGTTTTATCTTTAAAGAAGTAATGGAAGATATAAAGGAAGAAAAGAAACCGGATACAGAAAGAATCGCAAAAGTAAGAGCAAAAATGGGACTCTAATATGGCACGAGGGAGCGGTTAAAGCCGCTTCCTTTTTTAACTAAAGTTAAACCTCTCTAACTTATTTTATACTTGACTAACCGGCGGCGGGCCGCGCGCAATTCTTGCGGCCCGTTAAATTTTTAACAATCTGGGTTTGTGAATTTTTTAACGCATTTTATGATTGTGCATTATGCACAAAAAATCCTGATAATCTTTATGCACTATGCCAGTTGACATTCAAGGAGTAATCTGCTATATTATACTTAACAAGAGGATACAGAAAGGAGTTAAGTAATATGAATAGTAAGCATTATACCATGGATCGGAAAGCAAGAGAACAGGTTATCAGATCTATAGGCGAAGGTAATATAGTTGCTACTTTCACTATTGACCGTAACCATCCTAATGGAGCAGAGTTGCATAAAATTACAGACACAGGAATTATTATTATATGCAACAAAAGAACAAATAAAATGATTACAAAATTAATTGCAAGACCTGGGCAAATAAGAAGATATTATAAAAACGGAAAAGCACCGAAAAATTTAATTGATAAAGCTATTGACAATACAGTAAAAAACCATTATAATTATATATAGAAAGAGAGGTAAAAAAAATGACTTTAGAAGAAAAAATGGATGTTTTAGAATGGCTCGATATTCATTCAGATGCAATTCAGTGTATGACAAGTATTCATGGATATAATGAAGAAACACTTTCTGATATTCTTTATTGGAAAACTGGATATAAAGATTTTGAGCAGTTTTTAAAGGAGAATTAATATGGTAAGAGTAAAAAATCCAAATAAAAAAATACAAAAAGCAAAAAATGCTATTTCAAGAATAAAAACAGATTTTAACACAGGAACACGAACACACAAAAGTGCAAAAGATTACGACAGAAAAAAAGAAAAACTTTTTTGTAGAAAGTATTTGACAAACTAAACCAAATATGATAAAATATAATCATCAAAAGAGAAAAGGAGAATAAAATGACTAAAACAATATGGATGATTACTAATCAAAATGATAATACAAAAACTGAATTAACTTATTATCATTTTGGAAAAGAACCAAAATTTCCATCTTGGTACATGGAAGAAAAACACATATATACAATAGAGATGACTTGGAATTTAAAATTAATTAAAACGCCTATCATATTTCTAAAATGCTTGTTTCATCAGTATATTATAAAATAAACCGCGGACGCCCTTAGTTAATAAGGGCGCCTAATTATTTGTTAACCGTTCCCGCGCCTTAATTGACTTTTTAAAAATTTTATGTTATAATAATTATAACAATTAAATAAGGAGAAAACACAATGCAGGATATTTTCAGAATCTTTGAGGTCCGGTAGGGTGTATTGTATGAATTGGCTTATGTAGTTACTAAATAGTCTACACAATTCTATTTAGAGTCTTGCAATTCACACAATACCGATGAAAATGTGTTTTATTTCGCTCAAAAAATACAAATAGAGCGATAATTCACTCGGAAGAGCCACTGTTTACAGTCGGTTCTAGCCGAAAACTGAAAACACGCAACCTCAGCTGAAAATAGTCTGAAAATAATGCGAAATCATCCTGAATTGTTTATCCCATAAACACAATTCTGGAAACTCCTAAAATTGTTGTTGGCGGCGCGTCGTGGTTTGTGACGCGCCGCTTTTTAATTTCTGTTAGGCGTGACGAATTTTGGTTAAAGATATCTAACCTCGGTTAGACACCTCTAACTCCTGTATTATGTCTCTAACTCTGGGTCAATATCCTTAACGGCCGGCCGCAGGCCGAAAAATTATACCACACCCGACCCCAGTTAGTCAAGCCAAACTTTTGAAAAAATTGCACAAAAATAAAACTCCCGTTTTGTGCAAAAAGTAGAACCTTTTCCTTCCCCTTGACTTTTGTATAATTTTTTGGTACAATCTACATGTAGGGACTACAGAGAAGGAAAAAGAGAAAAGGGGTATATTATGTATACTAAAATGATTGTGTTTGATATGGATGGAACTATTGTTGATTTATATGGCGTTTCTGATTGGTTGACGGACTTAGAATCAAAAAAAACTCGTCCGTATGATATTGCTAAACCGCTTTACCCTATGGAAGCATTAACCACTATTTTATGTAAACTTCAGAATCAGGGATGGAAAATTGCTATTACAACATGGCTTGCTATGAACGGTACAAAAGAATATAACAAAGCCGTTACAAAAAGTAAAAAGGCATGGTTAAAAAAATATAATTTCCCTTATGATGAAATTCACTGTATAAAATATGGTACAACAAAGGCAAACTGTACAAGATATAAAGCTAACTTTCAAATACTTGTAGATGATAATGAAAAAATCCGCAAGGGATGGACTTTAGGAAATACAATAGATGCCACAAAAAATATTTTACCTATTTTAGAGAATTTACTTGACAATAACTAAAAACCATGTTATACTTAGTATCTAAGAACAAAACAAACACAAAAGAAAGAGGGTATGTATTATGAGAAAAAAATTTTATCTTACACTGGACACTGAAACCGCAACACTCCCCTTTGCTAATGAAATTGCAAAGACAGCAAGCGAAAAACAGAAAATTGCCATTGCTAAACCGCTTGTTTATGATATTGGATGGACTATCACTGACAGAATAGGAAATATCTATAAAAAAGTCAACTATCTTATTCAGGAAACGTTTTTCGTTCCTAATGTTTTTAACACCGCTTACTATTGCAACAAAAGACCTATTTACATGAAATTGCTTGCCGATGGTTTTGTAACTGCTAAAACATGGAATGATGCTATTGAAGAACTGCTGAATGACCTTGATTATTGTGACATTGCTACAGCCTATAATGCCTGTTTTGATTTTAAAAAGGCAATTCCTTTCACAGAAACATATATTCAGCATTTATACTCCGCTGATTATAACGAGTGGGAAAAACAGCAGAAGAAAAAATGCAAAGCAATTATTAAAGGCAAAAATGAAGCTGAAAATCCAGAATATCTTACACCTGTTTTTAAAATCCGTGGTTTTGAATTTCCTATTGCAGACTTGTGGGGTATTGCTTGTGACCGTTTGATTAACATTGACAAGTACCGTAACTATTGTCTTGAAAATGGACTTTTGACAGCAAGTGCAATTTTTTTCAAAACATCTGCTGAAACTGCTTTTCAGTATCTTATGAAACAGTATGACTTTATCGAAAACCACACAGCACTTTCTGACGCTGAAATAGAAGCACAGATTTTAACAAAGGCACTAAAGAAAGGAAAAGTTACACCTACAATTAAACCGTTTCCGTTCCGTGAACTGGGAAAAACAACTGACTACGTGAACGAGAAACAGCCCAAATATAAAGAAAATCTTGTTACCGCCCTTAGAAAATACATTGAAGAAAATGATGGGTATAACAAGAAAAGTGGTTACTGGACAAACATTTGTAACACTTATGAAACACTTGTGACAGGGGATTAAATCCCCTGTCGGAAAGGTGGTAAGATGACAAAAGAACAGGAAATTGCAAAAAATATGAAAATTCTGGAAATTTCCAGAGAAGAAGCCGAGGAACTGTACCGTTCTGACCATGAAGAAATTGACACCCCCGAACAAAAAGAGTATGCCGCCAAAGCAAAAAATATTAAGCGGTATGAAAAAAGTGTTACGCCCCGTAAAAAATCTGTAAAAGAAAGAAAAATTGACGAAGAAAAGAAAAAATTACTAAATGATTACAGAATTATTACAGAAGGACTTGGCGCTGTAATAACTTCAATAAAAAATGAAGCAGAATTTTCATTCATTTTTAACGAAAATTCATACACCGTTAAACTCATCAAACACCGCCCTGTTAAATAGGGCGGTGTTTTTCTAACTGAAATTAGAGGTATCTAACCAAAGTTAGAGTTGGCGGGGCGTGCACAACCCGCACGCCCCGAAAAATTTGTCAATAGTAATAATAGCTAAATTTTCAACCAAAATCTTGTGCAATCTGTATATTGCAAAAATCCCGTAAATGTAGTATCATAATACTTGTCAAGGGGAGAGGTAATAGGTGCGGACGTCCACTAAATGCACAGCCTCAAAAACCATCAAAAAAATAATTGTAAAACCCCTTGACAAACCCGTAACTCTGTGATACAATAAAGATGTCAAGAGAACAAAGAACGGCTTCGGGTGCTGAAAGTAGTAAGTTTCGGGGTTGAAAAAAATTAAAAAAACTCTTGACAAAAGAAACTCGCTGTGATACAATAGTAAATGTAAAGAGAACAAAACACACATTAAGAAAGGTGGTATTAACCATGACAAAGAAAGAGAATTTTGCTGTTATCCGTACAATCATCGAGAACACCGCTGTTGAAAATCAGGATGAACTGCTGACGTTCATCGACCACGAGGTTAAACTGCTGAGTCGGAAGCGTTCCACGGCTTCCAAACCGACAAAGCGTCAGGTTGAGAATGAGGCTCTCAAAGGTCGCATTGCTGAAATCCTCAACGATGAGGGTCAGACAGTCACCGCAATTCTCGGTGAACTGGGCGATGAGAATCTTACCAATCAGCGTGTGAGCGCACTGCTCCGCCAGATGGTGGCAAGTGGTACGGCACAGAAGGAAATGGTCAAGGGTAAGGCGATGTTTACCATCGCCTAACCCAAGCAAGAGAGGGTGGTTAAATACCACTCTCTTTTTTGAACTAAAATTAGAGTGCTTTAACTTTAGTTAGATCCGGCGGCCCGCGTTCCTTCGGCGCGGGCAGTTTTTCCATTTTACCACACGAGCAGAGTTTTGTCAAGAGAAAAATGAGAAAATCGCGGCGGCCGGTGTTTCCCAGAATTAGACACGTCTAATCCAGATTAGACAGGACCGCCGCGCTCTTTTATTCCACAAAACTCTCTCAACCTTAATAAAACATCTTAAAAAATCAAGCTAATTTCCATGAAATTTAAGATGTTTACTATTGACCTTTACATTTTATCGTCCGGCAAAAAAATTTTTAATTTTCTGCTTGACAAAAGTAATTTTATTTGATATAATTAAATCATCAAAGGAAAGGAAGGTAATAAAAAACGATGGGACTGTCAAAAGAAGGTATTGAAGAAGCGAACCGTTTTTATGATGCAATTATAGCACAGCAGAAATGGGAAAGAGAAAGAGAGGGTAAAACTATCGAATGGTTAATAACTCTTTCCGATGAAGAATTTAAAGCTTTTTGTGAAAAAGTTAAAAGAGTAAAAAAAGAAAAGGAAGAAAAAGAAAAAAAAGAAACTATTGAAGAATATAAAAAAGTCATGAAAAAAATGAAAAAATTAAATCTTAAACCTTAACTTTTTAGGATGTCCTTATTTAATAAGGACATCTTTTTTGCCGGGTATCTTTGTTAAAAAAATAACTTTTAAAAAACACTTGACAAGTCTTTTTCCTTTTGTTATAATAACTATAGAAAAAAGAAAGGGAGAAAAACAAAATGAAGAAAATTTATCTTGCAAGTCCGTTTTTTAACGATGAAGAAAATGCTTGGGTAGAAAATGCTGAAAAAATTCTGCGTAACCGTGGTTTTGAGGTTTACTCTCCTCGTGAAAATGAAATTAGAGAAGGAAACATTCAGAAATGGGCGCAGTTTAATTTTAATGCTGATGTAAACGCTATTAGAGATTGTGATGTTATGGTAATGCTCTATCATGGTAACTATTCTGATAGTGGTACAGCTTGGGAATGTGGTTACGCTTACGCAAATGGAATTCCTGTTGTTTGTGTACAGATTGGAGATTTGTCTAATCTCATGGTTCATTGTTCTGCAAGGGCAAATATCACATTGGAAGAACTCAAAACCTATGATTTTAGCAAAATGCCTAAAGTTATTTATACAGGAAATATGACATAAAAAAGTTGCGTCGCTTCTGGCGGCGCGCTTTTGATGGTAGCGCGCCGAAATTCCATTATACCACACCTGAGCCATTTTTGTCAATAGTTATTTTGCATAAATTTTCAACTAAAAAATCCCAATTTTTTGTGCAGTACTCCAGCTTGTTTTCTAAAAAGAATTTTGCTATAATAATAAATGTCAAAGGGAGAGCGTAAGTGTTCAGACGCTATACAAATTCACTCCATGGGGCAACAAGTAGCGAAGAATTGAGGTTAGTAGCGATAGTAAAAGCCCTGTTGATTCCTCAAAAAAATAAAATTTCCCCTTGACAAAATAAAAATCTTATGATATAATAAATACATAAGAAAACAGAGATAACAACCGAAAGTCAAGGCGGTTAAAAAATCTCAAAAAAAATAAAAAAAAGTCTTGACAAACTTGAAACTCTATGTTATAATAAGAATGTAAGAAAACAAAAAACAAACCACACAAAAGAAAGAAGGTATTTACTATGGCTATGACTTATGTAGAAGCTCTGGAAACTGTTATCCCGATGGTCGAAGGTGAGGTTGCTGAAAAACTGGTTGCTTTGAAGGAACAGATGGCAAAGCGTCACACTTCTTCTAAACCGACTAAAACCCAGCTTGAGAACGAGAAAGTTAAGGAAGCTATTCTTTCCATCTTGCTTCAGGCTGAGGAAGGCATGACTTGTGGTGAAATTGTCAAGGCTCTGGAAGGCGAGTATACTTCGCAGAAAATCTCTGCTCTGCTTCGTCAGCTTGTAACTGCTGAGAAGGTGGTTAAGACCACTGAGAAGAAAGTCTCTCGTTTCGAGTTGGCTTGAGACAAGGGTTGGCGGTTATCCCTAAAAACCGCCAATTAGAAGCGTTTGAGTAAATCTCTTACGACGTCGTGTAATTCGGCAAAGGTTTTGGCGGTTTTAGTCCTTAAAAACCGCCAGCGTAAATCTGGGGCAGGGTTCGTTGGTCGGTATCTCAGCGGTCGAGTCTTAGGTCTCACAGAAAACAGGTTCAACTCCTGTCTGCTCCATTCAAACTCAATACATTTTTGTCCTCCTTTTCTTAATAGATCCACGGCTTGTCACCGTGGGTCACTTTTTAACTAAAATTAGAGATGTTTAACTTTAGTTAGATGACGGCGCGATCACAACCCAATCGCACCGAAATTCTATTATACCACACAAGCTGTATTTTTGTCAAGAGAAAGTTACGATAAAATTACACAAAGTTTCTCCTGATATTTAGTGTAATCTGCTTACTTGACAAATAAGAAATTTTTTGATAAAATTTATTTAGAAAATAAAGAAAGGGGAACAATAGATGAGATATAAAGGACATACAATCCCAGATGCGGAAATTGACAAGATGATGGACAAACTTGATATTTCTCTTGAAGAAGCCTGTGAAATGATTCTTTCTGATAGGGATGTTATTGAGGATAAGACTGTTAAAGAATTGACAGCAAAAGCAACAAAAAATCGTGTAACAAGTACGATTCATCAAGCAAAAGGTGAGAAAAAAGAAAGAAAAGCAAGAGAAAAGAAAGAAAATCCTTTAAAAAAACAGATTATTTCTGGTATTCATGACTATTTTTTAGATGAAATTGGACATATTTTTGATAAAAATACTACAATTTCTATCAGAAACAGCGAAAAATATATTGATTTAGAGATAGAAGGACGCAGTTTTACCATTAATCTCGTTGAACATAGACCAAAGAAAGGATAATAAAATGTTAGTAGAGATTATAATAACTTTGTTAATTCTTATTATTTTATGGTATCTATTTTGGTTTTGGCTTGCTATTGGTTTTTTTATTAATCAATAACTGCGGGCGCTGGTTCAATCTGGATTAGATTAGTCTAATCCTCCTTGGACCGGACCGCCGCGTTAAATCTTTCACAAACTTCTCTCAAAAATAAAACATAAGTAAAACATCTTGAATTTTAAATTAATTTACTTAGATTTTTAAACATTTTATTTTCTTGTGATACTTTCTTCATTCGATAAAAAATTTTTTATTTTTCTGCTTGACAAAAGAGTTTTTCTTTGATATAATTAAATCATCAAAGGAAAGGAAAACAAAAAAATGACACGAGCTAAAAAAGAACAATTTAAAAATAATATTAAACTCTTCTATTTAACAACAATTGAATCTCAAGGATATTTTTCTTACCTCGATAAATGGATTCTCTTTAATCAAGCTTCTCGAACTTATGGAATTTCTTATCGAACCGCTCAAAGATATTTTTGGCAACTTGTGCCAAGAGATTTTATTAAAGAATATGAAATCTAAAAAAACACTTGACAATCTTACTCCTATCTGCTATAATTAAATCATCAAAGAGATAGAGAAAAGGAGAATAAAACATGAATACTATTATTATAATCTTACTTGCTATTAGCATTATCGTAAATTTTAATTTTACTTTTAAAGTAGAAAGACTTCCTCATGAGATTCAAATCAACATTTTCTCTATTATTATTTTAATTTTATTCTTAATAAACTCTTGACAAGCATTTTTCACTGTGATATAATTAAATCATCAAAGGAAAGGAGAAAAAAGAAATGACTTGGCAAGAAGAAATTAAAATTGGAATGAAACTTATTAAAAGTGGCTGTTTGCAAAGTTGTAGTTGTAATGAGGAATGTCCCTTTGTAGACTTTTGTCGCTCTAGTGAATCACCAGATGGATGGGAAATAGAAGGAGAAAAAGAAAATGAATATTGATATTACAAAACTTTCCCTTGATGAACTTGACGAACTTACTACAAAAATTTGTTCAGAGAGAGCGAGACGAAAAGAAAAAGAATGTGTTGAAATGGAAAATAAACTCAAAAATATTCTTGATGAAATAAAAGAAAAAGGTCTTGAAGTATACTTGCATTGTTGTTACTGCGGAGAAAATAATTCTATTGAATCTGATAATATTCGTATTGAATGGTAAAGGAGAAAGATAAAATGAAAAAAATTCACGCTTACGCTGAAACAGGTTTTTGTGGTGCTTATTGGGAAGATGATTTTGAGTTCGATGATGATGCAACAGAAGAAGATATTGATGCAACTATTGAAGACTGGGCAGAAGAAACGATTATGTGTAACATGAGTTATCATTACGAAGAAGAAGAAGAGGATTAAAAATCCTCTTTTTTCTTGAACAGAAGTTAGACACCTCTAATTAAAGTTAAACTTGACTAACTGCGGCCGGGCAGCCTTCGGCGATCTTGCCCGTTTTTTCCTCACTTTGTCAATAGGCAATTTTCACAAATTTTTTGTTAAATTTTTAACAAACTCCCTTTTTCCCGAAATGTCAATAGTCAAAATGAACAAAAATAGGTTTACATAATTAAAAATTTTTATACACTTTTACTTATTTTTTATTTGTCAAGTAAAAAGTTGCACAAAAATAATTATGTCAACCTTTGTGAAAATTTTAACAAAGGATTGTTAAAAAATTAACACTTTATCACTTTAACACGGTGAAGTTTAGAAATTTAACGTAGTATCACTTTAGTGTGGTGAAGTGCAATAGGTAGGGTGAGTGATTACCACCTCCTATATGGCCTATATGGCTGGTTGACGTGGTTGATGTATTATATGGATTGCGGAGCTGGTTAACGAGGAATAAGACTCCTTTCTTTATTTTATATTAATATTATAACATAAATTTTTATATTTTGCAAGTTAAACGGTCGATTTTAAAATAGAATAGGGTATTATTGGACTGGTCCCGTCCACCACACTTCACCAAAATCTATAATTTTCTAAAAATTTCAAAAATTTTACTTCTTACCTATTACACCAATAAACTAATCTTTATAACCATAGTCTACTATTCCTTCTTTTCTCCTCTCTTCTAATACTTCTAATATCATATCAAACATTTTTTTACTATCTTCTATTCCTAATCTTTCTCTACTCTATCTACAACTTTTCATATACTAATAATAATGCTCTCCTTCGTTCTCATAATTTTCTATAATTTTTTTCTTCCATTTATCTGTTAATTTTATACCCATACTAATCCCTTTCTGCCTTCGACTATCCCAAGGCGCTAGGAACTGGTTAACTTGAGTGAAAGCCGGAGGCTTGAACGAAAGTTAATCCAGTTCCGCATTATTTAGTTAAAATTTTATTGAGTATATTAGTAAGATGTCCTAAAACTTTACTTTCATCAATATAGAATTTTTTGTACAAATCAGTATAGAAGATTTTGTACAAACCTTAATTTTTCTTATAATGATAATTAAACTCACTTACTTTTAATCTTCTTACTTTACCATTCGGTACTACTTCTACTTTTATAAGCTCATTATTTATAAGACAATCTAATATATTATCAATTTTTTCATATTGTCTACCTTTAGTCTTAGGTATACCAATAGCTTCTATCAACTATTCTTTCGTAAAAATATATTTTCTACCCTATTTCTTCTTCATCTAATAGCCTTGTCCTAAATAAATATAAATCTTTATAGTATCAGAAGAACAAGCATCTATTAAAAATTTTAAAGTTTCTAAAGGAATAGGAAAAAACTGTTTCTCTGGATTTAATAAAAGATAATACTCATCGTATTCTTTTACAAATCCATTTTCTATTAAAGTATTTAATCTTGTTCTTAAAGTAACTCTTGAACCTATACGAACTTTCTTACAAATCTATTCTTGTTTAGGTAAAACCTATTTCCAAACTCTAGTCTAATTAATCTTTTTTCCAGTTACTTCATCTTTACCTACTTCAACAGGAACAGATAAATCTTGTAAATAGGCATATAATAAAGCATCTATTTTTTTATTATAAAGAAACAATTTATTTAACTCACTTTTAGCTATATCTTTTCCTCTATGTACCTAACCAGGAAAATGTTTCTATATTTTAGATAAATCTTTTGACATTTATATTAAATAACCTCCTTAATTATGTTATTTAATATAAAAAATATTTGTACATTTTTTACTTGTTTTGTCCATGTGTATGAAATTTTTTTTACATCAAAATATCATTTTTGATACAACCACCTATTATTTTTTGCTAAACATCAATATAGAAGATTTTGTACAAAAAATTATGCAAAAAGGTTCCCCTTCCAGCAAAATAAAACAAAAAGTAATTCTTACTTACCCCTAATAAACGTGCGGCGGGCCTGCTATACCCGGATTTAAACTAATCCCAATCATACTTTACCGGCGCCCGCGATTTCATTATACCTCTCAACAAAATTTACAACAGTAGCAGCAACAAGTTCCGCATACGCAGCATATTCATCTACCCCGAATTTCTTCAAAGTTTCATTATCAATCAGATCCAAAAAATAATCAATTAACTCACTTACTACAACATGCCCCTCTATTTCAGGATACTTATCATAAAACAATTCAACAATATCATCTAATTGATCAATACTATTACTCATAGAAAACTCAATCAACTCCTCAATCTTCTTATCTCCATCCTTATATTTAGCAGCAAAAGCATCTAAATACAACTCATTAAGAATCTGTCTTTCTAATAATCTTTCTATAATATAAGTCGTCACCTTTTATACCCTCCGTCTATTTATAAGTTTCCCAACCTTTATTTAATCCATTTTCAACAGCATCATAAATAACATTCCTTACCTAATTAAAATTATATCCCTTTCTCACCATAAACATAAACAAAAAGGAAATAACAAAAGTAAGTTCAGCTAAAATAACTTCTACTACCCCCTAAATTCTAATCTTCTCAGGGTTATTTTTTATATCTATATTAATCACGCGGCGGCCCGTCCTTTCCAGATTTTACCTGGTCCAAATATTCTTCTGGGACATGGTAAAATACTTCATATACCTTATCTATTCTTCTTATTTTATAATGCTTTCCATCAGGATAAACATAAATTATCTTATATTTCTCATTTGGACTAGTCTTCCAACTAACTCTATCCCCTTTTTTCATCACCGTCTCCAGTCTCTACGGGGATTTGAACGGGCTCCCGCGCTCCCTTCTCTTTTTCCTATTGCTCTAACCAATAGTTATATGTGCTTTTAAATTCCTTCTCTAAAGGCTTCTCCCAGCCCTCTTTTAACAATCTTTCACACTGCCCTTGCTAAGTTATAACGACCATTCTATTTAAACAAAACCCGCTAGGACTTCTACTTCCACATCTATTGAATCTACATACTACATTTTGCATACAAATATCACCTACTATTTTATTATAATACTATTATATCAAAAATTTCGTTACTTGTCAAGATTAATTTGAAAACTTAAAAAATTTTTGATATAATAAGATATAAAGAAAATAATAAAAAATAAACGTCTGTCGGTCGTAATGCCGATACTTAGAAAAAGGGGAAAAATATGAAATTTTTTACTTAGAAAGGAATGAGCAAAAGTAAATGAAAGAAAAAATAGGTACAGCTATCTTTACTATTGGAACTATTGCTTATAGTGCTTTTATCATTGTTGTTAGTTGGATTGCATTTAAAGAATTTTTAGTTAGTCGTTTAGGTCACTTGCCTTTTGGACCAGATTGGTTATGGAATGTAATTTTCTTTTTCTTTAATGCTCTTGTAATAGGATTGTTAACTGAAATTTTAAATTATTCTACAACTAAGTATTATTATGATTAAGCGCGGCCGTGCTAAGGGCATGCCCTTGTTAACTAAGGGCTGCCGCGTTTTCTTCTTCCTCTTGAAAAATAAAAAATTTTATGTTATAATAATAATATAAAAAGAAAGAAGGTAAAAGTTATGGGACGAGATATACATATACGTATAGCAAAGTATAACAATGAAACTAATAAATATGAAGAACTTTGTCTTTATCGTTCTCGACATAGTTATGAGAAGTTTTATTATGATGATGAAGGTAATAAAACTAAAGTATCTGACCCCTATATTCGTGTCTCTTGTTATTCTGGTCGTAATTATGAAATGTTTGATGGCATGAAAGAAGGAGATAATACAGATGGATATGGAGATTTTCCTTGGTATCCTGTACGTTTGAATTCTCTTGAAGATTCTTTTAAAGCAGACATTGAAAAGAAAATGAATACTTCTGGATATTATGATTTTTATGAAATTTCTCTTCCAGAAATTGCTTATTACCTTGAAAAACATCCTAAAGTAGCAGATTATGATGTAGAAGATAAAGATTGGGATAAATATTGGGATGGAAAAGGTCCAAAACCTGAAAAAACTAACCCAATTCAGTATCTTTATGATAATATTTTTTATTATATTGAATTTGCTGAATTTTGTGTATATCATCTTAGTGATTATAAAGTAATTTTTTACTTTGACTGTTGAATTAAGAGGAGCTGAAAGCTCCTCTTTACTTTTTATAAAATTTTTGTTATAATATTTATATAAAAGAAAGAAGGTGTATTTTATGAGTTGGATTGATAATGATATTTGCTGGTGCGCAGATAGTGATAAATGTGAAGATACTAAATGTTATCGTCATATGAAAAATCGTAAAAAGGAAGAAGGCGTAAATATTTTTACATCATCTTGTTTAAAATATACTACTCTGTGTCCATCTTATTTTTCTCTTGATAAGGAGGAAGAAAATGTTCCCAACTAATTTTCATGAAGCAGTTAATTCTGGGTTTGCAATGTACATAGCTGAAGCTGCAGGTAGAGATGACCTAGTAAGCACGCGGGTAGCGAAAATTAATTCATCTATAAAAGATTTCAAATATTTAGTAAAACAAGGAAAGAATCCTAATGATTACATTTCTATTGTTCTTGCTAAACATGGTTTGAAAGAAGAAGACCTTACAGATAAAGAATGTGAAAAGATTATGAGGTATGTAAATGGAGCCTATTAAATTAACTGCTCTTGAAGTAGAAGCACTTATTGAATTTCTTAAAGATAATATTAATTCAAAAACTATTTCTACTCAAGAAGGAGCTATGCCTCGTCTTCTTTTACTTGCTTTTATAAAACTCTTAAAAGCAAAAGAACAATGGGATGAAGCTATGAAATACTCTGAATAAGGAGGTTATTATGACTGATACGAGTTTTAAATAGAATCAAAGTCATTATTTAAACGAAAGAAATCGTATTTTTCCTCAATCTGGACCTGATACCTGGGGAAAAACGGATGCAGATTATAATATAAAAACTGGTAATACTTTTGGAGAGAGCGAAGATATAACAATAGAAAAACAAGGATGGTCATCGGCAGAATGATAATTAATCCAAATATCTTTCTATTATTACTTCTCGCTCTCATTATTACTATTGTTATATGTGTATTACTTTATCGACTTCATGTTCAAGATGAAGAACATCTTGATAAAGTTGATGATTATGTAAAACGTAAATATATTCCTGCCACTGTTGTATTGCATAATGCTGTGTTAGAAGCTTATGAAAATGCAAGAGAAAAAGGAAATAAATTTGAAATGGATGCTTATCACAGATTACTTGTTGAAATTCAAGGGAAATGGTAAAAAGAGGGAAGATGTCTAAATCGGCATCTTCCCTCTTTATTTTTTTAAAATTTTTTGATATAATATATATATCAAAAGGAAAGAAAAAGAAAGAAGGTATGTTTTATGAAGTGGATGGTTGCTCCAAGTTATAAATATGCGGAAATCGTTAAAGTAGATGAAGAAAATCATAAAGCATATATTAAAGAAAAGTGTGATAGATGTTGCGGTCACGGTATAATCGCATCTCGTATTGAAAATGGATATATCGTTCCCATTCCTGTAGATGGAGGGGTATGTTATAAGTGTGGAGGGTCTGGTGTAGTTTCTAAATGGGTAAAAGCATATACTGAGAAAGAGTATGCTCAGTATTTAAGAGCCCAGGAAAGAGCAAGAGAAAGAAAGAGAGAGAAGGAAGAAGCCAGACTTCAGGAGTTAAAAGACAATAGTGAAGCTAATAAGAAAAATCTTCTGGGAAAATGGGGATATAACGTGGAAAATCCTACTATTTATCTTGTTATTGGTAATACTTACGAGATAAAAGAGGAACTGAAAACACGCGGCGGCCGTTACAATCCTGCTTTGAACTGGTATTTTACAAATAAGGTTGAGGGTTATGTATTGGCTGAGGTCCCGTTTGATGATGTTTATGAATGGCGTCCGATGGTAAAAAGCTTTGAGCTTAAAGAAAATGCTAAAGACGTTGCGGCAGCCGCTCGAATCTCCGCAATGCCTGAGTCTAAGTCAGAATGGATTGGAACCTTGAAAGAACGTATGCGGGACCTTGCGGTGATTTTAACGGGCGCCCGCGAATGTAGTTCCTTGTATGGTATTTCTACTCTTTATACTTTTGATTATGGCGACAGCAAACTTATTTGGTTTACTACTTCTATTCCGAAAGTAGAGATGGTTGTTGGTCATTCTTATCTCTTGACTGGTACAGTTAAGAAATTCGATGAACGTGATGGAGTAAAGATAACTCAGCTTAATCGTTGCATTTTAAAAGAAAATTAAAAAGTATTTTACTTTTAAAAAAATTTTTGATATAATATATACATAAGATAAAGAAAACAAAAAACACTATTTAAAAAAGAAAGAGGTATTGTACTATGACGAATCGTGAAAAGTTTGATGTTATCGCTGAAGTTTTTGCTACTGTTGACCGTGCTGACCGTGATGAAATTCTGGAGTTCGTGGCAAAGGAAAAGGCGGCTCTGGACCGTAAGAACACTGCTGCAAAGAAACGTGCAGCTGAGAAACGCGCGGCCGGTGATGAACTCCGTGGACGAATCGAAGCGGTGATTGGGACTGAACCGATTACTGTGAATGGCATCATTGATGCTCTGGGTGAAGAGGGACTTACGCCAGCTAAAGTGACTGCTCGTACTCGTCAGCTGTATGCTGCTGGTATCATTGGTAAGGAGCAGGTTAAGACCGAAGATGGTCGTAAGGTGATGGGTTACTTTAAAGCCTGAGCCTAATTTAGAAACTTCATAAATTCTATATAAATTCCATAACGGGAGGGGCTTAAATGCCCCTCTTTACTTTTTAAAAAATTTATGTTATAATATTATTATAGAAAAGAGGTATATTATGAATTATAACGTAAATGATATTAAAAAGTGGCTTAAATTTTTTAATCCTGAGCATTTTACAGATTATGATATTGATGATTTTATTGATGTGCTTGGTCGTGTAGAAGGTTTTCCTGAGTTTAACTGGGAATATGGAGCAACTAAACTTTGTATTATTCCAGAATTTGAAGACTATGTAATCAAGATTCCTTTTGATGGTGAAGTTGATTATCAAGGTGAGAATTTTACTTATTTCTATAATGGTGGTGGAGAAGAAGGCTGGGATTATTGTGCATTAGAGGAGGAATATTTTGTAGATACAGTTTTTGGTTCTGGATATGAAAAATTTTTCTTAACAACTGATTGTGTTATAGTAAATGGTTGGCCTGTTTATATTCAGGAAAAAGTAACTGTTCATAAAGATTCAAAAGTTATTCCTGCACCTTCAAAAGAGTCTGTTGTAAGAGTAAGAAAAGAATCTAAAATGAAATGTAGCGTTCCTTTTCCTACTAATTGGGTTGCAATAGCATTAGAAAATTTTAATAACGATATTGATATATTGGACGATTTTTTGAGATTTCTTTATGATAATTTTACTGATTTACATAGTGGTAATATTGGTTATAAAGGAAATCAGGTAATTATTCTTGATTATGGTGGTTATAATAGCTAAGGAGGTATAGTATGTATCCATTTGAATATGAAGTTACAGGTTATAAAAATGAAAAATATCATGGTATAACTTTTGCAAAAGATTACGGTAAAGCAGCTAAAAATATTGAAAGTTATTATGGTGATGAACTTGTTACTATGAAACTCTTTTGTATGGAAGAGCAGTCTGTATATGAATTTGAAGACACTCAGAGTGAATGGAATCACGGTATATATAAAATAGAAAAATTTTCTAAATATGAAGATTTTTAAATAAGCAAAAGAAGAAAGCAATTAGAATTAAGTTTCTAATTGCTTTTTTTAAAAATTTATGATATAATATTTATATAAATAAGGGGAGAAAAGGAAATATGAGATATATACCAGATGAAGATTGTAAGGTTATATACGGAGAAGCAAGAGAAGAGAAAGAGTTTTCTGAAAGGGTTGCTTGTCCATGTGGAGCATTTGTGTATTTTAATATCAATGTAAAACGTGAACCATATGAATCAGTTGGTGTAAAATGTACTTGTTGCAATAGGATTCTGGTGTATCATCCAAAAGAGGAGGTTTGATATGAACTATAGAGATGCCGTAGAAGAAATGGGAACTGAACTCGCGGCGGCCCTGCTCGAGGAAGAATATAACCAGTTCGTGGGAGGATTGAACGGCCCCGCCGCGGATTTCTACCCTTTTGAAGCTACCGATTGTTATACAGATTTTATCGAAACTATAGGACATGGGAGGATTAAAGCTAATCATGCGCTCTTGTATAGAATGGAGGAAGGGGTTTAAGTACCTTCCATAGATAGATGAATTTAATATAGACTACAAAAATAAAGAAATAAAATTACGTCAATTTTTAGACTTATATGCTCAAACTCAACGAGTGAATATTCGTTTACCTATTGATTATAAAGAAGAAGATATAAAACTTTTAGAATCTGCTTATCATGATAAACATTACAACATAGCTATTGTTCTTAGAGATGTTTATTATGCAAATGAATTAAGAGAACATGGTACGCCATTTTATTTCTATGAACCTTGTTATGATTGGGATCAGTTCAAGGCGTGTATAGAATTAGGTGCAAGTGATGTTTTTATTTCAGGTACTCTTGGATTTGAATTGGACAAAGTAAGTGAAGTAGCTAAGAGGAATAATGTAAAAATTAGATGCTATGCTAATATAGCACAGGCCTGGGATACTAGATATGGTAACGGGTTTAAGAATTTTTATATTCGTCCAGAAGATGTTGATTTTTATAGTCAGTATGTTGATGTAATTGAGTTTTATAATTCTGTTGATAGACAAAATGTTCTTTATGAAGTTTATTTTCATGATAAAGAATGGAACGGGAATTTAAGAGAAATTATTCAAGGACTTACATTGGATATTAATAATTATTATATCTTGGGAAGTGAGTTTGCGAGAAGAAGAAGTCAATGTGGAAAGAAATGTCTTAAAGGCAATAGATGCGAATTATGTGATAGATTAGCTGATTTAGCAAAAAGTTTAGAAGATAGTAAAGATTATTAGGTATTTAAACGGAGGTAATTAAAAAGTTTATATATTTTGGACATGAGTTATGAATTTCCGTGACACAAAATTCATATAATATAGAAAATATTATATGGAGGATTTTTATGATGCTTTAGAAAAAATATTGTATTTACTTACATAAAAATAAAATTAATAATAAAGTTTATGTAGGGCAAACTTCTGTTAAACCATAGTATAGATGGAATCACGGAGAAGGATATAAAACTTCAACTCTATTTTATAATGCTATAAAAAAATATGGTTGGGAAAATTTTTAGCATATTATTTTATATACGGACTTAACTCTTGAAAAAGCTAACGCATTAGAACAATATTTAATAAAAAGATTAAAAGCAGACAATCGAGATTTTGGTTATAATATTTTAGATGGTGGAAAAAATTTTCATCATACTGAATAGCAAAAACAAAAACAAAGTTAGATAATGAAAGAAAAATGGAAAGATTAGGAATATAGAAAAAACCAGTCTTAGAAAATAAAAGAAAAATGGAAAGATTAGGAATACAGGAAAAAAGTTATTGAAGGGATATCTGGTGAAAAATCTCATTTTTATGGAAGTAATAAAAGTGGAGAAAATAATCCTATGTATGGAAAACATCATACAGAAGAAGCTAAGAAAAAGATGTCAGAAGCACAAAAGGCTTTTAATCAAAAAAATCCTAATGCAAGAAGAGGAAAGAATAATCCTGCGGCAAGAAGTGTAGAATGTATTCAAACAGGAGAGCGTTTTGACACTTGTAAAGAAGCCGCTCAATGGAGTAATATTTCAACATCTTCTATGAATAGAAATTTAAATGGACAACAAAAATTTGCAGGTACTCATCCTGTTTATGGTTTTAAAGTAAGTTTTAAATATATAGATAAAAAGGAGTAAATATGGCAAAAGGACAGTTAGCAAAAGAAAGTATAAAAAATAAAATCTTAGAAGTGTTTGATGGGGCTTTTACATATTCAAACGGGAAGGAACTGAGGATCCCTTGGAATGAGAATGGCGTCGAAGTGCAGATTAAAATTGCTATGACGTGTGCAAAAGACAATGTAAGTGCTGATGGAGAAGAGATTAGTAAACCCGCGGCGGTTGCTTCAGAAACGGCACCGTCTAGTAGTTTCCCGGCGCCGCATAAAAAAGCTGAAGTAACTGAAGAGGAAAAGCAGAATGTCGAAGACTTGTTAAAGGCACTCGGTTTGGATTAAAATGAAAAAATTCTACATATGGCGTAGGGTTGCAGGTTTTAACGAATACTTTTTTCTTGTAAATAGAGAAACTTTTAAAGTGATATTTAGGATTCCTACATTTTTAGGTAGGTTTTTATATTTAAGGAGAAAATAATGCACATTTATAAAGCAGAGGAATGGCAGAGTCCTACCGGTAAATGGCTATGTGGTGACGTTTCAGCCCTCACCGCGGATTCCAATGACTGGACTTATCCAATGCAGATTTTTAACCTCAAACCCGTTGAATACGTCAAACTTCTTATTTATGGTTATAAGGCAGAAGTGCATTATTCTAAATCTGCAAATATGCTTCATTTTTACTTTTCTTCTCTTGCTGATTGTAGAAGATTTAAAAATGATGTAAATAAAAAAGCACGGGAAAGAAAGTTTATTATATATTAAGGAGGTGTCATTATGTAACACAAAATATTAGGAGGTGTTATATAATGTCTAGGTCATATCATAAATACCATGTTTGTAAAGACCATAATAAAGGTCAAAAACAATTAGCCAATCGACAGTTAAGAAGAAATGATAATAAATTATTCCCCTTAAAAGGTGGAGATTATAAAAAATTTTATCCTCAGTGGGATATATGCGATTGGTGTTGGAGATGGACTAGAGAAGAAGCTATAGAGGATTGGTATAAAGAAGAAGCTGAACATTATAAAGGTTATGCTTGGAGACATGAAAGATACCAGACTCTTGAAAATTGGCTAAATTATTGGGCTAAATGTGTAAAAAGAAAATGATTTAATAAGGACAAGATTTTTTAATCTTGTCCTTATTTACTTTTCAATTTTAATCTTCTCAGCGAAATAAATAATATCCCTATCATTATTCCACCTATTACATGATTCAAGATATTCTTTCATATTTTTCTCACTCTCTACAAAAGCTATCTCATTTAAAATACCATGATTAACCTCATAAATCCTATAAATATCATCAGTAACAAAAGTCTTTATATCCATAGTGGACTTCCTGTAAAATAAAAAGTTTTAAAAAGTTTTATAATAATATTATATCATAAAAATATAAAAATCTGAAAATTGAGATAGACAATATATATCTATGTGCTTAAATTTAAAATAAAATTAAAAAACTTTAAAAAATCTGTAACATTTTTCTTGACTTTGTTTAAAATTTTTGATATACTAAAGCTAGAAAAAAGTAGAAAGTGAACATAAGATATGAATATAATAGCGCTTGATATGAGCACAAAAAGTACTGGTTATGCAATATATAAACATAACAAGTTAGTTTAGTATAACTACATAACAGCTACATCAAATGATCTTTTTAACCGTATAAAAGTTATGCTAAATGCGATTAATAAACTCCTTGAACAAAATCCAGACTTAGAATATGTAATAATGTAGTAGGTAAGACAAGAAGGTTTTGTAAACGTCAAAACCTACAAAGCTCTTATGTATCTTCAAGGTTGTGTTCAAATGATTATACATTAGAAATTTAAACATCTTCAAACTGATTTTCTTTACCCCTCTTCTTGGAGAAAAGTATGTAAAATAAAGCAAGGACGTGGAGTACAACGAAAACAACAAAAATAGTTAGATATACAATGGGTAAAATAGAATTTTAATATAGAGGTAAATGATGACATAGCAGATGCAATAGGGATAGGATATGCATACATTAATCAATAAGAGACCTTTTTATTCAATAGTGATACCTTGTTACAATTCAAAACAAACAATAGGTCATACACTTGAATCTATTGTAAATCAACATATGGATTTTTCAGATATACAAGTTATTCTTTCAGATGATTGTTCTACTGAATCTTATCAAGATATAGTAGATTTATATAAAAACAAACTTTATATAACTCAAGTTAAAACTGATTACAATAAATGCCCAGGCAATACTCGTCAACGTGGAGTGGATAATGCAATAGGTGAATGGGTTATATTTATGGATCATGACGATTAGCTTATTCCAGATACTCTTAGCCAAATAAAAAATCATATTATAGAAAACCAATATGATACAGTAATTTTTACTCAGTTTTATAAAAAAGTAAATGAATACCTTATTCCAATGCCTATTAATGCAGGATGGACACATGGAAAGATTTTTAATTTAGATAATTTCTGGAAAAAATATAATCTTCACTATGTAAAAGATATGGCTTCACATGAAGATGTATGTTTATCTTCATAGCTTGAATTTGTTAGAATAGCATATAATATAGAAGTATATAAAATAGATAATATAAGTTTTTATATTTGGATAGCTAATCCTAATTCATTGTCTAATCGAAAATATATGATACAAAGTAAAGAGCGTGTATTTATAGATGCTTTCTTTATAGATTACGTTTAGGCAACAGCGGGAATATTTTATAAATTCTACAAAAAAACTGGATTAAATAAAGATTATACTAAAATTTATATTCAAAAAGTTATTTTATATTCTTATTTTTATAATGAATATGCACGATTTAAAACTCCTTAGTTTTTAATAAAAAATTGTGAACATATAAGAAAATATTTTATTATATTAGAAAATTAGTTTAATATTTCAATAGAAGATATATATAACTTTTTTAGACATGAACATCCAGAAGAATATCAAATTATTTGGAATGTAGCAAAAGATCAAATAGAAACATTTATGTTTGATTTTTCATTTAAAGATTGGTGCTATTGGATAAAGGATCAAAAATACTTAATATAATCATTTTCTTTACTTTTTAAAAAATTTTTGATATAATATATATATCAAAAGAAAGAGAGGTAAAACTTATGGGCAAAACTTATAATTCTACTTCTAACATTTTTTATAATATTTACTACAAAGATGATTTCAATAGAAAACACATGAGTTTTAATATATCTCAAAAAGATTTTAAATTTATCCTCTCTCGATATGGTAAAGAAAGTATTCTTTCAATAGAAAAAAAGAATTATTAACAATTAAACGTGCCATTGGTGTAATGGTAGCATTATTGCCTTCCAAGCAATCGGTGACGGTTCAAGTCCGTTATGGCACTTCAAAAGAAAAAAGAAATAAGAACACGCGGCGGAGGCTATCACGGTGCCTTTGCTAGTTAAAAAGATAATCTTGCAATTTTAAAAATTTTATGTTATAATATTTATATAAGATAAAGAAAGAAATAAATATAAAAAATGTGAAATTCAAGCACTTTGCAATGGAAGAGGTCCCGTGATAGCCGGCCGCAGTTATCTCTAATCTGATAGAAAGAGACGGTTTTTGGAAGGAGTCCCGTCATGTTATTCTTTTTAGCATAACCTTATCCCGTTTTAAGTATTCAGCGTGACGGATACTTCGTACTTCTGCGAGAAGGGAGCGGGCAGATAGACCGAAATAGCTTCCAGGAGAACCTAGGATAACTCCTGTGTTTGCCGAGATAGTATAAACGGAGAGTACGGTGGCTTTGTAACCCACTAATCTGGGATCATACCCCAGTCTCGGCGTTGGGAGTTCTACTCTTCTCCAGTATAATGAAAAAGAGTTGGCTTACAAGGGAAAAGACTTGTCCAGCGATTTGGTTAATACGCGGCCCGCAAACAGGGTAACTAAAATAAGTTTGAGGTGGTGTCTTAATCACCCTAGGTAGGTATACATGCCTAGCCGCTAAATCTTGAGCGAGATAAAAACAAAGAAAATAACGTCTTTAACTCCACTTTAGACGTAAACTGCAGTGGGTCCATGCCACGGGGAGTGTGGCGGCGCTCTGGTTAGAGTCCAGTGGTGAGCACGCAACGTAGACTGCTCAAAATAACTTTTTGCAATTTTAAAAAATTTATGTTATAATATTTATATAAGGTAAGGACTTTAAATTGTACTCGACCTTATATAAATATTAAACTTGGAGATATAGCTTAATAGTAGAGCATACGGCTGTTAACCGTAGGACCTAGGAGCATTACCTAGTATCTCCGCGCAGCGTCGGAGTTCATAAGCGACGGTATAAAAAAAAAGAACGTTTAGGAGTTTTATAGGTTCTACCTCAGGCTAAAATACAAAAGGAAAACCTAAGAGAAGAAGTTCATATGTCGCGGTTCGACTCCGCTGAAATGAGGATACCGTTGAACTTTGTTGCAACCTTCTCGTTCTCTTGGTTGCAAACAAGAGAAATAGGTATATAGTGTAAAGGAGAGCACGCACCCCTGAGAAGGTGAAGTCCAGGTTCGAGTCCTGTGTGTACCAATCGTCAGATAAGA
>Ga0256405_10002238_pt1 | contig 45925 bp, 53 predicted proteins | sample RumenRJG_02DNA_FD_189096 | JGI IMG/M metagenome (GOLD analysis project Ga0256405, IMG submission 189096) | Bovine rumen microbial communities from Lethbridge, Alberta, Canada - RJG_02 | ecosystem: Host-associated > Mammals > Digestive system > Stomach > Rumen | place: Canada: Alberta... | reverse complement strand
TTAATAAAAATTATAAAGAGTTCCATGTTAACTTGAAAAATTTATCAGATGAATGTTATAATAATCTCAGTGAAAGGGATAGATATTTTAAATTATTAACTTTGAATAAAATAGATGATTTAAAAGTATTATCTAAAGGTGATGAAATAATGGAAGAAGCTACAAATAAAATAGTTAGTTTGAGTAATGATTCTGAATTTATTAGTCAACTTGAGAGACAACAAATAGAAGAATACGCAAGAGGTGTTGCTTTGGAAGAAGCAAAATTAGAAGCAAAAGAAGAAGGACGATATGAGGGTGAAAAATCAAAACAAATTGAAATAGCTAGAAAAATGTTAGAAAAAGGTTCTGAAACTAATTTTATTTCTGAATGTACTGGTTTATCTATTGAAGAAATTAATAAGTTAAAACAAAAATAATGGGTTTTTAATTCCCATTATTTTTCATATAGTTTTAATAATTTATCATAGATAGTATTATCTATTCTATTTAATGCATTAATACTAATTTCTAATGATTTTTTATAATCTCCTTTATAGAATAATGTTTCAGCGAACAATAAATTTTTATCTAGTTCTTCTTCTTCGCTTCTATATCTATTTCCATATACTATTGCCATTTCAGCAAACATAGCTGTTTTCATCATTTCTTTTGTTTCACCAAATAGTTTAAATACTAAGTCTCTAGCTGTATCTACTCTTGTATTTAATGTTTCTATGTCTATTGGTTTTTTATCAAGTTCTACAATTATTTCTTTTATTGCTTGTTGTGCTTCATTTAGTTCCACATAATATTTTTTTGGAATTATAGGCAAATTATAATCTCTAATTTGTGATTTTGCTTCTTTTAATATTACTTTCATTTCTTCTAGTTGCTCTCTAGCTCTTTGTTCATCATCATGCATATCACCTATTGTATTAAGTGTTGTATCTAATTTTTCTTCTAAGTTTACAAGTTTAATAAATAGGTTTTCAATTTCTCTTGTAAGTTTTGAATATGCGAATGCATTATTGCCTGTATGATCAATTAATACTTTATAATCTGTATTTAATTTTTCTAATTCATCTTTTATATCATTTAGATTTTTAATATCTTCTTCTGATAAATTATATAGATTTTTTAAGTTATCCATTTGACTGAATATTTCATTTACTAATTTATTTGTTTTATTTAATTTTTCTTGGAATTTCTTATTTGAATCCTCATAACTTGTTTTATCTATTTTTTCTTTTTCAAAGTCATCAAATACTGTATCAAAGTATTCCATCAATACTTTTAGTTCAAATAGTCCATCTTCTAGATTTAATACCCTAGTTCTATCCATTACATCAATTATTTTTTTATTTGCTTCTTCGATATTATATTCTACATTTAGATAATCTAGTGGATAACCTTTTTTCTCCATTTCTTCATATGTTTTTTCTACTTCTTTTATTTTCTTAGGAAGTATATTTGTTGCCATTATTACTATTACTGGTACTTCTTCTAGTATTACTTCCATGTGTTCTAACATTTCATCTATTGCTTTTATTATGTTAGTAACTTCCATGTAATCGTTATTTTCCATTGCTTTTTCGAAGTCTTCGAATCTCTTACTTATATTTTCAAATTGTAGATCAACTGATTTTGCGATTTCTCCAAATTCACCTTTTGATTCAACATATTTTTGAAATAATGTTCTATATTTTGCTTTTAGTTTTGTTATTATCCCTCTATTTTTTTCTTCTGATGTTGTTATTTGTTTAATTTCATTTAATAAAAATTGAGAACTTGTCCTTACTTTATATATTTCCATTTCTAGTTTTGCGATTTTTAACATTGTATTTTTATAATCTGATTGTTTCATTGAGTATTCCGCATCTAATAATAAATCGCTGATTTTTGGTATTTGATTTTCTTTTATATCTTCTAATCTTGTTTTCCAGCCACTATACATTACTTCTAATTTATCATTTTTTAAATATGATTCTATTTTTGATAGTTCTGGTGTTATTGGGGATGAGTCAATTTCATTTTTTTGAATTTCTAATTGTTCAAGTTCTTTTTTTATTTTTTTATTTTTAAAACTTTGCATTATATTTAACACTACAATAATACTTATTCCAGCTAATACATACATACTAATTAGAAATAATGTCACATTCATGTAAACACCTCTTTATTCTATACTATTACCATTTTATCATACTTTTATAATTTTTTGAAATATTTTTGTATTTTTTTCACGATTATTGTCTTTTTTATTAGTTATATATTGACAATTCTTTGTTTTCATAATATAATTATTCGCAGTGATTAGGCAGCGCTAATAAGGAATTGCAATGTGTTTATTACCTATAGGGGTAATATTTACCTAGCTGCAAGGCGGATATATTTTAAATAATACACCCTGCAATTTTGTTATTGGCCACTATTCATTTAGGAAAGGTGGAGAATTTATGTCAAGATATACTGGTCCAAGTAATAGAAAATCTCGTCGTTTAGGTTTTTCTACTCTTGAAAACGGTAAAGATTTAAAGAGACCTTTTGCTCCTGGTATGCATGGACAAAAGCGTGCTAAAAAGTTATCTAACTATGGTGAACAATTACAAGAAAAGCAAAAAGTTAGATTTATGTATGGTTTAAGTGAAAAACAATTTAGAAGTATCTTTAATGATGCTGGTAAATTAAAAGGTGTTCATGGTGAAGACTTCTTAAAATTACTAGAAAGTCGTTTAGATAACCTAGTTTATAGAATTGGATTTGCTACTACTCGTCGTGGTGCAAGACAATTAGTTAACCATGGTCATATTACTGTAAATGGTAAAAAAGTTAATATTCCATCTTACAGATGTAAGATTGGAGATGTTATTTCACTAAAAGATACAGATAAAGAATTAGCAATCGTTAAATCTTCATTAGAAGCATTACATAATCGTGTTGAATTCGTTTCATACGATGAAGCTAAAATGGCTGGTACTTTCGTAAGATTACCAGAAAGAAGCGAATTAAATGCTGATATTAATGAATCATTAATCGTTGAATTCTATAACAGATAATATTTTATCTGTTTTTTTTGTATTTAAAAAGCTTAAGTATTTAACTTAAGCTTCATATTTTCCTAAATAATATTTTTTCTTTCCACGTCTTACAACAACAAATTTATTTTCTATTGCTGATTCTTTATTTATTATCATATTTTCATCTTGAACTTTTTCACCATTTAATGTTATTGATCCAGCATTTAAAAATTCTCTTGCTTCTCTTCTACTTTGACAGATACCATTATTTACTAACATGTCTATTAAAGATACATTATCTGTTATATTAAAACTTGGAACATCTTTAAATCCTGCTTCTATTTCTTTTGCGTTTAATTCTTTTATGTTTCCGCTAAATAGTGCTTTTGAAATTTTAATTGCTTTATTGTATTCTTCTTCTCCGTGGATAAATGTGATTATTTCTTTTGCTAATGTTTTATGTGCTAGTCTTTCTTCTGGGTGTTCTTTATGTTCTCTTTCAATATTTTCTATTTCTTCTTTTGATAGGAATGTAAATATTTTTAAATAGTCTATTACCATTTCATCTTCTACATTTACTAAGTATTGATATAGTTCGTATGAAGATGTTTTATTCTTATCTAGCCATAGTGCATTTCCTTCTGATTTACCGAATTTTTTTCCATCTTTTGTTGTTACTAATGGCATTGTGAAGGCATATACTTCATCACCAGTTTTTTTTCTGATTAGGTCTACTCCCGCTGTAATATTTCCCCATTGATCTGATCCTGCAACTTGCAAGTTTACTCCTCTTGTTTCGTGTAAATGTAAGAAGTCTAGTGATTGTAATATCATATATGAAAATTCTGTAAATGTTATTCCCGAATCTAATCTTCTTCTTATTATATCTTTATCTAACATGTAATTAATATTAAAGTATTTTCCGTAGTCTCTTAAAAAGTCTATTGTATTTATGTCTTTTATCCAATCGTAGTTATTTACTACTTCAAATCCAAATATTCTTTCTGCTTGTTCTTTTAAGCATTCAAAGTTATGAGCTACTTCTTCTTTAGTAATCATTGCTCTTTCTGTTGTTGGTCTTGGGTCACCTATTTGTCCTGTTGCTCCTCCAACTAATAGTATTGGATTATGTCCAGCGTCTTTTAATCTTTTTGATATAAGGAATGATGATAGGTGTCCTATGTGCATTGAGTCTGCAGTGGGATCTGTTCCAATATAGAATGTCATTCCTCCATTATTTAATTTTTCTTCTAGTTCTGGGCTTGTTACATCTTTTATTAGTCCTCTCCATTTTAATTCATCATATAGTTTCATATTTATTCTCCTTTGCATTTGCAGTCATGGTCACATTTGTGGTCATGATCATGACAATCACAATCATGTTCACAATTACAGTTTTTCATTATTTCTACTCCACTACTTGTTCCTAATCGTGTAGCTCCAGCATTAATGAATTTAATTGCGTCATCACTCGTTTTAATTCCACCACTTGCTTTTATTTCTAGTACTTCGCTTTTGTGTTTATTTATTAGTTCTACATCTTCTAATTGTGCTCCTTTTGTTCCGAAGCCTGTTGATGTTTTAATAAAGTTTACGAATGTTTCATTACATATTTCAGTCATTTTTATAATTTCATCACTCGTTAAGTAACATGTTTCTATTATTACTTTTAATGTATGTCCATCTATTGCGTCTCTAATGTCTTCTATTTCCTTTTTTACATAGTCATAGTCTTTGTCTTTTAATGCAGCTATATTTATAACCATATCTATTTCGTCTGCCCCATCTTCTATAGCTGTTATGGCTTCATATTCTTTTACTGCAGTAATATTTTGTCCTAATGGAAATCCTATTACTGTACATACTCCTACATTTGAGCCTTTTAGTTCTTCTTTTGCGTAGCTTACATAGTATGGATTTACACATACTGTTTCGAAATGATTATTACGTGCTTCTTCACATAGTTTTTTAATATCTTCATGAGTTGCGAATGCTTTCAAGTTTGTGTGATCAATATATTTATTTATTTCCATAATTACCTCCTATAATATATTTTTTAAATCACTTAGTTTTTCTATTTCTTTAAAATTATTTTTATTTTCTTTATGTTTTGGATTCATAAATATTGGTTTTATACCTACGTTATAGGCTCCCATTACATCAAGTGTATAGCTATCACCTATCATTATACATTCTTCTACTGGTGTTTCACCTGCTGCTGTTAAGAATGCTTCTTTTTGTGGTTTTATATAATCTTCTCCGCCAAATATTTCTTTAAAGTATTTATCTATTTTAGCTGTTTTTAATCTATTTGTTTGTGGCTCTTTAAACCAATTTGTTAATACTACTAATTCATATTTTTTTGATAAATATTCTAGTGTATCTATTACTTCTTCATCTGGTTCACTCATGTATCCTATTTTTTCTAAAAAATCATTCATGAAGTCCATACTTAGTTTTTCTTTTATATTATTATTTATATGGTCTAACATATTTTGTTTATCATATTTATCATAATAGTCTTCATAATTATCTATAAAATCGTTTACATAATTTGGATCTTCATTTATGTTATATTTTTTTAATGTTTCTTTAAGTGCATTTAGATATTCATCTTTCCACATTATTAGTGTATTATCTAAATCAAATATTAGTTTTTTTATCATATTACCTCCTTTTAAATAAAAAAACACCATAAATGTAAGGACGATATGATCGTGGTACCACCTTACTTCCATAGTGTTGTATGCTCTTATGTCTTAACGCGACTTTTCGTTTTAGCTCCAAATATGTATTTTATTATATAATCTTGATTAGTTTTCATCTACCACTAATTTTCTTATTACCAATTATATAACTAAGGTATTCTTCCTCACTAAATATGTATATACTATATCATAAAATTTATTATATTTCAATTATTTATTAAGGTCTTCTATTATTTTTTCTATGTTTTGACCATATTCAATAGATTCATCATATATGAATTCTAGTTCTGGCATATGTCTTATGTCAATTCTTTCGCATAGTTTTTTTCTAATAAATCCACTTGCTTGATTAAGTGCTTGTAGTGTTTCTTTTTTATATTCTTCATTTAATACTGTGAAATATACTTTTGCATAGCTTAAATCATTTGTTACTTTTACATCTGTTATTGTTACAAATTTTATATTTGGATTCTTTACTTCAGTTTGTAATAAATAGCTTATTTCTTTAACCATATTACTATTTATTCTCTCTATTTTAATGCTCATATTATCCACCTCGTAATAAGTATATCAAAAATATTTAGAGTTGTAAATTCATTAATTTTTATTCTGCATTTTTTACTGGTATTCCTAAGTGTTCATATGCTTTTTTAGTTACTATTCTTCCACGTGATGTTCTTTTTAATAGTCCTTGTTGTAATAGGTATGGCTCGTATACTTCTTCTATTGTTGTTACTTCTTCTCCAATTGATGATGATAGTGCTTCTATTCCAACTGGTCCTCCATTGAATTTATCTATTATTGATCTTAGTAGGTTATAGTCTGTTTGGTCTAATCCTAATGAATCTACTTTTAATTTATCTAGTGCCATTTTTGTGATATCTAAGTCTATTTTTCCGTCTCCTAGTACTAGTGCGAAGTCTCTAACGCGCCTAAATAGTCTATTTGCAATTCTTGGTGTTCCTCTACTACGCCTAGCTAATTCATGTGCTGCTTCTTCTGTTATAGGGCAATCTAATACATTACTTGTTCTATTTACTATTTGTGTTAATTCATCTTCTGTATAGAAGTTTAGTTTTGATATTATTCCAAATCTATCTCTTAGTGGTCCTGTTAGGTCTCCAGCTCTTGTTGTTGCGCCTACTAGTGTGAATGGTGGAAGGTCTATTTTAATATTTCTACTTGATGATTCTGTTCCTACTATTATATCTAGTGTGAAGTCTTCCATTGCTGAATAAAGTATTTCTTCTATGAATTTTGGGATTCTATGTATTTCATCAATAAATAATACATCTCCTGGTTCTAGGCTTGATAATACTGCAGCTAGGTCTCCACTTTTTTCTATTGCTGGTCCACTTGTTGTTTTAATATTTGTTCCAAGTTCGTTTGCGATTATAAATGATAGTGTTGTTTTCCCTAATCCTGGAGGCCCATATAATAATACATGGTCAAGTGCTTCATCTCTCATTTTTGCTGCTTTTATAAATATATTTAAATTTTCTTTTATTTCTGTTTGTCCAACATATTCATCTATTGATGTTGGTCTTATTGCTTGTTCAAATGATTCTTCTTTATCTACTATATTTAGTTTTTCTTGCATTTGTTACCTCCTATTTTAGTAATAGTTTTAATGCTTCTTTTACTTGCTCTTCTAACGCATTTCCTTTGTTAATATGTGGTAATACTTTATTGATATCATTTGATTTATATCCTAAAGCTTTTAATGTTTCTACTAATTCTGTATTATCAATATTTTCTGTTAAGTCTATATTTGCATCTAATTTTCCTTTTAAATCTAGTATTATTTGTTTTGCGACTTTTTCTCCTATTTTAGGGAATTTTTTTAGATATAAAATATTTTCTCTTTGTATCGCGTCTACTATTCCTTCTATTGAACCAGTGGCTAATATTGGTAATGCCATTTTACATCCTAATCCTTTTACATTTATTAGTTTTAAAAATAATTCTTTTTCTTGTTTTTCTTTAAATCCGTATAATGTTATTTCATCTTCTCTGACATTTTGATATACGTATATTCTATAGTGTGTTCCTACATTAAATGTATATGGATTTCCTGTATATATTTGGTATCCTATACCATTATTGTCTACTGTTATATAACTACTTTCTATTTCTGTTACTTTTCCTTCTATATATGAGTACATATTATCACCATAATAATTATACAAAAACATTTGTTTGTTTGTCAACCTGTTTAGTTTTATATTTTATATCTCCTATAAATATCATACGATTTTGAAAGAAAAATTCCTTAGTTATTCAAAAAAAAAATCTCTTTTTTTAAGAGATTATCTTTTTTTCATAAATATTCTTATAGCGTAGAATTCAAATACTATCATTAGTATTACATATCCCCAAATTAGTACTATACTAAATTCATAGTTAGTATATTTTTCTATAACTGATGGAATATTTTGTGGAATATATCTATCTATAAATGCATATAGTGATCCACTTGTTAATCTTATTTTTAAATATGTTACTATTCTAAAAAATATATCTGTTACAGCTACTGCATAAACGAATGATGAAAATGTTCTTTTGAAAAGGAATACAAATAGTACTATTACCGCTATTAAAATTATTACGTCCATTAATTTACCTCCATATTTATATTGATATTATCAATATTATTTATATTTAAAAGTTCTAGTGTTATTTTCTTTATGTTGTAGTTTTCAAAATTTATTTCTATTTTGTTTATATTATCTTTTCCTGATATAGTTATATTAATTTTGTTAGTTGGTTCAATTTCTTCTAATAATTCGAATGATGGAATTTCATTTGTAGGTATTGTATAACTAATAATATAACTATTATCTTTATATACTGTTATATAATCTTCTTCTAGATTTTGTAATCTATCTTTTATGTTATTTATATTGAAATAGATTATATCTTTTAGTAATTGATTTTCTATTATTTCATTTGTTGATAGTAGATATAAGTTATCTTTGTTATAATATTTTTCATTATTATATATTATCAAGTCTTCATTGTTTGAATGTGTTAATGTTATATTTTCTATTATATCTGTTTCTACTGTTATGAATTCTTCATAATTATTTATATTATTTAACTTATTTAATATTGTTTCTCTTGTTGGTGTTATTACTTGTTCTGGTATTGATGGTTTAGGTTCTTCTACTTTATCATTTAATCTTACCATAAGTGATAATATGAGTATTAGAATTAACCATATTGATAGTTTTATTGCTGAACCTAGTTTTGGATCATTCCATATTGTTTTAAAGGACTCCTTATATTCTTTATATTTTTTATATTTTTCGTTATTATTTAATTTTTCTTTTAGTTTCATTATTCTAATATTTTTCCAACAAAAGAGCCTTTATTTATCATTCCACTTGCGTAGTCTTTTCCACTCATTTTCTTTTTTCCTTCTGGTTGTACTGTTTTTAAAATTATTTCTCCATCGCTTACTTTTACACCAAATCCATTATCATATATATTTGTTATTTCTCCATTTAATTTATCTTCAAATATATTATTTGATTTAACACTTTCCCATACTTTTAATATTTTTCCGTCTATCAAGCAGTAAGCCCCTGGCCATGAATTTAAACCTCTAATTTTATCATATATTTGTTTTTTTGATTTTGAAAAATCTATTTTTTCATCTTCTCTTTTAATTACGAATCCATATGTTGCTTCATCATTATTTTGTTTAATTCTTTTGTTTGTTTTATTTAATATTGATGGGAGTGTTTCTAATAGTAAATCTCTACCAATTATACTTAATCTATCATGTAGTGTTTCAGCTGTATCTGTTTCTGTAATTTCTGTTTCTTTAAAGCTTATCATGTCTCCTTCATCCATTTTTTCATCCATATACATTATTGTAACACCTGTTTTTGTATATCCGTTTATTATCGCTCTATGGATTGGAGCTCCACCTCTTAATTTTGGAAGAAGTGAAGCATGTACATTAATACATCCTAGTCTTGGTAGTTCTAATATTTCTCTTGGTAAAATTTTTCCGTATGCACATGTTATTATTAGGTCTGGTTCCATATCTTTTAGTGCAAGGTACTCGTCCATTATTTTATTTGGTTGTAGTACTAATATTGTATTATCTAGTCCTACTTGTTTTACTGGAGGGAATAATACTTTTTGTTCTCTACCAACTTTTTTATCTGGCTGTGTTACTATGGCTCTTATTTTATAGTTTTCTACTAAGCCTTTTAATACTGTCGCACTAAATTCTGGTGTACCCATATAAATAATTTTTAACTCTTTTTCTACGTTTATATCTTCTAGATTCATTTTATCACCAATATAATTATACATTATTTTATATTTTTTTACTATAATTTTTTAAAACATTATTTTTGTTATTATTATTGCGGATATTATTCCTATTAGGTCTGCAAGTAGTCCTGCTTTTAAAGCATATTTTGTTTTTTTAATCCCAATACTTCCAAAGTATAGTGTTATTATATATAGCGTTGTATCTGTTGAGCCTTGTATAACTGATGACATTTTGCTTATTATATTTTCTGGTCCATATTTTTCTATTATTGTTTGTAAAAGTGCGATTCCAGATCCTCCTGAAATTGGTCTTAGTATTGCGAGTGGAATTATTTCTTTTGGGATTTTTACTATTTTTAATAAAGGTTTTAATATGTCAAGCAAAAAGTTTAATACTCCACTTTTTACAAATATATTTACACCTAGTATCATTCCAAGCATAGTTGGAAAAAGTCTTAATGTCATATCAAATGATTCTTTTGCTCCTATAGTAAATGTATCGTAAACATTTACTTTTTTCTTTACACCATAAAAAATTATTATTAATACTATTAGTGGTAGTATTAGATTGGATAGTGTCTGCATTTTTTATCCTTTCTTTGAAGTATTCTATCTATTATTAGTCCGCCTATTGTTGCGGATAATGATGCGAGAAAACATGGTAATATTATTTCTGTTGGATTTTTTGCATTCATATTTAGTGATAGTATTGTTGTTGGAATTATAGTTAATCCCGTTGTGTTTAGTACTAGAAATGTAATCATACTATGCGATGCTTCTTTTTTATTTTTGTTTAGTTCTTGTAATGATTTCATTGTTTTTAGTCCAATTGGTGTTGAAGCATTACCTAGTCCAAATAGATTTGCAACTATGTTTGTTGTGATTAGACTTATTGATTCATGATCTTCTGGTATTTCTGGAAATATTTTTTTCATTATTGGTGATAGTAGTTTTGATATTTTTTTTAATAGGTTTGATTCTTCTGCTATTTTCATTATTCCTAACCATAAAGCCATTACTGGAAATATTTTTGTTATCATATTTAATGATGTCTCTGCCCCTTTTATTATTTCTGTGCTTATTAGTTCTACATTGTTTGTTAATATACTATAAAGTATTCCTATTATTATGAATGATGCCCATATTTTATTTATCATGTTTAAAAAGTTCCTTTATTTTTTGAAGTATTGATTTTTTTTGTTTTGTTTCTTTTTCTTTTGAAAATAATGGTTCTTTATGTAATAGTTTATCTCCTAGGTATATTTCTATATTACCTGCTGTTTCTTTTGGATTTTTTTCTAGGCTATATTTTATTAGTATACTATCTTCTTCTGTTTCTAATAGTGGATATGTGTAGTCATTTTCTATATAGTATTCTAAATTATTATTTGTATCTGGTATATTTATTGTTCCTTTTTTTAATAGTTGATAGTTTGTATAGTTATTGAAGCCATATTCGAATAGGTTCTGATGGTCTTTGAAGTCATTTCCATCGTTTAGTGTTACTACTGCAAGATTTAGGTTATCTTTTGATGCCGTTGTTACTAGTGTACGTCTAGCTTTTACTGTGAATCCTGTTTTTCCTCCTGTTGTGTTTTTATATGAAAAAAGTAATTTATTTTTATTTGTCCATGAGTATATATTTTTATCTGTTTCTACTTTATGGTGTTTTGTTCCTGTTATTTCTTTAAATTTATCGTTTTTTATTGCGTAGCTTATTAATAATGACATATCGTATGCGGTTGAAATATTTCCTCCGTCTTCTTCATCTAGTCCACTAGGATTTCTAAATAGTGTGTTTTTCATTCCTAGTTCTTGTGCTTTATTATTCATTAGGTTTACAAATTCTTCAGTTGAACCTCCTACATAGTTTGATATTGCGAGGGCTGCATCGTTTCCTGATCTAAGCATTAGTCCATATACTAAGTCTTCTAGGCTTATATGTTCTCCTTTTTTTATATATATTCCTGAACCATAAGCTTTATCTATTGAATCATTTATTTCTACTACATCACTCATTTTATTTGATTCTATTGCGATTATTGCGGTCATTATTTTTGATATACTTGCGATACTTCTTTTGTTATGTATATCTTTTGAATAAAGTATTCTTCCTGAGTCAGTATCTACAAGTATAGCTGATGTAGCTGATGTTTCTATAGCTTTAATGTTTATTGGAATTAATAACATAATACATATAATAATTAGTTTTTTCATAATTTCACCTAGATAAGTATATGAAAAAAAGGACTTTTTTAGTCCTTATTTTCTTAATTTTAATGTTTTATTTGAAACGGTTTCTTGTTTTTCTTGGCTATTTATTCCACATGTATACATTTTCTTTGCCAGAAGTTTCATTTCACACATTATTGCTTTTCTTTCCATAGCGTTTTTTCTAAGTTCATTGTTAATTTCTGCTATTGCTATTGAATCAGCAGGAATTCTTTTTCCATTAATTGTAATTGTATTAGGTTCTTTATAGGTTGCTCCTATACTTTTTTTTGTTTTCTTTGTTGTAAGCATATAATATACACCTCTTGACCAATATTATAACACACATCATTTTTAAACACTATTATTTTCTATACTATTTTATTTTTTTAGTCCTTAATATTTATATATTCCTAATATTTTATCTTCTATTTCTTCTGTAATTGGATCTAGTACCCATTTCCTATTTTGTTTATGTGCTTTAAATTCTACTGTATATGTTACCCTATCTTTTGCGTCTTTTAATTTATCTAATAAATATTTTTTATATAGATTATCATTATATGTATTATTTTCATAGAATTCTTTCATATTTTCTCTTTTATAGTTTTCTGCATCATTTATTATTTTTGTAAAGTCTTTTACTATTATTTGTGCAGTAACAGTTGCGTCGTCTCCATCTATTGTTTCTTCTTTTATAGTATACTGCATATCTTTATATTGTTTTTTTATTATTTTTCTATATTCTTCTTTATTTTCATCATTTAATTTTGTTTTTTCTTCTATTACATTATCTAATTCATTTAATATTTCTTCATCTAATATTTGATATTTATTTAAGAATTCTTCTACTTTTTTTGTTGGTGTGTTACTTATATCTAATGTAGAACATCCTACTAGTATTATCATTGATAGTAATATTATTATTTTTTTCATATTTGCCTCCTATCAATATAATTTACTAAATATTTATTTTTATACATTTTAATTTATTGTTAATTATTGATTTTTTTATTTAGATGTGTTATTATGTATGTAGTGAAGGAATTCTTCATATAATAAAAAGGATATGTCTGAAGTCGTGTTCAGATATCTTCCTCGTTTTGGTTAACATCTGAAATCAACATAAGTTGAAATCAGATGTTTTTTAGTTTTTTAAGCAAGAAGTTTGTTATTTTCTAAATAACAAAACTAGTTGTGCTAGAATTACAACAAATTCAAGATAAATTATGCTGTGCAGTCTTTTTTCTCTTTTTGTCATAATATCTACCTCCTTTTTTCATTCCGTTAGTTAAGCATGGTGGGAGGAAAACACCTGATTTTTCAAACATATCCTATATTTAATTATAACTTGTAATTAATTTGTAGTCAATATAAATATTAATTTTTTGTTAATTTTGTATATAAAGAAAAAGAGTTATTTTGCTTCTTCAATAACTCTTGTTTCTCTTATTACAGTAACTTTGATAGTTCCTGGATATTGTAAGTTTTCTTCTATTTTATTCTTAATATCTCTAGCAACTTTATGTGTTTTTAAATCATCTATTTCTTCTGATTTAACTAATACTCTTAATTCTCTACCAGCTTGTACAGCGAATGATTTTTCAACACCATCTATTTCATCTGCTATAGCTTCTAAGTCTTTTAATCTTTGAACATAGTTTTCTAGTGAATCATTTCTAGCTCCTGGACGTGAAGCTGATAATGCATCTGCTATTGCGACTATAGAAGATATAATTGAAGTTGCTTCTGTATCACCATGGTGTGATTCAATAGCATTAATAACGACATCGTTTTCTTTATATTTTTTAGCAAGGTCTGCACCAAGTGTAACGTGAGATCCTTCTACTTCATGGTCTATTGATTTTCCAATATCATGTAGTAAACCTGCACGACGTGCTAGTGCGACATTTTCTCCTAGTTCTGATGCTATAACTCCTGATAGGAATCCTACTTCTATTGAATGTGTTAATGCATTTTGTCCGAAGCTTGTCCTAAAGTGTAGTTTACCTAATATTTCTACTAATTCAGGATCCATTTTAGTTATTCCAAGTTCGAATAATGCATTGTTTCCATATTCTAAAACTTTTGCTTTCATATCATTTACAGTTTTATCATATAATTCTTCTATTCTAGTTGGATGAATTCTTCCATCTTTTATTAATGTTTCAAGTGTTACTCTTGCGATTTCTCTTCTGTATGGATCAAAGCTTGAAAGTACAATTGCTTCTGGAGTATCGTCTATTATTAAATCAACTCCTGTTACTGCTTCAATAGTTCTTATGTTTCTTCCTTCTCTACCAATGATTCTACCTTTCATTTCGTCATTTGGAAGTGTTACAACTGTTACAGTTTGTTCACTTGCTACTTCACCTGCATATTTTTGCATACTTGATATAAGCATTGATTTAGCTTTTTTATCTACTTCTAGTTTTGCTTCTGCTTCTCTGTCTTTGATGTATGCAGCTATTTCCATACTCATCATTTCTTCTACTTTTTTAAGTACTAAATCTCTTGCTTGATTTTTAGAGTATCCTGCAATTTTTTCAAGTAATTCTACTTGTTCTTTTTTTATATTTTCCACTTCTACTTGTTCTTTTTGGATATCTTTTTGCTTATTAATGAGATTATTTTCTTTTTCTTCTAACATTTGTTCTCTGTTTTGAAGTGTTTGATCTCTTCTATCCATGTTTGATTCTCTTGTTAGAAGTCTTTCTTCTGCTTCTACAACTTCTTGTTTTCTTTCTTTAATTTCTTTATCTGTTTCGATTTTTAATTTATGTGCTTCATCTTTTGCTTCTAATAAATAATCTCTCTTAATTTTATCTGCATCTTTTTTTGCTTTTTCTAGCATGTTTTCTATTTTTTTAGATATATTATTATTTCTAAAATAATTGAATAAAATTACACTAATAATTCCAATAAAAATACCAATAAGTACTAGTAAAATGGAGAACGCTATTCCATTCATAATTCCCTCCATTTTCTATGAGCATTTTTTCTTATTTATGCTTACTATAAGTATAATATAGTTTTTAATTTGGGTCAAGTGTTTGTAAAGCAAGTTTTATTTTTATATTTTATTCTTCTATAGCATTTCCTAGTTTTGTAAATATTGTGTTAATGCCTTTTCTTGTTATTTTACTTATATTTTCTGAAAGTGATAAAGTTGCTTTTGAAATTTTATTTTGATAATTTTTATCTGTGTTTTTTAAGTATTCTTGCATGTCTATTTTTTTTCCTTCTTTTACATCAGCCTCAAATTTTTCTATTTGTTCTTTTGTAAATGTCATTTTTTTTCTTGCATTATATTCATAGTAGCCTGTTTGTCCTGCTATATAAAATGTTAGATAACTTATAAAGCATAGTAAAAAAATCATTTTAAATATTTTATTTTTCTTTTTCATTTAGTTTCTCCTTTATTATATTTGATATTATATCTAATGTGTTTGTTACTTCATCTATAGTGTTTTCTTGTGCACCTACTTCCATTAGTATTATATTTTCTTTTAAGTCTTGATTATATATTCCATTTACCCCTGGTCCTTCTTTTTCTAGTATTCCTTTGGTTAATGTAGGATAGTTTTTTTCTATAATATTATTTAGATCTTGTGTAAATTCTAAGTTTTTTAGATAATTATTATGTTCTTTTCCTATTACAAATAATATTTTTGCGTATTCTTTATTATTTATTGTTACTGTTGATAAGTTTCTAGGTACAGCGTCTCTATGCAAATCTATAAATATTTTTATACTAGGGTACTCTTCTTTTATTTTTTCTAGATTTATTCTACTTGCTTTATAACTTTGATTATAGTTCCAATTATTATTATCTAATATTTCACTAATATTTGTTTCTTCAACTAATGTTTTTATTCCTAATTTTTCTAAGTTATCTTTTAAATAATATGATGCAGTTAATACTGTTGGATTGGGTGTAAGATCATTTCCTATATATTCTTCTTTCTGATGTGTATTATAGATATAAACTAGTGGATCTGATGTTTCTTTTATTTCATTTTTTATTACTTTGTAGTCTTCTAATTCTTTATTCGGAGTTTGATATGGAATCATTTTATTTAATATTGTTGTTGGTTTATTTATGTCTATTCTAAGTAATTCAAATAAACTTTTTTGTATATCTTTTTTTATATTACTTGTTTTATATATATTTGAATATTCAAGTGTTTTAACTGGATTTAGTTTTATTATTTTTAGTGTTCCAACTTTTTTTATAATTAGTATTGATAGTATTAGAATTATAATTGCGATAATTATTTTTTTATATTTTATTTTTATATGTTTTTTAGATTTAAATTTTTTCATAATTTCACCTAATAAAACATATTCACATTATATATGATTATGTATAAATAATATGTCAAAAAAAGTATATTTCTATACTTTTAAATATCATGTAATGTTTCATTTAATCCATTACCAATTATATCTGTTAATTTATCTATTATAAAGTCTATTTCTTTTGGTGTTACCATAAAGTTATATCCTATTGGAGTTAGTGTTTCATATATCAACCTTCTTGTTTCTTCTTCATCTAAGTTTCCTATTAGTCCTAGTAATTCTTTTTTTTCATTTTTATCTATTTTTATTTCTTTTTTTAGGTAATTTACATTTCCTTTTATTATTAGTTTATTCATTGGGTTATTTATATTTTTTCTTGTATATGAATAGTGTTTTGTTAGATAGTTTATTGTATCTGATACTATTGTTACTGCGTCTACTGTTGTTGGTACTCCTATTGCGATTACTGGTATATTTAGTAAATCCTTGCTTATTTCTTTTCTACTATTTCCTATACCACTTCCTGGGTGTATTCCTGTATCTGTTATTTGTATTGTTTTATTTACTCTTTCTATTGATGATGAAGCAAGTGCGTCAATTACTATTATGAATTCTGGTTTTGTTTTTTTTGATATACTTTCTATTATATCGCTTGTTTCTATTCCTGTTGTTCCCATAACTCCTGGATTTAGTGCGGATACTCTTCTATATTTTTCATCTAGCATTCCTAATTTATATAAATGGTTTGTTATTATTAGGTTATCTATTGTTTTAGGTCCTAATGCATCTGGTGTTGACATTCTATTTCCTAGTCCTATTATTAGACAAGAGTCTTCTTTTTTTATATTCATATCTTTTAATAATTGCTTAAGTTCTTTTATAAATATTTCTTTTACTTTTTCTTTATTATATTCGTCTGTTATGTCTTCAAATTCTATTGTTATGTAGTTTCCTATTTTTTTATTTATTTGTTTTGATATTTCTTCATTTATATATAACTTGCTTATTTTAATATTATCAATTTCTTTTGTTTTTATTTCTAAATTTTCAGGTATTGATTCGATTGCTAAGTCTGTTCTTATTTTATATTTACTTAAATCTATTTCATGTTTCATATTATCACCTTTTATATTTTTTTCAAATTTATTAATTTTATTAAAAAATAAATTGATTTTTTTATTATTATTTGATAAAATACTAGAAGTATTAACGACTTGGAGGTGAAATTATGGCAAATATGAAGAATGCTAAGAAAAAAATTAAAGTAATAGCTAAAAAGAAAAAAGGTAATAATGAATATAAAACTAGTATGCGTACAGCTATGAAGAATGTTGAGAAAGCTGTTATCGCTAATGATAAAGATAAGGCTAAAGATGCTTTAGGTGTTGCTATTAAGAGAATTGATAAAGCTACATCAAAAGGTGTTGTTACTAAGAACTTCTGTGCTCGTAATAAATCTAGATTAACTAAAAAAGTAAATGAAATGAAGTAATTTACTTCTTTTTTTTATTTCTTATGTTATAATTAAAATAGGTGATTATATGAGAAAATTTTTGGCTTATCTTTTTATTCTTTGTTTATGTGGAGTAATTTATGTTAATAGAGATTCTATTATAGATTTTGTTATTTCTAATTTTTTTAGTAACGAAGAAGTAGTTTTTGGTGAGTCAAATGATTATTATAGGGATTTTAATTATGAATTTGTTCAAAATACTGAAAATTTATATCCTAGTAGTCGACAAGATATATTAAATATTATTTATACTACTTTAAATAAAGGTTTAAGTAATGTTACTTTTTATTGTGATGATACTTATTATGAATGTATAAGTGATGTTAATGATATTGCTGAAAGTAGTTTATATTTATCTACAATTAATAATTTAGTTCATCCTTTTAATAGCTATAAGAATATTCATTTTACTATTAATGATTATGGTAAGGTTACTCTAGACATAACTAAGACATATTCTGATTCTGATATAATAATGATTAATAATCGTATGGATGAAATTATTAGTTCTATTATTAATGATAATATGTCTGATTATGATAAGATTTTAACTTTTCATGATTATATAGTTAATAATACTTCTTATGATAGTTCTGTTAGCATTGGAAATCAACTTGATACTGTAACTAGTTCTAATAATGCGGTTGGTGTTTTATTTAATGGTAAGGCTGTATGTTCTGGTTATAGTGATGCGATGGCTATATTTTTGAGTAAGATGGGGTTTAATAATTATAAGATAAGTAGTGATTTGCATATTTGGAATTTAGTTTATATTAATGGTGAGTGGAAACATATAGACGCTACTTGGGATGATCCTGTTACTTCAAATGGAGAAAATGTTTTATTACATGATTTCTTTTTAATAGATACAAATACATTGTTTTCTAAAGAAGATGATTATAGTATGAATAATCATCAGTTTGATAGAAGTTTATATTTAGAGGCAAATTAAAAGCACTTTTTAGTGCTTTTTTAGTATTCAATTATTGGAAGTGTTATTGTTACTATTGTTCCTGTATTTTCTTTTGATTTATATTCTATTTTTCCATCGTGTGCTGTTATTATTTCTTTTGATAATAATACTCCTAGTCCTGTTCCATTTTGTTTTGTTGTGAAGAATGGTTCACTAATTTTTTTCATGTTTTCTTTGCTTATTCCTACTCCATTGTCTTCTATATATATTTTTATATTTTTTTGATTTAATTTTGTATATAGTTTTACATAGCTTTGTTTTTTTTCGTCTTTTGCTTCTATACTGTTTTTTATAATGTTTAATAATACTTGATTTAGTCTATTATAGTCTCCATTTATATATATTTCTTCTTGTAGTGGTTCTATAATAAATTTTATATTTTGTTTTGTAAACATTAATTTTAAATTATTTGTTATATCTTCTATTAATAGTGATATATCTATTATATCTCTTTCTATTTTAATTTTATTGCATGCAGAAAAGTCTTGTAGAAGATTTAATGTTTTATCTATTTCTGATTTTAATATTGGTAAGTATCTTTCATAGTTTTCGCTTGATTTACACATATCTAAATATCCTTTACATACTGCGATTGGATTTTTTATTTCATGGCTTATTTTAAATAGTGATTCTCTTAATTGATATTCTTTCATTAATTCTTTATATGATATATGTATTTCAATTATTTTTTCTGCTTTGATTAAGAATATTATTATTAAATATGTAAGTATATAGTATGAAATATATTCTATTAATTCATTTTTTTGCATATTAGTTATTAGTATTATTGTTATTAGAAAGAATAGTCTTATTACGTATGATAGAATTATATTATAGTTTTGTTTATTTTTATATATTTTGTATGAGTAAAAATATAGTATATATTTTATTATTACAGGTATTATTTCTAATTTTAAATTTATTATTATAATTATTCCTAGTAGTGATGTTACGAGTGCTCCTTTTTTAGATTTTTTTAGATATAGTGTTATTAAAGTTGAGTCTAGCATTATTTCTATTGTTCTTTTATAGTTTTCAAATGTTCCACATCTTATTATTAGGTATATTGCTGAAATAAGGCAGAAGTTTAGAAATAGTTCATTTTGTTTTGTGTTTATATTTTCACTATATGCTTCATAGATCAGAAATAACATTATTGGAAATAGTATCCAAGCAAAATTCATAAATATTATGTTATATATTGTCATGGTTTGTCACCTCGACTTTATTTTATAATATTATTTTTGCGGTTTTTGTCGAAAAAAGAAAAAAAGTGATGTAATTTATCACTTTAGTTCATCTATATATCTTGTTAATTGTCTTGCGTCGTCTCCTAATATTATTTTTAATTGGTTATCGACTTCTACTATACCTTGTGCTCCTAGTTTTTGTATGCTTTCTTTATTTACTAGATTAACATTTTTTACTTTTACTGTTAATCTTGATTTTGTATAAGCATATTCTATTATGTTGTCGCTTCCTCCAAGATACTCAACTAGTTTATTTGCTTCTAGTTTGAAGTTTTTGTTTTTTGATTTTAGTATTGCGAAAGCAACTATTACTAAAACTATTATTATTATTAAGTATTGTATATATTCCATTTTATCACCAATATAATTATACTAAAAATACTTTAATTTATCAATCATAAATTGTATAATATATTATAGAGTGAATCATAATTAGTTAGAGGTGGTTTGATGAAGTTACGTAATTACAGAGTTAATAAGTGGCTTTTGGTTACTATATTTTTATTTGCGATTATTAGTATTTTTACTATAGGTAGTGCGCAAAGATTAATTGGTGTGGATGATTTAATGAAGCGTCAAATTATTTGGTATTCGGTTGGATTTTTATTGATTATTTTAGTTATGAAGATTAAGAATGATTTTTTTATTAAGTATACTTGGATTTTATATATTATAGGTGTAATACTCCTTGCTTTATTACTTATTTTTGGTAGTGAAGTTAATAATGCGAAGTGTTGGTTTACTATTCCTGGTATTGGTACTTTTCAACCTAGTGAGTTTATGAAAATTATTTTAATTATTACTTTATCTAGTATGATTAATAAATTTAATACTAATAATCCTAATCCTAAGTGTTCTCAGGAATTTTGGTTTATTATTAAGGTTTTATTTGTAGTTATGATTCCAAGTGTTTTAACTTTTTTACAACCTGATACTGGTGTTGTGTTAATTTATTTATTAATTACTTTTATAATGTTATTTATTTCTGGCATTAGATTTAGATGGTTTATTATAGCTTTTGTCTTTTTAGGATTAGCTATAGGGAGTGTACTTTTTATTTATTTTTATAGTCAAGATATGTTTATTAATATTTTTGGTACTTCTTTCTTTTTAAGAGTTGATAGATTACTTGATTGGTCTAGTAGTAGTGGTTATCAATTAGAGAATGGATTATCCGCAATTGGATCTGGTGGATTATTTGGATATGGATTGAATAATACCCCTATTTATTTTCCTGAGCCTCAAACAGATTTTATATTTGCGGTTTATGCTTCTAATTTTGGATTTATTGGTTCTGTTTTATTGATTAGTTTGATTGCTTATTTTGATGTTAAGTTAATTTTTCTCGCTATTAAAACTAATAATATTATTAATAAATATATTATTAGTGGAATTATAGGAATGTTAATATATCAACAGGTTCAAAATATAGGTATGACTATTGGGTTATTACCTATTACTGGTATCACTCTTCCTTTTATTTCTTATGGTGGATCTAGTTTACTTAGTTATATGTTGATGTTAGGTTTTATATTTAATATTTCTAATGAGGTTATTAGAGAAGAAAAGAACAAGTAGTTTTTAAAATTACTTGTTTTTATGTGTATTCTAATTCTTCATCTTCTTCATCAATATCCTTAAATTGTTCAATGAAGAATTTCTCATAATCCTCACTAAGTTTGTCATCAATTTTTTTAGTATAATTAAGAAGTTTATAATAAATTTCTTTTATGTCTTCTTCTGCGATGAATTCTATTGATAGCATTTTATCAAATGCTCCACTTATTATTCTTTCATCTTTAATTTTATATTTTATAATACTATCTACTAATTCGGCAGAGTCTTCAATATCTCTTTGTTCCATATTTTTTAATACTATAGCCAGTTCTTTCAATTCTTTATATGCTTTATCTTCCATTTTTTATTCTCCTTTATATATCATACATCACAACTTTCGAGTTTCTTTAGGATTTCATAAAATATAAATTATATTTTATACTAATTCTATATTTTTCTTTTCATTTTCTATAACGTTAATGAATTCTTTTTCACTCGGGATTGTTAATTTATATTCTGATGAAAATATTGTTTTATTATCTTCTGGTAAAGTGTATTTTACTACTGTTTCATTTTTGTTTGTAGAAAGTAATATTCCTATTGTTTTATTTTCATTATCTTGTTTTATTTCTCTATCATAATAATTAACATACATCTGCATTTGACCAATATCTTGATGTGTTACTTTACCAATTTTTAAATCTATTATTACAAAGCATTTTAGTATTCTATTATAGAATACTAGATCTGGATAGAAATGTTCTGTATCTATAGTTATTCTTACTTGATTACCTATAAAAGCAAATCCCTTACCTAATTCTAATAAGAATTCTTTTAGATGTTCTAATAAATTTTTTTCTAAATCTGATTCTAAATAGTCTGTATTTTCTTTTATATCTAAGAATTCTAAGACAAATGGATCTTTAATAATATCTTTAGGTTGTTGTAATTTATTTCCTTTAATAGATAGTTCTAATATTTTTTCTTTATCAGCTGATAGAGCTAATCTTTCATATAATAAAGAATTTCTTTGTCTTTGAAGTTCTTCAACAGTCCAGCCTGATTCTATACATTCGTTCATATAAAAATCTCTTTTATTCTTTTCTTTTATTTTTATTAATTCTAAATAATGGGTCCAACTCAATTGCGTCATTATTGATGTCGCAATTGGGTAATACATATAAAACTTTCGCATTCTTTCCAAATTTCTCTTTGAAAATCCTTTACCAAAATATTCGGTTAGTTTTTTTGAGATTCCTTCTATTAATAAATCACCATATTTGGCTCTTACATGTCCTTCTTGTTTTTCTACTATTATTTTCCCTATATTCCAATGTAAGTTTATCATTTCTGTATTTACTGTTTTGTATACCTTATTACGACTTTGTTCAACTAATTCTTTAATATTATTATATAAATTATTTATTTCATTCTCATTAATTATCTCATTATTCATAGCATCATCCTTTCACTTATAATTAATTCATACAAGTTATATCATTACTTTTGAGTTAACACAACATGTTTTTATACTTTTTTATTAGTTATTTTTAACCTCCTATAAATATCATACGTCATAACTTTAAAAGTTCCTTAGGATTGCATAAAAAAAGTCATAGAAATTAATCTATAATTTTTTTGTTTATTACTTTTTCTACTTCTTTTATTAATTGTTCTTTATTAGGAATATAATATGTATATGTTTGCGCAAATACTTTATTTGATAAACCTCCTAACGCATATTCCATAGTTATTCCTTTTTTTCCTGTACATAAAATAATTCCTATTGTTTCATTATCATAATCATCTTTTATTTCTTTATTGTAATAGTTTACATACATATTCATTTGACCTGCATATTCTGGTTTCATATCATCTGTTTTTAAATCTATTAATACATATGATTTTAAAATTTTATTGTAGAATACTAAATCAACATAATAGTGTGTATTATTATCAAGTGTTATTCGTACTTGATTTCCAACATACATAAATCCTTTTCCTAATTCCATTAAGAATTCTGATAAGTGATTTATAAGATTCTTTTCTAAATCATTTTCTAATATTGGTTTATTTTCTTTTATACCTAAAAATTCAAATACGTATGGTTCTTTTAATATATCTGTTGGATTATTAATAGTTTGTCCTTCCTTTGAAAGTTCTAATACCTTTTCTTTATTAGTTTTACCTTTAGAAAGTAATAATCTTTGGTATAAAGAAGAATCTATTTGTCTTTTTAATTCTCTAACTGACCATTTAGAATTAATACATTCTTTTTCATAAAAGCTTCTTTCATTGTCATCATCTATATAAATTAAATAACAATAATGGCTCCAACTTAATTTAACAGACACTGTCTGGCATTTTCCAGACACTGTCTGGAATTTTTTGTATCTATTATAAAATAATCTCATATTATATAAACCAGATAAACTAAATCCAGTTCCGTATTTCTTAGTAAGTTTTTTTGATAATTTTAATAATATCTGTTTTCCATATTCTGCACGTATATTTCCATTTTGTTCATTTTCTACTATTACTTTTCCTATTAAAAAATTTGTATTAACTAGTGTACTATTTATTTGATATATCATTTTATTTTTGTTTTCTGTTATTATCTTTTCTACTTTTTCATATAAGTCGTTTACTATTCTATCTTGTGGTTCTAATAATTTTTCCATGTTATTCCCTCCTATAAATATCATACGTCATAACTTTTAAAAGTTCCTTAAGATTGCACAAAAAAATTATAGAAATTAATCTATAATTTTCATTGTGTATATATTTTGTGATAACACAAGGAACATCCAAGGCCCACTCTTGTATTTATAATCCTATTTAGGAAATCTTATGTTATAAATTATAGATTTTGGAAAATCCCGGGTCGCGAGACTACTAGCTACAACGCACTGAGCCATCCAAATTCACACGGCAGTCCGAACCAGCACCGCGATCGTGGCAGAGCACGAAGCCATCCGAACCGACGTCGCAGATGAAATCGGAAGCATAACAGATGACGCCGGACGAGCCCACCTTGCAGCTAATGTCTGAGAATACTTCTTGCACATGTTTAGCCTCTGCTATATAGTTTGTTCCTCTAAAGCAATGTTCTTTTCCATTTCTCTTTATGCATACTCCATATTGACCATCTGCATATTTTGCTGCATATACATTAAGCCCTGATGGTGGTGTTGTTGCTGTTGTTGGAAAGTCTGCGTATGAATTACAATCTGTATCTGTACTACTACACCATCCTTTATATCGTCCGAATGCATAGTATTGTGGTGTCCCCATATCATTTGGATTTACCCATTTACTTGATCTTGTATATAGTTCATCTATTGCAGTTTGTACATTGTTTGCAGATACTCCTGATGGTGGTGTATATGTTACTTGGTTTGCTGCTATTACTGCTGCAACTACTGCTGTTGTTCCACCAAATATTATTCCTCCTATTATAAATGCTGTTATTGTTTTTAGATTATTTGATAATAATTTCTTTATTTTTTTCATTTTGTTCCTCTTTTCTATTTAATTTATTTATAGGATTTAATTCTAATTGAATTTTTTATATAACTCATCAAGTGCGGTTTGAACATCTGTGATATTATTACCATTACTGTCTTTAAATCCCGTGCTTGTGTTATCATAACTTACATCTTTAGCCATTAATAAGAATCTAATTTTTGAATCATCTTGTGAGTCTAAATTTGTTAGTGCTATTCTAAATGTTGTACTGCTATCCATTACTTTTGAATTATTATAATTATATATTGAATTGTTTCCTCTTGTTAGGTATATATTTTCATTTGTTGTATATGAATTATTTGTTGTCCAATTTTTTGTTTCGTTTAATGCATATCCTAATGAGTTTTCATCTTGATTGTCTAATAATACAAATTCTTTGTTTCCTTGCATGTTATATATTCCTGTTATATTTCCTGTTGATGAGTTATTACTTAGGTTTCCATATATTGAATTTGTTAGGTATGCGGCAGCTCCCCATTCACTATTTCTTGCCATATGTGTATTTACATTTTTTAATCCGTATATATTATTCTCATTTGTCATTGATGTTGCTTTTTTATTTGCTGTTGCATAATCAATATTTGTCCATGCAGTTTGATTTTTTATTGTTGGGTTATCATTTTGATTTGATGTTTCATATTTTCCAACCCATATTCCTGATAATTCATTATTATTGTATGTGAATGCTGGGTGTGTTAACCATTGTCCTACTGTTTTTCCTTCTGATTTTGTTGTTCCTACATCTTCAAAAACTATATTGATTGGTGTTTGTGTATTTGAATTAAATAATTCATATCTAAATCTTGGTATCCATGTAAAGTATCCAAGTATATCTGATTCTAATATAGGTGTTCCAGCTTTTGATTCTTTATATTCATATCTGCTTTTTGAATTTTGTTCTGTACTTTTATATTCATTTACTACTACTGCGTTTGCCCATTTTTTTTCTGAATAGTTATACCAATGAGAGTTTTCATCTGCTTTTACCCATGAGTTTTTGTCACTATCATATATTACTGGTATCATATTTTCTGCTAGTTGTGGTCTACTAACGTATTGAATTATTTCTGTGCATGAATTTTTATTTACAAGTTCATAACTAAATCCGTTGTATTCTGCTTGATAGGTTGCTTTTACTTTATCTGTATAATCAATTTCTTTCCCATTTATATTTTTAAATGGTTTTTCTAGTATTCCATTATCTATTAGTGCTTGTACTGGAATACAATATGTGCTTCCATTTGATTCATAACTATTATTATATAGTGATTGATTATTTTCTAAATATGTATCTGCTGCTGAGGCTAAAAGTTTTTGATTTACTTCACTTAGTTCATCTTTTTTCTTTAAAATACTATTTGTTATTTTAGGTATTGCGATTATTGATATTAACGCAATTAATGTTACTACTGCTAGTAGTTCTATTAGTGTAAATCCCTTCTTATCCATATACTCATCTACTTTCTATATACTATTATAAAAAAAAAACAAAAAAAAAACAACTATTCTTCAGTTGTTTCTTCAGTACTTTTGATTACTTCTTTTCCTTTGTATGTTCCGCATTCAGTACATACTCTATGTGGTCTAATTTCTGCTCCACATTTTGGACATTTTACAGTACCGTTTTCACTAATTTTATAGTGAGTTCTTCTTTTTCTACCTCTAGTTTTACTTACTTTTCTAAATGGTACAGCCATGGTTCACACCTCTTTCTTATAATAAATCTTTTAGTTTTTCTAATTCTGGATTTACATTACCCTTTTGTTCGGTTATAAATTGCCAGCCATCTCCTTTTAATTTTTCTGGTTTTGCATTTGGGCTAACAACTCTCATGGGAATTTCCATTAATATATTTTCCCATATAATTGGTAAAATATCAATAGTATTTTCTATTTTTTTATCATTTTTTACTTCTTCTAGCACATTTTCGAGCTTATCATCTATTGTAAATTCAAATTTATGCTCTACACTTTCTAATGTTAAAGCACATGGCAAGTACATTGTACCTGTAACATTCAAGTATAATGTTATATCATCCATGCTGTCTTTTTTTAATTCTCCGGTTGCTTTTACATCTTTTAAGTCTAGTAATTCTGTGTTTTCCAATTGATCTTTTTGAAATTCTAATTCTTCATTTATTTCAATTATTTTATCAACATTATTTTTAAGTCTTAGTAAATCTATATTCATATTTCACCTCTTTTTTTAAGCAAGATTAATTATACATAATTTTTTATATAAAATCAAGTAAAAGTGTGTTATTATATTGGTTAGGTGATTTATATGGTTAATGTTGGTATTATTTGTGAATATAATCCTTTTCATAATGGACATGTTTATCATATTAATAAGGTTAAGGAAATGTATCCTGATTCAAGAATTATTCTTGTTATGAGTGGTAATTTTTTACAACGAGGAGACGTTAGTTTAATTAATAAGTGGGATAAGACTAAAATAGCTTTAAATTATGGTGTTGATTTAGTTATTGAGTTACCTTTTGTTTTTGCGACTCAGGGTGCGGATAAGTTTGCTCATGGTGCGATTCAAATTCTTAATAATTTAGGTGTTGATAAAATAGTTTTTGGTAGTGAGTGTAACGATATTGAATTTTTAAAGAATTTAGCTAATGTTCAAATTAATAATGATTATGATTCTTTAGTAAAAAAATATGTTGATGATGGTATAAATTATCCTAGTGCGATGAGTAAGGCGTTGAATGAATTATGCGGAAAAACTGTAAGTAATCCTAATGATATTTTAGGATTATGTTATATAAAAGAATTATTACTTATGAATAGTAGTATTGAGCCTGTTTCTATTAAAAGAACTAGTGATTATCATAGTAATAAGTTAGATAGTATTTGTAGTGCTAGTGCGATTAGAGAAGCTATTAATTTAGATAAAGATATTTCTAATTATGTTCCAAGTGATTCTTTGGAATTTATTAATAAACAATGTAATATTAATAATTATTTTCCGTTTTTGAAATATAAAATTATGACTAGTGATGATTTATCTAATTACGTTACTGTTGATGATAGTATTAAGTATAGGATTAAAAAAAATATTAATTCATGTAATAGTTTAGATGAATTAATTAATTCTGTAAAAACTAAGAGATATACTTATAATAGAATTAAAAGAATGTTTTTGCACATACTTTGTAATTTTACTAATTCTGAAAATAATAAATGTTTAGATATTCATTATATAAGGGTTTTAGGTTTTAATTCTAATGGTAGAGATTTTTTAAATAGTATTAAAGGAAATTGTTCTTTACCTATTATTAGCAATTTTTCTTCTTTAAAAGATATTATGTTAGATATTGAATTTAGAAGTACTTCTATCTATTCTCTTGTTTTTAATGATAATAGTATTATAGATAGTGAATATAAGAATAAGCCAATTATTAAATAGTTGGTTTTATTCTTTTTTTGTGTTATTATTATAGTGGTGATAGTATGGATATTAAAATTGATAATATAGAGGATGAAAAAGAAACTCAAGTACAAAAAATTTTTAAGTGGAAAAAGTTTTTTTCAATTATATTAAGTATTATTTTTTGTTTATTTTTAATTATTATATATTGTAGGTTTAAAGCAACTACTGGTTTAAAGGTTTATGAATATAAGGTTACTGATTCAAGTTTACCTGATAGTTTTCATGGTGTTAAAGTTGTTCAATTTAGTGATTTATATTATGGCAATACTGTTGATATTAGATATTTAAAAGAAATTGTTTCTTCTATTAATAAATTAAAACCTGATATAGTGGTTTTTACTGGGGACTTGATAAGTATTAATGTTGATGATGAAACAAAGAATCAAATTATTGAATCTCTTGGTTCTATTAATTCTTCTATTGGTAAATATGCGATTAAGGGAGATTCTGATAATGATTTATTTGATGGTATTATAAATTCTAGTGGTTTTATTAATTTAACTAATACTTCTGTTAATGCTTTTTATAAAGGTGATATTCCTATTAATATAAGTAATCAAGATATTCAATCTGATTTATTTAATATTTTATTAATTCACGAGCCTGATTCAATAGATAGTTTTGAAAATAAGTTTAATTTAGTTTTATCTGGGCATTCGTTAAATGGTCAAATTAATATTCCAATTATTAAAAAATTATTTTTAAAAAATGGTTCAAAAAAATATTATAATGGGTATTATAATATTAATGGAAGTCCTTTATATGTTTCAAATGGTATCGGTACTACAAATTTTAAGTATAGATTATTTAATAAGCCAAGTGTTTCATTATATAGATTAACAAAATACTAAAAAGCTAAGATTTTATTCTTAGCTTTTTATGTTTTTTTCTTTTCTAAATTTATTAAATAATGTTTCCATTTTAATATATGTTATATCATTTATCATATCGCTTAATATGCTTTCCATGTGGTGTTTATCCATTTTATCACCTCGCAAGTTAATGTTATCATTTTTAAATATTTGTTTCTACAAATTCGACAAAACTAGAAAATATTAGAACCAGTGTATTTAATTCTTGAAAAATAATAGTTATTTTAGTATAATTATTATGGTGAGATTATGCATTATCCAGCGGGTGTACGTGTAGAAAAAAAGAAAGATGTATATTATGGAAATCGTGGTATGACTTTAGAGAATGATTTAAATGATACTAATAATTATTATTTAATTCATGATATTGCGATTGTTCATAAGAAACCTACTCCTATTACTATAAACAGAGTTGATTATAAAAGCAGATCTGATGCGATTATAAGGGAAGCAAGGTTTAAAATTCCTTCGACTACTGATTATAATGGTATTTATAAGGGTAAATATATCGATTTTGAAGCTAAGGAAACTAAAAGTAAAACTAGTTTTCCCCTTTCCAACATACATCAACATCAGATTGATCATTTAAGAAGCATAATTAATCACGGTGGCATTGCATTTATAATAGTAAGATTCATATGTTTTAATGAGACATATTATTTGGATGCGAATGATTTATTTTCTTTTTTAGATAATAATGATAGAAAATCTATTCCTTATTCATTTTTTAAAGAGAAAGGTCATTTAATATTAGACAGGTATAATCCTCGGGTTGATTATATTTCTGTAATTGATAGTCTATATTTTAAGGAGGTAGTATGACAAATAGTAAGAAAAAGGTTAGTCCTAAGAAAAGTTCTAATAAGAAAAATATAGTTAAAAGTACTAGTAAAACAAGCAATAAAGTTAGTTCTAAGAATAGTAAACAAGTTAAAGGTACAAAAACTAAGAAAGGGTCTAAGAAAAAATTAATAATTAAAATTATATTAATTGCTTTATTAGTTGGTATTGTTTCAGTTATCATTTCTATGTGGATTTTCTTCAGCATGATTGTTAAGGAAGCTCCTGATTTTGATCCTAAAAATTTATATACTCAAGAGTCTTCTATAGTTTATGCGCCTAATGGTGAAGAAATCGCAAAGTTAGGTACTGAAAAACGTGAGAAAATAACTTATAATGATATGCCACAAGTTTTAATTGATGCCATTGTTGCGACTGAAGATTCAACTTTCTTCCAACATAATGGTTTTAATGCTGCTAGATTTTTAAAAGCTTCAATGAGTCAAGTTTTAGGTGGTGGCGGTGGTGGTGCCTCTACTCTAACAATGCAAGTTTCTAAGAATGCTTATACTTCTGATGTTTCTAGTGGTTTTGAGGGTATCAAGAGAAAATTTACTGATATTTATTTATCAATATTTAAAATTGAAAAAACTTATACTAAAGAAGAAATTATGGAGTTTTATGTAAACTCATATTATATGGGTGGCGGTGCTTATGGTGTTGAACAGGCTTGTCAAAACTATTTTGGTAAATCTGTTAATAACATAAATTTAGCAGAGGCTGCATTACTTGCTGGTATTTATCAAGCTCCAAATTCATATGACCCTACTCTATATCCTGAAAAAACTGAGGAAAGACGTCAAACTGTTTTAAACTTAATGGTAAGACATGGTTATATAACTGAGGAAGAACGTGAGATTGCTTCTAAACTTACTGTTGATAAATTATTGCAAAAGAAAAAATCTGATGGTCATGATGAGGTTGACCCTAGATATAAGGATTTTATAGATACAGTTGTTGAGGATGTTCAAAAGAAAACTGGTGGTCTTAGTCCTTATACTACACCTATGTTAATTTATACAACTATGGATCCTGGTAAACAAGAATATGTTACTAGTTTAATGAACGGAACTAATTTTAATTGGGAAAATGAAAAAGTTCAGGCTGGTATTGCTGTTATAGATACTAACACTGGTGCGGTTGTTGCAGTTGGTGCTGGTAGAAAACGTGAAGGATTAGATTATAATTATGCTACTATGATTAAACGTCAAATTGGATCTACTTCTAAACCTTTATATGATTATGGTCCATTAATTGAATTTGAAAATGCTTCTACATATCATTTATATTATGATGAACCTTATACTTATTCTGGTGGAACACCTATTAGAAACTGGGATGGCGGATATAATGGATTAATGACTATGCGTGAGGCTCTAAGAGTTTCAAGAAATATTCCTGCATTGAAGGCTTTCCAAGAAAATAATAACGAAAATATTGTTGATTTTGTTACAAAGTTAGGACTTAGTCCTGAATTAGAAGATGGTAGAGTTCATGAGGCACATGCTATCGGTGCTTATAATGGTGAATCTCCACTTACTGTTGCTGCTGCTTATGCTGCATTTGCTAATGGTGGATATTATACTGAACCTTATACATTTACTAAGATTGTTTATAGAAATAGTGACGAGGTATATGAATATAAACCTCAAACAACTAAAGTTATGGAAGAATCAACTGCTTACATGGTAGCTGATATGTTAGTTACTACTTCTGGTTGGGCTGTTGGATATAATAATGTTAATGGTGTATCTTTTGGTAGTAAGACTGGTACATCTAACTACTCTGATGAGACAATGGCTGAACATCATTTACCATATGATGCAGTTAATGACTTATGGGTTGCTGGTATTTGTCGTGATTATGCTACTGCTTTATGGTATGGTTATGATGAAATCGATCCAGAATTCTATAATCATGGTCATGGTAATACTCAATTATATTCGGCACTTATCAATGGAGTATTTACTGGTACAGCTAATTTTTCAAGACCTAACAGTGTTGTTAGTGTAACTGTTGAAAAGGATTCTCCAGGTAATGGTTTATTACCTAGTCAGTATACACCTGATGGAATGAAGATTACTGAATTATTTAAAGCTGGAACTGAACCAACTAAAGTTTCTGACAGGTTTGCTCCACTTGGTGATGTATCTAATTTAAAAGGATCTGTTAATAATAATCAAATACATTTAAGTTGGGATGGTATCCCTACTCCTAATGCATTAAATAGAGATTATTATGCTGGTCTATATTCTTCTACTTGTAAGAATGTAGGTGCTTGTGTTGATAATGTTATAGGTACTAATAATAATGTATTAGGTAATGTTGTTTATAAAGTTTATTTAAAACGTCCTAGTGGTTCTTTAGAACTTATTAAAACAGTTGATAATGGTACATCATATAGTGGTAACGCTCCTGCTGGTGCTGGAAGTTCTGCTACTTATGTTGTTAAAGCTACATATGCAAATTATGATGCTTTATCAAGTGGTGGTGTTGAAGTTAATGTTGATATTAGTAAAGTTAAAAAAGATATTAAGTTCACTTTGAAGGGTCAGGCTGATGTAAGTACTACTGTTGGTAATTATCATGATGAAGGTGTTAAAGTTACTGAAAATGGTACTGCTGTTAACCCTGATAGTGTAAGTATTAGTGTTAACGGTCAACATGTTGATAGTGTTAAATTTAATGCTCCTGGAAAATATACAATTACTTATGATGTTAAATACAATGGTGCTAGTCAAACATTAACAAGAAATGTTGTAGTTAAATAAAAAATCGAGGATTTATTCCTCGGTTTTATTTTGACATTATTTCACAAATAAGATTACTTATTTCAGTAGGATTATCTATTTGTAGTCCTTCTATTAATCTTGCTTGTGCATATAATATTTTAGTATATTTTTTTAATTCTTCTTTATCGTTTTCATATAACACTTTTAGTTTATCTGCTATTTCGTGATTTTCATTTATTTCAAGTATTAGACTAGCTTTTATCTTTTCATCTGTAGGCATAGCGTTTATTACTTTTTCCATTTCTACTGATATATTTCCTTTTGTTGTTAAACATACAGGATGATTTTTTAATCTATTTGTGAATTCTATTTCTGTTACTTGGTTATCTAATGATTCTTTCATTAAATTAAATATGTCACTGTATTCTTTGTTTTTTGATTCTGTCTTTTCTTTTTCTTCTTTTGTTTCTAAATCTAGTTCGCTTGATGATACATTCATAAATTTCTTTTCTTCATATTCCATAAGTGCTTGTATTGTAAATTCATCTACGTAATCTGTTAAATATAGAATATCATATTCTTTTTGTTTTACTTGTTCTACTTGTGGAAGATTATCTATTTTTTCAATTGTTTCTCCACTTGCATAGTAAATATTTTTTTGATCTTTTTTCATATCATCTACGTACTCTTTTAATGTTATAAGTTCTTTTTTATTTGATGAATAGAATAATACTAAATCTTTTAACTTATCTTTATCAATTCCATAGTTATTATATATTCCAAATTTTATTTGTGTTCCGAATGATTTAAAGAATTTTTTATATTCTTCAAAATCATTTTTCAACATATTTGTTAATTCATTTTTTATTTTGTTTTCTATGCTTTTAGCAATTATTTTTAAGTTTTTATCTTGTTGCAATGTTTCTCTTGAAATGTTTAATGGTAAGTCTTGTGTATCTACTATACCTCTTACAAAACTAAAATAGTCAGGTAGTAAGTCACTACATTTTTCCATTATCAATACTCCATTTGTATATAATTGTAGTCCTTTTTCATATTCTTTTGTATAAAAATCATATGGCGCGTGACTAGGTATGAATAGTATTGAATTATAGCTACATTGTCCTTCTACATTTGTGTGTATAACTTTTAATGGTTTTTCATAGTCAAAAAATTTATCTTGATAAAAATTATTATATTCTTCTTCTGTTATTTCATTTTTATTCTTTTTCCATAATGGTATTTGACTATTTAGTGTTTCATCTTCTAATTTATCTTCATATTCACTATCTGAGCCTTCTTTTAGTACTCTATTATTTACTTCCATTATTATTGGATATGTTATATAATCTGAGTATTTTTTTATTATAGATCTTATTTTATATTCATCTAAGTATTCACTATAATTCATATCTTCTGTATCATCTTTTAGGTATAGAGTTATTGTTGTGCCAAGTGTTTCAGATTTAGCCTCTTTTATTTCGTATCCATCTTCTCCATCTGATACCCAAATGTATGCTTTATCACTATTATATGATTTCGATAAAACTTCTACTTTTTTACTAACCATGAATGCTGAATAGAATCCAACTCCAAATTGTCCTATTATGTTTACGTCTGTTTGGTCTTTATTTTCTTCCTTGAATGTTAATGAACCACTTTGTGCGATTGTTCCTAAGTTATTTTCAAGTTCTTCTTTTGTCATTCCACAACCATTATCTATGATTTTTAATGTTCTATTTTCTGTATCTCTTTCTATTCTTATTTTTAGTTCCTTTTTATCTATTTTTATATTATTGTCTGTAAGTGATTTATAGTATATTTTGTCTAATGCATCACTTGAGTTTGATATTAATTCTCTTAAGAATATTTCCTTATTTGTATAAATAGAATTTATCATCATATTTAATAGTTTTTTTGATTCTGCTTTAAATTGTTTTTTCATATATATCCTCCTTTATCACATAGATTATGTTACTCTTATTATTGGCACTTGTCAAGTATGAGTGCTAAAAAAGACAAAATTACTTTGTCTTTTGATGTTTACAAATACTAATTAGTTTACAACTATCGCATTGTGGATTTTGTGATTTACAGTAGTATCTACCAAATAATACTAATTGATGATGCATTCTACATAGTCTTTCTTTTTTTATTTTTTTTGTTAGTATTTCTTCTACTTTTCTCACATCTGCTTTATTAGGTGCTAGTCCTAATCGTTTTGATACTCTTTCTACATGTGTATCTACTGCAATACATGGAACATTATATATATTACTTAGTACTACATTTGTTGTTTTTCTTCCTACTCCTGGTAGTTTTTCTAGGTATTCTCTATCATTTGGTACATAGTTTAATTCTTTTAAGATACTAGCTATTTCTATTGTATTTTTAGCTTTTACATTGTATGTTCCAATTGGTTTTATTATTTTTTTAATATCTTCTATATCAGCATTTGATAATTCTTCTAAGTCTTTATATTTTTTAAACAATATTTCTGTTACTTGGTTTACTTTTTTATCTGTTGTTTGGGCGCTTAACATTGTTGCAATTAATAGTTCATAGTCTTTATTATAGTTTAATTCACATTTAGGGTTTGGAATTATTTCATCTAGATAGTTTTCAATTTTATTTATCGTTGAGCCAGTCATAGTTTAATATATCGTTTTTAGGTTTTGCTTCTTTTTTTTGTCTAAAGTTCATTCTAGATTTTTCCACATCTTCTTGTGTTTTAATTCCTTTTTTTGACCATTCACTTATTATTCTATCTATATATCTTAAGTTAGTTACTCCATTATATGTAGCTTCTTTAAGCGCTAATTTTATTGTTTCTTCGCTAGTACCATTTTCTATCCATGCACTTATTATTTCTACTTCCATTGCGGATATTGGTCTTCCAAATTCTTCTTCAAATATTGAATATATATTTGATTGTTTTTCTGGTTCTTCTTTATTTAATATTTTAAATGTTAGTTTTTCATATAATCCATCTAAATTAATATATTCATTTCTAATATTGCCTATTTTTTTTAGTTCAAGTTTTATTATTCCTTTTGATGTTAAGTCTTCCATTAATTCCATTACATTATTTAATGTTATATTTAAGTCATTACTTATTTGTTTTGGATTAAATATTTCACTTGTATTTAGTATATATATAATCAGTATTAATTCTTGTTCTGTTAGTTCTAAGGCTTTATAATTCATAAATAGAAGTCTTGGTATAACTATGTCTCTATTTTGAATTATTTCTTTTATTTTTTCTGTCATTTTATACCACCAGTCATATTATACATTATTATTAATAATAAAAAAAGTATCTTTCGATACTTAATAATTATTTTTTATATATTTAATTATTTCAGATTTTTTATTTTTTAGATTGTTATATACTATTTGTTTTTCTATATCTTCGTATAGTTTTTCGATAGTATCATTACTTATATCTTTTATTTCACATATTTCAAAGAAATTTATATCAATTTCATCTCTATCTTTTATTTGTAGATTTTTATATAGTTTTTTTAAGTCATGTTTTTCATTTTTAATTTTATCTACTATTTCAAATATTTCTTTTCCATATTTATATAAGTCATATATATCGAAATATCTATTTATTAATTTATTTATTGTTTTTATTTTCTTTTTTTCTTCTTTTTTAAAGTTATATGACTCATCTATTAGTATTTGTGCCCATATTCCATCTATATCGTCTATTAGATTTACTTTATCTAAATTTATTTTCAAATATGGTTCTAGTTTATATTTTTTTATTAGTTCTATACCGTATTCTGCATTTTTATCTGTTAATATTTTTTCTAGCTCACTTTTTTTTCTATCAAATGATAATTTACTTAGATTTTCTTTATATTTTTCTATTGCCTGATCTAGTTTTTTATCTATTTTAAAATCTAATAGGGTTGCGAATCTTATAGCTCTTAGAATTCTTAATGAGTCTTCTTTTATTTTTGTTTTGAATCCTATTAGTCTTATTATTTTTTCATCTAAATCTTTTTTTGCATTTTTTAAATCTAAATAATTACCATACCTATCTATACATAGTGTATTTATTATAAAGTCTCTTCTTTTTAAGTCTTTTGTTAGTTTTTTTGTATATTTTGTTTTAGGAAATCTATTATTGATATATTTTATTTCTTTTCTATATGTTGTGATTTCATATTCTTGATTCTTATATTTTAATTTATATGATCCATATTTATTATCTGTTATGTTTTTAAATAGTTTTTTTAAATCTTTATATTTTGCGTTTGTACATATATCAATATCAGTACTGTTTTTTCCTAAGTATAAATCTCTTGGATAACCTCCTATTATGTATGCTTCAAATTTATTTCTATCTAGTATTTTTAATATTTCAAGTGCGTTATTGTACATCTTATTGGTATACTGAAGTTATTTTGAAGTGTTCTTCTAGTGTTATCCAATTTCCATTATTATATAGTTTTTGAGCTAGTTCGTTTCCTACATATCTTAAGTGCCATGATTCATATTGATATCCTGTTTCTTGTTCTTTTCCTTTTGGATATCTTAATATTAATCCATATTTATAGCAGTTTTCTGCAACCCATTTACCTTCTGCTGTATATGCGAATGAGTCATCTATTGTATTTAAGTCAAATGCAAGTCCTGTTTGATGTTCTGAATGTCCTGGACGTGCTGAATATGTGTCTGCTTCTTCTTTTCCATCTTGCGCTACATAATTATTGTACAAATTTTCTTGATATGAATATGATCTAAATCCTGATGATATATATAGGTTTAATCCTAGTGCTTGTGCATCTGCTTGCATTTCATTAAATGCGTTTATTGTTTCTGGTGTTAAGCATGTTGTACAGTATTGATAGTCTCCAGAGTTTGATGGTCTATAATCAGATGGAAGTGCATATGTTTTATTCACTACAAGTATTCCATCTATATATGTAACTCCATTTATATTTTCTATTTTATTTTCCTCCTTAACAGATGGTTTTACTGGTTCAGGTATTGGTTCTGGTTCAGGTTCTGTTTTTTCTTCTATTTTATTATATGTTTCACATTTTTTATTTATTATTTTTTGTGCGTAAAAGCCTATACCACATATTACTAATCCAATTATTAACATTGTTAAGAATTTTTTTAATGCTTTTTTTGTATCTGTTATTGTTACTAGTTTTATGAATCCAATTATTATTAGTAGTGCCGGTAAAATATATTTTATTGCTATAAATGCATATTTTAATAATTCTTGATTTTTACATATATTCTCCATACTTACTCCTTTTAATTATTTTCTGATTTATTTATTGGTTCACATTTTTCATTATATTCTTCGCCTATAATTCCTGGGCAAATTTTTTCTGTCTTATCTACTACTGTACATTTATCTGTATTCATAAAGCATTCTACGCATTTCATAAATTTATTGTTTGTTCCTGCTACTAGGGTTACAGCAAAATTTACTATTGAAAAGACAAAGAATATGATTACTGCTGCTATTATACTATTTATTAGTTTTGATTTTGCTTTTTTCATTTCATCGTCTACATTACTTGAAGCAGCTACTTTAAAGAATGATATCATTCCACTTATTACTAATAATATTGGTACTGCTATTTTTATAATTGTTATAAATGTTGAAACCATACTTGCAAATACATATGGGATTTTTTTATCATTATCGCAAACTACATATTGTGCTGCTGATACTATTTTTGGCATTGTTAGAGCTATTAATGCTACTAATAATTTTATGTTATTTTTCTTTTTCATATTACACCTCTTACTATTTATAGTTTAACACATTATATCTTTTAAAGCAAGAAAAAAAGGCTTACTCGCCTTTACATTCTATATTAGTTTAAAGCTTCTTTTAATTTAGATCCAGCTTTGATTTTTGCAACATTGTGTGCAGGAACTTTGATAGTAGCACCTGTTCTTGGGTTTCTTGCTTCTGAAGCTCCTTTATGAACGTTTTCGAAAGTAGCAAATCCTGTTAATGTTACTTTTTTATCTTTCTTTAATCCTTTTATAACTCCATTCATCATTGCTTCTAAAGCACGAGATGAATCTGCTTTTGTTAGTCCTGTCTCTTCAGCAATGTAACTAACTAAATCTGTTTTTGTCATCTAAAATACCTCCTATATGTTAAGCTCTATCTTGCTTACATTCTAAGAATACCATGTTTTTTTTATAAAATCAATATTTTTTATTAATAAATTTATCTTTTAGATTAATTTCTATTATATTTGAGCCATATATATCATTTAGAAATGTTATTTTTGATTTTCTTGATAGTTTCATTATTCCACTACTTATTATTATATTGTTGTTATTGATTTTTATATTTCCTCTTATATTTTTAGGAAATAGTTCTCTTGTTGGAGATATTATTCCAAAGTGTCCTGGTATAAATGATGGTATCATTCCTCCGTGTGTATGTCCACATAGTGTTAGTGATATTTTATCTATATTTTTGATATTTTTATAATTATCATCTCTTAATATTATTGATGGAGTATGTACTAAAAGTATTTTATATTTATTTTTTGTCTTTTCAATAATTTTTTCTAATTCTTTATTATATTTTTCTGGTCGTTTTTCTTTATATTTATAATAATATTCATAATCTGGATTATATCCTATAAATGATATATTTTTTTCTTCGTATATTTCATTATCTAGTATTATTATATTATCTTTTTTTAATTGTTTTAACCATTCTATATTTTCTGTTTTTCCAAAGCCATTTTCTTCCATTTTTATATATTCATGGTTCCCTACCGATATAATAACTTTTCCTATTTCTGATAGGTCATTTATGAATTTTTTTAAGTCTGGATAGTTTGTATCGTATACTACATCATGTATATCTACAGTATCTCCTGTTATACAAATATAGTTTGGTTTTATTTTTTTAATTTTATTTTTTATCATTTCTAATCGTTTTGCATTATAGTTATGTGCGAAGTGTATATCTGATATATGTATTATTTTTGTATTAATATTTTTATTATTTTCTACTATATATTTTTTGTAATCTATTCTCAATTAAATCACCTTATATATTATAACATATATTTTATAATACTATTGCGAACAAATTACCTGAGCCTTTATTTACTAGTTTTGAAAGTGTTTGTTGTAGTTTATGTCTTGCATTTTCAGGCATTAATGATAGTTTTGCTTGTATTCCTTCTTTTACTATTACGTCTAGGCTTCTTCCAAATATTTCACTTTTCCAAATATTGCTTGGTGATTCTTCTTGATCTTTCATTAAGTAGTCTATTAGTTCTTTACTTTGTATTTCTGATCCTATAATAGGTTCGAATGTTGATTCAACATCTACTCTTATCATATGTATTGATGGTGCGACTGCTTTTAGTTTTACTCCATATCTACTGCCTTGTTTAATTATTTCTGGTGTATCTAATTTCATATCTTCTAGTGTTGGTGAAGCTACTCCATATCCTGTTGTTTTTACCATTTTAAGTGCTGATTTAATTTGATCATATTCATGTTTAGCCTCGTTATATTCTTGGAATAGTTCTAGTAATTGTGATTTACTTTTTATATCTATTCCTATTATTTCTTTTAATACTTCATTATATAAGTTATCTGGTGCAATTAGATTAATTGTTACTATTCCTGTTGATGTATCTACATCAGATATGAATGATTTTTTTATATACTCGCAATCACTAAAATGATTCAATATTGTATCTATATCTCTTACTTTATCTACTTCAAATACACTTTCTCTAATTTTATCTATGTATATTTTTTTTAGCCAATTATTGCTTGATAGGCATGCAATCCATTCTGGCATTTTCACACTCACTTCTAATACTGGAAACTCATATAGCGCTTCTTTTAGGATACTATATATTTCTCTTTCAGTCATATTTTCTATACTTATTGGCATTACTGGTACTTCATAATTTTCTTTTAAGTTTTGTGCTAATCTTTCTGTTTCTGGTAACATTGGGTGTGCTGAATTAAGTATTACTATAAATGGTTTTCCAATTTCTTTTAATTCCCCTACTATTCGTTCTTCCGCTTCTACATAGTTTTTTCTTTCTATTTCTCCAAATGAACCATCTGTTGTTATTAAAATTCCTATGCTTGAATGATCTTTTATTACTTTACCAGTTCCTATTTCTGCTGCTTCTACAAACGGTATTTCTTCATCATACCAGTATGACCTGTTTTTGTGATACCCATAAGTCTTTTTAAAAATTGCTCAAAAGCAACCTGTATTTTTCTTATACTAATACTTCACTTTTTTTAATTCTATAATGAATTTCTAGTTTTTTATCTTTAGTTACATATATTTTATCAATTAATCTATTCATAATCTCTCTTGTTGGATTTTTCATATCAAGAAAACTTTTAATTATATCTAAATATTCAACATAACAAGAGGAATCTTCATTTATACTAGAAATTTCTTCTTTTAATTTTTCTAATTTTTCGTTTGCAGTTTTAATATCTTCTTCAGTAGTTTTAAATAATCTTTGATAAGTTTCTACACTTATAATATTATTAAACTTATCATCATATAAAGAGTCTTGTTTTCTTTTTAATTCAGCTATCTTTAAATTAAGTTCATCAATCTTTTTAAGTTTATCTTGTTTAGGATCAACATATTGATTTTTGATGATATTTTCAAATTCATCTTTATCATTAATATATTGATTAGCCATAGTGCTTAACTTATTATAGACAGTATTTTCTAATTTAGTATAGTTAATATAATGGGAAAAACATATATCATACTTACTAAACTTACGATAGTTATTACAATTCATTGTAACTCTATCTCTTTTTTTATCATAACTAATACTCATTCTAGCACCACAGTCTTTACAATAAACTAAATCAGATAGGACATAATCAACATTTCTTCGTTCAGGATTATAATTATTTGAAGAATCTTTAATAGATTGTGCTATTTCAAATGTTTTTCTATCAACAAGTGGTTCATGTGCATTTTCTTTAATGCACCATTCACTTTCTGGAACATTTTTCATCTTCTTAATCTTATAATTTACTTTTTGAACTCTGTGTTGGATTAAATCTCCAACATAAACTCTGTTTTTGATGATATTACTAACTGATGTGTGTTTCCATATTTCAGGATGGTCAAAGTTATTTAATTTAGCACCAGAGTATTTATACATAATAGGTGTTGGCAATTCTTCTCTTGTTAAGATTTCAGCAATTTGTGAACTACCATAACCAGCAACATATAAATCAAATATCTTCTTTACTACAGGAGCAGTTTCTGGATCTGGCACTAATTTGTGCTTATCTTCGGGATCTCTCATATAACCATAAGATGGAGCACTACCACAAAATTTACCATCTTTTTTCATTTGAAGTAAGTTTGAACGAACTTTTTTAGAAATATCTTTTGCATACATATCATTCATACTTAATTTAAATGGCATCATGTCTGAGCCACTAGTTTCATAAAAAGTATCTATATCGTCATTTACGGCAATATATCTGACATCATTTTGTGGAAAAAAGGTTTCAACATAATAACCTGTCATAACATGGTCACGACCTAATCTTGATAAATCTTTTGTTATAACCATATTAATTTTTCCATTTTCAATGTCACTTAACATTCTTTTAAACTCTGGACGCTCAAAATTTGTTCCTGTATAACCATCATCAACATAAATATCAACTGCAACTAAATTCTGTGCTTTTAAATAACCAGTTAATAGACTTCTTTGATTAGTGACACTTTCTGATTCCATATCGTCACCATCTTCACGAGATAGTCTTATATAAATGGCTATATTAAAAATCGTATTGTCTATTGCATATCTATTATACACTTTTAACTCCTTTCAGTAGACAACACATTCACTTTATTAGTTGAATCAATTATACTATTTTTTTCGTCCGTTTTAAATACTTTTAATGAATTTTTATTAGCCATATAGTATTTATATATACAGCTTTTTAAAACTTCTTTTAAATCACAACCATTACTATCATAAAATTCTAATGTGTCATACATGATTATTCCTCCACAATGAATTCTATGTGTAATAGTTTATAAAAATTACTATTCTTCATAAATTATCACACCTTTCTATTGATATTCTTTTAATAATTCTTCCATTTCTTTAAGTTCTTCTTCAGTAGGTGGTATTGCTTCACATCTTTTTCCGTCCCAAACTTCAACTCCGTCTGGATCAAGTCTTATATGAGGACCTTTTCTACCAGTCATAATCTCATCTTGATTATTTGCTATATCAGTCACAGTTATAAAACTTTGGATTTTGTTATTGGTAATATAAGAATTAAGATAACCTTTTATAAATACTTTTGTTCCTTTAATAAAAAAATCTTTATATATGTCATAAAGATTTCGGTTAATATTAAAACTAGCAAAAACTTTTCTTTCATCATATTTAAGAGTGGTTAAACCAAACTTAATATAATCATTTTTATTATCTGTGATACTATTAATAGTTCCAGATATAATTATTTCATTTAAATCATATTTCATTTTTTATCATTCCTTTCATTTTAATTTTTTTTAAAGATTTAAATTATTTAAATAAATTTAAATTTATATTATTTATTAATATTATTTATTATCTTATTTATTATATTAGAAGATACTCGCTATACTGATTAGCAGTATCTTGCTATAAACTCTAGAAGATATTTGCTAAATATATTCTTCTAGTATTAGGTTCACTTTCAACTCTAATATAGTTTTTCTTTCTTAATGAAGCTATGCAACTAGTAATTGTTCTTCTAGATACTTTCATAAGATTACTTAAATATCTATTACTAGCAAAACAAAAACCTTCTTGCATTGATAGAGTAGTTATTAAACCCATTAATAGTTTAGTAGTAGTAGATAAATCTTCATCTAATAAAACTACTACTGGAACTTCTACATACTTTAAATTTGTTATATCGTTGTTCATAAATCATTCTCCTTTCTTAATTTTAGGCAATAAAAAAACTTGTAACCACTACTTACAAGTCATACTAATAATGACAATAAAATCCCTGTGTGAGATAAATCTCACTAATAGGTCGCTTGAAGTAAAACATACATACAACATATTTCAATCCCTTTTATTCTTTTATTTCGTTCTTTGAAATATGTTTTACTTCAAACTTGTTCATCTTATATTTCTATAAGATAGGTTCTAATATAAATCTACGAACATTTACTGAACCTTTATTTGTTAGCGATTCAATCTTTTCTAACAAATCTCGTATGTGTATAATCCTCGGCTGTATTCATTGAACCTTATATATTTGTTATCTTCTAATATTTGTAGGTTCTTTTTGAATCCAACATTTGTTATACTCAATTTCTTTTGAACTTTCCCAATGCTTATACTTGTGAATTCACATCTTTGGGATTGTTCTGCACATAGTATTTTGTATATCAGTTTTGTTTCAAACTTGATATTTTTATCTCTCCATACTCTTGGATCAATTAATTCTAGTTGCTTTTTTAATCTCATACATTTGACTTCCTCCTTTCTTTTTCTATGTTACCCATTTAATTTTAAAGTGGGTTCATTTGGAAACACATATAATATATCATGCTAATTACATCATTGTCAACACTTTTACTCAAAAAATTAAAAAATGTTGACATTTTTACCCAATAGGTGTATTATTATGGTGTGAGGTGAATTTCTATGGTAGAAAAAAATATCGGTGAAGTAATTACCGAAGCTAGAGAAAAAGCTAATCTTTCGCAAAGACAACTTGCAAAATTGGCTAATATAAATAACTCTGAACTTTCTAAAATAGAATCGGGTGTTAGAAAAGAGCCTAGTCCTAAAATACTTCGTAAGATAAGTAATGTATTAGATGTTAATTATAGTGATCTAATGTATATGATTGGACTAGGTATAGAAGTCAGTCCTTTAAATCCTTTTATAAAAGATTATTATTCTAAATTAAAAGGAGATGAACTTAATGAGGCTGAAGTTAATGTTTTAGGAAATAAACAAAATCTAGAAAAGTTAGTTTTATCTTGTGAAGAAAAGTTAAATGATAAAAGCATAATAGAAAGTGAAAGAGAGTTATTACAAAATACTATTGAAGATACAAAGTATCAAATCAATACACAAAATGAAATTATTAATTTAATTCAAAGTTTAAAAGTAAAGGAGAGAAATAAAAATGCGAAATAGTAAGATATTAAAAATAGCAGTAATATTATTATCAATATTCTTTGTAGTAAGTTTTGGATTATCACAAGTAATTGGAAGTGATTATTTCAAAAATATGTTCTGGGCTTCAACAGCTTTACTTGCAGTTGGTCTTATATTAGATCTAAATGCATGGAGTAAATTAGGATTAGACATTGATAAGAATAAATCAAAAACTATTAAAAGAAGTTTTGATGATAGCACAACATTGTTGGTTGTATTTTTCGGAACATTATTATGTTTAGTTGTATTATTTGATACATTGAATCATAATGTTATGAAAAATAATCTTGTCATAATAGGTGCATTTATTATGACATTAGAATTTGAATTATTTATGTATCTATCAGTATGGAATGCTAAAAAAGATACAGCAAATTTATTAAAGAATAATAAATAATTCAAATAAAAAAATAACCTTTTACCTTTTCGTTAGATTAGGTATTAGGTTATTTTTATTTAAAGAATACGTGGCACGTTTTGTGAGTTTACTCATGAAA
>Ga0256405_10002237_pt1 | contig 45928 bp, 43 predicted proteins | sample RumenRJG_02DNA_FD_189096 | JGI IMG/M metagenome (GOLD analysis project Ga0256405, IMG submission 189096) | Bovine rumen microbial communities from Lethbridge, Alberta, Canada - RJG_02 | ecosystem: Host-associated > Mammals > Digestive system > Stomach > Rumen | place: Canada: Alberta... | reverse complement strand
TTCGTCCTGCCCTCGGAGATAACACCCTGAAGTTTTCCTCCGTAGGCGCAGATGGCTACTTGTCCAGGGGTTACGATAACAGATGAATTATTGTTGAAATCGTGCCCGGGGAAATGGTGAATCAACCATTTGCTCGAGGCGGGAAGATCTAACTTAATAACATCAATAAACGCCATGATTAATCAGTCTTTTTATCGGACTCTTGCGCCAATAATTCGAAATTGCTTATGCGTATGCTCTGTGCCAAATCCTGGAGATCGAATAAATTGGTCTTATTGAATCCATAGAAATTCTACGCATTGTGAATGTCACACATTGATACTGTCAATTGAAATTTCACCAATTCGGGCGGCATGGGCATTATCCGTGTTGCGAGTGGATAAAGTTTAGGGCCAATTTTGATTAAAATATATCCAAAACCGATGGGTCGGCGTTTGAGTCGGAAGGCCAAAAACAACGAGAAAGCCTGCGCCACCTCTGCTTTTTACAAGAAAAAATTCCTGGCACGATTGTATCAAGAACCTATTTACTATTTGGCGGCTGATGGGGGATTAAAATTTTTGATACTTTCTTCTCCAAATTGGTGAGATTCCGATGGATTTGGAGGATTAACTTATCTGAATAAGTCGTCGAGAATCAATGTTTTTTGGACAGCTGAGGCATGCTCGCCTATCTTCAGCCATATGGCGTGACCAAAGTGATAACGACGGATTGCCGGTCTTCGTCACCATAAGGAAATCCTGGACTCGCTTATACCAGTCGAGTGCATCTTTTTTTCTTCTCAACGTAGGGCGAGGAAGAATATTTCATCTCACATGTCCAGTCACGACATGTAACCTATTTATTTGCAGAGGCATCCTGCTTTTTTAAACGAAATCGGGGTGGCGTAAATCCATATAACGGGCGAAGCCTAATGCTGACGGATTTTTGCGGAATTCCCACTACAAATTTCCGTTAGTAATTAACAAACCTGTTATAAATACACGACATCTTGCAACGTTGCGCATCTTGCAACATTGTCTTTTAACCAATTATCTTTTGATCTCATACCAATAGACATCAATAGGTTCAGGCTTAAATATAGAACAATGTTCTTTATGTTCCTTACGGACAAAGGTGAATCCACACTTTTCAATCACCCTGTTACTCGCGATATTCTCAACATTCGCTTCAATCACCACTTTATCGAAGCCAATATCTAATAGATACTGCGTGAATGCTTTGCAGGCTTCGCTCATATATCCCTTGTTCCACTGCTTACGGGATAAGCTATATCCAATCTCTGGTGATCCATCGATATAATCCACGACATCGATCATGCCGATCGGTTCATCGCTTTCTTTGGTGGTGATCATATAACGGATGGTCTTAGGATTATCTTCTTTCTTTAACCAGTACTCTATCAGCATCTTTGAGGTTTCTATATTCTCATGTGGTAGCCAAGTAACATACTTGGTAACTTCAGGATCGCTTGCCCAATTAGTAAACATCGGTTCAGCATCGCTTGCTTTCACCTTACGTAAGATGAGGCGCTTGGTAATGATTACATTATCCATAGATCTTAATGCCTTCCTGAACCATTTTTTCCTAACGTTGTTGCCATAATCATAAACGAAATCAGCTTCGAGTTGCTTTTAGAAGTTGTTTCCTTTCACTCTTTTAGACGTGCCAACAGCCCCGATATCAACCACATGGCTGACTTTTTTGCAATTAGTTGCATTTTTCGTCAGTGAAATTATTGCCAATGGATACCTCGATTGCAAGATTACCACAAAAAACACACCGTCAAGCAAAGGCGATACGAAAAACAAAAAAACCAATGAATCTAAATGTCCTTAATCGCCCATATTTCACTATAAAAATAATGCAAGTAACCATCCTTATTGCCCCTTTCCATTCTTATAATGGAAATAGGAGCATCCCATATGAAGCACATCCATCGATATAGCGGACTATTGTTACTATGTTTTCTATCTAGCTGCGCAGGTGGAGGAAGTAACACAAACCCATCCAGCATAGATACCAGTGAACCAGATATCATCGATGTCGGGGAATTAGAAGCAGATCCTGAGGATACGAGTATGAGCAAAGAAGATCGCCTTTATAGTGAGTTATGGAGACCACAGTATCATTTTACTGATCCAGATAGCTGGTTGAATGATCCTAATGGCTTAGTCTATGCCGATGGGGTATGGCATATGTATTACCAGGCCACACCGCATCAAAATACCTATGGAACCAAATACTGGGGGCATGCGATCAGCGAGGACCTCGTCCATTGGCAGTTCTTAGATTATCCGCTTCGCCCTGATAGCACCGGTGACATGTGGTCTGGCACGGCCGTGGCTGACCCCGAGAATCATTCGGGTCTATTCGAGGATAATGGCCATACTGGCATCATCGCCGCTTATTCCACCCACCGTCAAACCGTTGGGATTGCTTATAGTGAGGACGGTGGCATGACCTTCCATAAGTTCTCCACCTCTGCTCCAATCATCCCAAATCCTGGGGCGAATGATTTCCGTGATCCATGCTTATTCTATTATCCAGAAGATGAGACCTGGAAGATCGTCATCGCAGGAGGATATCTCCGGGTCTATGAAAGCGAGAACCTCTATGATTGGAGACAATGCTCCGTCAATACCAGCATCCAAACGGAATGCCCCTGCTTCTTTAGAATGGTTACCGAGGATACCGGTGAGGAGAAATGGGTCTTAACCTGCGGAGCACGCGGGTATTACGTTGGGGATTTCGATGGCCAGCGCTTCACCCCGGAAACCAAATACATTGAGATGAACTCGGGCTTAGATAGCTATGCTGGCATCATCTTCAACGATGCACCCAATAACCGCATCATCATGCTCAACTGGATGTCTAGCATCGTGACGCAGTGCTGGCAGGCAGAAGGCAAATGGAATCAGCAGATGACCTTGCCGCTTGAACTCAAACTCTATCGTAATGGCGATAGCTATATGCTCAAGCAAAACCCGGTCAGTGAGCTCAACATCCTAAGAGAGAAGGTGCTACTAGATATCGCGGATATCGACGCGAGTGATATCGATGTCTTAGAAGGCATCGAATCCAATACCTTCGAGATGAAGCTGAAAGTCGATATCAGCCAGACCAATGATTTTGATTTGGTGCTCGCAAGCGATAAGCAAGGCACCGATGAGATATGCATCCGCTACGAGAAGAAAGGCCGTAGGTTGTCCGTAGACCGCAGCAAGAACAAATATGGTTTCTCGAATATGACGAGTATCAATAACCATTATAATTTCACGCTTGGTGCGAAGACATTTGAAGATAATGCCCTAGATCTGCATCTATATTTCGATGTCAATTGCCTAGAACTCTTCGTCAACGGAGGGACACGATATATCCCAATGAAGTGCAATCCATTCACTTCTTCGAAAGCGATGTCCTTAACGGGGGATAGCCTATATATCAAGCAGCTTAAGGTCTTTGAGATGCGCTCCTCCTACTTCAATTACAAAGAGGATATTCATGGGGTGCATCTATCTAATAATGGACCATTATATGTACCACTAGAAGGCCGCAATCAGTTAGAGGTTGCTTCCTTTAATGACTCTACAATTAGCATCGAGAACCTGAGTCCTACATTGTGTAGCGCCTCGATGAACCATAACTTCATTGAGGTAAGTGGCCTTGCTTCTGGCACGGGTAAGATTAAAGTCATCAATGGGTTACGTTATAAAGAGGTCGAGGTCATGGTCTATGATCCAAATGACCAGCATCTTGTCAATATGCTAGGCGAGCTAAATACGAATAACGCGAGTATTGAGCAAACTCCATTTGGCTTACATATGTCCACGCCTAGCGGCGATGGGTTTGCTATTTCTTCCATAAACCTTGCAGATTTCACCTATTCTAGCAAGGTTACCATCAACTCTGGTTCTGCTGCAGCCTTGATCTTCAGGGCAAACGGTACCTCAAGCTTCTATTGTTTCAATGTCGATAACGGTGGCAAGTTCTATAAGCTATGGAAACGCATGTCGAGTGGGTTTGCCGATTTGCAGGTTGTCAGCGATTCCTCCATCCAACTCAATAAGCAATATGAACTGAAGGTCGTATGCGCTGGTTCATCCATCAAGTGCTATGTCGATGGCGTGCTCAAAATCAGCGTGACCGACGCTTCTTTTGCTTCTGGGCAATTAGGATTGAATGTCTATAACGCCGATGCGACGTTCTCTGAGATGATCTATCAGTAATTCGTGACTCTTAGACTATCGGTGTTGCAACTGGTGACTTTGATTTCATAACCAAAGCCGTATTTCACATATTTTGGATGGAGACAATCATCGATGCTGTCAAATAGCATCTTTTGGGCATCCTTGAGTGCTTTCTTGAAGTTGGAGGCATCAACATCATCTTTGATGGTCGCGCTTCCTGTGACTTTGAAGCCCACTTTGATCGAGAATTCATAGTCCCCTACTTCTTTGACATAGACATCATCGACTTCTACATAGGCGTTAAACCGCCAAAGCTGGACGCGACCCGCGCTTTTGACGGTGTTGGATATCTGATAGCTATCAAATTCATGATATGGCTTTTGATAGCTTGGCTTTGGGGTTGGGGTTGGCTTAGGGGTGTTATAACTGGGCGTTGGGCGTGGGCTTGAATAGTTTTTTGGAGCAGGTTTCTCTTTGGGTTTTTTGTAGTCACCGTTAACATAGGCCTGATGACGGAAGATCAGCCAGAAGAAGACATCGATGCCTTTGGCTAAACAGATGATGTTATAGACGAATAAGAAGACGCAGAAGACGTCTAAGGCGATCAATAAGGTCATAACCGCCCATAAAGGCATGATGAGATCTGGGCTATCAATGCCTTCTGGACCAGAGATAATCAGCATGCAGGTTAAAGCTGCGGCCATGATAAACCCGAGGACCATAAAGATAATACGTATGACTTTCGCGAACACTCTCATGGATAGATTCTCCTCTTAAGATATCTTAATTCATAATACTATGAAAGGTGAGGTGATACCAAATAAATGGTTCGATAGATATGATTACCTTCGTCAAAGCGGAGATGACGTTCGCTATGTTCGATATTTACCTTGAAGTCATATTCTTTGCATATTATCCTGAAGGTAACAAAAATGGAAAAAATAATTTGTGAAAAATGTGGGCACGAGATGAAAGATTTTTCGCATGGCCCTTACATCAGCATAAAGTGTCCCAATTGTGGATGGGGCTGGGCAGCATATGATTCGGAGCTAGCCGAAACTAAAAATATTGAGACAAAGCGCTTGCTTGCTATTGAAGGCGACCAGTACACCAAAGACAGGGCTCTATATTTAACAAAAGTATTAACTGGAAACTCTATTCTTTCAAGACAATTGCTTAAAGAGGGAGGAAATATCGAAGTCAGTCGCTTCGATCTAATCGAACCAGAACTCAAACGACTTGGAATCCGCTTTAATGCCACCCTCTTACCGTGAGAAATGTGTTATCGCGAGTATATCTTCACTCCGTCTTTAAGGATCTCGTCCATCAACTTAATGTTTTGCATAGCGGTCTCCAAACAAATAAGATCGACTTTCTTTCCAAGCTTTTCTTCCAAAAAGCCAAGAAGCTCGTAATATTCAATACCGTCAACATCTGAAACAATCATCAAATCAATATCGCTGTCTTTCGCGGCCTTCCCTTTCGCATAGCTACCAAATAGATAACAAGCACCGACGGAATAACGGCTACAAATAGCGGAAACGATTTCCGTGATTTCATTGATAGATAAAACCCTACCCTTTGCTTTGGCTTCGAGTATTCTTGCAATCTGTTCATATTTAAAAGATCCATTATAGGATTCTTGCGCCTCATAACGACAGTAGGTCCGGAACGGAATACCTACAATCTGCGCGGCTTCCGGTTGCGTCAATCCACAATGTAATCTTAATTCTTTTATGTCCATGGCAATTTTATAGTGGTAATTTGTCCGCAATTTGACGAAAAAATACTATTTTAGTAGTATAATTTATTGAAAATACGGACAATCTACCTATAATGGGTGCATGAGTTATAAAACAATCTACCACGGAAGCCCTGCTATCATAGAGAAACCAATTTATCAGTTTGGAGGGTCCAATCCCCAAAACGATTATGGATTGGGTTTTTATTGCACTCAAAACCTAGACATGGCCAAAGAATGGGCCAACAGAACCACGAGAAACGGCTTTGCGAATAAATACGCTTTCGATGAACGCGGATTGAAAATTTTAGACTTAACCGATAAGTCAAAATTCAGCGTGCTGAACTGGATCGCGATTCTGATTCATAACCGTGAGATCCCCGAAAATGATCAGATTGAAAATGCTGATGTACTGACTTATCTTGCCAAATATTATATCGAGACGTCAGACTATGATGTCGTGATTGGCTATCGCGCTGATGATGCTTATTTCCGATTCCCATTAATGTTTGTTCGAAATGTTCTGACTTATGAAAAACTAGAAGAGATCTATATGTTTGGCAACTTGGGCAAACAATATGTATTAACTAGCGAACGAGCTTTCAAACGAGTTAAGTTTATCGATGCGATTCCCGTGGAGCCCATATTCTATGAAAGATATCGCCGCAGGAAAGACGGCGCAGATAACTCCTACCGTGAGCTTGAGCGTCTTGAAAGAGCAAGTAAAGGGACCCGTGTTAGGGATTTGATGGCAAAAGACCATGATTAGGACATTTTATCAAGAAGACATCATCAATCGTTTAGCGGCCATTCTTACTTATGGTCTAAACGAAGGGTATTCCTATAAATCTATTGAGGAGCGCGTCGTCGAATCCACTTTCGTCAACAATTTAGAACGTAACCAATACGATATCGGATGCAAGGTGGAGCGCGTCGTCGAATCCACTTACGGCATTTCGCTGAACAATAAGCAAACAGATATCTCCTTTAAAGGGCTTTTTATTGCCGAATCATATTTCAAGTTATTCCTCTATTATCGTAAAAGCTTTGAATACCTCTTTCTTTATTGGCCTCTTGGAGGTTTCGTAGAAAGATATGGCATCTATCACGAAATGGATTTCTCCAACTTGAGGAATGATTTTATATCTAACACGAAAGAGATGACATTGCTTAAAAAGCTGTCACGAGATAGACAAATCAAGCTGACGGAGATGTCGAGACTGACTGGCATCAATATCAGCACGATTCATAAATATAATATGGATGACCGTTATCTATATGAGGCGTCTCATAAGACTATTTATAAGCTATCACTGCTATTTGGAGTAAAGGAAAACCTCTTTATAGAGACTTTACCCATCTATCTAGATCAATCCATTTATCTTTTCGATGAAAGAAATAAAAGATTAAGGGATTATCTAGGATTATATTTCGCAAGCTACTTTGATCATAAAATCGATGAAAAGGCCTTTAGATATGATCAAGAGGCTGGTTATTTTGTTTCTGATAACGGGATTAAGTGCGTCATCGTCGCAAAACAGTTAATCGATCTATCCTCATCTAGTTTAAAAATGATGGCAGACTCGGAAACATATTTGATAATCATCCCTTCTGGAGCAATAAACACGGGCTCCACGTATAAGGATTTCAAAAAACTCGATGCATTAGAGGTGTTCGTGCTGACGCAGGATTATTTTTACGCCATCAAAAAAGACCGTAAAAAGGAGATCACGGATACGGTCTATCAAGCGCTCGTTATCAAAGCGACAGAAAAGGTTGCTTTATAACTTCTTCTTAGAAGAATCATCCTGCTCGTTTCTTTAAAGCCAATGCTTAGATGAGATGCATAGGATACTTGCCCGCAATCGCATTTATAAAAGCGTCAAAGATATGCTTCTACCAAGCGCTTTGAATAGCTTTTGGATTTTTGCAATCGTCGGGTTGCCTGTGCCTCTTTCGATTTTTGAGATATCGCCCTGATCGATGCGTGATAGCCTGGATAGTTCAGATTGGGTCACATTCATCTCTTCGCGCGTTTTCTGCAAAAGGCTGCCGATTTGCTGATTGATCGATGTTTCTTCTTGCCCCACTACTTCGCCATCTTCATAAATACTCGTAGCGTCATAGTCCAAATCATCATTCCAAATGATGCCATATCCGCCCGGATCTAAGTGACCATGGGTAAATAATTCTCTATTGTTTCTTAGCTCCTCAAGCTGAGGGAAAGTAGAAAACATCGTAGACATGTCATAACGGATGATTTTGCCATCTTGATAGGTAAGCTCTAGCTTAACATCATCAAGGAATTTAACTTTTGTCGCTGTAATGTGCATTATTCTAGTCCTTTCAGTTTCTTATATATGCCGGTCTCCCACATCTCCATTAGATCTTCTTGATATTTAAGAACGAATTCCTGAACCATCTTTTTGGCTCGGTTAGGCAAATCGCCTTCGTAAATCTCACCATTAGAGATATAAAAAGTTGCTGATTCGTTACCATAAAGCGCATGGACATGTGGTGGGTTGTGTTCTTTGTTTCTCAGATACATCACAATACGAATCCCATAGAAAATGCTGATTGTTGGCATGTTATAACCTCGTTTTCTCACGGATATTATATGGTATTTATGCCATAAAAGAAAGAAAATATGGTATTTAAACCATATATTACCTTTACTTTAAATGATAAAGGCCCGCTTCGGCAGGATAGATCGCTTTATAGTTCCTTTCTGAAATGAATCATCCTGCTCATTTCTTTAAAACCGATGCTTAGTTGGTAATAATCATCTACTAAGAACGTATGGAAAGGTCAACGCGCCTATTGTCTCTCTAAGCGGCCTATATGGTTCATAAGAAGGCATCGTAGAGGCAACATAGTGGATGCAAATCTCATTTTGTTCATCATCCCAAGACGCGAGAAAAGATAGATCTGAACGAGCTAGATAAGGATAGGTGGCGCCAAGAATCAAAGAGCCTCCGCCAGTTGTCCAATTCTTTAATCTATTTATAATGTATATGACATGTTTGAGTATTCTTTAATTATTTTATCTACTGTATTATTCGGCGACCAATTCATCGCCTTAAATGCCTATTAAGCCAAGAATAGGAAAAACTTCCATAGCATTCTTTTATTCTGTTCGATATTTAGCTTAACTGGAGCGTTCGTGTTTTTGGCATTAAATGGATTCCATCTTTCCTTTTCTTGGTACACATTAATGTACGCCGGCATTGCCGCGGTTATTCAAATTATTCTACAGATTGCCGGTATTAAAGCTTTAGCGTTGGGAAGAGTGGAAATATATACCTTGTTCAATGTTGCCGGTAGTATGAGCGTGGCTTATATATTTGGTATTACCTATTTCCACGAAGAAATCAAAATCACCCATATCATCGGCGTATTGCTTGTTTTAATCGCTTTGATTGTGCCAATCATATTCAATCGAAAATCCACGCAAAAACCGCCTATTATCTTTTGGATATTGTGTTTAATCGTGTTTCTCTCCAATGGCTTTTTTGGATCCGTTAATAAAATCCACATTGTTTCCGGAGAAGGATTGCCTGTTAGAGAATATATGTTCTATATGTATATGTGCATATTCATATTGACCACAACTTCTTTTGGGGTGATGGCAATATTTAAAAAAGATAGCACAAAGGTCTTATTTAATCCCTGGGCTATCTTGTTTGCGTTTATATATGGTTTAGTGAATAGCGTCGGTATGTTTTTACAATATTCTTACGCGGATCGAATTCCCGCTTCGATATTATTCCCACTATCAAATGGAGGAGCGTTATTGTTTAGTTTGATCATCGGTTGCATCGCTTATAAAAAGAGCCAACTTTACCCGATATCATTCAAGCCTCTATCGCTGTAGCGGGTATGGTACTATTTATTGTTTAATCTTTGATTATTCCACTCTTTACGAGTGATACGATATACGTGACATGCTTCCCCTTATTTTGTCGTATATAAATGAAGGAAGGTTATGCCATAAGAAGAAATATTTTCTTTTTCCTACATAGATGATTGGTTTTTAGCTAGCTCCCCGATCTGAAGTATGTTAAAACAAACAATCTCCTCTATGTCTTGTCTATCTCTAGCGTTTCTCTTGTGGCTCCAATGGTCTTTGATTCGATTCTTTTGCAGTGCTCAATCATGCAAAGCAATATGCCTTTTTCTTTAACGCTTAACATATTTTAATCATATCCTCTTTTAATTGTTGCCTAAAGAATTCGTGCATTTGAGATCCTATGGTCACCACATCGACTTTCTTCCCAAGGGCTTTTTCTAATTCTTCATTGAAGGCGACTTCTTTAAATAACGTGTCCACGTCACCACTATCGCAATAGATATCAACATCGCTGCTGCTTGTCGCTTCGCCCCTGGCGTAGCTGCCAAACAAATACACATCTTTAACGCCATGTCTTTCCATCACTGGCTTAATTCTTTCTTTGATCTGCTTAATAGTTAAAATATCTGGCCTGAGTTTTTCCGAGATCAAATTGATTAAAAAGCGTTTCGATTAGGGGTGTTGTCTAATTTATCAATCAAATCCTGGTCGCTTCTTTTAATCCTGAATTGATACATTTTGTAGTTTTCTTTGTTGTATTTAGAGATGTAATTCAATTGATTGGTCGACATAGAAAACTCCTTGGTTAGTTATATGATATCATATAACAATCTTATGGCATGCCTTTTGTGCGCGATGCTACATGAAAGGCCAAAAATTACAAAGAGGCGAGCACCATCGACCCATCATCACGCCACTACTTTGATGGCGGGTTTGTGTACCCGTTTTTGCCAATTTGATATACTGCAGTATATTGTTTTGCTGATTTTACCTACACAGGTGATTAGTTTCTGATGGCAGCCTTAACTCCTTTAACAGCAGCAAAAAACTTGAATCATTTACCAATCAAGAGAGTCAATGTTCGTCAAGAAATCCAATAAACTGATTCTTAAGAATCCTTCGTTTGTGCGATAGCTTAGTCCTTCGTTTTTAACAACGATCGCCTTTTTAAATGAATCGGGGATGTTCCTAAGGGATTTGTATTCTTGCTCTTTCTTCTCTGGGGTGTCTATGGTCAGAGCCACTTGGACGTAATAGGTTCTATCGCCTTTACTAGCAACAAAATCGCATTCTGTTTGCCGGTCTTCGTAGATCCAGTTCCCATTTTTGTCTTTTCTATCGGTCTTCGCTTTAATCGTCACCACACCGACATCGACATAAAACCCACGGTATCTAAGCTCGTTGAAAACGATGTTCTCGATAAGGTCGGTCTCATCCACTTCCCTATAATTTAAAATGGCGTTCCTTATACCAATATCTTCAAAATAGATTTTATAGGGTGACCCAATATAGTGTCTTCCTTTGACGTCGTATCTCAAAGATTTATTCAATAGGAACGCGTCTTCGAACCAGTTGATATAGTTACTGATCACGTTGTTCGACAAAGGGATGTTGTATCTTCCTTTGAAGGTGCTCTCGATTTTCGTCGGGTTGATCGGCGTAGAGATCATTGAGGCGATGGCTTTTAATGTTTCGTCCAGATTTTGCTCTTCAACTTGAGGGTGCCTTGCTAAGACGTCACTTAAATAGGTATCTTTATAGATGCTGATGGCCTGGGCGGCTTTTTGCGCATCGCTAATTTGTAGCTGCACCAGAGGGATGCCGCCATATCTCTCGTACACTTTTAAAGCCGAATCCTTATCAAGGTCTATACCGCTTAAGAACTCGGAGAACGTTAAAGGCAATAGATGGATCCTCGATGAGCGACCCCCAAACTCCGTATCAATATCTTTAGAGAGCAAGTGCGAGTTGCTACCGGTAACATAAACATCATAATTCTCGTGTCTTAGATACCCGTTAAGCACCCTGACGAATTCATCGAGGTTTTGTATCTCATCAAGCAATAAATAATACTTTTGGTCATCCGTAATCTGATCCTTAATGTATAAGCTAAATTTCCTGTTGTTGATAACCTTTTGGCCGCGGGTTGTTCTTGTTGTAGGGAATTCAGGGAGATACTGTTCAAGCAATGCAATGTCTTCGTCATTATCAAAAGCAAAGCGAATAATGTGGTTTGGATCGACGTGCTCGTTCTTAAGCAGATACTCATAGAAAATGGTATGCAAAAGATAGGATTTCCCGCTTCTTCTAACGCCTGTTATGACTTTGATTAGATGATTGCCTTTTAAGGATAGCAATTCATTTAAATACTTATCTCTTCGAAACATTTCGGCTCTCCATTTCTCTCAGTACTGAGGGTTTTGTCAAGCCTATTATAGAATATTGCTCTAATTTTTCCAATATAGCCTTGATATTTCCCTCAGTACTGAGGGTTTTGTCAAGTCTAGATCTTTTAACAATATACTTTATAAGCTCGGTCATGAGCATTAACCCAAGTATGATTGATAATAACGCCCATCGATTTGTTAATCCCCATAGATAAACGACATCCGCCCTATTCAAAAAGACGGTTTAGGCCGAAAATATATCGTTTTTGCAGTGTTTTTACGAAATTTAGCCTTGATTTGCAGAATTTTATGCTTGATAAAGCGGATAATTAGGATCCACGATTTCACCGAAGCAAATGGGCACGTTCGTCCATTGGCCATCCACGAATACCGGCATATTGAAGCGGAAGACAAAAGGATGATCAACGATGAGTTTGAAGTTATCGCCTTCAAACCATGAAGCGCTTTCCTCGACCATACCGACGGTGACGGAGGCACTATAGAAGCCATCATAATCTAGCTGCATGATGGAGAATTGATCCATCGCATCTAAGGCTAGGTCTGGGTTATCCACGATGCGGGAGGTCGCACCTTTACGCTGGATGAAGCCATTCTCTTTCATTGCAGGCAATAATTCCAAATGGTTCTCCACCTTGAAATAAGGAAGATCAATCTGGTAGGTATTGAAGTCGCGGCTCGATATGGTGTAGGCCTCATTGATGACATCGACAAGGATATTATCTAGGCTAGCTTCACCATAAAAGACATCCATATTAAGCATTCCGAATTTGCCACCGATGAAGGAGTCACCTTCGAAAACGGTTTGGGTGCCGTTACTATAATAAGAAAGATAATCCACACGCTTAAGGGTTTCCTGGATAGCATAATCCATCAAATGCGCTGGATTTTGATATTGCCGGTAATTAGAATCGCGGGTTTCTTTGGAGAAGTCGCGTTTTACAAAATAGGAAGACACCGATGCAGCGTTGATCATTTCTGGATATTCGATATCGATTTTTGGAAGCGGACGGAATTTTTCAGGAACCGTATCTTCTAGGAAGGCGGTGATGTTCTCGCTGGAAGGTACGTCTTCGATAACGCCCGCATAGAAGTAATTATTTAGATCTTCAAGCACATCATCTATTCCTTCTTTAACCGGATTTAGTAACGGATTAACGAAGAGACAATTAGACGAATATCCCCCCACTTCCACTTGATCTTCAGGAAGCACGCCATAGGTTCTAGTCGTGCCTAAGGCAAGGGTAAGTTCCTTCACAGCGACCATTGCTTCTTCCATGGTGGGGTTGCCTAAAAGAGATAAGAAATCTTGGCGAACGGTGTCATTACCAAGATAAGCTTGCATGGCGACATTAACGAAAGCGTCGAAAGGCGAATAGGAAATTGACTTCTCTTCTTTCTTCAATGTAAAGATCTCAGGCGTTAGGATTTTGATGAAATCGGTGTAGATTTGCAGGGATTTTGCAGAAACAGTCGCATTTCCTTGCTGTGCTTGCCGTTTCGCGGGTATTTGCCTTAATCCAGTCGGCTCTTCCTTGTTTACGGATGGTTTAGATAAAGCGATAGGGAGCCCGATACCAAGACTAATACCAATCAAAGCGATGATAGAGAGGATTGGCACACCAATCTTTAAAAAGGGGTGGGCTTTCTTTGGGGTTAGGCCAAGGCTTGTTTTCAGCTCTTCTTCGCTTACAAGCTCAAATTGATTCTGCATGTCTTTCTGGAATTTGTCTTTCATCGTTTCGCTCCTTTTTTATAACGTTTGATCGCGCGGTGGTAAGTGCTTTTCGTTGCCTCCTCCTTCTTTCCTTTCAAGGAAGCGATCTCTTTGAAGGAATAGCCATATACAGCATGGAGAACGAGGATTTGGATCTCCTCTTCGCTTAATGTCCTCCTTAAGCTTGCCATCAGTTCGATGTAGCTAGAGGAGGCATTGTCGCTTGGGGCAAAATCATCCTCTTCTAGAGACATCGTCACCGCTTCCTTGCATTTATCCAAGGCTAGATGGGTCGCGACTTGGATAAGGTAATTTCGGTAGGAGGAAATCTGTTGGATGTGAGAATAGAATTGGAGGTAGGTCTCATTGATGAGATCTTTGATGGTCTCTTTATCCTTCAGATAACGGGAAAGCACGAACCCTATGAGGGCGGACGTATCTTTATAGAAAGGCAAGAACGCTTCATCGATACGTTCTTTATCGCCGCGGGAGACCGCTAAACGTAGTTTCTTATCGATATCGCGTTCCATATTACCCTCATTATATATAGAGGCGGAAAAAAGCGAAATCGTTGCAAAATAAATATGAAAATAATAATCGACTGATCTAAAACCTCATCCAAAAGGTATAGACCTCACGCGCCGGGGTCAAATAGAATGCAGGACGGCTTGTTACGCTTTGACGATTCAGCAGGCAAAAATAGTTACGCTTAGCTGAGGCTATCCCATGACGACGACAATTCTCCGAAGAAGAACAAAATCGACTCCCTCCGACGCCGATGGATTTATATGAATATAAATAGTTCAATAAAGCGCACATTATATTGTGTTTTTTGATTCATAAAATGCAAAACCTTTTTCATGTGTTGCACATTTGTGGCAAGTATCATAGTAATATATAGGCAAAAGGAGCCAATGTGACCACGATAAAAGAAATTAATGTTGGCAAAATCGATCCCTCAATTAAAGAAGTCTTAAAGAAATTAGTTGATGTTAATTTAGACTTCTGTGTAGTTGGTGGTTTGCTATGTCAATATTACTTAAAAGAACACGCTAGATATACAAAAGATATTGATATCTTGTATAACGTAGAAGAAAAAGTCGTGAAAGAAGAATTAAAAAAAGAGTTCGGCACAATTGACTTCTTCTACTCTAATGGAACAGATAGTTTCTATGAGCCATACTTCATTTGCTTTACAAAGGTTGATGGTTTCAGGGGGCAAGTCGAAGGAAAGAAGATTAACTTCCTTTCTGAGATTAAAACAGAATTATATTCATACGAAGGAATCATCTTTAAAGGAGTTTGTATCGAATATATGATTGCGGAAAAACTTGTTTCCTTATTGAATGAACTATCTCGTCCATACAAACATTTAGTGGACATCTATTCCTTTACTAAGATTGATCAATCTCTCTTAGATAAAAAGGAAATAAAAAGATATGTGTCACTAATTGATTCACAAGAAAATGAATTTAGAAAGAGTATTAATGTCAAAGAACAAGTTCTTCCTAAGCAAATTCTTGATGACAAACAGTTAAACCCACCCATTGTGGTACCCACTCTTCAAAGCAAATATAACGTCAGTAAAGAAGAGATGATATCTGAAGTTAATGAGTGGTTAAAAACAATTTTATAGAGGTATAATAAAGAAAAATTATATGTACTTATGTACTTATAAATAAAAGACGAAAAGGAGACTAAGACATGAGAAAAGATTTAGTAAAAGGTTTAACGAAAGAACAAATCGAAAAAGCTAGCCGCTGCCATAGTGAAGCTGAATTACTTGCTCTTGCCAAAGAAGAAGGCGTGGAATTAACCAACGAACAACTCGCAGCTGTTTCCGGTGGTGCTTGTGACCAGCATCAACAATTCCGCACTGCAGCGTGCCCACGATGTGGTGAACAAGTGCAAGGGGAATTCGTAGAAACCACCCCAGGTGATACGAAATATCATTTCATTTGTAAACATTGCGGTTTCGATTGGATTGAAAAATAATCGTTAAAGACCACTAATATGAATATTAGAAGGGGGTAGCTTTTGCTATTCCCTTTTTAACGAAATATAGCAAGAAGTCACCTCAGTTTGGCCACGCGGTTTTTATTTGTATTCATCTTGATGTGGAAAATTTACACTTCAAGATTTCAACTTAGATTTTATCAATCAAAGTAAGGGATCTTGAGATTGATTTTTGCAATCTCAAGAACAGCGTCTCCTTTATTTGCGGTGCAAAAATATCACCGCAAACCTTATTCTCCGACAAACTGCTATCACCATATAGGTATAAAGAAAGCCGCCCACGCGGGACGGCTTGATACGCTTTGGCGATTCAGCAGGCAAAAATAGTTACGCCTAGCTGAGGTTACTATCTAACGATAGGCTCACATATCCCGCTTGGGGCAAGGATTCGCATCCTCCCTCCAAAGCCGTTCCATCCCCTGCCGCCACGTCGTCGGCACCGGGTTCGAGGACTGCCTTTGTTTGTAAAACAAAAGACGCCTCTTTCGAGACGCCTGATGTATCTGTGTTTGCCGTTGTGCCCAGGTTGCGATTCCTTGCCCCAAACGGGATGGGGACGAGAGCCTGAGAACAGTTACCCAGATTATTTAACCTCTGGGAGAAGGCCCATGAAGCGGGCGTTCTTGATCGCAACAGCGACCTGCCTCTGATACTTAGCAGAGGTGCCGGTAACAGCGCGAGGAGTGATTTTCCCGTCAGCAGTGATGAAACGCTGAAGAAGTTCGACATCTTTGTAGTCAACGTATTTGATGTGGTTCTTCTTGAAATAGCAGACTTTGCGACGAGAATGCATTTTCTTAAAAGCCATGATAATTTCCTTTCGTGATTAGAAAGGCAGATCGTCCTCAATCACATCAAGTGATTCAAGGTTGCTTCCACTGGAAGCTGGTTCGGTTTGAGGGGCTGGCTCAGATGGTGATGGATAATCTGGGGTATAGCCAGAATTGCCGACGCCGTCTGATGCGCCTTTGCCTTCAACGAAATCAAAGCGATCAACGATGATCTCGGTGACGGTAACCGAAACATTCTGCCGGTTAACATAAGATCTTTGGGTGAGTCGACCGGTGACACCGATGAGGCTTCCTTTATGGAAGAATTTCATCAAGGACTCGGTTTGCTTCCCAAATAAGGTGCAGCCGATGAATAACGACTGTTTTTCTCCGTTTGGGCCACGGCGATTCTCATCATGGGCGATGCGGAACGACGCGACGTTGGTGCCACTAGAAGTGGTACGGAGTTCTGGATCGGCGACTAAGCGGCCGACTAGAATGACTGAATTAATCATTTTCTTTCTCCAAAGTTACGGATTAGTCTTGATCAACGGTGACAAGATAACGGATAACGTTGGTGTTGAGACGGGCAAGACGTTCGAATTCAGCAAGACCATTTGGCTCGGAGGTCAACTTGAGGATGACATAGTAGCCTTTGGTCTGCTTCTTCATAGGACTTGCGAACTCACGCATACCCCACTCTTTGACTTCACGGATGGTGACGTTAGAAGAAGTGAGAATACCATGGAGCTTTTCGATCTCTGCTTTCCTCGCTGCTTCATCTAAAGCGGCGCTGAGGATGTACATCAATTCGTATTTGCGCATAATTCCTCCTATTCGGTCAATGGGTTGTTGTTTTTCAAACAACCATAGGTGCCTTTGCAGGCTCGAGTAGTATACACGCGTACGTGTGACGTTGCAAGGACCGATTGCTCGAGATCGCACCCTGGCGAACCTAACGCAAGCGTTGCAATGGCCTTAGAATGTATTAGGTGAATGTACCTTGCCACCGTTGATAAGAAGGGGTCCGCGTGACCATTAGTCTCCCCTTCTCACTATACTTATTTGCTTGAAGTGGCCATTTTGGAGAAAAAAATTTCAAAAAAGCCCCGATTTGGGGCCATTTTGATGAAAGTTGATGATTTTTGATGGATTTTAATGATTAGTTTTCATCCTTCATCGTTGGGAAGAGAAGGACCTCACGGATGTTCTGGACATTGCAGAAGAGCATGCAGAGACGATCGATGCCAACGCCGATGCCACCTGCTGGAGGCATGCCATAACGCATCGCGTCAAGGAAGGAATGGTCGATGTCATTGGCTTCTTCATCGCCCCTACCCTTCGCTTCAAGCTGAGCCTGGAAACGCTCTAACTGATCGAATGGGTTATTGAGTTCACTATAGGCATTGCCAAACTCGAATCCATTGATGAAGAATTCAAAGCGCTCAACGAATCTTGGGTCATCGCTCTTCTTGGTAAGTGGCGAGACTTCGATTGGATAGCGATAGATGAAGGTTGGCTGGATCAAGGTCTTCTCGACATATTCATCGAAGAAGGCTTGGATGATATAACCAACGGAATTCCAGCTCTTCTCAAGCGGGACATTGTGCTGCTTTGCTAAAGCAACTGCTTCTTCGAAAGTCATTGGCTCATTAAAATCGATGCCGGTCTTCTCTTTGATCGCGTCCACCATGGAGATCCAAGCGAATGGTTTGGAGAAATCCAATTCAATATCACCCCAAAGGACCTTTTCTGTTCCAAGGATGTTATGGGCGATGGATTTGAATAATCCTTCGGTCCATTCCCTCATGGATTGGAGATCACCATAAGCCTGATAGAGCTCAATGGTCGTGAATTCTGGGTTATGACGGGTATCGATGCCTTCATTACGGAAGATGCGTCCGATTTCATAGACGCGATCGATACCACCGATCATCGCTTTCTTCAGATTCAGCTCGGTTGCGATGCGGAGATAGAAATCCTTATCAAGGGTATTATGATGGGTGATGAATGGACGGGCTGCTGCTCCGCCAGCAATTGGGGAAAGGATCGGAGTTTCGACCTCAACGAATCCTAAATCGTCGCAGAACCTGCGGATTTCTTTGACGATGGCAGGACGCATGATCGCAATCTTCCTGGAATCATCATTGACAATCATGTCAAGGTAACGCTTCCTATAACGATCCTCGGTATCGGTTAAGCCATGGAATTTCTCTGGGAGTGGCTTCAAGCATTTGCTGATATGGGTATAACGGGTCACGCGGATGGTAAGCTCGCCGGTGCGGGATTTCATCAAGGTACCCTTTAGGCCAACGATGTCGCCGAGATCGGCGAGTTTAAAGACGGCATAGTCATGCTCGCCTAAGACGTCGATGCCAAGCCATCCTTGGATGGAACCGTATTCGTCTTTGAGGTTAACGAAAGCGGCCTTACCCATACGTCTGATGGCAAGCAAACGTCCTGCGACATCCACTTCAACCGTGTTCTCGTTGAAATATTCCGCTTCTTTATCGCCGTATTCTTTGCGAATATCGACGATGCGGTCTTTCCATTCATAACGGCTGCCGAATGGATCGACACCAAGTTCTTCATAACGCGGAAGCTTGTCTACGCGGGCTTGTTCTTGATCAGTAAGTCTTTCTTCCATAATAGTCACCTCAAAAATGCGTGTGTAGTTTACCTTAATCGCCTACAAAAGTGAAACTTTATTACATCTATAATGTAATTGATGCTCTAGAACCGCTTTGGCGGGCCTTTCTTGCCGCCTTTGCCGGCTTTGCTTTTCTTCGCGGTCTCTCTGCTGACCTCAACGAAGGTCTTTTTCTTCTTGGCCATGTTATTCTCCAAAGTCAAAGCTGCGCCCTGCTTGTAAAAGCATGCCACCGTCATAATGGACCTTCATGACCTGGGCGATATCAAATAGCATCCCTGGATGGGTATGGTATGGCAATAGGTGTATTGGCTTAATGATATTCGCGGCTTTAGAGGCCTCTTCTGGACCCATGTTATAGATGCCATCAATTGGCAAGAACGCATAATCGATGCGGATTTTGCTGAGTTTTTCTTCCATAAATGACAGATAGCTCGTATCTCCGGCGATATAGATTGTATTCCCTTCTAGGGTCAATAAATAACCAACGCATTCATTGATGGGGTGGTTTTGATTAGAGGCTGGGACAGCTTGGATATGCACGCCAAAATAATCAAAGGAATAGTAGATGCCATTTTGGAGTGCGTCTTTCGCGCGGATCACGATGGTCGATGGTTTTAAAGATAATAAATGGACCGCGTTATGGTCATAATGCTCATGGGTGATCAAAACAAGGTCCGGATCTTTGTCGTAGCCTTCCCCTGCGTATGGATCAATATAGATGACCTTGCCTTCTTTTGTCTCAATGCGGATGGATGCATGCCCTTGATAGAGTAACCTTGCCATAAAAGCGCCTCCGATATTCTTAGATAGCTCAATTATAAAGCGTTTTCCTTTGTTTCCGTCTATCAATCAGCATAAAATGTTGCTCACCTTACACGGCAACAAGAAGAAAGGGGGCATTTTCATGATCAGCAAGTCGATCGCATTAGAGGTTTTGAATGCTTGCCTTGCTACCGGCGGAGATTACGCGGAGATCTATGTTGAGCAATGCGACACCCAGTCGGTAACACTGGAGAATGGTAAAGTAGAAACGGGCGGAGATAGCCAAACCTATGGTGCTGGCATCCGCATCTACAAAGAATTGCAATCTGTCTTTGGATTTACAAATGACCTCTCGAAAGGCGCTTTATTATCTTTAGCAGAGAAGTTATCTTCCTCCTTTAACGATGAACGCATCATCACGGTAAAATCCATCCAAAAAGTGCCTGTAAAATGCATAAACCCCATCAAATCCCCATTAAATGAGGTTTCTTTCGAGGATAAAGTCACTTATTTGAAGTCTTGTTATGAATCCACCAAGGCGGTGTCTCCGTTGCTACTACGCATCATCGATCAGTTCTATAACGAATATGTTCAGGTTGAGATCTTCGCCGCCGATGGCAGCGTTGGCAAACAGTATCAGAACATTGAGCAACGCGGCCGTTTGATCATGGAGGCCATCGCCGTAAGCGAAGACCATAAGATCGAATCCTATTTCGCTGGGCCTGGCAAATATGATGGCTGGGATTACTTCACGAAAACATTAGATTATCAAAAAGAAGCACGCATCATTGGTGAGAAAGCCGTGATGATGCTAAGCGCGAAAGAATGCCCATCGGGAAGATTCCCGGTCGTCATTACCAATGGTTGGGGTGGCGTATTGTTCCATGAAGCCTGCGGGCATTCCTTGGAAGCAACTGCCACTGCAAAAGGATTATCCGTCTTTTCTAATTCCATCGGGGAGCAGATCGCTTCTCCGTTAGTCAATGCTTATGATGACGGCACGATCCCAAATGAATGGGGTTCGAATAACATCGATAGCGAGGGTCGAGTTACCCAAAAAGTACAACTCATCAAAGATGGTATCTGCACGGGTTTCTTAGTTGATCAATTCAATGCCCGTAGATTAAAGATGGAACCAACCGGGTGCGCTAGACGTCAAAGTTACCGTTACGCGCCTACTTCTCGCATGTCCAATACCTATATCGATGCAGGCAAAGATAACCCTGAAGACATCATCAAAGATACGAAATTAGGCATTTATGTCGCCAATTTCGGCGGAGGTTCTGTCGAACCCACCACTGGAGAGTTCAATTTCTCAGCATCGGAAGCTTATATCATTCGAGATGGCAAGATTGCCGAGCCAGTCAAAGGATGCACCTTGATTGGAACTGGCAAAGAGGTGCTCATGAACATCGATCGCGTTGGCAATGACCTTGCGTTTGGCGTGGGTTACTGCGGCTCTTCCTCAGGCTCAATTCCTGTCACCGTTGGCCAACCAACCATCCGCTTAAAAGAAATCACCGTCGGTGGTAGAGGAGACAAGTTAGAATGAATTATTCCAAGTTCTTCACCCTCGCGAAAGAAGCAGGCATCGATCAGTCTCAACTTTATATATCCAAATCCAAATCGATGAATGTGAAACTATATCATCATGAGATTGAATCCTATAAGGTCAACGAGACGCAGAGCGTTGTTGCAACCGCAATTGTAGACGGCAAATTCGTCACCGCGCGCACCGAAAGATTAGATAGCTCTACCTTCCCATATCTCATCAATAGCCTGCAAAATGCGGCAAAATTCCTTGAAAAGCCTGCAGAAGTCGATTTATTTGAAGGAAGTCCGAAATATAAAAGGTGGCAACCATACAATAAACATCTAGAAGAAATACCGACCAAAACAAAGCTAGAAGCCTTATTTCATTTCGATGATTTATTGGCCAAGGGACATCCGCTTGTCACCGAGACTAACGGGGTATCTTTCAGCGAGTCTTATGGCGAGCAGATCATGATGAATTCCCATGGATTGAAGTTGGCCTATCGAAGCAATTTGTTCTTCTATCAGGGCGGTGTCATCGTCAAGCAAGGTGAAGAGACGAAGACCAATTATGATTATTTCTTTGGCAATGAATTCGAGCAATTTAACCCCGAAGCATTAGCAAAGAAGATCGTCAAAGAAGCCATCTCTAAACTCGGCTCTACCAGCATCAAAACCAAGCAATATCCAACCGTATTATCGCGCGATGTATTCTCTTCTTTATTAGAGACTTTACTAGGTGCGGCTTCTGCTGACGAAGTGCAACGCCACTCCTCCTTCTTAGAGGGTCAATTAGGCAAGCAAATCGTCTCCAAAAAACTCACAATTCTCGAAAATCCTTACCAAAAGGACTTCTTTTACAATTATTTCGATAGCGAGGGCGTCGCTACCATTAAGAAATTCGTCATCAAAAACGGCGTGCTCATGACCTATTTCCATAACCGTGAGACCGCAAAAAAAGACGGTGTGGAATCTACTGGCAACGCCGAACTACATGGCAAAAAGATGGGTATTGGATTTGGCAATATCATCGTTAAGCCAGGGAAGTCGTCCTTCAACGAAATGATTTCGACCATCAAAGAAGGCGTCTATATCACCGATGTATCTGGTTTACATTCTGGACTAAACCCAACTTCAGGCGATTTCTCTTGTCAGGCAGAAGGATTCAAAATCATCGATGGGAAAATCGCTGGTCCATTATCCTTGATCACATTATCGGGCAATATCTTGAAAATGTTCAACGACGTCAAATGTCTCGATAACGAAACCCAGTTGCTCATATCGTCTATGACTTTACCCAATGTTTACATCAAGAAGATGAACATTGGGGGGCTATAAGAAAAGTGCCGAAATTCGGCACTTTTGTTTGATTTTTGCAGGCTTTTTGCGATTTTTTACTCCGTGCGTAAGGCAACGACCGGGTCTTTCTTCGCGGCAAGTCTAGATGGGATGAAGCCCGCGATCATCGTGAGTAATATCGAGATGCCAAGGATCAATAAGGCAACCCAGAAGGTGAGATTCGCGATTGGGCCAACCGCGAACAATCCATAGATGATCCAGTTCAGGATGCCTTGTAAGAGGTAAGTGATCGTTAAACCAAAGATGCCCGAGATACCACCGATGATAAATGTCTCAGCATTGAATAAATGCGAGACGTCTCTCTTACGTCCGCCTAAGGCACGGATGACACCGATCTCTTTGATACGTTCCATAACCGAGACATAGGTGATGATCGCGATCATAACGGTCGAGACCACTAACGAGAGGGAGGTAAAAGCAATCAAAGCCGCGGTAACCATCTGGATCATGGAATTAATCATGAAGATGATGACCTCAAGATAGTCTGAATATTTAACCGTTTGGCGGTCTTCTTTGCTTAATGTCTTCGCCTCGTATTTATCGGTAGCCACCAAGGTGATATCGCCTTCTTCGTTCCATTTATCCAGATATTCTGTAACCTCATATTTATCATTAAAGGAATTCGGATAGATATCGATGCTGCTTGGCAAGGAATTGCCACCTAAAGCACGTTTAGAAAGTATAGAGCCAATACTGGAAGACGTGGAGGCAAGGACTAATTGAGACACGCCTTTCTCACCACGGAAATACCATTCTAAGTCATAGAAGATGCCGTAGTTTCCTGCAGTGGATTGAATCGTAACATAACCGCCTGGATCATAGCCTGTCGCAAGCTTAACGGCTGCGATATAGGTTGGTAAGAACTTCATGATTTCAGAGTTCACCGCATCGGTTAACATGCGCTTCACGAATGCTGGCGTGTAATATAGCCCTGGGCGAAGCGAGCCATAAGAGGTCGTCTCTTTTGGGGTTAAGACGCAGGTGATATTCATCTCCATGCCCTCTCCCCAGCTTGGTAAGCGGTAGCAGGAATATCTAAATGGGGAGGCATAGGACTCTAAGTCCCCTTCGGTATAAAGCTTCTCAAAGATCTCGTTATTGGAATAATAACGGAACTTCTTCGCTTTGATGTCTTCGATGGAGATACGTTTCAAGGCATCGAAATTTTCCTGCAATTCTGGGCTGATTTCAGTTTTATCACGAACTGCGGTCCAATATTTCATATCGGTCTCGAAGTTCTCTTGACTGAAATAACCAAGCATCGTCATCAAGACGTCGGTGGTCTTCGCGTCGTGATTCAAGACAAGCATCAATTCGTTTTCCTTGGTTGGGAAATAACCGCCTTCGTCCACGATGTTATATTGATTGAGGATATAGGATTCGTTATCTAAGCCTTGGTTCACAACGCTTGTTAAAGAAGACGCTAAAGACACAAAGGAAGAATATTGGCCGTCTTGGGCGTTACGTAAGATCTGTTCGCAGTAATTGGTCGTGCCACGAAGCGACATGGTTTTGGTTTCATCCTCACCACCCTGCTCACCGCCGGTTTTCAAAACTGTATCGGTATAGATATGGCTGGTGATATCGATGCCATAATATTCTGACATTGCCGCATAATACTCCTTTGGCATCTGCTCGACATAACGGACATAGTTCTCATCAATCGTATTAGTGACAACAGAACTAGACAACGTGGATAGCATCTCTACCATGAAATTAACATCAATCTTGCCATCGCGCACGCCGGAAGTGACGCTGCGGACCACGCTGACATCACTGACGCTATTCATTAACGAGGTCAGGTCATAGGTACTACCAGAGATGCCAATTGGATTACCAGAAAGCAAATCGTCCTGGATAGAGACAATATATTCGGAGATGCCGTTGGATACTGCTAAAACAGCGGAGACACCAACAATACCAATCGAGGACGCAATAACCGTAAGGATGGTTCTTTTGGCCTTGGATAATAAATTCTTGGAGGAGAGCTTAAAAGCAGTCCACCAGCTCATTTTGGCCCTTTCCCCTACTGCTGGGGCGTTCTCTTCCTCCGCTGCTTTAACATATGGAGCGGAGTCGGTTTCCACTAAGCCATCCTTAAGGGTGATGATTCTAGTGGAATATTGCTTAGCTAAATCAGGGTTATGGGTAACCATGATGACCAGTTTGTCTTTGGCGATCTCTTTGATAAGATCCATGATTTGAATGGAGGTCACCGAATCCAAAGCGCCGGTTGGTTCATCCGCAAGCAGGATGTCTGGTTCATTCACAAGGGCACGGGCAATCGCAACCCTTTGGCATTGACCGCCAGAAAGCTGGTTTGGATGCTTCTTTTCTAAGCCTTCTAGACCAACTCTAGCAAGAGCGTTTTTCGCCCTGGCGATACGCTCTTCTTTCTTTAATCCAGCAATGGTTAAAGATAATTCAACGTTCTCTAAGATGGTGGATTGAGGGATGAGATTATAGGACTGGAAGATAAATCCGATACGGTGATTGCGGTAGACATCCCAATCACGTTCTTTGAAATCATGGGTGGATTTGCCATTGATGACCAAGTCGCCTTCATCATAATGGTCTAATCCGCCGATTACATTCAAAAGTGTGGTTTTGCCGCATCCAGATGGGCCCAAAATCGAAACGAATTCATTCTTGCGGAACTGGATGGAAACGCCTTTTAAAGCAACAACTTCGATGTCGGCTGCTTTATAGATTTTCACAATGTTTTCTAGTTTCAGCATAGACACACCTCCTTTTCGGCAAAAGTATATTATTAGGTTTCATAATTCACAATAAAGAAAGTCACTAAAGTGCTTTCTTTAAATGTATAAAACCCTACAAATCCCTGTATTTGTTGCAAAGATCCGTTCATGCATTAACATTAAGGCATGAAAAAGCAATTGATTCTTACGCTGGCCTTATCCAACTTAGTTCTCTCCTCTTGTAGCGGCGGTGCCAATCTTTCTATCGGCGGACTTAAATCCTGCAGCAATGGCGGCGTCGCCCCATTTGGCTATGTCACCTATCAATGCGTCAATGATGAAGTCACCTACTATAGCAGCGTTATGTCTGGAACAGAGCATATCTATGTCTTTGAAAACGCAGACTTAAAACCTAATGGTGAGGATTATGAGCAACCCGCGGACTTTAGGCTCGCTTGCTCTTCCAATTGTTTCATGTACATCCAGTTCAAGAAGATCTACGGTGCAGAAGATATTGATGGGCAACGTTATCATCTCGTGGATCTAGAAAGCTGGTATTACATCAAGGTCGGTGTCAACAAGAATGGCAATAGCACCTATTCCGCGGATAAAAGCGTTTATCTTAACGGCGAAAAGCTTACCGTTAAAAAGGACGATGATAGCATCTATGATAGCGATGTCTTAGTGATCTATACCTTCTTCGATTGCGGCATCAAACGCAGCAACGTCGGCGGTGTGATCCACACCGATGTGCTAAATTACATCGAATACAAATAAATCCTCCGTTTGGAGGACTTATTTTTCTTCAGGGGTTTCTTCTTCCTTAGGAGCTTCTTCAGCCTTTTTCTTCTTTTCCCAAACTGGCTGATAGACTTCCCAAGTTGGATGTTCTTTACGGATATCAGCGATCATCGCTTCCACAAGTTTTCTCTCGTGTGGCTGAGCGAAATCATCTTCAGATTCAATAACCTTCTCCGCTTTATCGATCGCGTAGTTGGCTTCGGCTTCGCTCTTTTCAATCTTTGATGCGATTAAGGCGTAGCAACGAAGCGCGGCCATGGAATCGAAATCACCGATCTTATTCTTATCGCCTTCTTCGAGGCTTTCATACATTTTCTTGCCTTCGACGATGTTATGCTCTAATAACAGGCTGAGTTTGAAGCACATCGCATGCACTTTGACCGCTTTCGGGGCGGTTTCGCAGGCATGATTCAAATCTAAGATTTTAATCGCTTCATCGAATTCACCTTTATTGATGTGGCGGTATACCGAAAGCATATTGAGTCTACCGGTAAAATCAGTGACATCATCATAGACTGGGGTTTCTGGTAAGACACCGCCTTCTTCGGCGATTGCTTCTGCGATTAGAAGATCGTTATAAGCAAGCCTATTGGCAGGTTTAGAAAGCAGCACGAATAAATAACCATCGGTAACAGAATCTAAATGTGCTGGGAAGATATCGTAGAAATAGATCATCGCTTCGGTTGTTAAAACAACAATCGCGAAGATCTCAATCCAAGAAGCGCCAGGGAGGCTGGAAACAAGGTTCTTAGAAATAACGATGAGGACCACCATCGTGATGACTTCAAGCAAAGCAAAGAAGAATGGCAATAAGCGATAGGCGGATAAACTAGATTCCTCGCGATCTAATGGGCGGACTTTGGTCTGGCCAGTAAGTCCATCATAAGGCTTCACGCCAAATTTGGTCTTCTCGCCTTTTTTGTAAGTCCAGGTGAAACCAAACACAGAAACCGAACGAACCTCACATTTGCCGGCTTTCGCACCGAGCACATGGCCAAGTTCGATTATGATGGCGTTGAGAAGCACACCGACGATGAGCCCGCCGATGACAAGAACCGCGAAATGAACCGGTAAATCTCTAGCGGAGGAGATGATTGGGCGTAACACGGATAAGCCCATGAACAAAGCAATGCCGAACATCGCGACATAGACGAGGAAGGTAGCAAATTCGTTTTTCTTCATAAAAAATACCTCAGCATGAGCTGAGCTGACAAAACGGCCAGCTTAGCAATCGTGATTGGTGCAATAGCCAATCACACGTGTACCATTGCTTTATCCAATTGCCAAGCTTCTTGCCTTTTAGGCGTGGCACTATTATACATGAATCCTAAAAAGATACATCGTTTCTTTTTAATGGACGGTAATAATATGCGTTCCGCCACCGATTACAACTTTCCGCCTTATATAAGGAGTAAAAACATAGGTTAGATTAAAGGCTGAGTGCCATATCATTAAAAATATTGCGACTTAAAACAACAATTTATAGGGTTTTTGCATTGTTTTCGCGTTTTTTAGATATTACTTTGCAGAGAAGCGAATAAATTTGTAGGCACTCTGCCATCAAAATAATCCGGCTGTTTATCGCCTAGAGCATATAGAACAATTGATGCTAAATCATGAGACACATATTTACCACTGGTGCCTTGGATGATATCTCCTTTGCCACCATAGACCGCTAAGGTGGCCTGTTTTTCTAATGGATCTTCGCCTCCGTGGCCACCACTTTCCTTATGTCCATGATCAGAAGCGAGGATGAACAATGTTTCATCAGCAATACCCTTTTCAACATAAGCATCATAGATCTCGCCAATATATCCATCGATGGTTTTAATTGCCTGTTCATACTGAGCGGAAGTTCTACCATGGATATGCCCAGCTTCATCAACCTGATCGAAGTGCGTGAAGACAATCGTATCTGCATGGTTCTTTAATCGTTCGATAACATGGTCTTTAACCGTGCGATCAACATAGATATCGTCCTTATCGCCGGCGGTCCCAAAATAACACGTATCCTTAGTCATGCCCCAAATCATCGGTTCAATTAAGCCGAGATTAATTGGTATCCAAGTAACCGCAGAATAAAAGGTTGCTTGATTGTCATTTTGGGCATGAATTTTGAAAAATGTTGGGTATTTGTCGAAGATTTTAAGAAATACAGAGGCTTTTTCGTTCGTGAATTGATGCTTTTGAGCAGTCACGCCCGTAAACATCGAAGCCCAGTTTTGCGCACTGATGGTGGGATACTCGGCCATGCCATTTTCATTGATGGAACCCTGAGAGAAAACGCGATCAAAATTTGGGGTATCGAATAAAGAGAAGTTACCACCCGCTCCATCAACGCCAAAGATCATGATGTGTTTATAATGAGGCGAATTTGCAACCTCTTCGTCCGTAGGAACAAGGCCTTCCGATTTACGGTCGGGCATCTCGTCAAGCGGAACCGTGAATACAACGTTATATAGAATTGGTAACGTGATGCTTGCAGCGATTGCCACGACCGTTAATAAAGATAAGATGACAGTCAATACTTTGTGTCTAGCGAAGAAGTTTTTCTTTTTGTTTTGTTCCATAATACTGAATTCATTATATCATGGTTCAAAGTGTAGATGATGATAGCCTAGATAAAGAAAAAGCCCCGTTTTAGGGGCAAATACATTGATTTTGCATGGATTTTGAATTATTTAGTGCCAGATTGTTCTTCTTCTTTGCGGGCTAAATTCAATAAGGCAGGGAGAATCATCTCAATCGCACGGTTATTGAATTTGCCGATTTTATTTTGGAATGATTCTGGGGTGAGCTGAGGGTCGCGGAAGCAATGACCATATTCATCGGAAACAAAATGGGCGAATCTTCTAGCAACGGCACGCACGCCTTCTAACTTCAATCCAATCTCTTTGTCTTTGGACCAAACGGAGAAGAGCTTTGCATTGAGCTTACCGAATAAGAAGTCATCGGTAAGGTCTCTAGCGGCAGAATTATAGGTAGAGCAAAGGAAGGTGAAGTTATTGTAGACGTGGCGTAATAAGGCCTTTAAGACGCCTTTGACGTCTTTTGCGTTCTCTAATTCGGAAAGATCCTCATTGAGGAAGATTGCCGCGATAAGATCGTAAATATCCTGATAATGATAATAGAAGGTCTGGCGATGGACGTTGCACTTCTTGCAGAGGGCGGTGACATTGATCTCTTCAAGGTGGTGCGTCTGCATCATTTCTTTCAACGCATATTTGAATTTCGCTTCAGTAATCACGCTTGCTCCCTCCTTTTCGATAATGCAACGGCGATTTGCGCGCCTAATTTCGCATTATTGACCACAAGATGGATATTCGCCTCTAAGGATTCTCCACCGGTTAATTCAACGATACGCTTTAATAGATATGGTGTAGATTCTTTGCCTTTGATGCCAAGACGCTCGCAGTCAGCAACGGCTTGATCCACGAAACGGTCGATCTTTTCATGTGACAAAGCATATTCTTCTGGGATTGGATTAGAAACTAAGATGCCACCTAGTAATCCTAAACGGCATTTGGCATCAAAGATATCGGCTGCTTCTTCCGGTGTCTTAAATGCATAATCTACTGGATCAGAAGAAGAAACACTGTAGAAATTAGCGAATGTTTCCGCTTTATTGGATAAAACCGTAACGCCTTCGGTCTCTAAGTATTCTAAAGTCTTAGGAATATCTAAGATGGCTTTTGCACCAGAACAGACAACCATCATGTTAACAGCGCCAAGTTCCTTCAAATCACGGCTAACATCCCAAGAGGTTTCGGCACCGCGATGAACACCGCCGATACCACCCGTAACAAAGATTTGGATACCCGCCATATTCGCGCATAGCATCGTTGCAGAAACGGTGGTTGCACCCCACTGCTTCTTCGCTACAACGATTGGTAAGTCGCGCTTGCTGACTTTCGCGATGCCTTGTTTCTTACCGAATTCCTCAATCTCTCCATCGGTCATGCCAATGACGATCTCACCATCGATGATGCCAATGGTTGCAGGGATCGCGCCATTGTTACGAACCTCAGCTTCGACCAAACGAGCGGTCTCAACATTACGAGGATAAGGCATACCATGCGAAATGATCGTTGATTCTAGTGCAACGACTGGCTGATGACGTGCGATTGCTTCGGCAACATCAAGGCGAATACGCATGTTTGCCCCTTTCTATAGCGATATGAAAAATTGGTGCTACAACACCAATATACCATATCTTCGAAGGAATTGCGAACTTTTTATACAGTGGATAGAAAGTTTTTTCCTTTTTCTTAAGGCCTATTATAACGATGAAGATCACTACATGCAAAACCTAATTTTGGTAATTTTTGGAATTGGTTTTCTGTATTTGAACGATCGGTTTTTCAGATTCTTAAAATTGAATTAAGAACTGCAAAGATTTTTAGTTTTTAAGACGCTTTTCTTTAAAGAATACTTGTAATAATTCAGTACATTCTTTTGCTTTGACGCCACGATAAATCAACAATCCAGATGGCTTAGCATCGAAGATCGCACGCTTAGATGTAACCGCCCCTTCTTCAGGATCGTCGGCCCCGTAGACAAGCGTAGAGAGCCTAGATTGTTCAATTGCACCTGCACACATCAAACATGGCTCTAATGTCACATACAAGGTGCATCCATCCATATTCCATGTTCCTAGAACGCGACCAGCCTCCCGCAATACTTCAATCTCTGCATGAGAGGAAATATCGTGACTGGTCTCACGGTGGTTGTGGCCTTTCGCGATGATCTTACCGTTTTTGACGATAACCGCGCCAACCGGGACTTCCCCTTCCACCATGGCTAAAGCAGCCTCTTGAAGGGCGATATCCATGAATTCTTCAGCGTGATTATTTTTCATATACCAATAATACAAAACCACCGCACAATGGGCAATGATTTAGGGTCGTTGCAATTTCTTTTGAGGTTTATTCTATTCCACACATTCCAATAGAATAGCAACAGTGAAATAGGGAAAAGGCAGGATTTGCAGTGTTTAAGCGATTTTTAAGCAGACTTAGCCTCGCTCTCGTTGCTTGTATCAATCTGAGCAAAACTCTCAAAGCACTCTTCAGCCGCGTCAATGATTATTCTTGCCGATGCCTCATCGAAAGTATATCTCCGCTCGCGCTTGTACATCGGTTGAAATGGGGTATCCACATAGTTATGAACAGATAATTTAAGTTCTCTGCAACTCGGTGCGAATCTAAATTCTATTCGTGCTTTTTGAATGTCGCTTTCATAAATATAACATCGCAAATGATAGTCGATATCGTATGACTCTGGCCCTAATTGACCATCCACTATAATAGTCTCTTCGATAGGAATGATAGTATCAATAGCCATTACAAATGGAATAATTAGCTCCTCATCGGCAACAAACGAGGTCGAAAGTTCCCCGGGACGATCTAGTTCAAGTCGCATCGATATCAAGCATTCCTCAACAGCGGTTTCGTATACGCAATACCGATCCAGATATGCTTTCGTCTCGCTTTCATTCGGGTCATAGATTGAGAACATGCCTTCTGTGTTATTGCAAGAAAGAAGCAATAGAAAAGGCGCTATAAGAAGCAATGATAATTTAACGTTCTTCATCTATACCCCATATAAGTTCTAAATTGAGCCTTAGATATATAATTGTAACAAAAAACCACCGCACAGGAGACAATGGTTTAAGGCTGCTACGTTCCCGTCCTGACCTGGTTCGTCACTCTCACCTCGCGATGGCGGATACACTATACTGGATAATAGGGCAAAAAGAAACATTTTAAGCACGATTTGCAGTGCTTTTTGTTCTTTTTTCCTTATTATGACCCCAATAAAAGAAAACGCCTTGCATCACTGCAAGGTGTCACTTCGCTTTCTGGTTTAACGGCTTTTTCAGCAAACATCGCCGGGGAGATCTTATTCAAGGTTTACCTTGCGGGAAGCTCCTAACTAACCGCCCTAGCAAGCTAGGTCATTCCTTACCACCATCCCGTTCTGCTTAGGATGGGATTCAGGAACAAGTTTTTGTTTCTCCGGTTTACCGATGAGGAGATCTCTTATCTCCCTAGGCAAGCCATTGGAGAGCGCTCCTTGGCTTGTCTCGACCTGGTTGCATGATTACGTCTCCCTTCATCATGCCGCTTCGGCCACATCCCTACTTAACGAATTGCGGGTGGGATGAGTTCCTACGGGGACTTGCGTCTCCGATCTCGCCCAAGCTTGCGCTTGGGTTCGAGGCCTTTCCAGCGGTTTACCGCGCGCCAGGGCCTCTTTTGGCACCTCCTGGTTATGAATTCTCCAGAAGTTCACGGATGGACCTATGCATCACTGCATCGATTCATTCGAGCCCGTTTTCGAGTTTCACTCACGATCAGGCGATCGCCATATCCTTTTGGGATATTACCTTGCGAGTCCAGGTTGCCCTTTCAATCGTAAGGAGCAGGAATTCTTGGGTTTCACCACAGCCTTTCTGCGAAGCTCGGGGTTTTTCTCCCCTACTGGAATCACTTCCAGATCCTTTCTTTGCTTTCCTAGTTCCACTAGGCGGCGGTCAGGATTCCGCTTCGGACATCACCTCACGGTGCAGCCCTTCGTCCCATCCTTTCCTTACCCTTTTGAGGCAAGGCCCTGATGGGCATCGCTATTGAGATCCTATCTCGCGGAGCACTTCCGCTTGGCCTTATTACTAAGGTCCTTTGGATGCTTCCAGAAGGTTGCTATCCTTCTTTCGCATCAGCCCTGGTTCTTCCGGTTTACCGGTGGAGGTGGGTTCCCTCCCGGGTGTTGCCCTTCGCTGCTTTGTCTTCTCCTTCGCAGGAGCTCTTTCGCAGCAGATCCGCTTTGCACCGTTTACGGTAGAGGGGGTATCTTCCTCTGTGGGTTCCGGTGGAATCCGGTTCGCCCATCTCATGGGGTTCTCCCTTTCGGGATTTCCCATAGCCCGCTTACTTCCAGATTCACTGGCCGCCAGCGTTGCGCTTCGGCGGTGGCTTCCCTAGCTCTTACTAGGAGCCCTTGACCGCCATCTCCTCCCGCTTCCCTCTCAGGAATTGGTTTCCTTGGCGGCTCTCTCTTTCATCGGTTTACCGATCGGCGGAGGTTCCGTAGATACTCAGTTACAGATCAGCTGAGTTTCCTTTTCCTATTTCTAGGAGCTGGCCTTTTTGGCTCGATGCCATGCGGCGTCTTGCATTCCGCTCAACTCAAGGATTGCGCCTTTTGTTGGTTCCTAAGTTTCGGTTTCCTTGCGGCCCCCGTTCCCTTTGGAACAGCATAGTTTACGCTCATTGATTTATAATGCAAGCATTTTTTTCAAATTTTTTTAAATTATTTTTCAAAAAGCCGAAAAAGCTAGATTTCATCGAACTTTTTTCTACAAAAAATTTTTTAATATATTTATAAAAACACTGTTTTAAAGCGCATATTGATCAGAAAATGAAAATAATCTTTCTGAAATTAATATTTCTTTCTTTCACGCGCGCGCACGCGTTCGCGTATAAATATAAGAAAAGCCAGCAACGAGGCTGGCCTTCATAGGTTATAGAATGCTTATTTTTTGATTGGATGGATGACTTCGAGCCCACCAAGATATTTACGAAGCGCTTCTGGGATGATGACAGAGCCATCTTCTTGTTGATATTGCTCCACTAAAGCTGGGAAGACACGGGAAGTTGCTAAACCAGATCCATTCAAGGTGTGGCAATAATGAATCTTGCCGTCTTCACCACGATAACGGATCATGCCACGGCGTGCTTGATAGTCTCTCGCATTAGAAACGGAAGATACCTCTTTATAGATGCCCATGGATGGGATCCAGACCTCAATATCATAGGTTCTTGCCATGGAATGAGAGCAATCGCCAGCGGCAAGCTTATCCAAATGATAGGTTAAGCCAAGGCCTTCGAGTAATTTCTGTGCTTTCCTGACCATTTCTTCAAACGCAGCATCGCTACCCTCTTCAGTCGTATATTGAACCATTTCGACTTTATCGAACTGATAACCGCGGATCATGCCACGCTCTTCGGTACGATAGCTGCCGGCTTCTTTGCGGTAGCAAGGGGTATAAGCGAAGTATTTACGTGGGAGTTGATCCAACGTAAGGATTTCATCGCGGTGGAGGTTCACAAGCGCAGTTTCAGCGGTTGGCAGGATGAACTTACGTGGTTCGACGCCTTCGAGCCAGAAGACATCTTCCTCGAATTTCGGGAATTGGCCAGCGGTATAGCCAGACTGGTAGTTCAAGATATGCGGCGGGAGGATCATCTCATAGCCATCGGCAAGATGGGAATCGATGAAGTAATTGAGCAATGCCCATTCGATGCGCGCACCAAGGTTGGTATAGATCCAAGTACCGGTGCCAGAGAGCTTGCCCGCTCTCTTATAATCGATAAGGCCAAGGTTCTCGCATAAGGTCACATGATCTTTTGGGGTGAAGCCAAATTGACGCTCCTCACCAAATTGATAGATTGGGGTGTTGTTCTCTTTGCCACCAGGAAGCAAATCATCATCTGGCAAGTTTGGAAGCACTTCAATTAAGGCTTTGATCTGCGCTTCAACATTCTTGAGCTCTTCTTCTTTCTCTTTGTTTAAGGCTGCGAGCTCTTTGACCTTCTTGAAGATCGATTGCACATCGCCGCCTTCTTTTTTCACCTGAGGGACGGAGGCGGAGAGCTTATTCTGCTCGGCTTTATTGGCTTCGACTTCCTTGAGCAATTCAAGGCGACGCGCAGATAAAGAGGCAATCGGGGCGGGATCAAAGTCCCACATCTTTTTCGCAAGCGCCGCTTTGACATATTCTGGACGCTCTAAGATTAACTTGATATCAATCATCTTTTATTCTCCTAGAATCTAATGATTATTCTTTTCAATATCACATAATCACTGCAAATCCCCGTTCATTTTGCAAAACAAACGGGGTTTGCAGGTATTTTCAGTAATTATTCCTCGCTTGGTCCATCCAAGTTGTCTGGCGTGACTGGCGCTTCATCATCAAGAGTTGGTTCAGCTTCTTCAGCTTCCTCCTCTGCTAATTCATCGCCTTCGACATGTGGGATGATCGCGATCGCAGCAACGCTTGCCTTGCCTTCAAGGTTGATGATCTTGACGCCTTGGGTATTACGTCCAGCGATCTTGACCTCAGCAAGTGGGGTGCGGATAACGACGCCTTGCTTGGTCATGACCATGAGGTCTTCATCACCATTGACGCCGTTGACGGCGATGAGCTGGCCGTTCTTCGCGGTCATGTTGAGGGTGACAACGCCTTTAGAACCACGGTGGGTGAGACGGTAACCATCATAATGACGGGTCGTGCCATCTTCTAAGGCGACATCGGTATCGACGGTATAGGACATCTTGCCATAGCCAAGGGAAGTTAAGACCAAGATCTTATCGCCTTCGAAGGAGCCGGTGCAGCCGATGACTTCGCAGCCATCTTCAAGTTTCATGCCGCATACACCAGCGGCGGTTCTGCCCATCGCACGCACTTCTTCTTCATAGAAGGAGCAAAGTTTGCCGTTGCTAGAAGCAAGCGAGACGATCGATTTGCCATCGGTGCGCTTAACATCCAATAAGCCATCGCCTTCGCGTAAACCAACCGCGATCTTACCATTGGAATGGATGGATGCGAATTCGCGTAAGGAAGTTCTCTTAACGATACCTTGGCGAGAGACGAAGAAGAGGTAGTTATCTTCTGGGTAATCATCGCAAGGCACGATGGAGATGACTTTTTCCTCTTTGTCGAGGTTTAAGAGGTTCTGAGCTGGGATACCTTTGCCGGTGCGTCCAGAATCAGGGATCTGGTAGCCACGGAGACGGTAGACCTTACCTAAGGTGGTGAAGAAGAGGATATCGGTATGGGTGAAGGTGTGCTTGATAAGGTGCACGATATCACCGTTTGTTGTCTTCATGCCAGAGATACCGCGTCCACCGCGATGCTGCGAGGAGAAGGTATCGTCATCCATACGCTTGATATAACCGTTACGGGTTAAGGCAACGAGGATGTTCTTCTGTGGGATGAGGTCTTCATTCTCGATATCGGCAAGATCATCGGAGATCTCGGTGAGACGCTTATCGCCGAAGCGATTCTTGATCTCGGAGATTTCTTCGATCATGAGATCGATGATATTGTCGCGAGAAGAGAGCAAGCGGTTGTATTCGGCGATGTTGGTTTCAAGCTCGGCTTTTTCCGAAAGGAGCTTATCCTGCTCGATGCCCTGCAAGCGGCGAAGGGTCATCGCTAAGATCGCGTCGCATTGCTTCTCAGAGAGACCGAATTTCTCGTTTAAACGTGCCTTGGATTCATTATCGTCTCTAGAGGAACGGATGATATGGATAACATCATCGATATTATCGTGAGCAAGCAATAATCCGTTGACGATATGGAGACGATCGGTATCACGTTGGAGCAAGAACTGGGTTCTTCTAGTGAGGACTTCAACCTGGAATTCGATGTAGTCCTTGATCATTGGGATGATGCCAAGGGTCTTAGGCGCACCGTTTTCAAGGCAGAGGTTGATGATACCGAAATTGGTCTGAAGTTGGGTGTGCTTCAAGAGGTTGTTCGCGATGACCTCAGGGATAACATCCTTACGGAGTTCAATGACGACGCGGATGCCTTCTTTGTTGGATTCATCACGGAGATCGGTGATGCCATCGATGACTTTCGCACGGGCTAAGTCGGCGATGTTCTCGATCATGTTCTTTTTATTGACCTGGTATGGAATTTCAGTAACCACGATGCGAGATTTGCCATTATCCATCTCTTCAATGTGATAACGGGAACGGATCGTGATCGTGCCGATACCCGTCATATAGGCATCCAAGATACCCTGACGGCCTAAGATAAGGCCTCCCGATGGGAAATCTGGGCCATGGATATAATTTTCCATGAGCTCAGGGACACTGATGTCTGGGTTTTTGGCAACCGCGATAACCGCATCAATCGCCTCGGTCATATTATGAGGAGGCATGTTGGTTGCCATACCAACGGCAATACCCTGAGAACCATTGACGAGAAGGTTCGGGAAGCGGCATGGAAGGACTTCTGGTTCTTCCTCGGTGCCATCGTAGTTTGGCACCATGTTGACGGTTTTGGAGTCGATGTCGCGAACAAGCTCAAGGGAGAGCTTATTCATCCTCGCCTCGGTGTAACGCATAGCCGCAGCTTCATCGCCGTCGATGGAACCGAAGTTACCATGGCCGTCTACAAGGGTGTAACGGAGGGAGAATGGCTGCGCCATACGGACGAGCGTGCCGTACAATGCGGAGTCGCCGTGTGGGTGATATTTACCCATGACGTCACCGACGATACGGGCGCATTTCTTGTGGGGTTTAGTTGGGTACATGCCCGATTCGTTCATACCGAAGATGATACGGCGTTGAACCGGTTTGAAACCGTCGCGGACATCCGGGATCGCACGGGCGACGATGACCGACATCGCATAATCCAAGAAGGCGGTACGCACTTCGGAGGAGATGTCGCGATCGATCAAGCCTGGGATGATGCCAGAGACAGCTGCCTCTTCGCCGAACATCGCATCGGCGGATTGGTTGCCTTCATGATTGAAATGTAAGGAGGATTCCCCTTCGGATTCTTCGTTTTCAGAGGATTCGCTCTCATCGAGTTCTTCTTCATCCTCTGGACGTTTTAGTTCTTCATTATCCATAGTGATTTTCTCTCCTTTCATCAGATATCGAGGTTCTTGACGAACACGGCGTTCGTCTCGATGTATTCACGTCTTGGCGCGACTTCATCGCCCATCAATTCGGTGAATGCTTTCTCTGCATCCGCGGCATCCTCGATGGTGATACGGATGAGCTTACGGGCTTTCGGATCCATGGTGGTTTCCCATAACTGGGTGTAATCCATCTCACCTAAGCCTTTATAACGCTGGAAGGCGAAGCCTGGCTTGAGGTTGAGTTCCTTACGGAGCTTTTCAAGCTGCGCATCGTTATAGGCGTAGTAGGAAGAGCCATGGTAATCGACTTTATAAAGTGGCGGTTGTGCGATATAGACATAGCCACCTTCAACAAGTGGACGCATGAAGCGATAGAAGAAGGTGAGCAACAAGATGCGGATATGGTCGCCGTCGACATCAGCATCGGTCATGATGATGATCTTGTGGTAACGGATCTTCGAAACGTCGAAGTTCTCGCGGATGCCACCGCCGATTGCGGTGATCATGTTGCCGATTTCAGCATTAGCCCAGATACGCTCTTCGCGGGCTTTCTCAACGTTGAGAATCTTACCACGTAATGGCAAGATGGCCTGGGTTTCGCGGTCACGTCCGCTCTTTGCGGAGCCGCCTGCGGAATTACCCTCAACGATGAAGAGTTCACAGATGGTTGGGTCTTTGGAAGAGCAATCGGCAAGTTTGCCAGGAAGCGTGGTGACTTCTAAGCCGGATTTACGGATCTTCTCACGAGCTGCACGGGCGGCGTCACGAGCTTTGGAAGCAAGGCGGATCTTCTCAATGATGGCCTTGGCTTCATCTGGATTCTCAAGCAAGAATCTCTCTAAGCCTTCATAGACGACGTCCAAGGTGATTCTAGAGACCTCGGAGTTACCAAGTTTGGTCTTGGTCTGGCCTTCGTATTGTGGGTTTGGATGCTTAACGGAGACGATGACGGTCAAGCCTTCGCGGCAATCCTCGCCAGCGAAGTCCTTTTCATCGTCTTTTAGGAGATGAGCTTTTCTAGCGTATTCGTTGATGGCTTTGGTCAAGGCACGGTTCATGCCGTTGACGTGGGTGCCACCTTCCTTGGTGGAGATGTTGTTGCAGAAGGAATAGACGCCATCCTGGCTATAGGAATCGGTCCATTGCATCGCCACTTCAGCGTAGATGGTTTCTTTGGTGACGCCGTCAGGAGCGGTGAATTCACCAGCGCCGTTGCAATAGATTGGGGCTGGATGGATCAAATTCTTGCCGGTGTTGATATAAGAAACATATTCACGGATACCGCCGTCATAACGGAAGGTCTCAGAGACTGGAACCTCGTTACGCTCGTCGATCAAGGTGAGGGAGATACCACCATTGAGGAAGGCCATCTGACGGAGATGGTTACGGATGGTCTCGTAGACGTAGACGGTTGTTTCGGTGAAGATGGTTGGATCTGGCTGGAAGGTAACGGTGGTACCACGTTCAGAGGAATCGCCAATGCGGCGTAACCGATCGACTGGGTGGCCACCGTTTTCGAAGCGCATGTAGTATTTGCCACCATCGCGGCAGACGGTAACCTCTAACCAAGAGGACAAGGCGTTAACGACGGAAGCGCCGACGCCATGAAGACCGCCGGAGACTTTATAGCCGCCATCGCCACCGAATTTACCACCAGCATGGAGGATGGTAAAGACGGTCTCAACGCCGGATAAGCCGGTTTTGGAGACAATGTCGACTGGAACGCCACGACCGTCGTCTTTGACGGTGATGGAATCGCCTTTATGAATAATGACGGTGATGTTTTTGCAATATCCAGCGAGGGCTTCGTCGATGGAGTTATCAACGATTTCCCAAACGAGGTGATGTAAACCTGCGCTGGCGGTGGTTGCAATGTACATACCAGGGCGCTTACGGACGGCCTCTAAGCCTTCGAGAACCTGAAGGTCGCTGGCGCCGTAATCGGCTTTAGCATGCTCTAATTCATGCTCATCGGTGATCTCTTCCTTGACATACGAGAATTCTTCTTCTGGCGCAAGGGGAGATTGAGGGTTTTGTTCATCTGCCATATCTTATTTCCTCCTAGTGGCGGTATTGGATGAAACGTCAATGTATGACGCATCAACGATGTCTAGTTTGGTTGTGGTCACGAAGACCTGAGGGAAGCTGCGGAATAGATCCGCGAGCCTTTGGATGTGGGCGTCATCGAGTTCGCTAGTCACGTCATCGAGGACGCAGATGGGTTTCTTCTCCACTTCTTCGATGAGGAAGGATGGAGAGAGTTTCAAGGCGAGCACCGCCATGCGGTTCTCCCCTTGCGACCCGTATTCGGAGATGTCTCTGCCGTTCAGCTTGAACACCAGGTCATCTCGGTGTGGTCCGTTGCCGGTCGTTTTCCTCATCAGATCGCCTTCTAAGGCTTCTTTGAAGATCGAACGGATCTTTACTCCAAATGTCCCGTCATCGCGCGCACAGGGTTTATAAACGAGCTCGGCGGTCGCGTTATCGCCTCGGATTTGAGCGAGGACTTCGGGTAACACCGTGGAGAGGGAGGAGACGAACATCGTACGGTAATGGACGATGGGCTCCGCGACTTGACATAGCTGCTCGGTGACCACTTCTAGCAGTGTCATGTCGATATTGGGGGATTTGAGCAAGGCGTTTCGTTCTTTGAGCAATCGTTGATAACGGCTAATTAGCGAGAAGTAATCGCTGGATTGCTTCGATAAGCTGATATCAAGGAAATCCCTGCGTGTCCCTGGAGATTGGGAGAACAGCGCGACATCTTCCGGAGCGAAGAGGATCACATTGCAGATCTTAGAGAGCTCGCTGAGGCGTTTGGCGGGTTTGCCGTTGATGCGGATCCGCTTGACGCTTCTGCCAATCTCAATTTCGATCTTCCTGGATAAGTTGCCTTCTTCGATTCTGGCCGTGATAAGCGCAGTATTCGCGCCTTCCCGGATAATCGATGATTCTTCTTGCGTCCTCCAGCTTCTTGCTAGGGACAAGAAGTGAATGGCTTCCGCGATGTTGCTTTTACCAGCGGCATTCGCCCCAACGATGATGTTCGTCCCAGGTTCGAAGCTTAGGTCTAGCGATTCGTAATTGCGGAAGTCATGCAGGTTCAGCTCACTCAGAATCATCCTTGCTTACCAAGTAGGTTCTGCCTTGTACTGTCACCTGCTCGCCACCACGGAGCTTACGGCCGCGGCGGGATTCGATTTCGCCGTTGACATAGACGTCGTTGCTGAGCAAGAACATTTTTGCCTCGCCACCGAAGTCGATGATGTTCGCGAACTTCAAGAATTGACCTAAGGTGATATATTCGGTCGTGATTTTGATCTCCGTCATTTTTGCCATAAACTAGTGGTATTTTTCTCCTGCGCATAGTTTACTACTACGTAGTAAAAAAGAGAAGGATTTTCCTTCTCTTTTTGTGATGATTTTTTTGCCTCTAGAAGCTCAATAGGTGCGCATTGGCGTGATTAGCTGCACAATGGAACCATCTTTGGCATTTTTGACGACGAATGGCTTCATTTCGCCTTGGAAACAGAGCATGACATCTTCCGATTTCAAGGCACGGATCGCATCGATGACGAAGAGTGGGTTGAAGGACACGACGAGTGGTTCGCCGGTATATTGGAAGGTGCGCACGGTTTCATTCGCCGAGCCAGAGGCCTCGTTTTTGACCGATAGTTCGACTTCTTCCTCAGCCATGGATAATTTGACGGCCGAGCCTTTTTCGTTCGATAGAAGCGAAATACGGCCCATTGCAGACAATAATTCCTGCGCATTGATCTCAAGATAATAATTAAATCTCTCAGGGATGATGGATTTGGTGACTGGGTAGTCATCTTTGATCAAACGGGTTGCGACAACGTTGTGATCGAACTGGAACAAGGCTTTTTGATCAGAGATGGAGACGCGGGCCGTTTCAGATTCCTCAAACATCTTCACGATTTCAACGAAGGTACGGGCTGGGATGTTACAGCGGAAACGAACATCCGGATCTTCAATTTGGAGGCTCTTTTGCGCAAGACGAGCAGAATCAGTCGCGGTAGCGACGAGATTGCCGCCGTTAACGTCTAAATTGATCGCGGATAACGCTGGGCGTGTATCGCGGGTGGAAGCAGCGAAAGAAGTCTGCTCAACGATGCTTTGAAGCGCCGCGCAACTAGCGTGGAAGGAGACGCCGCTTGGATCGAGGTCCAAATCCGGGTATTCTTCGGCGCGCATACAGTTCAATTTGAAGGAGCTATGGCCATCATTGATCATCGCCATGGTATTATCGATGACATCGAAGGAGATGGTTTCGCCTTCCATTTTGCGGATAACTTCGGTTAAAAGATGGGCATTAACCAAGACGGAGCCTTGGCTAGCATCGCGGATGATTTCTTTGCCATCGATCATGTATGGGACGGTGGAACGAATAGAAAGTTCAGAATTAGTACCGGTGACTTCTAATCCTTTCTCATTTAATTCGATTTTGAAGTTGCAGAGAATGGCCATTGCGCTTTTGGCCGGGATTGCTTTATCGGCGTTCGTAAGGGCTTTGAGGAATTGGTTTTTATCAATGTTCAGACGCATATTATTTACTCTCCATTTTATTTAAGAAATTTAATTAATAATAATAAGGGGTGTGGATTCTGTGGATAGCGTGGATAACTCCTCTTTTCTCGTGTTGATAATTGTATCATGAGTTTGGGGCTATCTCCAACTTTTATTTATAAATAAATAAGTTTATTGGCCTAACTTGGATTTTAGATCGGAAATGGCTTTCTGCATTTCCGGATCGTCCTTCAAGGAGTTTTCCACCTTCTGTACACCGTTCATGACGGTCGTGTGATCCCTGCCGCCGAATAAGAAACCGATTTTTGTGAACGGCGTGCCGATGTAGGTCTTGATCAGATACATGGCAATGTGCCTTGCAAGCACGATTTGGGCGGTACGGATCTTACCGGTGAGCTGGCTGGACGTTAATCCATAATAATTCGCGACGACATCCAGTACGCGATTCTCGCTTAAATGAGAGGTCGCTTCCTGCTCAGACATAAGCGGAGCAAGCGCCTCCATCGCTAATTGCATGTCGATATGTTCGCCTGGACGCATGTTGATGGTATAGAACAGCAAACGGTTTAATGCACCTTCCAATTCACGGACATTGCTTGAGAAACGCTCGGCAAGAAGTCTAACGACATCATCGTCAAAGACGTTTGGATCAATGTCGGAATTTTGGATTTTCATGCGCAGAATTTGTTCGCTAGTTTCCGTATCTGGTTTAGAGATGGAAAGGACTAATCCTTGCGAGAAACGAGATTTCAGACGCTCTGGCAAACCTTCTAATTTGCTTGGATGCTGGTCGGAAGTGATGACGATCTGGCGGTTATTTGAGGCAATAGATTGAAATGCCGCGAAGAACATTTCCGTCGTTCTTTCTTTGCCAATGAGGAACTGGATATCGTCAACCAGCAACACATCGACTGAGTTTTTGAAGAATTGCGAGAAGGTTTGATCTTGCTTAGAACCCTGAACGAAATGCACATATTCATCAATGAATTCTTCTGCAGAAATGCATAAAACACGGGCATTTGCAGACTTTTTGCGAATTTCGTTGCCAATTGCGTGAAGCAAATGCGTCTTCCCTAGACCGGAATCTGAATAGAATAGCAATGGGTTATATAGCTTGCCTGGAGAGGCGGCTGTGATAAGCGCAGCTTGATAGGCTTCACGGTTGCTTTTACCGACCACGAAGGTATCGAATGTGTATCTTGGGTTTAAACTTGCGGATGCGAAGAAGGTGAACTTCTCTGCTTTGGCACTTGGCTTAGCACTACGTTCTTCCTCAATGATGAACTCTAAGTCGAAGTTCGTACCTGTAGTTTCCAAAACTGCTTCAGCAAGCAAATCCTGGTAATTGGCCTTGATTACGTTGCGGGCAAGGCCGGTGGATAAGACAACGGTGATGGTTGATCCGTCGATAGAATCGATGTAGCTGTTATGGAAGAAATTGTCGTAGATCATCTGCTCATTGTGCAGTTGACCCTTCACATAATTCAGCACATTATTCCAGAGCGCTGTCTGTTCTGAAATTGTCTGTGGCATAGGCTGTCTCCTATTAACGATTATTATAATCGGAGTTTTCCACATTTTCTACTTATTTGTACCTGAAATCTTTACTTATCCACAGTTTTTGCTTACCGAACAGATATCCACTTATCCACATTGTGGAAAACTTTGCTATTTTGATACTTGCAAAAACTATATGTGTGGAAAACGCTTACATTTTTGTTTTATCCACAGCATAACTAGTACAAGAAGTTCGATATCATCGGAATAATAGCGAAACTTCCACAGGCTGTGCGTAACGTCTGCACACCCTGATTTTTATTGGAAACTCATATTTTTTGCACACCTAGAATCGAATTCACGAATGTGGATAACTTTAGTTAAAAAGTTTTTGGCGGTTGCCATTATGCGCGCGTGTTCGTATAATTACGCCTGCAACTCTTGAAAGGAACTTATTACTATGGCTGCGAAGAAAACTTATCAACCATCTAAGAAGAAACATGCGAACATGGCGGGATTCCGCGCTCGTATGGCGACCGCTGGAGGTCGTAAAGTCTTGGCTCGTCGTCGTGCAAAAGGACGCGCCAAAATCGCTGACTAATTTTTAGACTGGACAAGGCGTCGTGAAGAAGATCAATACCATCAAACCTCATCGCGAGTTTGATTTAATCATCAATCACGGCGTGAAACTGCGCTCCAACCACTTTGCTTGTTTCTACATGCCGTCCGATACTGGTTATACCAGAATCGGATTGGCTGTTGGCAAAGCCAACGGTGGTGCTGTGAGCCGCGTTCGTATCAAACGACAAGTGCGATCCATGATCGCGAAACGCAACGACTACACCTTATCGGTGAACCTCATCATCGTTATCCGTCCGAATTACCAGAAGGCGGAATTCCAAGAAAATGAGCTGGAATTAAATGCTCTGCTAGATCAAATTAAGGAAAACGAACATTGAAACACTTATCCCATAAAAAAATGTTTGCCGGTCTTTTAATTGGTTTTGGTGCGGTTTTATTATCGAGCTGTACCCAGAACTTTTGTTCTGAAATCGACCAGGCAGCAATGGCTTACCCGTATGATCAGGGGGTAACCGTTTATTGTACCAAAGATGAATATGATCTCTGGGTTGAGAAAAACCCAGATCTTTATGCTGAAGAACGTAGATGGTCCGATGCTGCTGAAGCGTTAGGATTGCCACGTATGGAGGGCAAAGCCCTCGCTGATAACGATAACGTTTATAAATACGTTCCTGTCACCACCGAATTCAAAACCATTGGTGAGGAAGGTTCGGAAGAAAAACGTTGGGTTATTAGTTCTGTTACTTATTCCGCGAGAAAATTCGTTGGCAGCGTGCTTGAAAGCACCATCAGCAGTGCTAAAAGCAACGGATATGCCGTTCCAACCCCGTATTATTTCGCGATGTTGGACGACTATGTCTTGAAAACAGCGATCTGTTCTGCTGCTGGCAAAACCGGATATAAGGCTTCCGATGATTTCCAAACCTATCTCGATGAGTCTGACCACTCCTTCTATAATTTCGTCAGGTCCTTAAGCGCGCATGATGCGAGCAATGGCTGGGCGATCTCCGCTTATGATCAAGCGGATAGCGATGGCAAGTATTTCTTCGATTACGAGAAGAATGACTATGTCAAAGTCGAAGGTGACCTTGTCGTCAACATGATCGAGACTGGCACTATCTACGATGGCGCGAATAAAGGTTCCG
>Ga0256405_10002236_pt1 | contig 45940 bp, 71 predicted proteins | sample RumenRJG_02DNA_FD_189096 | JGI IMG/M metagenome (GOLD analysis project Ga0256405, IMG submission 189096) | Bovine rumen microbial communities from Lethbridge, Alberta, Canada - RJG_02 | ecosystem: Host-associated > Mammals > Digestive system > Stomach > Rumen | place: Canada: Alberta... | reverse complement strand
CATTTAGCTAATGCTTTAAGCACACCTTTAGCTAATACTATTAAATGTAGTATTACATATGAAGGTAAAACATATTATGGAACAATTCCAGTTACAACAGCATGGACATATAATAATAATTTTAGAGTATCTTTAAAAGATTATACTGGTTTTAGATATGTTATATATGCACCAGATGGCACATCCCCGCAATATGATAATTCTCATCCTTTTGAATTTATATGTTAGGAAAAGATTAATAATATTTGGGAAGATGTTTCATTAGTTGCGGGTAGTCATACAATTAGTTATACACCAGGTTTATGTGGTAATGTAAAGAGAAATAGGGCTGGTGATTTAGTCAATTCTAATTTGCTAGTTCTATTGTCTAATGCCATATATAGAGATGGTTTAAATAAAAATCAATGGAGATATAAACCCAATTCTAAATATGATGGATAGTGTATTAATAATGCAGTAACATGTGTATATACACAAAATGGTGTTATTGTTGGTAGATTAAGCGTTCCTATTCATTTTCTTTTGAATCGTTATGGTTTAGCTAGTTTAAATGCTTGGGACGGTAATAGCGTTCAGATAAATGAAGAAGGTGGATATATTTTAGCTCCTCAAATGGGTGCTGGTGTAAAAGACAGTAATAATAATTTTACTGGTGTTGTAATGGGTGCTGTTAAACAAAATAACTCAGCCGCAACAACTTATAATGGATTATTAGGTTTTTCACAAGGTATTATTAGTATTTATCTTGATGCAGAAACTGGTAATGCTACTTTTGGCAGACCAGGAGAAGGACAAATAAAATTAGTTCCAGGCGGGACTTCTACAATAGCTGGATGGAAAATTAATACAGATTCTTTATCAAGTAATGATAATAAAAGTATTTTATATGCTAATGAAAATCATATATAGGATAATAAATCATTAAGATTTAATATTAATAATTTATTTAAAGTATATTCAAATGGTCATATAAAAGCTACTGCAGGTACTATCGGCGGATGGACTATTGAAACTAATTCCTTACATACTACAAATAAAACTACTTTTGGTACTGGAGCTGGAGCTTTTCTTGGTGCAGATGGCAAATTAGATTTTACATCTTCTTCTGGAAATTATTTAAGATATGACGGTGATAGTTTTAATATTAATATTAGAAGTTCATATTTTGAGCATTTCTTTAGTGTTTCTAAATCAAGAATTAGTCTTGGTGATTTTGTAATAGATGACTAGAATGGTAGAACTACACTTAGAAGTTATGATAATGATATTGGTTTATCTACAGCACCGGATTAGGGAGATTTTTGGTTTTGGTGTGGAAGTGATAGTTATGATGTAGAAGATATGGCTTTTGCAGTTAATACTGGTGGTCAAGCTTATGCTTATGATTTTATTTTATTACCAGGAATGACATCAATTAAATATCAGATAGATAGATTATGGGAAGCGATTGAGAATATTGACACTGGTGATGATGACGATGATGGTGGCAGTGGAGGAGGAGATAATACTGGAGATCCTGATCCATCTGGTGGATATTCTGATGATACTGGAGGCGGTCCAGGAGTATAATTAATATAATAGGAGAAAAATAAAATGGAAAATATTTCATTAACTGCTGAAAAATTAAAACAACAAATAATTGATATATTAAATTTACAAGAATTACCTCCAATTGTTAAATATTATATAATTAAAGATATAAATACTCAAGTTGAAAATAGTTATATTAATTATATTAATATGCAATTACAACAAGAGAAAGAATAGAAAAAAGAAGAAACAGGGATAGAGTAAAATCTATCCCTGTTTTTTTATTCCCAATTTATCTCATTATTAAATTTTTCATTATAAGCATCAAATATGCATATAGCATCTGCTTCATCATCATTTACTGTAATATTATATTTATTTTTTACATACTAAATATCTTGCGATTTAAGGTCATTTCTTTTTATACCTGGTCCTTGTTTAATTTTAAGGGCTGCCCGCCATGTAGAAGGACCAATAAAATCCCATTCTATCTTTGAATTGATTTCATATGTTGCCATTGTTATAATTCCTTGTAACCACATTAATATTTTACTAGTATGTGAACTAAGCTATAGCCGTACCTACTACATGATAATTTTCTATATTTTATTATCTTTAATTATTTTAGATAATTCATCTCTCATTTTTATAATACGTTTCATTACATCTTTTGAACTAGAGGTTATACATCCATGTGATATAATAGATTCATTCTAGCCTATACACCAACCTGTACTTTTAGTTGATAAATCTAATGATAAAATTTTCATAATTCTCATCTCCTTTTCTACGCCAATTGTAACAAAAATTTTTATAGTTGTCAAGATGAAAATTTTTAGGTCAAGATTAATTAATTCATTTTTAGTATTTTTAATATATAGATGTAGGGATAAAATTATTATCTCTGCAATACGCGTATATTAGTTGTAATTTATTAAAAATAATTTTTTGGTATACCAACCAGGAGGAAACGTAATGACAAATTACAATAATCCTAATCTGAATTTGCAGCAGCCTCAATGGCAACAGCCGCAAATGCAATCCCCTTATGGGAACAATAACATGTTATTGGGTAATAATGTTCCATATGATAATTATATGGGAAATCAAAGAATTAATTCTCAAGAATTGTTATCTCGTCAATATATCAAATGCAGACCTGTTTCATCAAGAGATGAAGCTAGAGCTTGTCAGATTGATTTAGATGGTTCCCTTTGGGTATTTACTGATATAGGTAATGGCAAAATTTATACTAAACAAATTAATAATGATGGAACAGCAGCCTTTAAGACTTATGCTTTTGTGAAAGATGAAAATCCTTATGATTCTTCTACTGAATATGTAACAAAAGAAGAGTTTAATAAAGTGATTCAAACATTGGCGGCGGCGATACATCCCGCTCAATAGCAAGTTCAAAATAATGCTGAAACAAAAGCACCAATATTTTAATTAAAGGAGATTTATTATGAATGTAAATCCAATGCAATTAATTCAAATGATTAAGGGCGGGAAAAATCCACAACAACTTTTAATGAATATTTTACAACAACAAGGTCAGAATAATCCTATTATCAATAATGCAATAAATATGGCTCAAAATGGTAACGTGTCTGGATTAGAAGTATTAGCGCGTAACCTTGCTGCTCAGAGGGGATTAGATTTCGATAAGGAATTGGCAAATCTTAAGAATCAATTTATGTAACTTGTAAATATCACTATCTTTTGGAAAGTAAGAGGAGATTTTATAATGTTCAATAATAATAATGGTTATTCTTTAGCAGATATTGCAGCAGCTACTGGTAATGGAAACAATGGCGGTTTTGGTAGTTTTGGCGGAGACGGCGCTTGGGTTCTTCTCCTGTTCATTATAATTTTAATGGGCGGTTGGAACAATGGCGGCTGGGCTAATGGTGGCAATGGTGGCGGTGCTGTTCCATATGCACTTAATACTAATGGAATTCAACATGGTTTCGATCAGCAAGCTATTATGAGTGACCTTGGCGATATAAGTGGAGCAATTGCAGGTGGTTTTGCTGGTGTTAATAGCGCACTTTGCTCGGGTTTTGCGGGCGTTGCAAACGGCTTTGCTCAAGCAGAAATCGCTGAAAATGGACGTCAGTTTGCTAATATGAATCAGTTATTTGGTTTACAAACAAGTCTTTCTAATCAACTGAATAATATTGCTATGAATCAGCAGAATTGTTGCTGTGAAAATCGTGCGGCAGTCTCTGATTTAAAGTATACTGTAGCTACTGAAGGATGTGCTGATAGAGCTGCGGTTGAAGGTGCTCTTAGAGATGTAACCGCACAGGGTGTTGCTAATACTCAGGCATTACTTAATACCATTAATGGTGGTATTCAGTCTATTAAAGATCAGCTTTGCCAAGATAAGATTGATGCTAAGAATGAACTTATTGCAAATCTTCGTCAGGAGATAGCTATGAAAGACCTTGCAGCTTCTCAAGTTGCACAGAATGCTTTCATTCAACAAGGATTTACTAATGAAGTTGATCAACTCTACAATCGTTTAAATACTTGCCCAGTTCCTTCTACCCCTGTTTATGGTAGAACTCCAATCTTTACTTGCAACAATGGCGGTTGTGGATGCGGAAATAACGCATTTTATAACTGATAAGGAGGGCGCTTATGGCTAGTTATGTAACAACGACAGATACATTAGTAGCATTAAATGGAACTATTCCATTTAACAGCGTTTCTATTCCATGCAATAAGGGGAATGTTATTCCCCTTGTTCCTGGGATTCTTAACTTAAATGGCAATACCTCCAATCGTTTTGCAAGATATGAAGTTACTCTTCAGGGAAATATTCAAATTCCTACAGGCGGAGCTGTGACTCCAATTGCAGTTGGTATTACTCTTAATGGAGCAGTAATTCCAGAGAGTGTTGCTATAATAACACCTGCGGCTGTGGGAGAATATTGGCATGTTAATACTACAGCTTTTGTTACGGTTCCTTGCGGATGTTGTGTAACTGTATCAGCTACATATGTAGATGGTACTGAAGATGATGCAGCTACCACGCCTACTCCGTCTATTCAAGTTAGACGTAATGCTGAATTATCAGTTAATAGAATAGCTTAAGGAGGATAAGGAATTATGGCAATAGAAACTTTAAAAATGATGAAGGAACAAATAACAAGTTGTGTTCAAGGACAACTTGGAGATATATCAAAAGCTGATGCTCATGAACTTGGCGAAGCGGTTGATATGATTAAAGATTTATCAGAAGCTATTTATTATTGCACTATTACTGAGTCAATGGAAAAAAGTAGTGAAGATAAGGGTGAAACTAATATAAATTATTATACTACTCCAACGACCTATAATAGAATGATGTATACTGATCCATATAGAGATATGGAGAGGGATGGCGGTTATATGTATTATACTACTGGCGGCAGAGGCCAGAGTTCTGGAGGCGGAAACCGCGGTGGTGTAAATTATTATACCGAGATGCCTGGCGATATGTGGCGTGATCCCCGCGAAGGGAGAAGTCCTATGAGACGCCGCATGTATATGGAAGGAAAAGAAATGCATAACGATCCTAATTCACAACTTCGTGAGTTAGAAGCATATTTACAAGAACTCTCTACAGACATAACAGAAATGATTAAGGATGCATCTCCTGAAGAAAGAGCTACTCTTCATCAGAAGATGACTACACTTGCTAGTAAAATAGCCTAATGTTTTTAATTAATAATGTATATTGGAAGTTAACCTTTGTAGCACCGGATTTTCCTTTGCTACAAAGGCTAAATGGAGAATATTCAATAGGAGCATGTGATAATTTAACTAGGACAATTTATATTAATTAGAATCTTCAAGGAAAATTATTGAAGAAAGTTTTGTGTCATGAAATTACACATGCCGCGATGTTCTCTTATAATGTTAATCTTTCTCTTGAGCAGGAAGAATTAATTGCAGATTTAATTTCTACTTATGGGGAAGAAATTGTTTATATAACAAACAAAATTTTTACAAAATTAGGCAATATTTAAAATTATGAAAGGCTATTAATTTTTAATAATTAATAGCCTTTTTTGTTTTATATAAAGATGAAAATAAGAAAAGGAAAGGAGATTTTCTTTTTAATGGATAAATTATATGCTATAAAAATAAGACAATCTGATGGTACTTATGGTGCGGCGATTCCTGTTAGTGTTTTAGCAGAGAACGTTGATTGGAATAGCACCTTAAGTCTAGTAGATATACTAGGATAGGTTGATACATCAGAGTCTATACAAGATCAAATTAATAATTTAAAAAATACTAGAGCAACGCAAGCTAGCGTTAATGCATTAGATCAAAAAGTTGATAATGCTGTTGAATATATTACTCATAACAGTGAAATTGCTGATGCCAGAGAGGGTGCTGATGGTACTGAATATAGTACATTAAAAGAAAGATTAGATACTGAATATAATATATTATAGAGTAAAGGAGATGCGATTGAGTTAGCGTTGCAGGAAGATATAGACGCTGAAGTTTCTGCTAGACATGCTGCGGATATTACAGAAGCTACTGCTAGACAGAATGCAGTTACTACTCTTCAGACCAGCATTAATTCCGAAGTTTCAGCAAGAACGAGTGCCGATACCGCACTGGCGAACAGCATCACGGCAGTCCAAAACAATGTCAATGCTGTGAAGGGTCTTGAAAATGGTCTGATCCAAAGACTTCGTGCCGGGGGTATGAGGGTTCTGATGCTTGGTGATTCCATTGGAAGGGGATATGGTGCAGATGGCCACGGCATTCTGTGGAACATGGAGCAGGAATATTCTGACAACACCTATGTGAACAAGGCAACAGATACTGCGACCTTAGTCACTACAACTTATCTTCCAAATGTACAGACGCAGTTTAATTCCCTTTCCGGGACGTTTGACCTGATCTTTATCTGTGTCGGTGCCAATGATCTTGGCGTACAGACCGACCACGGCGGGAATGTAATCGGATTTCCTTACGATCAGTTTGGAACACTGCCCACGAATGACTGGTCAACATCTATGGCGGCGGTTCACACTCTGCTTTACAAGTTGGAAACCAGTTACCCGAACGCTGAAATTTTCTGGATATCTGAACCGACATACCCGGTGAACACATCACAGTATACGGAGTTTTATAAAAACTTACGGTACAGCGCACAGATGCATAACTGCCGTGTGATTGATATGGATTCTATTTTCCCGGCGTATAATGACACGGCTGTCAGAAGCAAGTATTTTTATGATTTACTGCATCCTAATGCGGCAGGCTATCAACTCATGTACGCATGGGTCAAGAGGTCTATCCAATATGACTGGAATCAGGCTGAAACGCAGTTCCCATATTGCAAGTGGATGTTTATCGGCGCTAATGTCACACCGTCAGCTCATACACTTGGCAACATAAAAGATTTTATATCCGGTAATTACACTGTTGCCAAGGCAATCGCTGACCAGATAGCGGCGAAATCCGTGACATATGCACACGAAGATTTTATAGTATCAAACCTTGTGTCTGCAACTGATATGCATTGCAGGATCATGCATACATATAGTGGGTATATTGCAGTAACATTGTGGGATAATGGGCTTTTCTGCCCGCATGTTACATACACGTTCAGTGCAGACCGCAGTAATGTGTGGGTGAGTGTAGAACAGGAAGACTATCATAGTTGTCCACCCATTACGTTAAGCACTACAACGTTAAGTGGAAGATATTTTACTACTTCGCAAAGTATTATTACAGGACTTCCATCTGGTGTTTTTTATAGCGGCGAATGGTTGATAATAGATGCTGCTTTTGAATCAAATATGAATTCAAGCGGAACTATTACAGAATGGCATCAGAGGTTTACTATTCAGGGTGCAGTTTCAGGTGCTGTTTTGATTTATAAAAACAATAACAACGGAAGCACAGAGACTCACGTTGTACAGGGGCTCGATACTCCTAAAACAAGTGGTGGCTTAACAAGAATTGCATTGGGAAATGGAACATACATGATCTATGGTGCAGTGACGTTTCCCAAAGTCGATATCAACACTCCTTTTGGGTCATATTCGTGGTTTTATAATTTCAGCATGTCACTGAATAATTTAGTGCCTAACCAAGTTCTGTCTGTCAACCTAACACCATTTTTGAATGGTAGTTTGGTTTCCGTGAACATTGCATCAGTTTTTAAAAATCAAATAACAGGTTTCATCTGGACGCCTGATCCCGTGACTAACGTATCACCTGCACTATATGTTTCGATTATTTGTAAATAACCGATGAAGGGAACGGGCGACCATTTGCGATTTCTTGACAGGAGGGAATATGATAGCAAATTCTGGACATGACGAGAACGGCAGATACAAAAACGGCAAGGCCGGTGATCAGACCGGGACGGAGTATGCGGTGATTCCCTGGTACAACCGCAGCATTAGATGTTATAAATCATAATCCGCTTCCAGTGACAATATCTGGTTGGGATATGTAATTTAAAAATTAACTGGAGGTAATCAAAATGGCAGCAATTGTTGATAGACTTAAAAAGCGGTTGAGGTAGCAGGCTACCTCAACCCACCTCCATATTCTTTACAATAAATGAAATAATTAGAGTGGCTTATCTGCTCTAATAGAAAGGAAAAACTAAATAATGAATAAATTAACAAGTATTCGTATAAAACAAAATGACGGTACTTATTCAGATGACATACCTGTTCAAGTATTAGCAGATAATGTTGTTTGGACAGAAGGTTCTACCGTCTCTTTGACAGATATATTAGGATAGGTTAAGTATACTACTAAAGGATCTATCCAACATCAGCTTGATACCTTTTCATTAGATGAAGTTGAAAATGCGCGGGTGGGGGCTGATGACACACAATACCGCAACTTAAAAGCTAGACTGGATGGCGAATATGAAGATTTATAGGATGCGATTGCGGCGGTCGCCGCTAATTTACAGACTTAGACTGGTACTAGGTCAAATGCGGACACCGCCATTAGAACAGACTTAAGTTCAGAGACTACATCTAGAATTAACGGCGATAATTTATTATCTGGACAAATTACTAGTGAAGTAGCTGCTAGACAAGCTGCTATGAATTCAGAGGTCACTGCAAGAAATAATGCTATTAATTCTGCTATTGCAAGTGAAGTTACTAATAGAAATAGTGCTATCGCTGCTGAAGCAAGCGCTAGAAATACGGCTATTGCGTCTGAGACTAGTGCGAGGCAGACAGCTATTAATAACCTTCAGGCTGCTATCAATTCTGAAGCATCAACGAGAGCAACAACAGATGCGTCGTTACAGTCTCAGATCAATCAGATTATAGCACCTTCCGGAGAAGCACCGTCAGCCGCAGAGATTTAGAACGCAAGAATTGGTGCTGATGGCGTTACCTATTCCACTTTAGGAGATGCTATTAGAACAAATGATACTGCGTTAAAGGATGCAGTAAGTAATGAAATTGTTAATTCTACAAAAGCTGATATCTCAGCCATGCTTTGCTCTAATAGAATAGTAATACGCCAAAATATTCTGGCTGATGCTCTGTTTGATAACAATCGTATGATTTATGACACAACTGGAATAAAACAAATTACAGGTTATTCTCTTTCAAGTTATATACCAGTTAAGACCGGATACTATTATTTATACAATCCGAGTGGAATACTCTCGTCTGGCGGATATGTTGCATTATTCAACGATAGTAAAAACATACTCAGTGTAACAACTATTACCGGAAACGGAGGGTATATCCAAGTCGCTAACGACGGATATGCTCGGATTTCAATTGCGACAAGTATGATAGGAACGGCATGTTTTATTCAGGGTGTCGTTCCTGTTCCGAAACCAGAAAAATATAGATTTTTATCTTTCTTTGATTCTGTGTTTCAATCAGGTCATGCTTGCTTATATGATGCATCAAAGCCTGGTGGGATTGATTTTGCACAAGTAAGTGCGTATAACTATACGAATTACTTTGCGCTTGACGCAGGATATTACTATATCGGAAAAATAACTGGTGGCGGAGGATATTTATTACTTCTGAATGACAGTCTGTTAGCAACCGGACAGATCGTTTTGTCGAATGGAAATGAATTTATAGTGCATATTCCAGAAGATTGCTATTGTATTCTGACAGTAGGTACTAGAAATGATAACTTTAAATTCACAAAATTAAAAGATTATATCCAAAGTTTTTCGGATGCAAAAATCTGTTTCTACGGAGATTCGATTGTCGCCATGGGGAACGATTTTAATACGAACAGCTGGCAAGGAATCGTCGCTAAATATTTCAATCTGAATAATGCAATATCTGTTGGTATTGGAGGAACCGGCTTTGTCTGGAATGACAATTATTTTTACGATCTGAGCGGGCATACGCTTGGTGAATCTTTACCTCTAAATGCGACGCATAGTTCAGGTAGTGGTGAAAGAGTTTCTTTATGCGCTTGGAATAGAATCGAAGAAACAGTTCCAACAGATTGCGACATCATATTTGTTATGGGTGGTACTAATGACATTGACGCTCAATCCGGAGATAGATCAATAATTATTAATTCGCCTGATACCGCATGGATTGAATCAACAGAGTACACTGGTGGGGATTACAACGTCAGATCTTTAATTGGCGGAATATTGTCAACAATTATGAAATTGCGAGCAAGAGCGCCAAAAGCAAAAATAGTTATGTGCTCCCCGATTGGTGGAAGAGGAAATTCAAACACAGTATCAAATCAGATAGAGCAGTACGTCGGATCTAATGGTTTAGAAACGTTTGATATTGCTGAAGAGGTACAAAAACAGTCAAAATACCTTTCAACCGACTTTATTGATGTTTATCGGTTAAGTGGAATTACAACACTGAACAGAACGATTTATATTTCAGACCGAGTTCATCCAAACAATAGGGGTATGCAGAAAATAGCAAAATGCTTTATTCAGGAAATCGAAAGTCATATCTGCGTTTTTCCTGACTCTGACACTTTAGCTTATAAGTACGGTTAAATGTATTTTAACAACAAACATTACAGGAAACGCCATTAATTAAAGAAAGCGGGGTATCCTCCGTTGTTTCATTTACTTTAATTCTAATAAAAAAAGGGGATAGATATAAAAATATCTATCCCCTTATTTTTTTTTATTTTTTAATATATTGATAATCAATATAAGCTTTATCGCCAATATCATCTTTAAATTTAATAGATGTAATTTCTACATCCTCTAATTCTAATATTCTAGTTTGTCCAACTTGAAACTAAATATTATTTAAAATCACAGAAATCCCAGGAAATTTTATAGAACCAAGACTCCCAGTATATACAATTCCTATTTTATTAATATATTTTATAGGATACTTACACTGTTCTTGAATCTTTGTAAAAATTTCTTCATTTGCGGCAAATGGACCTTCTATCATTCCAAAAAAACCATTAGTCATATCTCAATCCTCCTTGTCATGGAGTCGGTCTTGTAAATTCTAAATCTAGTCCATTAACTAAAACAGACACTATTTCTATAGTTGCAATTTGCAAATTTGTAAATGTTGTTTGTATCTAAAATTTTAAACCAGATAATGTTTTAGTAACCACAGTATTTGTAGAATCAAGAGTAACACCTGTTAAATCATGAGTGCCATCCTAAGATTTTACATATAATTTGCCATCTGATACTTCAATAGAATTAATATTAGAATCTATAAATTGAGTTAATGGCATTGTAAAAGTGATATTCATATATTCAGTTTCATCTGAATTTGTTAGAATACCTAAACCAGACCATTGTAAACCAATAGCAGATGGATCTGTATATACATAAGGCACTTTTAAACTTCCAATATTAGTCCATCCAGTTTTATTTTTCCAAGTTACTGTATCAAGCTATTCTCGTCTTACTGGATCAGAATATCTCACTAAGAGGTGCTAATTATCATCAACAGCCGCCTCCATAATATAGTTAATAGGATTACCTATATCTTGAGTGTTGCCATTTGTCCATGTTACTTTTACCTTTTGATTTCCTTCTCCTTCAATATTACCTGTATTAATACTTACATTATTAGGTAATGTTAATCCAATAGAATTAGTAGTATTATCATTATATGTAAATATTAAAGTACGTCCATCTGCGGTTGATATATTATTAATCCATTTAATTTTATTGTTTGTTATAGACTGACTTTCACCAGTATTATAATTAATAGTTAATGTACCATCCGCAGCAAGAGATAAAGAAGTAATCCATTTCATTATCTTAGTAAAAGTCTTATTTCCATTATGATTATAACTAATTGTAATAGTACCATCTTGTGCTATTGAAATATCTTTGATCACATTATAATCACCCAAATAATATTTTTTAGGATTACCATTTTTATAATCTTCATAATTATAGTATTCATATACTATTACTTGCTCTTGATTATTAATATCCTCAGCTTGTCCATTATATGGTTCAATAGTCATATCAGCTATTTGTACTTTTAAATTCTTAAAAGCATCACCTTTAACACCTTTTGGAATATCTAAATGCCATTTTTCATAAAATGGATGCATATAATCATCATTGCGGTAAGCGCCGCTTACATCTGCATATCTACCGCCAATATATGGCTATACAGTACTAGCTTCCACATCAATAACAGTGTATGGAAAAGTAAAACCTATATATGCAGTAGTATCTTCATCATTTTCATTTCTTATAGAACAACATTCCCATGTAATAGCATCATTAAAAGTATTATCTGTTGTTTTGCCAGGAACTAAATTAGCTCCAGTTACAGAATAACTACCAGATGAACGTCTTTCCTCATACCCTTCTTCTGCGGCTTTTCTTCTAACTTCTGCTATTGTTGCTAACTATATCATCGGTGCATGACCAGCTGGACCAACGATAGTACCTACAAACTCAGCTCCGCCCATATCATTATTAAAATCATAACCGCGTCTATATATTTTACCATTATCTGGGTCATTTTTATTAACAGTATTAATCATGACATGCTAATCAAAATGAACAGCGGTATATTCTGATCCTAATTTAAATTTAGCAATCATATCAGCAATACTTCTATATGTTGTAATAATTATAAAAGAACTGCCTGGTTGCCCGCCATAAAAAGAATACATTATTTTTCCTCCTTAGTTATATTCAAAGTCCATTATGAAATAATCTACTTCATTTGAAGTAAGAGTAGCTTGTTTAGGAACAAAACTAATAGATGTAATTTTAATTATATCATTATTTATTTCATAAATACCACTTTTTCCAATCCTTATTTGTTCACCATTGATGCACATTAATAAAGAAGGCGGACCTTGAATACCAATTTTTGTTAAATATGTCATATTAGAATAAGTTTGTTTTAAAGTAGATATAATATTTATTAATCTAGTATAATTTTTTATAGTAATATTCATTAATCTACCATAATCTAATTGATAATCTAAAGCAGTTCTCTATAATTCCCAAAGAATTTGATTATATGTTGCATTTGGGGTAAAGGTTACTTCAAAATATCTTGTCCCATTACCCGCAGGAACAGTAAATTCTTCTATTAATTGTTCATTATCTTCTGTCTCAGTATTATTTCTTAATTTTAAATAAAATTTTTGTTCAGAATCCATTCTTTCTTTTACTTCAAATTGTAAATAATAAGAATTTTGATTATTTACAATGTTATTTCCAGATAAATTTCCACAAATGTTATAAAAAATAACATCTTGCGAAGAAGACCTATTAGTTGGTTCTCTTCCCATATCCATTTCAAGAGAAACAGAGTAGGCATCAGTTTGAGAACTTCTAAATTGTCCAAATTGATACATAACTAACCTCCTTTATCTCCTAATTAAATTCTTTCTAATGCTCTTGTACAAGATAATGACATTGTTCCATTAACATCTAATGAGAGAGAAAATGATTTTATCATATAATCTCCATATATACCACTTTCTATATCTCGAATGGTAATTCTAATATTTGGTTCAAGATAGTAAATAGGTAACATAGTTAAAGAAACCTGTTCATTATAATTTGTATATTGATATAATTCTTTTCTCATCTATTCATATGCGGATCTTAATGAACCACCATTAGATAATAAAGAATATAATTCAGTTTTAACTTGTACATATTCTTGTTTTCTATTTTCACATTCTTCTCTAATTTTACTTGTTTCTGCGGTTCCCGCCTAAATAATTACAATATCTGGATTATCTGGCTCAAAAATACAATTAACCATATCATCAACTAAAACCGCAGTTCTTCTTCCAATATTACTAACACTAAACTAGGCTAAAGAAGAAGTTGTATCAATAAAATCTAAAAAGAAATCTATGTTATTTGGTTGCTATAAATTCTCTTTAAAAAATCCTGGATTGGAACCTCTCATATTATATAACTTAGGCCACTAATTCTTTAATTCAGTATAGTAGTAATTACTATCCAATCCAAAAGGCTAGCTAGCGACACCCGCCATATATAATTCAGTTCTATAATCAGTTGCAGTTACAGTTTCAATAGTATAAGAAGTTTTCTCATATGTTTGAACATCTGGTGCCCATTTATAGATAAAACTAGTATCTGCCGCAAGATAATAATTTCCAACTTCTCCTTTTTCAGGAAAACTATTTCTATCAGCAAATTCAACAGGTTTTTTTGCTTTTGTAATTCCATCATCTGGGTCTACAAAAAAGAAAACTTTATATTCATTTCCAATAGGCGGTTTTGTATCAATAGCTAAATGATATCTAATTGGTACTTCTTTTCCTTCTATTGTCTGTCTTTTTCCCCAAATGATAAAATCATTTTTTATTTGTTGATATTGCGGAGAATTTGAAAATGTGGTAATTATATCTGCATCTGTAAAAGTATATACAGATTTACCACCAGAATAATCAACTAAGTAATTACTTGCCTATATTTCATTAATTTTAAAAGTAGAATAAGAAGTATTTAAATAATTTTTTATCTATTGAAATCTAAAGTTACCATCAACATCATAAAAATATTCATAGTTACCAAGCATATTTTTAATTTTATCTAATATAGTAACAATAGTATCGCCAGCATTACTAACTAACTCTCCAGGATATACAAAATCTGTTAAAATATATCCAACATCTTCTCCATATTCAAATTCTTGAATAATTCCAGAACCTCTTTGAGCTTCACTATAATTGGTGCTAAAATGATTTTGTAACTGTCCATCCTATAAACTCTGATATAAATATAATGGGGTGGAACCAGTCCATTTCATTACTTTTTTGATTTTATCATCTATATCACTAATAATAATTTTTCTAAGCTGCTAACCGCCAAAGTGATTAACCAACTCTTGAATTATTTGATAAATAGTAGGTTGTCTTATATAAATCTATCCATTTTCATCTATATCTTCAACCTAATGAAAAATGATGGAGGCGGGAAGGGTCCCGCCACATTCACCATTTAATAAAGCCATTTTATCATGTAGAGTTAAGGATATATTTATACCATTCATTCCATGTGAAATGTTAGGCGTAATAATAACATAAGTTCCTTGAGGGAACCATAGTACAGGAAAATCTGTATACTCCCCTGTTGTATTAGTAAAACCAATTAATACTTCAATCTTTTTATTAATTGATAATAAATGTTTTGTATCTGTTAAATCATTTTCATACTCATCAGCAACTAAAGATATATTAGCAGTTCTTCTCATTGCGGAGGACCCGTCTAAAGAAAGATTCCCGCTTATTACTTTTCCTTGAATTTCTGCTATTGGCATTTCATTAAAGCTTAGTACAATTAATTTTACAAATTGCTATTTTAATTTAGTCTTATCAAAACTGTTTAAAAAATTAACGTCTTTTAAATATGGAAAATTATGAGTCATATTTAATACACTCCTTTCACAATTTCGCAACAATAATTAACAATGCCATCAACAGGGCAAAGTACATCATTATCTGGAGTGAAATTATACCATTTATTATGATAATAAATATATCTACTTATAGATTTTTCATATAATCGCTCTAATAATAAGGCAAAGTTTTGGTCTGCTTTTTGAATGACATCTTCTTCTCTTACTGTTAATAAATCCATATATTTATTATACTAAACAGGATTTGTTATAACATATGAAGAAATCCAATACACACCATTTTGAATTGGATTTTCAATTTCAGAAAAATCATCATATCTTTCATTAGTTTCAATATATTCATCATCTCTAATGTGGCGGAGATCTCCTTTTAATAGCTTTGTTTTTTCTAATGCCTTATTTAAAATATACCAACAGCCATAGTAATATACAAATTGTAAAGTTTCATCATTTTCTATTGTATCAAGTAATAAAGTATATAAATTATCAGGAGTTACTTCTACCTTTTCAGTTAAATCGTCTGTTACTAATAGAATTCTATGATTTTCAAAAGTTAATTCAGATTTAATGCCATAAGTTTTTATTTGATAAAGTCCTCCATTAACTGGATTTTGAATATCACTAATTTTATCATATACCCCTTCTTGCGGTATAAATTCTGTTATACCATTAACTGTTGAAATCTATAGCGGATCTGTACATTCTGTTAAATGTTTTCCACAAAAATATAAACCTTCTATAAAAACATCGTCCTATTTTAATTGCAAATATCCATTCTATAACACATGTCTACTTGGCTATGAATCTAAAGAGTCTTGTACATAAATAACAGTACCAGGATCTCCTTCTGCCTATATCTATGTTATATCTAATAATCTTTGATAATATTTTTTATATTTTAATAGATATTTATTATAGATTTTTCTTATTAAAGAATCTTTTGGTTCAAATGTTCCATATAGCTGACCTGGTTTTTGAGTATAATAAATTCTACTTGCAAGTTTAGAAGTATCTTCTATCTCTTTTAAGTTAGCTATATAGTTAAAAGAAACAGTTGTCGGATATTTAAATTTTAATGAAGAAATCTAAGTATTTGATTCTTTTAATTCAAGATAACCAATATATGTTGTGGTGATGGGACCAGTCCCGTCAACCGCATTTTCTGTTCTTCTAATAATCTTTGGATGTACAATTATTTCTACACCATTAATTTCTACAATATATCCAGCAGTAGCTTTTGTAACATCAATATCTGATTCAGAGGTTGCTTTTACTAAACTACCATTAGACTATTCAATAATCAAATAAGGGTCAGAATCAATTTCTAATTTTAACCATTTTAAAGAATTAACCTAATTTATAAAACCTGTATTTGCTTGACTAGCATATTTTTGAGCAATAATATTGGTTAATATATTTCCATCATCCGCATCATATGTACCTTGAATTTGACCTAATACTTCATGTTCATATGTAACATAACTTTGATATTCTCCAACATTTTGGATACCATACTTTTGATAATTTTTAATATTGGCTTCATCAACTTCAATTGCGGTTGCAGTAAATGAATATAACATTCGCCCTAAAGATTCAACAGGTTGAAAGTCAATATTCATTAATTTAACTAATATATTTCCTTCTGTTGTAGAACGGAAAAGTTTTACGTCATGCTTATAAAGAAAATCATATACCTTTTTTCTAAATTCTCTTTCATAAATATAATCATTATACTAGGTTATATTATGATTGTTATTATATTCATTATATAACTTTTTAGAATCTCCATATATTTCATCTTTTGATGTAAAAGCTTTTATTTCATTTTCATCATAGTGAAATTCTCCATCGTAAAAATGTGGATCATACCAGTCTGTTGTATCTATAAATGAACTAATTAAACCACCAATAGGAAAGCTTCTAAAGTAATTATTTCCATTTCTTTTTATATATGGATATTGTGAACCTATTGTCACCTGTTGAGATTCAGTAACGTTATATTTAAACTCATTTAAAGATGGATTAAGTTTTATTTTTAATTGACAATCATTTTTTGTTAAATATATATCATCTAATACACATATAATTGGATTATCAATTTGAATAATAATTCCCCTATCTCCGCGGGCATTGCGACGTTGGGCGCAATATTTATACCAAACCCCGCTTTCAATTGTAATATCATACCATGAATAATTTAATTCTTCTCCAGTTTGATATGTAATTGTTTTTATGTCTTCCCATCTATGAAAATTTGATTTAGAAGAAGTACGTCTAATTGTTAAATTACCAATGAATTTCTAATGATCTGTTGTAATAATATCAATTTTAATTCTACCATTTTCTTCATCTGGTGTTGCGGTAATTGTTGCATTTAATTTATCAACACCTTGTTCAATAACAGTAAAATTATAATTTTTAGTTTCAGTATATAAATTATTTGTTGTATAAGTAAAAGATAATGTATAATTAATACTATCCAATAAATCATATCCTAATTCACAATTTATTTCATTAGGATTATATTGATTAGTATATATCTATCCGCTATCAAAAAGAATATTATCAAAATCATTATTTTGATAAAGTTTTACATTATAACTTTTTAAATATTCTTTTTCCTATACATTATTTGCATAATATAACTATCCTATTAAATCTATAACTGAATTTGTTAATATCGTTTCTTGATTTTCTTCAGTGTTATCAAAACCCCTAATAGTAACAATTGGTTGTTCGATTCCTTTAATTAAACAAACTCTTGACCATTCTGAAAAAAATTTCATATTATCATATAACCACGTTGCTAATCCCTTTCCAGAACTAGGCGGATTTGGTGCTGAAGTTGAGGTGAATCGCAATTGGACTTTATAAAATTCATTTAATCCAAAAACGCCCTCAGCTAAATCGCTAGTTGGTATTTCAATATAATAATTATAATCATCTTGTGCGGTAGAATCATATACCATTGAAGCAATTTTTATTCCAGATGGGTAATTTGTAGAATTAAAAGCAGATTGATTTGTTTTTTGATTAATTAAAGAAACTTGAACATTTTTTATATCTGCTGCAGAATTATAATTAGAAAGAGAAAAATGAATTCTGCAAGTTTTTGTTCTAATAAAACTTGGTAATGTGTCACTAACTAAAGGCGGATATAAATTAGAAGTAATGCTCATATCCTTAATCTCCTTTTTTCTCTAATAAACTTATTCTTCTTTAGGCGACTGAATAGGTAAAGCTCTTAAATCTTTCATAAAATTTTCTATAAAAGAATTACCGCCCTCATCAGAATAGTGTTTAAATCTTTTTTCAATACAATCAAGACTAAAATCATCAATATATCCAAGTTTATAGCAGAAATAATGATGTTCTCTTGTTATGTATGATTTTATATCATCTTTATCTGAATTAATTAATAAATCTATTTTTGCAGATAAATTTTTTAATATTTCATCTGTTGTTTGTTGACTATTTTTTAACTCGCTCATTACCTAACTTCCTTTTTGAAGGCGGCGTTCAAGCTCCTATTTCTAATTAATTTTAGAATGTTGTATATTAAAAACCCTTTTTATATATACATATGTCCAATCAAAAAAAGAAATTAAGCTTTTTACTGCTAATGCTAAAAAAACTGTAAACATAAGAATATCAGATAAAGAATAATGCTAAAGTAACGCTATCATGTGGAACCCTCCCTGTCGTTAAGATTTCTCTTACAATTATATATTAAAAATTTATAAGGTTAGTTATTTATTTTTGACCAAGATTAATTTTATAAAAATCTAAAAAGAAAAATCCTAAACCCATTTTTGTTTTCAAAATACGAGTGTCTACGCGCCGAGCCATTACTTTCTTCTTTTAGCAGGTTCTAAGAAATTTTTGCATATATAAAAAAAGAAGGATGTGCAAATTTTGCACATCCTTTATATGAAATTTATGCACTTCCTTTTACAAGATATTGATCTCCTAATAGCATATCTAATGTAATATTATCTCTTTCCCAATATGGAATACGAACTAAAGGAATATTATGGGCGGCCGCCCACTCATTTTTTTCTTGATCTCTCGCTTGAATATTTTCTGCTGTTTCCTAAGAATTCCACATACCTCGTGTTCCATTAAAATGTTGAATACCATCAAATTCTATTAATCTAATAGCTTGATTTTTATCATTAAAAATCGCAAAATCAAATTTCTTTTTATTTAAAGATTTTTCAGTATATTGGGATGTAAATAAAATGTGATTTTTAGTTAGAATCTAATCAATATTTTTTTCACCAATTGAATAATTAATACACCCGCAACTTTGAGTGTTTCTTGTTGTTAAAGAATTAGAAGGAATATAAACAATATTGCCGCAATCGCATTCACACTTCCATACTACACATCCTCCAGAAGCTCTTTTTTCAGTTGCTTCTAATGCTATTAATTTTCCAAACCGTTCGCCTGATAAATCTTTTTTCTTTAAGTTTGTAACTTGTTTTCGATTCCAACAACCACAAGAATGATGTCCTTTTCTATGTAATACTGTTCCAGACCTTTCACAAATATTTCCACAATCACATTGACATTCCCATACAACCGAACCTTGTTGTCTTTTATCAGTAATATCAATTACAGTTAGCATATCAAATTTTTGTCCTATTAAATTTTTTAAAGGTGGCATATAATATTTTCTCCTATTAATAATATAGGGGGCATTTGCCCCCTATAATTAAATCATAATTGAATCGTAGCGACCTGAATTGACTAATACATCAATCATTACATCCCAAGCTGACTTACCAGTCAAAACGGATTTAAAGATTGTCGGTGATGCACCACTAACAAAGGTTACATTCGGTCCTGAATCAAGGATATGTGACTCTCGTGCATTAACGTTCCAGTACACAAGATGAGGAAGCTCATAACCTTCTGCTGCCCACTTTCTACGGATTCTCTCCATCTCAGTGGAAGCTCCTTCTTTAGTCCATCTTCCAGAACCTGAATACCAGTTACCAGTTCCTGCATCAATTTCCATATCGGAGATAACAATCACATTCTTAGGAAGGTCTTTTTTCTTTACTCCTGGTTTCTTTGCTGTAGCAAGAAGAAGATTAAATACTGCCTCTAGGTCAGTATTCTCACAAAGATTGGTTCTGTAAATTCGTTCTACCTTATCTACAAAATCAATACCTTCAATGGAAATTAACTGAGGTCTTGAACTGAAACTAATGTAATGATTCTTGAAAGGTCCGCCAATTCTTTCAGCACAGTACATACCAAGACCGATTGCAATGTCGATAGGCGTTCCATGCATACTACCAGAAGTATCTACAACGCACATCATACTGCAATCCTGACCATTAAGATAGTCAGGCAGGCATGACCAATATTTATTAATCATTGCCCTTTCTGTACTATTAAGGTCAAGGTATCTCTGTGAGATAGCCTTTTCAACAACCTCATAGGGATACAAAGCATTTGCATTTACCTTAGTATTTTCACTCTTGGCAAAAGCTTCATACTTTTTAGTAAGAATGTCGCGGCGGGCGAAGGCATTGCGATACACAAGACCAGCCTTAGAAGGAATCTTATCGAATTCGATTTCATCCCATCTACCAGCACTCATGAGACGCTCAAGAACATTGATACGCTCACGAAGAACAGAAAGAGTTTTTCTGTATTCGCGGCTGGTCATATTAAGGTAATCACGTGTTTTTTTTGCTAAGAAACGCGTTTCTTCACTGGAAGCATTTTCGCTTTTTAACCATTTTGCTAACAAACTAATACTTTTCATAAATTATTCAACCTCCAACTTTTCATTGATATACTCTTGGCATGGAACTTTATATTCTATTGCTTTTTTATTAAATGCTTCTATAGCTTCTTTTACTGTATCGAAAGTTCCAATTGTTTCTGATTTTTTATTATGAGGAATATAAATATAATATCTATCAGAAGGGAGTTTTTTAATATATTTATATTTTTTTGTTTTACTTACAGGCTTATTTAAGTTTAAAAAATTATTATATTTTCTATCTAAATAAATACTACTGTTTTCATATAGATATTTACATAAATTATATGCTTTTACACAACTTGTTCTAATTCTGAAATAACCATCAAAATTATTTACTTTTACAAAATTTTTTCCAAAAATAGAATTAATATATTCTGCTATTGATTTTAATAGAATCTCATTATTAGAAACAATACCTGTTTGATTCTTATTTTCTCCAGTAACAGTAATATATCCATCTCCGTCCCAAAAACCTCTTAAAAAATCTTTTTTAAAAGAATCTGGAATTAATTTAAAAATTAAATCAGTATTATCATAAGATTTTGTATTAGTAAAACCAAGATTTAATAAATCATTGTAAAAATCTTTATGAAAAAGCGTAAATCTATAAGAATTAGTTTCCTCTCTATTTTCTAAACAATCTAAAGAAGAAATTTTTATTGCCTGTAAAAATTTTTCAAGATGTCCTTTATCTTTTAAAGAAATTCCACATCCAAAACCACCTTGTTTGGTTATATATCCATCTGCATAAAAAAAACCTAACCAATAGGCTTTCTAAGCGCAGTTTATTTCATGGAAATATTCATAATCAAATTCATATTTTCTCATAATTTATTCCTCATCTGTTAATGTTAAAATATCTAATGCAAGTTGTTTTTTTATAAATGCAAACATATCTTTTTCAATCGGCGTTCCTACTAAGCAATATAAATCATCGTATCTTCCATATTCAGGAATATTTTCTATATTTTTCTTTGCAATCTCAGGGTAGTTGTCCGCCAGCCATCTAAATGCCACACGGAAGAAACGCCGCTCTCCCTGTCCACCTCCACGAATGTCCCTTAGGTAGAAAAGGCACTTCATTGCAAGATTAGCATCCTCTTCAAATGCGTTCTTAAAAAGCAGAATTACATCTGCATCAGAACGAGTTCTATATGCTCCGCCTAACGCAAACATATCTAGAACCTTAGAGTTAGTTGTTCTATGGGTCAGAGCCCCATTTTCCGTATAACCAATATTATTATCTTTCTTCATCTGATTAAGAAAAGTATTCATATTCTTTATCTCCTTTTATCACTTCATCTTATAACTCTTGTACCAAGAACGATATTCTTCTTTTTTATTCGGTGGCTGTTTGTACCACTCAGGATGTTCTCTATAACCTCTTAAACAATCTTCCCAATATTCTTCCCAAGATTGTAGCCACCAATAATCACATATATCATAAGAACAGAAAACCTTTTTAAAACCGCCTTTTGATAATACTTTATTTATATCTTTTAAATAATTTCTAACAGTATGATTAGCAACTCTTTTTTTATCTTTTCCCTTTTTATCCCCACAATAAGGAGATTTTTTATAAGACCTGCTCATTTATTTTTCTCCAAATAATATAGGACTAGGCATTAATTATATAATACCTAGTCCAAAATCAAAAGAAAGGGAGTGAAGTATGTTACTTCTGTGTATATTCTTTATTTTAGACTAGACACTAAATTATTCTGGGTTATAAATTTCCTTGAACTTTTAAATTAAAATTGCTGCATGTGTCTATAGAGCGTCATATGAGATTTGAACTCACACCATCACCGTGGAGGGGTGAGATGCTACCATTACACCAATAACGCAAGCTGAGGTAGTTGGATTCGAACCAACGAATTGCGGAGTCAAAGTCCGCCGCCTTAAACCGCTTGGCTATACCCCAATAAAACAAGATGCTTAATTTTTATTTTTTCACTATTTTATTTACAATAAATTAAAATTAGAAAAATTTATCTTATATTTTGCTGTAAGCATCTTATGACTATTATTGCTTCTAAAGCAGAGACTCAAAATAGTCAATTTTAAATCTCCTTAACTCAGCAATAAAGTTTCAATCTCTTTTCATTTCTCATATATATATTATATCAAAATTTTTAAGAAAAATCAATTAATTTTTTAAAATTTAAAAAAATCATTGAATAGATGAGAAAATGAATCAAAAGGATTAAGATCTCCCGTATGAACTGTCATATGAAAACTTCCAAAATCCTTTACAAAAGCATCAAGAAGAACACGATAATGTTTATAAGCATCAAGACTTTCTTTATATGCCTTTTCTACTTCATTAGCACGCTCTTTGCGGGTTGCATTTAGCTTTTCCGCTTCTGCTTTCTTTTTTGCTTCAGCTTCATCAAATGCCTTTTCCGCGGCTAGGCATTCTTCAACTGTTGCATAATACTTGTTTGTTTTGTCACTTAGAATTCTCATTGTAAAATTCCTACCTTTCACAATTATTTTTTTGCAATAATCTACTCTTATATTGCACATGGCTAGATCTGGGATTGAACCAAAGACTTACAGATCTTCAATCTGCCGCTCTACCGACTGAGCTATCTAGCCTTTTAAATTTTCTATTTTTAATCCAAAATAATCTTGTATATAATACCCTTTCCAATTCTTCTCTTCATAATCTTTTGGTGGGTCATAAAAATGTCTTATTTGAGTTTTCTCTTCTGTGCTATATTGTTTTTCATAAGGCATATTATTATAGTTTATTTTTGGCATTTTGTTCTCCTAAGATGCATAAAATGCGCCAAATGGGACTTGAACCCATGGCTTACCGGTTAAAAGCCGGCTACTCTACCAACTGAGTTATTGACGCAAAATTTCTTCACTGTTGTGAATATCCCAATTCATATGTAATACTTTTCTTAAATCACTAATACAGTAATTCTTTTTACCAATTCTTTTATTAGTCCCAATAAGAGGAATTTTATTTGTCTTTGCAGAACAAATGGGACAAGAGCAATGAATCTTTCCTTTACTAAGCTGTCCTCTGTAATTTTTAATATGAAAAGGATACCAATCTCCTTTTGAAGAATCTATTTTTTTAAAATTAGGACATTCTCTTCTAAAAACTATAGTATCTTTATCATCGTATTCATGCGGCGGATTATCTCTCCGCCACATACGAAGAATATTTTCTTTTCTTTTGATATGCTTTTCACGCTGAAAACGCTTGTAAGCAAGACCTCTCATATTATTCTCCTACAATAATATAGATTTTTTTCTTACCCCATTTTACCCAAATACAATCTAATTCATTTAAAGTTTTACATAATTCAGGTTTATTTCTTCTAACTTCTCCGCGGGAAGAAACAATTCCAGCTTCTACAAGAATTGCAGGAAGAAATCTTTCATTAGTAAATAATGTATCTCTTTTATCAAATTTTTCAAATTCTTCTTTTGAAGAAGAGATTAATTCCCAAGGTTCTACAAACGGTTTTCCAATTACTACATTATGAAACATAATTATCTCCTTAACAAGACATAATAATAAACTCTTGCCTTACCATTTGGCTATTTGTGATACTCACAAAATAAGAATCGAACTTATACTATAAAGTTTTTTGATTGTTTTGCTGTATATGTCTTTAGTCGGAGTGACAGGACTCGAACCTGCGGCATCTAGTTCCCAAAACTAGCGCTCTACCAACTGAGCCACACCCCGTAAATGCAATATAGTAATATTTGAGACGATACCACCGCTCTTCTGAAGAAAATCTTTCCCATACTTAACTTGTCAGTATGCTCCAGCCCTCAACATTAGTTGTTCAGAAGGTTTTTTTTAATGTCTGTGCCTACAAGAGACAAATTTATTGTTTAACATCGCTAAACTGATTTCAAAACACGTAATTATTAATTTGCACTATTATTTCTTCTTTCTGAATGTAAATAATCGAAAAAATTTAACATTAAAATTTCATCATTTTTTTCTACACAAAAAAGTTCATATTCATCGCCATGCTCTTTAAGCAATTCACCAATTGCAATATAACGGCTAAGAGTTGATTTTAAATTTAATGTTTCAGATCCATCATTTTTTATTAAAAGAACTGGTCCTTTACATTTATCAATGTATTCCCAAAAATTGTTTACATCATTAACATTATATAATAACTTCATTTTTCCCTCTTTTTATAAAATTACATCAAGTGTATATTCATCAGGAGACTCTACATATTTCCATCCACAGTGCTTAATTATCTGCCACATTCTTTGAACACCATATGGGTTTCCACTATGAATAGAAATGGGAATAGAGATACCTTCCTCTTCCATCCAATCTAAAATTTTAATATAATCTCCACCATAGCAAAAATAATCACCAGCATCATGGTCTAAATCAAGAAGAGAAATTTCATCTTTATGAATAGAGATAAAATCAATAGCTTCATCTACTCTCTTAATCCACACATCATATCCTTCTGGAATAGGACGAATATCATCTATCCAAATCTTCATTTTTCTCTCCTTTCTTTATCTTACATATATATTATATCAAAAAATTTTTAGAAAATCAAATAAAATTTTAAATGGAGTCTATGGGAATCGAACCCATCTGATTTTCTGTTTGCAAAACAGATGACCACTCCTTGCAGTCCCAAACCCCTGGCGGCTGTTTACTTTTTACTGAACAAGACCACCGAAGATAACAGGTTCTTACTTTAATTTTCCACATGTGTTCCTTTGGGAAGTAATACCCAAGTCGGAGAAGAGGGAATCGAACCCACTCGGGACTAAAGTCATGAGTTTTACAGACTCACCCGCCTGCCTTAACGGTTTACTCTCCGAGACTGTCTTTATTTGGAATTGAACCAAAATTTATAATTTCGTAGACTATTGTTTTTTCCATTAAACTATAAAGACAATTAAACATCTCCAAAAGGACTTGAACCTTCAACCCTATGATTAGAAGTCATATGCTCTCTCCTATTGAGCTATGGAGATAAAAGGTAGTTAGTGAGATTTGAACTCACGGTATCTAGATCCACAATCTAGTGCTTTAAACCAACTAAGCTATAACCACCATAAATATGCGGGCAAGGATTTCCACCTTACATAAGTATCCTTTAACCGATATTGAATTATGACACCGCCTCGGTCTCGGCGAATACTAGGGTCCATGTGTTTTGTCCTCTATATAATAAGCAACTTAAACATCTTTATATTATCTATTTTAAGCGACGTCAACTGGACTCGAACCAGTACATCAATTACTCGATTACTCAAAGGTTAGCAACCTTTTGCCTTACCAATTAGGCTTATGACGCCACGCGTACCGCCGCAGTGATTAACGAGATGCTTCGCGGTTTTCCTGGTTTTCATTCTCGTATTAAATCAATAGCTGTTTGATTTAATAGCGACGCGGGAGGGATTTGAACCCCCGTACCCTTTCAGGCAAGCTGTTTTCAAGACAGCCTCGTTATGACCACTTCGATACCGCGCCTTAACAGGAACTGCTGGACTTGAACCAGCCCCTTTGGTTTTGGAGACCAACATGCTACCCCCTAACACCAAGTCCCTACGTAACAACAAGTGTTACTTTTCAATTACATGATATTCAATAACTAAAAATCTATCTTTAAAAAATTTAAGTTCCATCATATTTTTTACAACAGTCAAATGCTTGCGGTTAAGGTCATCAAGATAAATAACAGTAAACATATAACTACCTCTCTTTCAAAATATGATTTTTAGCTTTATAAATATATTATAACAAAAAATTTTTTAAAAATCAACCAGATTTTTATAGAGTTTCAAGCAAACTTTCAAGACTATTTTTTGCTACTGTTCTTTCAGTAATAGCATCATTATAATACTTACACATTCTTTCATAATAATCAGTTACAGCATCTAGAATCTCTTCTGCCTCAATAACCCTTGCTGCCGCATTTTTTACTCTCTTCTGGGCAACCTTATAATCACACCTTGCTTTAGCAAGTAGTTCACCCTTTTCCTTGTCATAAACATCTTCGGTACTTGCTTTAGCAATTCCTTTTACAGTTTTCTTAGCATAAGAAGAAATACAAATAGTTTCTCTGTCATTGTGAATAAACTTATACTTTGCCATAATTTTTCTTTCCTTTTCTTTTTTATTTTATATAAATATTATAATATATTTTTTATTAAAAATCAAATTATGTTTTATTTTACTAAATAAATTTCTGCATATTTAATTCCATGACGTAAACATTCACTATGACTTTCCATGAAAACATCAATATGCTTTCCATAAACGCCGCCACCAGTATCTTGAACAGTTCTATATCCATATCCCTCAATATAAATGCGGGTTCCCGCAGGTAAAATTGCACAAGCAACAGTAATTCCTTCTTGACAAGTTGCACCAGAAGATGTCCTATATCCCCATTTACCAGAACACCGCCGACAAGGACAATAAAAAGTTAATTTATATTTACCAATAGGTTCTAAAGTAGGTTCTGGTTCTTTTAAAGCATCTACATAAACCTCATTAATTGTTCCATCAATAGCTTCAGGAGGTCCTTCTTCTATTGGCATTTCTTCTGGAATTGATTCTACATAATATGGTCGGCTATCTCTGTCTAAAAATACATGACGTCTTTTTGCGGCATTGGAATCAACAGCAATTAAAGAACACATCAATAGACTCATAAAAATTAATTTTCTCATAAAACCTCCTTAAAAGCATAATAATATTATATAAAATTTTTTATTAAAAATCAAAGGGAAGATTATTCATCTTCCCCTTTTATATTATTAATCAATTTCGTAGGTTTTACCTTTAACTTCTATGGAGCCATCTTTCTTAGATTTTAGTTTATCTCCAACATAAAGAACAACACCATTTTTATCAGTAAAGATATAAATATCATTGCCATCGTTTACATTATTCTTGTTTTTTGCAATAGTGCCATTTGTGGTAACTAAAATCTGACCTTCAGCAATATCATTACCATATGAAACAGTTCCACTATTTAATTTATATCCGCCATCATATTCAGCATCTATACCCGCAAATTTACCTTCATCTGAATCGGCTTCAAGAATAATACCATTTTTTACAAATTTTTTAATTTTAGAAACATAACCATTTTCAGCTTCGCCATTATTCTTGAAGTAAAACTCATATGTGTCATCCGCCAGTTCAATTTTTACTGTGCCAGTCTTGCGAGAACCATCTTCTTCTGTTGAAAAATAATATAACTTTTCAAAATCCAATTCTTTAATTTGGTCACCAGACATATCAATATATTCTGTATCGCCAAATTTATTAGTATATTCATTATCTTCAAGGGTTACAAGACCATAAAGCATGCGACCCATAGTATCGAAACAATAGTTGCTAGTATTAATCTTTTTAATGGTACTTTTGACTATCTTACCACTATTATCAGCATACCACCAAGAGTACTCATCATTATCATAATCCTCTTGAATGTAATCTTCATCAGGAATTGCCCAGAACCAATGTTTCTTAATCATTGTTCCATCTGGATTCATGTAAGTCATATTACTAGCTGATGCAATTGAAGAGGTTGCGGTTGCCGCCCATTCACTTAGCATATGACCATCTTCTGTGTTGAAACGATAGGTAGCACCATTAATGGTTTTCTTTTCATCTAAAGACTTCTTACCTGTTGGTTTAAAATAGAACCAATAATCTTTAAGTTCATCATCATCTTCTACTTCAATTTGACGCCAACCAATAGTGATAGCACCATCATCTTTATCTCCAGCATAATACATTGCAGTTTTCCATCCATCTGTATCATCTTCATCAATAGAAGTTAAGCTAGAGGCATCAATCCATCCATAAAGCATTTTTCCTTCGGAATCAAATGCATATTTTTGACCATTAATAGTTTTTAAATTTGATGAAGTAAGTTCATCCTTCTTTGTCACATATGCTTTTCCATCTTCTTTAAAGTAATACCAATTATCTTCATAGTCAATCCAAGTATTACGAACCATTGTACCATTAGAATCAAAGTAATAATAATTATCATTATCCTCAAGAATAATATTTTTGAGTAAATTACCTTGATCGTCTACATAATACCAGTCCTCACCAGATTTTGCCCAACTATTAGTAATTACTGTATTATCTTTGTCTAAATACTTCCAAGTTCCGTCCTCATTACTCCAATGATTTGCGGCAAACGCTGTTGAAAGCATCATAGCTGAAATCGCAGAAGCAATGAGGCATGTCTAAACAAACTTATTTTTCATTTTTAAATTCTCCTTTTTACAAAAAAAATTTGATACGATATTTCTATCGTATCAATAAGTGGGCGGGAGGGGAATCGAACCCCCACGGATTTCTCCCTGGGTTTTTAAGACCCATGCGTATGCCTTTTTCGCCACCTGCCCATATACAAGATGCAGCGAAAGATTTGAACTTTCTCACTAAAAATTTTACAGATTTTTTGTTTTACCCATTATTAGATTGCTGTATGCATCTTAAAAGCTTATATTAATTCCCATTCTTCATCAGAATAAGTTTGAATATCTTTTACTTTACGAGGTAAATTAAATTTATCACACCATTTTCTAATAGCATTGTCAGTTACATTATATTTTTTCCCTATTTGAGTAAAAGGTGTAGTTCTAATTAATTTTTTTAATTCTTCTCGTGTAACTAACATATTCTCTAAAGGAATTGCCCTATGCTTTAATTCACAATTTTTACATCTAGTAGATTCTGCCTTTATTTCTTTTCCACAATCAATACAATAATTTTTTATAATTTTACGTCCTGTGTATTTATTTCTTTCTCTTACACTGTCTTTATTCATATTTTTATAATTATCTGTTAAACTATGACAATTAGGACATAAAATTTGAAGATTTTCTATTTTATTGTTTTTATAATTTCCGTCTATATGATGTAACTACAGAGGCAGAAGACCACTATAAGGGTTTATCTATCCCCAACCACATAATTCACATTTATAATTATTTTTTTCTATTAAATATGTTCTAATAAATTTTTTTGTATTAGTTCCAGACCAACCCTAATCTAAACCATTTAACCAATTATTAATTTTTTCTTCTTTTCGATATTGGTTGGAATGTTCTTGAGAACAAAATTTTGCTTGTCTTTTAGTTAAAATCTTACCACAAATTAAACATTTCTACATATTCTATCTCCTTTTCAAGTTTTTTCTATTATTCTTGAAAATTTGACATTTAAAATTTTCAAACTTCGACCTTAAAAGTTCAAAATTTTTTTTAAATAAAAGCCTTCACTCAGGTACGATCTGAGATTACTAGATTACAAATCTAGAGTTCTATCCGTTTGAACTATGAAGGCAATTGCGCCAGAAGAGCAAAATAAAATTCAATGATAGAACTATATCGGATTTTTCCAAGCATGTTCACTTATTGGCTACTTTATATTTTTATTTATATAATACTCACTTTTATAATCCAAATTTATTATTTTCTAATCAAATCCACTGGGAAAGACATCTCGCGTAACGAAGAACCCATCTAATTATAATCGCTCAGTATCAGAGCCATTCTACGCTGACTATTCTTTTTCATTGATTGGGGGTTACAAAGCTTTCTTTAATAAATAAAAATATATACTCCAAACTTACAGCCATCATTGAATAAATGGAACCTCTTGGATTCGAACCAAGGATCCTGCGCTTATGAGGCGCGCGCTCTAACCATCTGAACTAAGGTTCCAAAATTTTGTATAGTGCCGAATCACTATACCAGATAAATACTCGCACCCTTTATCCTTTTTACGCATCGGAGGGCAGTGATTCGTTTTCTGGCAGGAATCACCAAATAACCACTTTTCACCCCAAGCAGGGGGAAGAATACATGTTGAATCTTCCAGTCACTTTTGCGTTTTTAAAGAACCAAAAGAAAAAACTTTTTGATAATCCATATTTGCGTAATAATATGGTTATCGAGGGGACCCGACTGGGATTCGAACCCAGGTTCCGCTGATTTAGAGTCAGCTGTGTTAAACCGCTCCACTACCGGGCCTCACGAATGGCGAGAGGAGGATTTGAACCTCCGACCTTCAGTTTCATATTAGTAAATTAAACTAAATCCCATTCTCCTCTCTTTACTATTTCTTTAATTTCAGAAGATTTACTTGGTAATTCATAAGACACACACCATTTTCTTACTGCATTATCTGTTACACCATATTTTTTACCTATTGTAGTAAAAGGTGTATCTTTAATTTCATTCTTTAGGACTTCTCTTGATGGTTTATTACTTCCTGCTGCTCGTATTTTTCTAGCACAAGAAACACATCTACTATTAGGATTCCAAACTGGGACACCACAATCAATACACAGATACTTTTGTTTTTCGCCACTGGGATTATTGAGTTTTCTAGTTTCTTTTTTCAATGATACCCAAGATTTTATTTGGATATTGAGCACTTTTGAGATTTCAAAATCTTCTATCCAATGTTGATTAGGTTGAGTAGGCTTTTTAATTCTTACAGTAAATGTCTTTCTTGCTAAATCTGGATTAAATAAATATATCTTATTATTAAACCAAATTGCAATAAATTCTACTTCATCTGAAGTATATTCTTTAAGAACAGAACCACTACCTCCCGCTAACCGACTATTAGACATAGGAATTACTATTATATCTTCATCTATCATATTCAATGATTTAATTTGAATACGAAAGTATTTCCCGTCAATATCTAAAATACAATCATATCTTGCAGAATTCCCATAAGGAATTGATACTACTCCATAATTTACTAATTCAGACATTACTAACAATTCTTGAGAAATGCCATAATCATTAGAAGTTTGTTGTTTTTCCATTTTTCTCTATTATGAAATTAGTTTAATTGTTAAATATGAGACTGACGAGCTACCAGACTGCTACCATCTCGCAATTGGTTTCTGAGAGATTCGAACTCACAAAATTAGCTGTGATAGGCTATTGACTTACCAATTAGTCGAAGAAACCAAAATGATCCCAACTGGATTTGAACCAGTGATTCCGCCGTGAAAGAGCGACGACTTAGACCGCTTGTCGATGGGACCAAAAATCAAGACACTTACATATGAGTGGGTTATTGGATTCGAACCAATAATAATATTAATAAATTAAATATGCCTTTTCCATTTGGCTAAACCTACAATGTGTTTTTGCTGTATGTGTCTTGCAGAATTATACATTGTTAAAAAAGTTCAATACCACCACCGTGCATTTTTTCCTTTCTTAACTTTGTATAAATATTATACTATAAATTTTTTATTTTTTCAAATAATTTTTTAATCTGGTGTGCAGTAGGTGAAAATATTCACCGCAATCACACGCATTCTCTTCCAGGTTGCAACGAATGTTCGCAGCTCATCGCTGAAAATCAAGGTGTCTCTCCTTAGTGTCCTTTTCCCGAGACTAACATTGTCTTTTCGCCTTTTAATACTTGGCTACAGATTAAAAAACTTTATATTTATATTATAATATAAATTTTTAAAAATATCAATAAAAGAATTACTTTCCGCGAAGTTGGTTACGATATATACCAATTTAAAGGCTTTAACGCCAATGAGAACATTAAATCGCTTCCTCCCCTGTCGCTAGGCTTTCACTCATTCTTCTATTGATAATACTGAAGGCGAGATTTGAACTCGCAAAACCTAAGTTTTGAGCTTAGTATGTATGCCGATTCCATCACTCCAGTATAATTCTCACTGTTGGACTCGAACCAACGCCTTCGACCGTGTAAAAGTCGCACTCTCCCAGCTGAGTTAAGCGAGATTGTTGGCGGTTTAGGTTTACCTCCGCGATGAACTCCGCCAAACTGGAGGAATAGTTGTATAATATAGTTTTGTCCATTTTTTAGGCTTCCTCTTCATTATTCTATAGCCTGAATTAGAAAGGTCATGACTCCCTTCGAGGTAGTCTGGTATGGTCTCTCCCTCCCGACCGCTCCAGTGCAGTGGACTCTCTGAATGTTTATGTACACTATTTAATTCAGTCACCATTACTATATTATACATTGAATTAACTTGGTACGCATTGTTAAGAGGCGTGTTAATTGCTGATATAAGGAGTAAACTCCTTAAGTCCTTTCTAGCAGGATTTGCACCTACATCTCCCCTACTGGGCGACTTCCTCTTCATCCATAGAAAGGTTGAGGATTTCCACCTCTTTTGACGTCAATTTACTAGCTGTTTTCTTTAAAAGACTTTACGTTTTAGTCTTTTATTCGAAAGAGATAACTAGCTTCTCCCCACGCGTCCGTGGAAGCGACTTAGATGGGACTCGAACCCATGCTCTCTTGATAGACAGTCAAGCGTGTTAACCAACTACACCACAAAGCCAAAGTACCTCTGGAGGGATTCGAACCCCCAAATTTCTGCTCCTAAGGCAGCTGCCTATGCCAGTTCGGCTACAGAGGCGTATAACTACGGATGGCGTCACCCTTTTCACGCTGAAGGACTCCCGCAGCCCCTAATCACTCTGCCGCTGATTGACGGGTAAGTTCCTTAACTTACAAGCAGTACGATTCTTAACCTTTTCCAACCATACACAAGCGATTCCATTCTCAGAATTTAGGAAATTTTGTGACAAATGGATAATTTCCAACCATGAAACGGGTGAAGTAGGAATTGAACCTACCTGGGGTTGCTTAACAGGCAACTGCCTATCCACTAGGCTACTCACCCTTTTTTATTATTCAGCAGTAGATTCTGGCAAATAATAAACAATATTACATTCACAATTTGGATGATAAGGAGGAATATCTGTTAATAAAGCTAAACTTATTCTGCCACCACCAAGATGGTCTGCACATTCTCCACATGCATTATCTCCTATAATTTCATATTCTATGGCATGAGGAGTTACTTCTTGTGATAAAGTGCGATTAAAAATAAATCTAGATTCTGTTTTCAGAATTTTATTAACCGCGTTTAAAAACATATCTTGATTTTGATTATTTAAATATTCAGTATAATGTTCAGAAACTCTTTCTTTAAAAGTTTTTCCATCTCCTGAAAAAGTTAATCCTAAAATTGCTTCTTCAGAAATTTCTACTAAATCTGTATTAATACCATAAATTTCAGAAACAAAATTTAGAGCATGTAATAGCATATCTTCAAATTTTTCTTCTATAGTATCAATACAATATGATTCTAAATCATCATTATCAAATTGTTTCTAGATCTCTGTTAATGTTTTTGAAATTAAATCCTAACAAAAATCATCATACTTCTTTTTACCACTAAGATAAGTCTACTTATTCATTTTTCTCCTTATAAAAATATACAAGACAGTAAGTTCCTTTTCTGCATTTCCCAGACAACAGAGGGCGACCTATAAAATTAGAACAACCATAAAATTTAGTCCTTTAGCCAACAATTTGCGTCAATCTCCAATATTTGACAAAATTATCCCAAGTCTGCTTTTAAATTTGTATTTTGCTGTTATACTGTCTTTATTAACTTATATAAATATTATATCAAAAATTTTTAAAAACTTCAAGCAGTTGTTCTTTCTGCGGGAATCGGCGCTTGGCTCAACTCCCGCAAAAGCAACTTTAACTTCTGAAAGAATTTCTTATTTCTTATAAATATATTATATCAAAATTTTTATTAAAAATCAATAAGTCCTTCAGAAGGCTACCTTTAATTAAAATTAACTTAAATAGTTTTAAAAACCTTGTCCAAAAATTAAGCACAACAATAATTAATCATTCGCGCCTTTTTATTAACATAAGAACAAAATGCCTTTGCATCTTTTTCTTTTGTAAAATGAAATGCTAAATAATCAGTAGGAGCATAATAATGCAATCCTTCAGCATGAAAAGTGTCTATTAAAAGATGAATATACTCTTCAATAGAAAGATTAAGAATTCGCATAGGAGTATACCATTTTGCAGAACGCCCACTTAAATTCTTAACATCATTTACATACCACTTTTTACCAGATTCCCATGATGTCATTTGATAAAGATGTACTCCTGCTCCCATATTAGCTCCTTATAGACCTAGCTTATTCAATAGTGTAGCAAGCCTTTCTTTCTCTTCTTCACTTGGTTCCTGAGGAATTGTTTCATTAGTTACATTTGGCTTTACATCTGCGGTCGCCGCCTCCCCAGGCAATGCAGTATCACTTCCACCTTCAACTGCAACCTTAGCTGCTGTGAGGGTCAACTTAATCTGCAGCTTCTCTCCATTCTCAGTCCCGTTAATACGGATTTCCTTACCATCATTATATAAAAAACTTCCAGGAAACGCCGCCAGAATTTTACTTGCAATCTCTTGTTTCAGAATACTTCCCTTTGCCGCCATATTTTACCTCTTTCTTTATCTTATGTATATATTATATCAAAAAATTTTTAAAAAATCAATTATTAATCTTTTCTTTTCGTACTATGATATTATTCTCTTTTAGAGTGTCAGCAAGTTCTAGAAATCTGTCGCATATAGAGCAGCGGTCAGGTTGATACATACACCGCTTGCCGCATTTACTTCTAATTACACCAAAAGAACTAAGGATATATTTACTATCTAACTCCCCCTTAAAAGTAGGGATTAAATCTTTTATCTTACCAAACCATTTCTCTTGTTTATAAATTTTAAATAATGTTTGTTGTCTACTCTCATCTGAAATTAATTCAAAAACATCAACAAAAGCAGAATAAGCTGAAATATCTTCTGGTCTAATAAAAAATGTTTTTATACTAGGAGTTTCTGGAAAACTCGACTGACAAATATTAGGATATACCCGCACTCTGACGTTATTATCATGTAATAATTTGCCAATTTTTTCTAATGAAAATCCTAATTCCTCACAAATATACATATCAGTAGGATGATAATTTAAAAATCCATGCAACTGATCTATTGTGGTAATTGGATTTACAAAGAAGAAAGGAATTTCATTTTTCTTTGCTCTTGATAAATAATCATTCTTATAAAAATCAAAAATGACTTTTATATTACCATATTCTTTATATAATCCTCTTAAAAGCTGTGCATCAATATCTTCAAAAGAATCAGATACGTCAATGATAATAGATTTATCTTTATATTTTTCCAAAAAATCTGGTAAGGTGCGGTCAGCGCGGCGATATTTAATTTTTAATTCATCCGCTTCCTAAATATACTTTTGAGATGGATAATAATTTAAACAAAACATATATCTTCTCCTATGCAAATAAGGGGAGATATTATCTCCCCTTATATATTAACTGAGTTTTATAAATTACTCTTCCTCAGCACCATCGGCAATACGATAAGCCATTCTCTTGTTACCCTCGACCTTAACGGTCTCCTTGACAATAGAACCAGCCTTCACAAGCTTGCCAAGACGAGCGGTAACCTTATTGCGAGTAACATCCTCGCTATCAAGAGCAAGAACAATCTCATCAACCGTCATCGGCTCATTACCAATGATGCCAAAAATCTCATCGGTAAGAGCATCAGACTCAGCTCTCTTCTTAGCCGCACGATCAGCAGCTGCAGCCTTCCGCTTATCAAGAGTCTCAACCTGCTTGTCAATAAACTCAACAAGTTCTGCCTGCTGAGCCTCATCCTCAACAGCCGCCATTACCATCTCACGAAGCTCCGCAAAATACATAGCCTTAGTTTTCTTCATAGTGTTATCCATAGTGTATAATCTCCTTTTGATTTGTGTTTTTGTTTTTGTTTTCTTTATCTTACATAAATATTATACTAAAAATTTTTTAAAATTTCAAGCGGCGGTCTGTTTGTCGCCATCTTTAACGAATACTAGCATTAATATAACGAATTTCTCGATCAGTTAATTTTTCATAACTAAGTCCATATCTTTTAAGAATCAATTCAAACTCTTTAAAACCGATAGTGGGGCTGGGATATTTCTTAATATCATTAATTACTGCATTGATTTTACCAGCGCGGGTAGGAAGTAATCCCTCAGCTTCCGCATAAAAACATAATTCAGGAAAAGTAATCATATTACTCCTTTTCTGTAATTACATAATCAAAATCAGTGGCATCTTTATTTGCGTATTCAAATTCAAAAACTTCACCTTCAAAAACTGCCTTTAATGTAGTAATATTAAGAATCTCATCATTACCATAAAAACTCTCTAATTTTTGTACTACATCTGAAAAAGACGTTCCTGGAACAATACCAGTTACAATCTCTTCTTTACAATTATCTGAATCCCAAAGAACTGCTTTATACTGATAGTACCATACTTCTCCCATATTTTGTATCCTTTCTTTATCTTATATAAAAATTATAACAAAATTTTTATTAAAAATCAATAAGAACCTTTATGATCTTCATATTCAAAATCTGCTATATCGTATGCATAATCTTCTTTTGAATAACGATCAGGACAATCATCACAACCATATTCAGAATTTAACTCACACCAGGATTCTGGTGGTTCACAATATGAGCCTGTCCATGTTTTCATATGAATACAAAAATAAGCAGAATGAATCATAATATCCTCCTTAAAAAATCCAATAAACAATACGAATTAAACTATAATCATTACGCCAATCCCAGCAGTCCATAACTTCAAGAAAAGCATCTACCCGCTTTTTTAACGTTTCCATCGGAGTAGGCATAAAAACTTCTTTTTCTTCTCCTTCTGATTGCATATCCATTGCCTCATAATCTAAAACTTTAGGATTTTCAAGACAATAAATATACATATCCGCATATGTAAACCAACGAACAGTAGGAGAAAAAGTGGTCATTTTATCATGAATACGAATATCTTCGCACTGTTCATCATAAGATGCTTTTATTTCTATTGACACATCTTTTGGCAATCCATGATGAATTCCATGCATTTCTGGATCACCATTCTTTTCTACAATAGAAAAAAGATCGTGACAACCATTATAAGGAAATAAATCAGCATGAATTTGCTTTGTATGATCATAGTTCCAAACAACAGGATGTTGAAGTTCATATTTACCAGTCTTTTCATCAAATCGCTCTACAAAAAACATTGGAGTTCTACCCATAAATGTTATTCCTTTCTTATTTTCTAAAAATATTATATAATAAATTTTTTAAAAAATCAAGAGAAGATAGATAAAAATTAATAATCACGCAATATTTGCCTAATATCGCGTTCTTTAATTTTTTCCATCTTTTTCTTTTTAAGATTGGCGCGGGCAGGCGCACTTCCAGTTCTAGGTTTATACTTTTTGCAAATCTGACAAGCATCTCTAAATGTTCCTTTTTTACCTTTTGAACAGCCGCCTTCGTACATATAATAGATGCAAGCCATTTCGCGTTCAATCATTTTTAATAATCTCCTTTAATGTGAAAAATTTGAATAATCTAAGATTACTGGAGTACCATTTTCACGGTATCCATAATTACCTTCATGTGTATCTTCTAAAATATCTAAATCTATATTGTTACAATAATATAAAAATCTCTGTACTTTTGATTGTCCATATTTGTCCAAACAATTGGCAAACCAAAGTGTATCAAAAATGGATTGTCCTTCTTCTTGCCATTTTTGAGCTAGTTTTTTAGATTTTAAAGAAGGTGTAAAATTTGAAAAACAAGTATCTTCTTCTGGAATAACTTTTTCTTGAATAAAAATTCTTACATTATCTATTGTTTTATATTTAATAGTTTTAGCTACAAAACAATCTAATCCATATGTTTTTAATCGACAATATTTTTCATATTCCGCAAGACAATAATCAGAACTATTGGAACCATTTGCCCATTCAAAAGGAAACCATTCTGCGTGTTCATCAAATTCTCCATTAAAAGGAATCTTTATAACTACATTATTAAAATTTGGAGATATAATAACCATTTTTGATACTCCAAAATTAATATACGCGCAAGAATCAACTGTTTTTATTTGATTTTGTATTAATTTAAAATTGATGGGTTCTGTATTATTATCTAATCCAAATTCTTCAGGTAATGGGAAAATAGCTGTTAAAATTTTATCTACTGCATTATGATTAAAGGTCATATCTCACCATATCCTATTTATATTTTATATTTTTATTATACTATAATTTTATAAAAAAATCAACGGAAGATTTTTTATCTTCCGTTGATAAAAATTACTGAATAGGCTTAATAATGCATCTGGTGAGATATGTATTTTTGACACCAGCGTACTCATCAAACTTCTTGATAGTACCAGTAAGGTCAATAGTATCACCAACAGCAAAATCAACATCACACTTAGAGGACATCCAAACAAATACATAGTCCTCAGAAGTGAAAGTGTAGATGGCGGTGTAACCATATACACCCTCAAAACCGCGGATACTTTTTACTTTTGCGGTAATGTTGCGGATACGCTCCTTTTCTACTCCAGGATAAAACTTAGAAGTAGACGGACCCTTAAGTTCTGCCATCTTCCGCGAAACAAGGGCTTTAGCATCCTCTTTGAATTCTGCCCATTTAGTCTGCGGATTGTAGGTGTAAAGCTCATCAAAACTCATCCCGTAGAGCTTATAACCTTCGGGCAGTGCAACCTCCTTAGAGAAAAACCATTTCAGAGTCGGATCGAATCTTGCACCGAGATTCTTCAGTTCATCTTTAATGGCATAAGTATCATCGCCATAAACAAGATAAATCTTCTCATCTTCACCGAATCCAAGTTTCAGAGCAACTTCATGCTTATACTTGGCGGCGTTCTCAATAAGATCGCGTGCCTTAGCTTCTTTTTCTGCTTCTCTCTTGGCGCGAGCACGCTCATTTGCAGCCTGCATACGATTGTATTCTTTCTCAGTGTATGCGCGAACCTCTTTTTCCTCGTATTTGGTTCCACCGCATTTATAACATACGCCACCATCAACAGGAATTGGAATTGGTTGTCCATTTTCTACTCTTGCAACAATAAAGCCTAGACCAGAACATCTTGAGCATTTACACCGAACTTTAATTACCTTTTTCCCCTTATTATTTTCAAAAGGCTCAGAAACAATCTGCATATCCTTATAAGAATCAGCCACAAAGATTTTTTCCATACTCATCGCCGTTCCTTTCTTTATCTTACATATATATTATACAAAAAATTTTTAAAAAAATAAAGCTGCAAATCCGCAGCTTTATATCAAAGAGTTAATTAATTGTTCCATTTTAATTTTTGTCCACAATGGTAGCAATAATTAATGGGTTGAATTTTTCCATCAATCATTGTTTCAATTATTTGTTTCTTGCAATTAGGACAATAATTTCTTCTTATTGAAGAAATTAAGTGTGCATATTTATCATCTGTACTTCCAATATAAGGTTCATCTTTAACAATAACTTTTAATGTTTTCATTTTTAAAAAGGAACATATCCATCTTTGTATTTCTTCTGAATTCGTTCAATAGTATCTACCGCACTGCAATAAGCAAGAAGTTCTTCTGCCCAAGCTTTTACATCTTTAATAGACTGAGTAGTTGAGTCATAACGGCTAATTGCTCCACCAACTTCGCGGATTCTTGCATCAATAGCAATCCAATAAGGCGGGGCTCCCAGTGGTGGCTTTTTACATTCAGTTTTTTCTTCAACCAGCGGGATTTCATAAGCTTTTTCTTTAGTTTTAGCATCATTAATTGACATTATTTACCTCCAAATCGCATCATGCTGAGCAGCTTCAATCTCCCAAATAGAGATTTCATTATAAGGATCCTGCGGAAACCACCATTTCTTAGCGTCAATCATGTACTGATAAGTAGCGCCAGGAAACCAGTCTCTACCCATGAGAGCGCATCCAGCAAGCATTTCTGCATCTACAATATCAGAATGAGTATACCAACTAAGAACCCTATTACGAATACTGTTGGTATCACTCATGATATGATTTGCTTCAAGATTGTCAACAACAAGCTTTACTGCCATTTCAACTACTGCATAATAAGTATCCATAATAAGCTCCTCCTTTAATTAATTTTAAAAATAGTCATTTTAGCACCATTATCTCTTGGAAGAGTAAAAGAAGTGCTATAACAACGATAATCCATAAAATTTTTCTCTCCAAACCAACACCACTTAACAGGACAAGCTTCAAACGTATTAAGATCTCTGCCCCCATAAAGAACAATACAAACGTTCTTATTAAAAAAGATTTTATCTCCTGTAAGTAACTCATCTCCATTAGAAGCGAAAATACCAGTATGAAGTCCAATTCGATTTCTTTTATCTCCATTAATACGATGCTGCTTCTTATTTCTTCTATAAGACTTATACATTGTTAAATCACCTCTTCTTTATTTTCTAAATATATTATATTATATATTTTATAAAAAATCAATAAATTAAATTAACACTCGATGATTTTCATCATCTACTTCTGGACAAATATCATTTGTATCTCCATACTCGTATCTTACAAATTCATAATCTTCTAAATGGTTTGCAACAATAAAACCAATTAATTCATCTCCAGTCATTTTTTCTCCTTTTTGTATTTTTTGTCCCTAAAAATATATATTTTTGGGGACAATTTGATTACCAGTTTTTTACAACCTTTACTTCAGCTTCGCAACATTTTGTGAAATAGTTATGTGGAGCCTTGGTGATGTTGCAGGCTCTGGATCTGCCGCCAACAAACTTGCCGCATTTAGAGCAATAGAGAGAATACTTGTAGATTTCCTCATTACTTTTGGTGCGCTCAAGGTCGTCATAATGAGTCATATTGTTATTGGTTCCAATGACTTCACAATAGAACTTGAATGTAGAATCATGACCATGAGTTTCATGAGTAAGCGCGCAAGTTACATAATGGGCGCACTCATGTGCGATTACTGCTTCAATGGACTCGTCTGTAGAGGTTTCAAGAAGCTGCCGCGAAATCTCAATCTTTGTGGGGTTCCAAACAGTTCCTCTCTTTTCGTAGAAACATCTACCAAGAGTACGAGTCAATCTGCCGTTAATAAATACAGGTGAATTGAACTTTACACCTGCTTTCCCGCAATAATCAATGCAAAGTGCAGTAATCTTGTCTATTGTCCACATAGTATTTTCTCCTTTGTTTATATTATTATTATATAAAATTTTATTTAAAAAATCAATAGAAGAAAGAGAGTATGAAGGCGAAGATTGGACAAACCAAAAATTTTATGATATAATATTAATAGAAAATAAAATATAAAAGGAGCGGTTATATGGATAATACAGCTACAGAAGAGTATGCTAAGGAAATGTTAGATAAAAACTTATTTGGGGTAATTTTTCCAAAAGATAGAACAGAAAAATCTGCTAAATGGATGGTTAATATGATTGATGCGGCTGTTGGTATGGCAGAGTTTAAAGATGATGATGGAATTATTTCTTGGGGTGTTTTAATTGACAAAAGAAAAATTAGAGATTCTTTAAAATTAATTGAGGAAAATAAACATGACAGTGATAGCATGTGATGTGCGGCAATGCCCTTATAACAAAGATTAGTTTTGTGCTAAGCGCGGTGTTGTAAAGATTAATGATAATGGGACTTGTGCAACTATTTATCAAAAGCGAAATGGTGGATATATTTTAAAAGATTTATCAAGAGAAGTAGATGAAAAAGAGAATATAATTATTATTAATGTGGCGGAAAGCGAGCTTCGTGACGTCACTAAAGAAGAAAATGGAGAGGAGGTAAGACCCGTCTAGGAGAATTCTTAAACGGGGACGCCGCATGTTTTATTTATTAGTTGGAATTGGTTTCGTTGTTGTTTTTTTATGTATGTTAATATTAAATAATAGTATTAAAGAATTAGATTAGACCTTACTTAATGTTTTAGTGAAAGAGATAAAGATTGAAGAAATGTTAAAGAAGGATAATGAAGATGAAGTTTCTACTGAATCGTCTAATGAAGATATTTTAAAAGCGATTAGAAATACATACCCGCATATGACGGAGGATGATTAATGAATAGGGCGGAAAGACGAAAAATGATAAAGAGGTTTCCTGGATATAAAAAGGCTTTAAAGAGTGGAAGTAAAAAGGCGGTTGATGATTTGGAAAGAATGTTTCAAAAGCAATGGGATATGAATAGAGAAAACTTTGAACGCGGTTTACGGCGAAAAGCTGGTGTTATAGAGGATTATGTATATAATGATGAAACATTAAATAATGGTGATATTATAGAATTTGATAATTCTGAGGATGAAGTTTATAATGATTAATGAAGAAAAGCTCATAGAGCGAATATAGCAAATGAATTGCGAGAAGGGTAATTTATTAGTATTTTATACTAAAACTGATTAGTATGGAGTTCCTTTATATGATGTAAATACACTGCAACAATGTTTTGATGGTATTATATCTGCTTTGCCTGAAGGTGTCACCGCAATAATATTACCTGATAAAATTTGGCTTTCTTCTATTGAAGATTGCGAAAGAGCGTTAGAAGATTTGAAAAAATGTATTTCTTATCTTCAAGAGGCAATGGATAAGATTGGGAATATTAAGAATGAAAAGTTTTCGTCTGATGTAATTCTTGATTTTAAAGGCGGCGGGATTCGTTAAAGGGAGCTTTACACCTGTGGTCCCCGCATCATTGAAGGGTAAAATTTTTGGGCAAAATTATATGTTTGTTGGGTAAATATTTAAAATTTTACCTACTGGGCAAGAATGAATAATTTCTTTTAAATAGTTTTTATATTATTTGAAAGGAGTTGTTGCAAATGCAACAAAATAAAAATTATATGACTGTTGAAGATATAAGTGGAAGATTTGGTTATTCTAAAAGTAGTATTATAAGTAATTTTAATAGAACTGCCGCAACTATTAAAAAGAAATATAATATTATTTTAACTAGAGGAAAAGATGAAAATGGGAATCTTTTTTATTAGATAACTGATGGAAGAGCCAATACTATTTATGATGAAGGGGAAGAGAGGAAAGTGAAAATTAGTAAAAAAATTTTGAAATTTGAAAATTTTTAGTTTACCGTCTTTCTTGGAATTGTTATGACGCCTTGGGGTGTTTTTAGAGGTACTAGAGAGGAATTTCTTAAATATATAAGTATTAAGAAAAATAAAAAGAATTTAGAAGCATTAGATGAAGCATTTTTAAGTTTAATGAATAAAGAATATATTGCTTTTCATGAGGATGGTAAACATATAATTGTTTATATTAGAGAAAAAATTGAAGAAGAAATGAAACTTGGTTCTAAAATGGTTAAACAATGCCGCGAAATTGTAAGAAAACATAATAAAACTACTGATAAAGTTCCTCAATTAATAAAAGTTTGGTTAGCTGTTCAAATTTGTTTTTAGCATCAACCTTTTACAAATAATGATATTGAAAAATTAACTGATTTATCTAATTATCAAATAAGAGATGCAATACAATTATTACAAGAAAGTGATATTTTTAAAATTACTAGAGCGGGTAGTTATTGTTATTGTAAAGGAAGTAATGTTGATTTAACTGCTTGGTGGAATGATTAAAATAATCTAAGCATTTTTATCAGAATTGTCTAAATATGCCAATTTTTAATTAAACTCTTAACGATTATATAATATATATAATCGTTAAGAGTTCATCTAAAATTTAATAAATTTAGACAATTTTAGATATTTTTCATATGAAAAATATAAAGATAGAGTTGATTTGGTTGGGCTTCGCCCAACCAAACGGACGGATTTTGCGATATGTGGGGGAAAGAGGGCAAGGCGAAAATCGAAATGAAAAATGGAACGAAAATCGCCAATAAAATAATTGTAATTAAAAATAAGGAACAGGTGTATGGGGGAGATGGGGAAAAGTAATTAAATTCCCGCATATTTTAAACAAATGATTTGAAAAAATGGGGTTGGATAAAAATAAGGAAGGGTAGATAACCGCATCAAAAGGTAACCATAGAAAATTCAAATGAAAATTTTGAAAATTCATTTTAAAATTTGAAAGGAAAAATCATGCAATTTTTACAAGCAAAGAGTATTAATAATAAATTGAATACCCGCGATAATTTACCTTATGCTATTGATAATATAATAATTGAGGAAAATGATATATTGTTATATTTGACTAGTTATGTAGGCAACCGCATTTATGTGAGATATGAAAGTATTGAAGATTTAAAGAAAGAGTTTGATGTTATTGATTCTATTGGAGAGATGAAGGAGTATAAGGAGTATGATTATTGATGCGGTTATAAGAGTGTTGGGATGGGTTGTGTTGTTTTATGTGATTTGTGTTCTATTGGTTGTTTATATAATTATTGATTGGTGGAGAAGATGGAAGGGATGAGTTGTTGTGTTGCGGGATGGAGTAGCTTTTTGGTGTTTGTCTTTTGGATTGCGGGAGTTGTATGGGGGATTAATTTATTATGGATTATTATTAGGTGTTGGATAAGATGGTTGAAGGATTGGTGGGAAGAGGATGATTAGGACAATAATAGTTGAAAATTTGTACAAAATTACTAAAAAATATGTGAAGAATGAAAAATTTTTTAACAAGGGATAGGATGTATAAGATAAGAAGAAAGGGGAAGGGAAGGTTTTTGTAATATATTATTATATTATGTATTATTATATATTGTTATATATTATATATTATTAAAAATAAATAAGTGTTAATGAAAGTTAATAAAAATCATGAAAATCATGAAAGGTGCCAGGCGCGGGACCAGTACCTACATACCACCGTAATTCGATAAAGCGACCGTTCACGCACTCTAATAAGCCAGGAATTTCTCCCTGGCTATTATCCTATATTTAATTATATTATATATTACTTCAGTTCTTTAAGAAAAGCATTAATAATATCTTCATCACTTTTGTCAATAGAAAGAGAACCAGTAATTGTCTTATTCCTATCTAG
>Ga0256405_10002235_pt1 | contig 45944 bp, 39 predicted proteins | sample RumenRJG_02DNA_FD_189096 | JGI IMG/M metagenome (GOLD analysis project Ga0256405, IMG submission 189096) | Bovine rumen microbial communities from Lethbridge, Alberta, Canada - RJG_02 | ecosystem: Host-associated > Mammals > Digestive system > Stomach > Rumen | place: Canada: Alberta... | reverse complement strand
GTTGTGCTTCCTCCTCTTCCCACAGATTCCAAATCTGCGGGAGCCCTAAGAAAGAATGCGACCATTGCCTCCGAGGTTCTATGTGTTGCTTGCAACACTCGAAGTGCTATCCGAAGCACTTCTTCACCCGCACAAATTGAAATTTGCGGGGTCCCCATTTCGTCTCGCCAAATTGTAGCCGTCAATCAGCCACTCTCACGCCACCCTCGCACCACTATTACCTTTTATTTATGTGCCCTCTATATATAGGAAAAAAAGAGAAGAAATCTATCACCTCATTTGCAACTTAGAGTGGTAATAAGAGAGAAGTTAAATCTAATATATAAACGGCAACATCAAAACAACTTTTGTCCGCGCGAGTGCTTCACGGACAAAACGCCAAACATTCCAATACCATATATCTGTATCAACGGCATCATAGGCAATAAGCGTTTTTTCAAAGATTAGCGCACTATAGAAGATGGCCCGTTGATTATGAAAGTGTTGAGAAATGATGGTTATATCGCCCTTCCTATAATCATCCATTGTTTTTACGCGCCGTAAAGATGTATAGGTGTCAGTTCCATACGGGTCTATCAGTCGAATAGGAACACCTGCTACTTTCATAGCTATAACCATTGAGTCTACCTCAAAATAATCATCGTATAAGTTTTCGCCGGAGATTATGACGGAATAAATTTTCCCTGCATTGTATAAATCTACCGTGGCTTGTATTCGCGCATCGTAATAGGGACTTGGCTCATTACTTCTTCCTGTGCCTAACAAAATGCCATACTTATGATGTGGAATAATATCTATATCATCATAATAGTTTCCTTTACTAACTATTACCACAATGATGTTGCATGCAAAAACCAACAAAAGAAATGCTGTAACTAATAAGGATAATACTATAATGAGTTTGCGAGACATTGATCTAATATTTTCTTTATATATGCAGCACTTTGGAATGCGCAAATACTTTTGTCATCTCCTGCGACAAGCATGCCGACGACATTATTTTCTTTATCAACAATAGGACATCCACTATCGCCTTTAATTAACATCGGATTTACTTCACAGTCAAACAAATAGTCTGAATATTGTGTGTGGAAGTGAGTTCTTGAAGACATTAGTTCCAAATTGGGGACATTCCAAATACTACCATTTCCTGATTTTACGTATCTTTGATAAAAGCATGTTAAGCAATCTCTGTTATCAGTTATAGACTTTAAATGCAAAGGAGAATTCGACACTTCTGGCAAAGCAAATACAGCATAATCATGGTAATTCTCATCTATTGTATGACTGAGTTCATAAAGAAGTGCTTGTTCTCTATGTAGATAAATAGGATTGTTTTCAATCACCACATAGGCATCTACATATTCATCGTCCTTGTAAATCACATGAGCAGCAGTTATAAGATATGAGCCAACAATAAAACATTGACCACACGTAGTATGATGATTTGCACGATTGAATACCGGCAATATCCATTGTTCTAACATATTATTTGATCGTTGATTGGAAGAAAGAATCATATTGTGAATTCCCTAAATTGATTACAAATAAATTTTGTCTTGCGCGAGTTATCGCTGTGTAAATCAGAGCATTTATATTCTCTTTGGGAGTTACGCAATATATATTGTCATGGGGCAATTGTGTTATCGTGGGTATAATTAATATGATAGTATTGCTTTCCCACCCCTTAAAACTTTGTATTGAAGCAAATTTTACATCGTCTGTCATTGTTGTGAAGTGAACTTTAGCAACTCTGCGAATATCTTTTATATCGTCATCTGCGTGGTCATTGTTTTCATTTCTTAATTGCTCATATTGTTCCCTCGTCTCAAAAGTTAGCATACTAGTTGTATTGCTTTGATTGCGGTAGGAATATTCTATTTCTCTTAGTATATGTATGTAATTAGACAAAATAGTAATCTCTTTTGAAGGAATGTCATAGTCATGAATAATTTCATTTATTTTATTACTAATAATGTTTACATCTGATATTTCTCCAATATTCCAATATTTTGTTATATAACTATCGAAAATGATTTCATTAGATGTTTGAAGAGGAATGTTTTCATTATTCATAAAAGTTCGGACAAATAATGAAGCAATATTGGCTATTTGAGGATTAATCATTCTATATGAGATTCTTTCACTCATCTCTCGCCACGGTCCATTGAAACTATATATTTTAGGCATCTTTGTTTCTTTTTCATACTCCCTGTTATAAATGTTTTGTTCTCCGTCACCAAATATAGCAATACAACCATCTTCCGCCAAGAAGTATTTAATAATTGATTCAAACCATGAATCTTCAAAATCTTGTGCCTCGTCTATGATTATTGAGTGATATTTTTCAATATTATTTTTACAGGTTTCAAAAAAAGTGGGATTATCAAAATCTTCTTGATTTAGAGGATGATTAGCATATCTATTGGCCATTGATTTAAAGAACTGATGGTAGTTAGTGATTTCAAACATAGATGTGGAAAAATCAGCCGGCACTTGATTTATCCTCATTTTTATATATTCAATGAGAGAAATGTTATATGTTAAAATCAAAACTTTAGAACCTGTCTTTATATGCCTTTCAACGGCCTTGTTTGCCACCACCTGCGTTTTTCCACTGCCAGCCACTCCCTTTACTCTTATACGTCGACTATCGTTTTTTACAATTTCTCGTTGTACAGTACTTAAATGAAAATTTGTATCTCCTTCTGTATAAGAATGCCATTCTCCTATTATTAAATGTATGAGTTCTTTGTAGTATTCATTTTTGAAAGAGGCAACTTGAATCCTATTTATCTTATCATAAATATTGTCGTTGGAATATAATTTAATAAGGTATTTATCGTCACGCCCCATTTGGTTAATATATTCATTCACATCACTTTCAGTTGCAGTAGGAAAATATACCGCTATTTTAATATTGCCGTAAACCCGTTTGTCAATGATTGTGTCAATTTTAATATTCTTTAAGTGTGTCTCTATCAAAAATGATTTCAACTTATCCAGTCTTTGCCATACTATATCCAAATCATTGATATTGGAGCATATGTTCAAAATAATAATTCCTTTTGTTATACCAGATACAATAAAATCTGGTTTATCCACACCTATTGTGGGTCGGATAAATACATCATAAGGATTTACTCCTTGTGGAATTAGTTTCGCGTAAAGATTTATTACTTCATCATCTAATATGCCTTGATAATAATTTGTAGTGAAATCATATTCGTCGTATTGAGTAGTAGTTTCTGCAATTTCCTGGTATTGTGAATTCAGTTCGTTCTTCTTATTGTGAATGAAACACTTTGTTTCACACCCAAAAGGATGGTGAGTGCGCGTCGTGTATCCATAAGGATATGCTTCAATATTGGAAAAGTATTCAGTAGGCTTAAAATAACCACAAAAGTCTTTTATGCGCGTATTATATGAGAACTTAGGTCCTATACATATCATATAGTTAATATCAGCTAAAGATGCCGTTTTAGACGCGAGCCATTTTAGGCTGATATTTTGTACATCTAAAATATTAGAAAAAAGATTTATTGCAACTCGCGTAGAACATATTACATCATCCAAATCTAATACCGGAGTGGAAGGTATAAGTTTGTTAATAACTTTAATTTTTATACCCGGTCCTGCGGATTCTTTCACCCACTTTTCGGCTCTTTGCAGAGCGTATATAGATGGTTCGACTAAGGTGATCTGTTGTAAATTACCGAGTAATTTTCTTTCCCTTAAGTAATCTATCAAGACTAATGATGCTATGCCTTGACCACAGCCCCAATCAAGAATCTCGTAATTAAAGTGTTGAAGATGTTCCAATGGCAAATTTTGGATTGCAGCACGACATTTAATTATATGAGTTTCTCCATATGCCGCCAAATATGCGTTTAATTGATCATCCGTTTGCAATATGGCTCGACCATGATTAGTGACTTCCCATGGTCTTGCCTTTAGATTATAGGGAAGTCTTTTATAACACTCTTCTACTATCAATTGAGCATTCATCATACAATTGACTCTTTAGTCCTTTCCTTGGAATATTGACGATAGTTATTTAATGCAATCTCTTTACTTGTGTTTGCATAACAATATTCACATAAATGCGGACAAGTATTGTATTCTCCGATATCTTTGCTATTTATGCAACCACAGAATTGGCGTTGACCTTTATCTTGATTATTACCATGTGTGGCATAAGTACCATTGGGGAGAATAATAGCGTCATTGGGTAAAGATGGTATTTCTCCGAAAATGTCAGTGCCAGGAATCGGATATATTTTGACCTTTAGAAAGTCCATTAGTTTCTTATCATTGTATGCAAAACGAATAATTAAATTATCATCGATACAATGATTATGTGCAACTCCTTCAAAACTCAGTTTCTCTCCACATGTAGCCAATTCATAATTCCATTTTTTATTGAGTTGAACAAGTTTCTTCGCAAAATCTTGCATCATTTCTTCAGTCCAATCTATATATGGAATATTGTTCTTTTCTAAATTGCTCTTAACTTTCCGATAGGTCAAAATATCTGCAAAACTGAAAACCAATTTCTGTGTGTAGCCCTGCAATTTGTCGCCTATATTTTCTATCTTTTGCAGAAGTAATTCTGGAGTAATGTCGGCTGTTAGCAAGAGAGGGTCAAAACGCCATATTACACGCCCTGCCCCTAATTGATCAACGAGACGTTTGAATGTATCTATACGAAAATGAAGAGGTGGTACACCTCGTTCTAAATGCTCTTTTTCATAATCATTAAGCGAGAACTGAATATAACAATCAATATTGCGTTCTTTAAGATAATCCAAATGCGGAATAAGAGGAGCCGGATTTTTTGACCAAAATACGATAAAACGAGTATTTTTGTATGAGACAAAACTTTTAACGCCATTAAAAGGATTTGTCCATGCAGAATAGCCAACTTTTAGCCGAAGAAAGAACCAATCTGCATAAAAAGCAGGTATATCCGTACTGCGGCTGGCAGAAACAATAATCGGAGCCTGAGCCTCTACCCATTCTCCATTATCACGCTGTATTTTTACTTTATCCCATGCCATTTTGCTTTTGTTTTTTTCAGTTAAAAATAGTGGTTCACTTGTCGCAGTAGAAGGGCATCGCCAAACGTCCAAGAAACACACAAGTAAACCACTAAACTGGTTTCTCTGTGTTTCTTATATTCAAACTGCTTTGAATTTGGCTATTTCTCTACTGCGTGAATATCAATATGTTGTGCGCACACCTGCGCTTGTCCTTGCAAATTTAACGTCGTGCAAACGACGGTTGTTCAAATCCGCTGCAAAGATACAACTTATTTTTGATATATGCAAATTTAATAATATTTGCGCGTCGAATATATGCTATTTTATCACTCCTACGCCGCGAGAAATCGTATTATAATGTTAAATAAGTACTTTCCTCTGCTTTTATTTGGTCTAAATCTTTTTTGATATTTTTTATGTACGCCATATCATGAACAATTTGTTGCTCTCCACAATAATCATCTAGCCATCTTAAACAATCAGGTATATTTCCTTCTCTATCTTGAATCGTTTGAGCAAATTTATATGCTTGTAATGGTTTCTCTTTTCCACCAAGTAAATGATATTTATGAGCATTCTCAAAATTTGCGTTATGCACATATCTACGTGCAAGTCCGGGTTGTGCTTGATTTGCTTGCTCTACTAACTCCCAGATTCTTTGATTCAATGTCCATGCTGAATTATGATGACCATCTGCATTAAATTCTGTATCAACATCATGGATTACACAATGTTTAATTCTAAATTTAGTAAGTATTTCCTGAAAGAAAGGGATATTGTTTTTTGAACCAGTATTCAATACAAAAATTTCTTTATCTGGATAGAAACGATTGAGTAAATCCCTATAAACGATGGCTTCTGTGTCTCCTTCAACAAGTATGACATCATCCGCATAAAAGGCTTCGCAAACATGAGGATTAAACCGATTAATCATCTGCACTCTTTCTTTGCGTTCTTCATCCCTTGCAAAAATATCTTTATCTACCTGATAGGTTATAGTGTTTTCATCATCATCTTTTACCGCCCTAATTAAAGACGCATGTGGGCGAGAAATATCAATCATCATAGGAGAATGCGTGGCGCATAATACCTGATAATTACTATTTTCTGCTAATTCATATAAACTATTTCGCAATTTGAGTGTAATTTTAGGATGCAAGAATAACTCTGGTTCCTCAAATAAAATTATGTACTCCTGACGCTGTGCATCTTGTTCTTTGAGAAATGACAAAAAATTGAATAAAGCTTGACGTATAATGCCATGACCATTTTGTAAGAATGTCTCTTTTCGATTACATCCCTCTTTTTCTACTGTAATTGTATGGTTTTTCTTAAAAGCATCCTCTATCTTGATATTTTCTTCTTTGGCTGCTTGAATTTTTAAAGTCAGGGATGGAAAGATTCCATGAAATTGCGCGTTCAATTCATTGTTCCATTGTTGTATTCCTTGGGAGCCCAAAATAGCATCTTGAAGTTCGGTAATTTTTCCTACTATTTCTTGATAAGGGCCAGCATAATCAACCTTTAATTTCTTTAAATAATGATCCTGTATTAATTTATTAACCTTTTCTTCTAACGATGCTTCGTCTTCCATTGCGCTAATAAATATTGGAGCTGGTGCATATGTTGTGAACAATGAGTCCATTCCTCCAAATCCATTAGGGACCCATTGATTTTGATTCGGATCAAATGTCTCTTTAGAAAATGGTCCCACGCTATTCCAAGTCTTTCTTATTCTAATTAGGTTTTGCGTATCTACCCATTTATTTACCCATTCAGGATCTGCATTCCTTCCTGTTCCTTGAAAATCAACATTAGCATCGTCATTCTCTTCTTTTCGGAATGTCCCTTCGATGATTATAGGTGTATCAGTGTCATAATTATAAAAGTCCTCTCTAGTGGCAGATTGCTTGCTATTTACAAAAAATTCGTACGCCCTAAGATATGTGGACTTCCCTACATTATTTTGTCCAATAAGAAACAATATATTTGATTTTTCAAAATCAATAATATTTTCATCTCCTTTTAGCCCTCGGAAATTTTGAATTTTTAGTGTCAGTAATTTCATGATTTATATATTTATAAGGTTATTATTTTTCAATTTTTTCAAACATCTCAAACATTATTCCTAACTCTGAGTATGTATAATTACGATTGTCTTTCTTCTTTTCCGAAGTGCTCGAAAGCACTATCTCTGCATCGGATTTATCTTTTTATTAGACATAATTGTAAAATCTAGTCGTGATGTTTTGCTTTCAAAGTGGGGAAGCATATCTGCAATACTAACGTTGTCTTTGCATACCTGCTTGATAGTGCGCCGGACAACAATAACCACCCATTTTTGCCAATAACTCTACAGGCATCTCTTTGCCACACCATTTACATCTAGCTGTTTCCATAATTGTAATTACCCGTTATATCCCATCGGCTCGTCGGTTTAATTTTTTAGGATCTTAATTGGCTTTTTTATTTGTCTTTCTATTTTGTTTTTATAGAATAAATTAGGTCCTTAAGATGGGTATATCAATTTTCTTTGAATACAATTCTAGGGCAGAATACAATGTGGTCGTCTTAAAATAATCTATAGAATACGCTAGCCTAAATGCTGTTTCTATATCATCCGCTACTTTGTTTTTCTTGTTGCTTTTTCCATAATATTTTAGGCTTAGAGCAATGATATTCATTAAATCATGACCATGTAATATATATTTTTCTTCATATTTCTTTTTCATCAGTTCTGTTAACTGTATCTCCATTTGTTGCTGGTCTTTTCCTGCACCTTGGTTATTGTTATATGAACAAACTATCTGGATTAATTTTGAGATAGCGAGATGCTCAATTTTTTTGTTGTTTGCTTCAATAAATTTACTATAAGGGAAACATTTGGATGTATCTTCAACAGGTTTAAAAGCAAAATTGAGTGATAAATTCTTTGATAATAATCGCAGGTATGCTAAAGGAAGTGCTAATGATATTATTTTTTTTCTTGTTTTAATAATTTCGTTACTATCGCAACAGTATTTTGATTGATAATATTCTTTTATAACTCTGGCAAATGCATTAGACAGAAGCATCATTGTTTCTGCATCATGTCCATCTGTGATAAAGATATTATTTGTATATTTTGTACCGGTAATATAATCAAGATCCGCATCAATGATAGCGCATACCCTTTCAATTCCTTCTTGATTAATTGAATTAATAATCTCTATTACTTTCTCTTTCCCTTGCAGTGTATAAAGACGACATGAAGTTGTATCAATGAATTTCTCATATAATAATACATCTGTTTCTCCTTCCACTAATATAGTAGCTCGCTTGTCCATCTTGAATTCAGAAACAAGAGTATCTATGTCTTCCGATTCTTCTCTAAATGCCATGATAACTCTTAACTTTTAAAGACTAGCTTCTAATTCGGAAGTCAGAGACCAGTGACTACGAACTATACTTGGTGCATGTGTTGCAATAAGTAAAGTCATTGGATTCAATTCCATTATTTGGAGTAAATCTGCTATAAAATCTTTTTGCCACGAAATATGAAGTGAAATTTCCGGTTCGTCTAATAATATTAATGTATTTGGAGCATATTTAAACAGCAAATGATAATAAAGAATAAACATATGTTGCTCTCCAGAAGATAGTTGTTTTAGTAAAATCTTCTCATCTGTAATCGTTGATTTCAATGTAAATCCTTCTGTACTACTTATGGTGATTTTTTTATATAGAAAATGTTTATTAATTAAATCTATAAATAATTTAACCCTCTTTGACATATCTGAATATGCAGATAGTTTTTTATTACTATCCTCTACATAAACATTAAATACGGTTGATATTTCTTTTGTTAATACAAATGTATTGTCTAATACTTCATCTTCTGTAACATCCATCAATCCAACTTCGATCAATTCGTTTCGTAAAGTATTGAGTTTATTTAAGTTTTTTACCAACTGACTTTTTTTAAGAATAGTTTTTTCATTTTCCTCTTTAAACTGTTCTATTAATCTATTTGGGTATGTTTTGTCAATTTCTGCGGCAATAGCAGCCGCTTTACTTTTAGTTGATGATAGAAGCCTAATAAAATCTTGGGCATCCTCATCTATTGTATCATGAATTTCTAATCTTCTAGCATAAGTCCTTTCTTCGTTGGGTACTTGTGTTTGTAGTCGCTTTGTTCCAATGAAATCGATTTTTATTGATGATATGATTTCCTCTAGCCATTGAGGGCAACCGTATATATTAGATTCTAACAATTGTGGATATAAGGAAGAGTAGCGACTCATTACTTCTATTGAGCTTAACACCTCTCCTGTTTGGCGTATCTGCCAGAGATCCTCATCTATATGTCTTAATACATCAACCGAAAGATATTTCCTAATATATCTTTTTGCGGACTCAGCATTTTGTAATATTGTAGAAAGTTTAATGCTTTGATGCCCATAAGTAAAATCAATATCTTGTTCATCTTGATTTTTATCTTTTTTTATTATTAATCGTTTTTTATTATCAAATGTCAAGATAATAGAATCATATGGATATTTAAGCAGTAAATGAAAATCATGAGAAAATAAGCCATATAACATGGTTAACATTGCCGTTTTTCCTAATCCATTCTGCCCTAAAATAATTGTGATATTTTCGTTGAAAGTTATCTGATGATTAAAACTATTGTATAACTTTTCAACTTCATATTGTATAATTCTCATAATAAATTAAAATGTTTTTTTTTAATGATTTAACAAAATATCAATATAATAAGTGCGCATGGCTTTGGATGGAGAGTTGGTTCTATTCGTTTGCAATTAGCTATCTTTTAATTGCTCCTTAACATTCTTCAAATCAAAATACATTAGGCGTGTACTATCCAGAATGTCTAATGTCGTAAAGTATTCAAAGCCGTTCTTCTCATAGAACTTCGTTACATCGCGGTAGGCATCAACGGTTATAAAACGACAGCCGGCACGATTTCCTTTTGCATACTCACGTTTTATAAAGTCCAATATGATGGAACCAAAACCGGAGTTTGCATACTCCTCACCTACCGCAAGACGACCGACTTTTACCGATGGATAACTGCGACGGCGTTTATTGTTATGAATATGGCGGTTGATACGATTCCAAATACCTTTGGACTGCGGATCATAAGCCACTTTGTCGTTCAGCAAACTAAAATAAGCGGCTATCTGCTGTTTATCCGGATCAATAAACACGTAGGTAACCGCCATCATCTCCTCAAGATAATTCTTGGCATCTTGAGCTAAAAACTCATTTAAATCCTTATCGGCACAACAAAACGGTAACAACGGCATATCCGCTGTTAATGGGCGAAGATCAAAACGCGAGATGTCTATCATCAGAATGCGAAATTAGCGATAGACTTTACCATTTGGTAGGATTCCTCCATCCGCTGCATTTCTGCTGCGGTCACCTTTCTCGGATGCTCTACAGCATAAGCAAAACGACGTGCGTCTTCACCATACAATGTAGGTGTTTCTTTAATTGGTCGTGCCATAATTTTGTGCTCGTTTTTATTATCTTTGCAACTTTCGGCTGCAAAGTTACTACTTTTTTTCGAGATATGCAAATAATTTCTGTGATTTTAATGTTTTTTGTGCTTTTTTACACAAAAAGCAAGTTACAAAACGTTTTACATGTCTTGTATATCATTTACCGTACTAAATCATATGTTTCCGCATACACAACATATTCGCTTTCAATCCATATAAATTACACAAACCAACATATAAACTTTTCTTTCTACATCCACCTATATATCAGCGATTTACACGAATCAAATATAAATCACAAAATTTGGATATAAATGGGTTTTTGTAGTAACTTTGCAGTCGCTTAAGCTAAGGCTCAATACGACTCGCGACGTGCCAAAAGGCAATTGTCTCGGCAGGTTAACAGCCTCGATAATTCCGTCGCTCATATGAATTTTCGCCTTGCTCTACGCTCTCCCCACTGCGTGCGACGCACACATCGGGGACCCCATAAAAAGAAACGTTTAACAACTCAAAAATTAGCAATTATGACGAAGAAAATTTTTATTATCGGATTGGTACTCGCAGCAGTACTTTCGATGAGCGGGTGTATGCCCGGAAGTGAACAAAGGAACATCCGTATTGCGGCACATTGCTACATCAAAGGCGGTGGACTGCAAGAGGGTGAGAAACTGATTTTTGTCAATGGTATTCAGCGCAAGTGTTTGCGTGAATGGCAGGGGCAAATGTGTAAGTATGTGGCGGTTAAGTACACTTTCCGCAAAGCGAATGGCAATCTCGACCAGCGTATCATTCATCTGCTGATGACCGAACATTGCGACAGCATCATCGATTGCAGTTACGACGGCAAGGCGGAATGGGTCAAATCCGATGATCTGCTCATGCTGAGAGACATCTTTCCGCATGGTGTCTTCGGCGGCGAACGGTAATGTATCTCCTTTTAAATATAAATAATATGCAAACAAAGTATTTCGTATTGGCAGCGACGATGGTTTGCGCCGTGTCAATGGCAGCTAACAACAAGGTTAGCGGAGTTATCAAGGACGCAGCGGACAAGAGTGCGCTCGTCGGTGTCAATGTGACATTAGTCGAAAGTCAAAAGTCAAAAGGCGAAAGCACTCGCAATGTAGTTTCCGGCACAATCACAGACGCGCACGGTAAGTTCAGTTTGGAAGCCGAGACGGGTGAGTTTGTGTTGGAATGTTCGTACATCGGCTACGAGCCAATCGGCATGAGTTTAACGGTAAGCGGTAACACCCACCTCGGCACGATTGAAATGAACGAGGCTTCGACGGAACTGAGCGAAGTGGTGGTGGAAGGTGACGCGGTGATTCAGAAAGTGGATCGCCAGATTCTTCTGCCGAACAAAGAGCAGTTGGGTGCGTCCTCAGATGGTATGTCCTTGCTGCAGAACTTGCAAATTCCGCGCATTGTGGTAAACCCTGCGGACAACACCGTCAAGACCCTCGCGAACCAAGAAGTGCAGTTGCGTATCAACGGCATCGAGGCAAGCAGTTCCGAGGTCATGGCAATCAACCCGAAGGATGTCATCCGTATCGAGTACCACGACCAGCCGGGCGTGCGCTATAACGGCGCGGCGGCGGTCATTAACTACATCGTCAAGCACCGCGACACGGGCGGTAATCTGATGCTCAACGCATCCAACGGCGTGACCATGCCCGGTTGGGGCGAGTACCATCTGGCGGGCAAGGTGAACTTCGGCAAATCGTCGTTCAGCCTTATGACGCACTACTCGCCGCGTGACGTCTATTGGACGCGCACGAACGCCGAGACATACAATTTCAGTACGGGCACAATCGAGAATCGCGAAGTAGGTGAACCGACACGTTTCAAGATGAATCCGGTGAACATCGGTTTGACTTACAACTGGACGAACGGCGAGAAAAACATGTTGCAGATCTCGCTGCGTGATAATATGAACTTTACCCCGTACGCACAAAGCAATCGAGACACGTATCTATACCAGGGCACGGACAGTTTTGCCATCCACGACCATGAAAGCAGCAAGTCCATTTCGCCGTCGTTGGACATTTACTACGAGCATAATCTGCCGGACGACAACCACCTATATTTTGACGTAGTGGGCACGTACATCAACAGTAGCAACGACCGCCGTTTTGAGCAAACACCACTGGGCGAGACGGTTGCCGACACAACCGATGTTTTGTCACGCGTCCGCGGTAACAAATACTCGCTCATCGGCGAAGCTATCTATGAAAAGGATTGGGACAATATCGCCCTGACGGTAGGTGTGCGCCACAATCAGCAATGGGTCGAGAATACGTATCTCGGCAGTGCCGATGCCACGGTCAACATGACCACCGCCGAGACGTACGCTTTTGCGGAAGTGCAGCAACGCGTCAAGCAGTTTTCCTATGCTGTGGGTATCGGTGCTATGCACACGTATATCGAGCAAGGCGGTCAGAAATCGTCGAACTGGATTGCCCGGCCGCAACTGACGCTGAGTTATGACTTCGGAAAAGGTGTGTTCTGGAAATACAAAGGTTACGTGTCCGGTTACCAACCATCCCTTTCGGCGATGTCAGACGTGGCGCAACAGATTGACAAATACCAGATTCGGCAAGGCAATCCGAATCTCAAACCCGTTATGTTCGTTGCCAATGAGATGCAACTTTCTTGGCAGTCCAAACACGTCAATCTGAACCTCTGGGCAAACTACTCCTACGACCATAAACCGATTATGGATGAGACCTTTGAGCTTTCTACTTTGAGTGATAACGGTCTTTCTACTTTGAGCGAAGCGGTCTCACCTATGGTCGTCCGCACCTACGCCAACCACCGCGGTTTTCATCGTCTGCAAGTGGCTCCGAGTGTGCAAGTGCGCTTGCTGCAAAACAAACTGATCTTCACGGTTGCGCCGTTCGCTAATTATTACGTCTCGCTTGGCAATTCATACACGCACAAGCATTTCAACCCGGGTGTTCGCGCAAGTATCATGGGCATGTACAACGGATGGCAGTTCTTCGGTGAGGTGACCACGCGCAGCAATAACCTGTGGGGCGAGACGCTGGAGTACGGCGAGTTCTACCATCATATCGGTCTTGGTTACAATGCCGACAAATGGGGCTTCCGTGCCATGCTGATGAATCCCTTCTCTGTCAAGGGCTACAGCATCGAGACCAAAGACCTCTCTGCTTTAGCTCCTTCGGGGCGAGTGGCAGTTATGTCGGAATACCGTCAAGTGTTATTGTTGAATTTCCATGTCAATCTGGACTTTGGCATCCAACATCGTGAAAGTGGGAAACGTATAAATAACGAGGACAAAGAGACAGGAATCCTCAGCGGAACCAAGTAAACTTTTTTCTCTGCTCCGTTTCACTCCGCAAAAATAAAGGGGGAAAAGCTCTTTTTCTTCTAATTACTATCGGTCGGATGTAACGTCTTTTCTTTCCGTTTCCTGTTGTCGGGCTCGCGGTGTAGGCAGATTACCGCGTCGCTGTCCTCTCTCTGTGAGAGGACGGTTCGCCCCTCGCGTCCGATGATTTTCTCCTGCATCCGCTCAAGCTTGGCGGATAGAAAATATCGCCCTGCCCGCTCGGTCTCAATGCGGATGTAACCAATTCCCGGTGTCCTGTGCACGCGATTTCTATGAGCGCGAACACTTCGTCTCTTATGCCGGATAGTATTCGTCTCTAACCCTTTAACGTTTTTTGCAGAAAAACCATCTTAACCATTTAACATTTTAACGTAAAAAGTGCTTTTTTCGTGCGTTTTTTTACCGAAAGTCCTTGCACATGTCCGAAAAAAGCAGTACTTTTGCAGCTGATTTGCAACTGTTAAACGTATGTGATTCGTATGTGATTTATATGTTATCCGTATGTTAGTAGGCTGACGACACCGATAGAACACCCTAATCAATGTATAATGTATCCGCCACATTTGGTGGATCAAAAACACCTTATATAATATGGCACTTGTAATACTCGAATCCCCCGTCGCCGAACTCCACGGCGCACTTGAACGCAAAGGCATCATCAACCGTCAGAAGAAGTACCGCGACGAACGCGGTCGTGTCATCCACGAAGGCAGGCAGGAAGCCTATAAGGTCAAGAACCCGCGCGATTGGAAGAAGACTCCCGCTCAAGGAGCCGAACTCGCCCACCACAACCGCTGGCGCGAGGCGTGTCTGCGTACTACTCAGATCCTCCAATCCGCACAGCCCGACGGTCTCACACAGCAACAGATCTTCCACAAGCAGCTCAACCACATTCCGGACTTCTACACCCCCGAAGAAGCCCAAGCCCTCTATGCCCATTACCGCGAACGTTACCTCGCCCAACTCCCCGGCAGTACTTACCGTCCTACGTCCGATGCACCTGCCCGCCGCACTAAGCCTGATCCGCAAGCACCTCTTGATCCCGTTACCCGCACTCCCAAACGCTACGCCCAGTTCCCAAACTTCATCCGCGCTATGCTCTACCTCGAACTGAAAGCCACCGAGTAGTGTTCTGTTCCTGCGGTATTCCGCAGCCTTATTGCATCGACCATACATGGACTATAAACGCCCCGCATGGCTCTTCTTTGTATTACGTCGTCTATTTGACGACACCCCTTCGTTATACCGTTATACCGCTATACCGAGATACCCACACCAGTCGATGGTATTTGTCCTCAGTTTATTTCGTCGGTATCAAATACCGACTTTCTTTCCTATTGCTACCTATATCATCCTATTTCTACCTATTTCCCCTTACAAAATCTACTTTCCCGAACGATTTTCACCAAAATCCTTGCATATATCAAAAAAAAATTGTACCTTTGCAGCCGAAAGTTGCAAAGCTAACAAAATAAGGAGAAAAACTATGGCACGACCAATTGCAGAAACACCCGTATTGAGCGGTAATGATGCGCTTCGCTTCGAAGAGGCAATCAACAACGTGCGTCCGCTTTCAAGCTCGCGTAGAGCGGCGATGGATGCGGAATACCAGTCGTTTACAAGCAGAGTGACTATTAACATCTAATCGGACACTATGCAACTGACCCGACTGGCTTCTGACACGGAGATTGCAGCCTTTGACTGCGGCGACGAGGACTTGAACGGCTTTCTTCTTAATGACGCTAAAGCGTTTATGCAAAAGAAGATTGCAAATACTTTCTTGCTGTCTGATGGCGAGAAAGTGGTTGCCTATTTCAGTCTGCTTACCGATAAGATCTCTAAGACAGAAGCTGCTAATAGCAATTGGCGCAAACTGAGAAGTAAGTTCCCGCACGAGAAGCATTTCAATAGTTATCCTGCCATTAAGATAGGGCGTTTTGCCGTCTCGCAGGAATACAAAGATCGACATATCGGCAGTGAGTTAATGACGTATATTAAGCGCACGCTCCATGAGAGTATGAACTATGCGGCTTTTCGATTTATCACAGTAGATGCTTATTTATCTGCTATTCCTTTTTATGAAAAGAACGATTTCCGAATGCTCGTAAGTGCAGAAGAAAACCCCTATACTCGCTCCATGTATTTTGATATGATGGAAATGGAGCAAGACAAATAACCGTCCCATCCATGACGTAAAACCGGACACGTTGAGGCTGGCAACGTAAAAAAGCAGTTACATATTGAAAATATAGCATTTAGCTAAGAACTTGGGTACTTGAAATCTCGACAGTTTCAAACCAATAAGACCAAGAGCAAGGCTTTAATGCTCACGTGAACGCGTGAGCCTTGTTCTGTAGATATTTGGTCTTATTAGGTAGTCGAGAACCTCAAGCACCCAGATTGAAGCAAACAAGCCTCACGTTTTTTTCGTGTAGATATAACAAAAATAAATACAATGAAAGAATTCATTATCATTTCTGGCACACAGAATTCCGGCAAAACAACAGCCGCATGGGTCGTATATCAGCGATTGTTGCCATATGCGACTCATCTTCAACTATATATTTGCGGCTCGCTTGTTTCCAACCATGGAGAAATTGTTTATAAACCTATCCCATATAATGACCAACCCGAAGATTTCAAAGCAATTCTTGATTTACCAGGTTATAAAGTTGCTATTATCAGCGGAGGTGACGATGATGAATTGTTAGAAGCAGAAATCGATTCGGTATATAATGACGTGGATTTTATTGTTATTTCCCTACGTACATCTACTCGTCCTGGTTCTTCGCGCCATATGGTTATTACCAAATATCCAAAAGATTATACACGTGAATTCTTTACTCCTGCGTTTAAACATCATCTCACTCATCCTATGGATATTGTGAACGACAAGCGTCTGTTAGGCGATAAAATTGTTAATTATATTTTAGTACAAACCACATATAGAGATTTGCTATGAAACAGTATCTGATTTTATTATGCTTTGCGCTATTAGCATGTATTTGTACAATGCAAGCCGAGATCTATTCTGGCTATTGCGGTGACCAAGTGAATGGTTCCGTTACGAATGTTCAATGGTCCTTAAATACCGAAGATAGTACATTAACAATCTCTGGATCTGGAAGAATGCTTCTCAATCCGTGGCAATCGTATAAATCGTTAATTAAATATCTTGTATTTAATGGTGATATTACATATATTAATCGTGCTTCATTTTATGGAGACAGCGCTTTAGTATCAGCAAAATTACCAACAAAGAACACCCGAATAGGAGAAAGCGCCTTTGAAAACTGCGTCTCCTTAAAAAAACTTTCTTTTACCTCTAATTATATTGATACTAAAGCGTTTTATCAATGCACTTCTTTAGATAAAATTACTATAATGTCTGTCGATCCATATATTGGAAGTTATGCCTTTGCGGGGTGTCCGGCAATTGTACAAGGCCCTACGGCTCTTTGCACTAACATTGCTAGTACTGCATTTACCGGAGTACTGAATATTGAAAATTGTGGAGGTACAACGGATTCAACAAGATGGGGAGCTCTTTGTATTAATGGATATGAAGAGGATAGTATTATTTACCAAAACAACAACAAAACACATATTGCTGCTTGTCGGAGAGATACAAAAGGAGAAAGAGTTTTACCTCAAAGCGTAAAAACAATAGGAAAAGATGCATTCTCTGGATGCACAGATTTAACGAGTATTATACTTCCATCTGGAATTCAAATAATTAAAAGTCAGGCATTTAAGAATTGTACAGGATTAACATCTTTTATATTCCCAAGTTCTCTTACTCATATAGATGCAACTGCATTTAAAGGATGTGAGAATTTAAAAGTTGTTACTTGGGACGCTTTCAAAATCAAAAGGGCGATAGGTGTATTACCTCAAATTACGTCAATAACATTTGGAGAACACATTAGCACGATTACTCCTGGTATATGTGCAGAAATGGTAAACTTAAAATCTGTTACTATTCCGAATCATGTAATAGGAATTGGCAATAAAGCCTTTTATGGCTGTAGTAGTTTAGATTCAGCACTGATACCTCATAGCGTTCTTAATATTGGAGACAGCGTTTATGGTGAGTGTATGGGTCTAAAGGACGTGGTAATATCTGAAGGTGTCACGAATTTAGGTAATAGCGTCTTTTTAAATTGTAATAGTCTACAAACGATAAGTCTCCCTCATAGTGTTCAAAGTATCGGAAACTTTGCTTTCGAGAGATGTAGCGGTTTGACTTCTATGGTTATACCAATTAACGTTACTAATGTTGGCAACAATATATTTAAAGGTTGTTCTAATATGAAGAATATAGTATGGAAACCCGAAAACTGTAGTTCATTTACAGAATCGCCTTTTAATGGTATTAGCAATCAGATCGAATCATTCCAGTTTGGTGACGACGTTCTATATATTCCTGCATATTTGTGTTCGGGAATGACCAAATTATCATCTATTGTTTTACCAGCATCGATAAATACTATTGATACATGTACTTTCTTAGGATGCACTTCACTCTCATCTATAACAATTCCTGATGGTGTAACATCTATTAAATGGGGAGCGTTTAGTGAATGTACTTCTCTCGAAGAAGTAAGTTTGCCGGAAGCACTTACTTCAATTGAACATGCTGTATTCGCTGAGTGCAAACATTTAAAATCGGCTACTATACCTAATAATGTCACATCGTTGGGAGCTGGAGTATTCAGAAATGATTCGGCATTAAGTTCTGTAATACTATCTGGTAGAATTACGAAAATTGACGCGAGATGTTTTCAAAATTGTGAATCATTGAAGTCTGTAATTATTCCCAACAGAGTTACGTCAATCGAAGAAAGTGCTTTTGAAGGATGTAAAGGATTACAAAAAATAGTTGTTGGAAAGCGAGTTACAGCTATAGAAGATAATGCGTTTAGATATTGTTATAATCTAACTAATATTACATGTTTACCCGCAATGCCTCCAAGCACGGGAATGAACTCTATCCCAGATAATTCTAATCTGGTCGTTTACGTATTAGGAGGTAGTGTAGGCCTCTACCAGAAACTCTCTTCTACGCTGTGGAGATATCGGGAATTACGCGCATTAACTCAAGCAGAAGATCTTTTAGTTGATGATGTCTCTGCTACAGATATTACTAACACTAGTGCATCCATAGAATGGATCTATGTTCGGTATGGAGAAAGTTACGTTATTGAAATCACACATAATGAGCATATTATTGCAAGGCTTTGTTTTAATGAATCTGGTGTTCTTTATTCGTATGAGCGATGGCTTTCTTTTGCTCCCAATTCTTCCGCACCAAGTAGTATTCACAAAACTAAAAGTGCGATAAGAGATGCTACAGATGGCTGGAAATACACAGTAACAGATCTTGACAATGAAACAACATATAACTATAATGTTAAAGCCTTTGATAGTTATGGCGATATGTTATACACAAAGTCAGGAATATTTACCACTACTAAAGCCTCATTTACGGTTACCTTTGTAGACTGGGATCAAACAACTTTGAAAACGGAGGATGTGACATATGGTCAGTCAGCCGTGGCTCCTACTAATCCTACTCGAGACGGATATATATTTACAGGATGGGATATGGATTTTTCTATTGTAACGTCTGATTTGATAGTGACAGCTCAATACGAAGAAAATAACCCTTCCACAGAATTAGATTACATACATCAGAACATTCAGAATACTTCTAAATTCCTCCATTACGGTCAAATCTACATTCTCCGAGGAGATAAGACCTATACTCTCCAAGGTCAAGAGGTAAAGTAATATCGTCTAACCTTATATAAACATAAACGCGAGACCAACAAGTCCCGCGTTTATTGTGATAATCCTTTCTCTGCCTTACATTCTTTTTTTGAGCTTTTCCCTCATAAGGTGCTCATTTCACTCGCGATCTTTGACTTATTGAGCTTTTCCCCCTTTAATAAGGAGTGCGCCATGCGCACGGCTGGTCTATGTGCTCCGCACGGTCTTTTTGTCCTGTCTCTTTGTTTTGGAAATTTATACGTTTCCCTCTTTCGCAATGTTGGATGCCAAAGTCCAGATTGACATGGAAATTCAACAATAACACTTGACGGTATTCCGACATAACTGCCACTCGCCCCGAAGGAGCAAAAGCCTTCTGCCCTTGCGCCGAACACACAGCACGCGGAGATGCGCGATTTCCGTCAGATGCTCATTCTCAACTTCCATTGCAACCTCGATTTCGGTACGCAGCGCCGCGACTCCGGAAAACGTATCAATAACGAAGACAAAGAAAATGGTATCTTGAGTGGTACAAAATAATTCCGCCCCCACCACCCTCTTGGCCAACTTTCCCCCGAGAGATGACCAAGAGATGACCGAGAGACTGCAACCATCCGGTATTTCCGGATAGTTCCATTAGACGGGCTCAGGCTCGTCTTTTTTGTGTTCATTCATTCGTTAATTCGTTAAACGTTCATTCATTAACTCTTTTTCTCCGAAAAAACTTGCATATGTCAGAATTTTTGCGTACCTTAGCACCCGAATTTGTAAAACACTCAACTTGTTCCAAAATGGAACCAGTTCAAACTCTTGCAAATTATGCGATTATATCCTCCTCGCCGGTAAGTTGAGCGTAGAGTTCAAGACCTTTAGCTGTAAGGCGATAGGCTTGTTCCGGTTTATGAGGTACAGCGGTGTAAGCAAAGTCAATTAGACCACGTTCCCAACACGGTTTCCAGTAGTTATATACGAAGATACAACGGCTCTTTTGTCTCAATCCTACGTCTGCAACCAGTTGGCGTCGTGGTAGGACTTTCTTACCAAGCGCCAGAACCAGTTTATAGACGCGAGCCTCTTCCTTATCTTTAGGTACAAGACGCTGTTGGGGTTGAGAGGTTTTGCCCGCTTCGAGCTTCGACTCGTGCTCCAATTCCGGATGTTGGATGGTAATCTCTTGACCGGGTGAGGAGAAGTAGAACATATTGAGAATGACGGGTTTACGGCCTCTGTTCTCGCCGCGATGAATGGTACCGATGACTTCGACAAGAGCCTCGCCTTCGTGGAATGTTTTCTCTGAACCATCTTGACAGACTATGGTTAATTCGCCTTGCTGCACAATGCCATAGTTAACGACGGTATGATGATGCCAACCGGTCTTGTCGCCAACAGGAAAGTCCAAGCGCACAACGCGTAACTCCGGTTTGCCTTTGGGAAAATCCGGCAGGATGGCGCCATCCCAACTCTGAGAAGTACAAATCAGTTCTGTAGCCTTAATAGCCATAATGGTATATGTTTGATTGCGGGTGCAAAGGTAGTAAAAATAATTGACTTGTGCAAGAGATTGGGGTAAAAAGATACAAGCTAAGTTATTTTTGTAAGAAAAAAGAATACAAGCCAGCGATCATAGGTTGTATCTTTTTTTGATATAATGGTGGTGATTTGTAAAAAGATACAAGCAAAAAGTTAAACTACTGAAATAAATACATGCTATGATTGCCATTCAATCCCTCTCAAGCAGGCGGGGAGTTTGGTTCCATGTGCTTTGTGGTGAGCTACACACTCACAACACTTTCCGTGCCGTGGACAGCCTTCTTTCGTGCATGGGCATGATATGTTATTATGTGGACAGGGCATAATGGTTATTGTTTTATTTCTTCTGCTTTCAAGTGGAAAGCATCTTCATCCACTTTCATTTGGTATAGTTTGATGTCGGGATTGAGTTTTGTGCGAGCATAGTTAATAATCTTTGCCTTTTCTTTAGGGTCGGTATTTATACCAAAATATATTTCCTTAAACCGCTCTCCTCCAATTGGTAAGTAATGATGAACCTCTTTCCAATCCATAACCTCATTGCGTTTAGCTTGTTTTTCCTGTTCGGGTGTTAACATAGCCAAAAATGGATGCGGTTTTTCGATAATTAATCTTACTTCCTGTTCGTATTCCCACGCCTTCGCTTTTGTGAGCAATTGATAAAAATGCGGATCTATCGGGGAGTGATAGGCTTTCGGGCGATTCAAAATATCTTGATACTCCACTTCTAATCTCAATGGTTCAAGAAGATACATTCCAACGCCCACAGATGGCATATTTGTCCTCATTTCAACCAAATTCATTCCGATACATATTCCTTTGTGATTATTGCAATAATGGCTCCACATCAGAAGAGAATCATTCGTTTTAGAAAAACTACTCAGCCAAGTGTCATTTCGCAAGTTAAGAGCATCGTTTTTCTCTTTTTCTGTATACCATTCCAATGGCGCTCCATGTAAATTTAGTATGTATTCGGGTATCTCCGAATAATCCATTAAATTCGGATGACAATCAAACGGATCATTTAATTGCGAAGCATTAGTAAATTGGATGTTAGGACGTTTAAGAGCGCCCTCCATTCCAATCATCATCTTCCCACCTTTGATGTCCAGATATTTATATAGAACTCTACTCATCCTTTTCTATTTTTATATGTTCGTAACACACTCGTAATGCTGGAAGATTGTTATACTTTTTAAGCACACATTTATACCTATACTTTTGTGATTCAATTGTAAATGGGATATCATCAACGGGAATAGACTTAATGAAAGATTGCGCATAGTATTCTGCCAATTCCCTCCGTTTTGATTCGGGTAGTGTTTTAAATATACTATTAACCAATGGTCGCAATTCGTCATAGAACATGAACTGGTCGGTCACGAAAAAGGCTTCATTTTGGGGCATGGAGCTAGATAAAGATGCGGCATTCAAACAAAGATTAAATGTTCCCCATAATGGATAATCTATTTTCTTGTAATGTGCGCCATCTTCATGTATTGAAGGAATACCATTTGTCTGGATAATATTTGGGATTCTGTCTACATCATTACATTTCTCCACAATTTCATGCATCATATCCATAAATTCATGAGGTTCCATGACTTTGGTCGCGCAATTTTCCTGACCGTAAATGACTTTAGCTTTATCACGCATTCTGCTATCATCAGAAATAAGATAATCACATAGACTCGCCATAGCAATATGCTGTGCATCCGTGTCAATGTTTGCCAAAGACTTACTTTTTTCTTCCTTCTTATATCCGAGCAAATCTAAAAAATAATATGCTTTTCTAACTCTTAAGGCGATATCAACATTTTCGGAGGCGTTAAAGTTATTCAATAGAGTTTCAACGCTATTTGATGCATTGGATTCCTTTGATATATAGCCATTGATGAGCGGAATCACCTTTTCCGGACTATTTTCTTTTGATATTCGAGATAGCACCTTTTGATTAATCATCGATTTTACCAATAGTTGAACTATTCTATAAAACGGAGTTAATATATTAATAATGCGATCATAATTCCCAACGTGATTTTTTATACAATCTCTTGGCGTTACTTTATATAACGACAATTTCTTACCGTCTAATTGCAGCATGTTCATGTTGCTTATCTGGGTTAATAAATCTAGGTCTTGGAGATAGTATTCAGAATCGCAACTTGATTTTCGTTGAACATCTCGAATATGCGCTTCCGAAAATGGACATATAAAAACATTATTGTAATGTTCTAGAAACTCTTTTAATTCAGGCCACAAGTCCTTGCAATGAGTAATGCAATTCCAATCCAAATAGACTTTAATCATTGTCGCTGCACGAAATTTAATGCAAAGGTACAACTTTTTTTGCAAATATGCAATTTTTTTTTGCATATTTGAAGCAAAAAAGTATGATATATGGTTATATCCGCAAGCGTTTGAGCATAGTATCAATACAGCGTTTCTTTTGGTCAAAGTTGGGATGGACGTAGAGGTTGAGGGTTGTGGAGATATTAGCGTGGCCTAGAAGGATACTGACGGTTTTGCTATCGCAGCCGGATTCGATACAACGCGTAGCAAAACTATGACGCAAGCCGTGGAACTTTATGAAAGGGATGTTTAGAGAGTTTAGAAGACGGCGATAGTAGTTGCGATATGTGCGCGGTTCAGTAGGCTTCGGACTATTGGTAAGGACATAAAACTGCGGATTAACCACTTTGCGGAACGGTTTGAGAAGCCTTAACAAGTCTTTAGTTAACGGGATTTCTCTTTGTGAATTTCTGGTCTTGGGTGTAGATAGTTGCAATTCGGTATGCTTGTTACCATCAGACAAAATATAAATGCGTTCTAACGTGCGTTGTACTTGCAACATTCCATTTTCCGAGTCAATATCTTCCCAACGCAAAGCACATATCTCTCCGATTCGCAAACCTGTATGAAGGCAAATGAGGATACCGAGGTTGAGAAAGGTAAAGTTTTCCGTCAGATGTCGCATCAGCCGACGTTGTTGCTCTACTGTAAAAACGCTAATACTATGTTTGCTTTGTTCCGTAGGGAAATGGATATCCCATTCATGAAGAGCAAATACATTTTGTTTGCATCCAAAGCGATAAACCATTTTTAGAACTATCAACTGGTCTTTGATGGTTTTTTGCCGCAATCCTCTATCTAGTTGTGTTATGACAAATTGCTGCACGTCTGATTCCGTAATGTCGGTATGCGAGCCGAAATGCGGAACAAGATAGTTGGCAAGAGTCAGTGCATAAGCTGACATCGTCGATTGTTTTACAAACTGTTGTTTTTGTGCAGCCCATAATTCAGCGACAGCTGCGAAAGTAGTACAATTTTCCATAATGATATATTAATTAATGAATAAATATTATAGGCAACAATGAGTATGCCCTTATATATAATTAAGGAAAACATGTGCCAAATGTACCCCTTTGAGATTTCCGGAATTTAGCGGAGAGTGGGAGAAATGTCAGTTAGGTGATATTACGGTAAATTTTAGTAGGCGAAATAAAGAAGGTATAGACTACCCTATGTTCTCTGTAACAAATGACCGCGGGTTTGTTCCACAATCTGAGCAATTCGAAGATAGAGAAATGATAGGTACAGATATCAAAGCTTATAAAATAATCCACAATGGAGAGTTTGCATACAATCCTGCACGTATAAATGTTGGTTCCATTGCAAAATATAATGGTGTGGAAGATTGTATGATAAGTTCACTTTATGTATGCTTTGATGTGGATAGGAAGCGGATTAATAGCGAATGGTTTTTCCATCTTCTTAAAACATCAAAGATGAATTTTTACTATAATTTAAATGGAGAAGGTGGTGTACGAATATACCTATTTTATCCTAATTTCGCACGCATAAAAAGTAGTTATCCTACCAAAGCGGAACAACAGAAAATAGCAGACCTTTTCAATCTTCTTACAAAGAGAATAGAAACCCTAATTAGAGTAATTGAGGATTTACAAACCTTGAAGAAAGCAATAAATGATTATTTACAAGCTCATTTTGAACCTGAATTTTATCTATCATTCGCAGATCTAGGAACTGAATTTAGTGGGTTAAGTGGAAAGAACGCACAAGATTTTGGAAGCGGTGATCCATATATCACATATGTGGGGGTGTATGCTAAAAACTTTGTTACAGAAAATGATTGTGGCCTTGTAACAGTGCTACCGACTGAAAACCAAAATAAAGTTAATAACGGAGATGTGCTATTTACTTTATCATCAGAAACCCCCGACGAAGTATGTTATGGTTCCGTGTATGTGGGAAAGGCTCTGAACGTGTATTTAAATAGTTTTTGTTTTGGTGTCCATATAACCAATTCAAATGTCTATTCTCCTTATCTGGCATATTTCATCAATTCAACAATATTTAGGAAAGCTGTGTTCCCATTAGCCCAAGGTAGTACAAGATTTAATCTTCAGAAATCAGACTTTCTCAAGAAAAGATTTTCTTTTCCATCTTTGGAAAGGCAAATAGAAATCTTTAGTACTCTAAATACTTTAGAAAATAAATTACAAATTGAGAGCGAGTTGTTAGATCAATATAAACAACAAAAGCAATATCTATTGCAACAAATGTTTATATGAACATCTGCTGCAATAAATAGGATTTCTGCATTTTGTATGCTTGCAAGATTTTACTCTCTAATTGGATCTTCTGCTCTATTGTGGAAATACGATTAGAGAGTTTCTTTTGATCATCAACACTCGGAATAGACATTGATATATTGCACAAGCCTTCAAAAGATAGGCACAAACGCACGCTACCTTCTAAACGTTTGAACATCTCATGCTTGAAATATACGGTATCGAAAAAGTACTCCATATATTCAGGTAATAGTGAGCCTTTTGTGCGGAAACACACATACATGGGACTAACAATGCCGTTCGTTCTGTTTTTCAACCGTGCAATAGAACCGACATTAATACGTGCGGGATTGTAAGCAAAATCATTCGTAGAGACCACTTTGTAATTACTTGTGTCATCGCTCGCAACTGTTCTGTCCTCAAATTGGTCGGCTTGCTCAATAAAGCCAAGACGATTGTTAACTGATAAAACAGGATATTCATTTGATTTATTTCGTTTAGTCACTTGCTCTATTAGCTCTCCTATCTTGTGTACCTCTCCAGCAACATTATAACTTCTTTCTATAATTGCTTTCATTAGCAATCTATATTCTCTAATTAAGGGAATTTATCAAAAAGTATTTGAGAGTTCCGACGCCAACTATTTACCTCTAGCACAACTATGTACAATACAAAAAGGAGAACAAGTAAATAGTGAAGGACTTACAGAAACAGGAGATTATTATGTAATGAATGGTGGGATTACCCCTTCTGGTTACTATAGCAGATATAATTCTGTTGCAGATACTATTTCTGTAAGTGAGGGAGGTAACTCTTGCGGATATGTACAATATAATACTGAGTGCTTTTGGAGTGGCGGACATTGCTATACTTTAACAGATGTTAATCAATCTATTTCAAGATGCTATCTTTACCACTATTTAAAATATAAAGAAAAAGAAATTATGGCACTACGTATTGGTAGTGGATTACCCAATATACAAAAGAAAGATTTGTCTAAGTTTCCTATATTGATTTTACCTCTATCAGAACAGCAACGTGTCGCAAATCTTTTGCAATTGATTGCTGAAAAAATAAAAGTTGAGAAAGACAACCTTAATCATCTTTCCAAACAAAAAGCCTACTTGTTACAAAATATGTTTATATAAACATTTGAGAGAGCAGATAGTTTTTCTGCTCTTTTAATTTATCAAGTATTTGCTTCTCTATCTCTATTTTGCCTTCTATATTACTCAATTCCTCAGCGATTTGCTTTTGATCTGATATATTTGGGCAATATATTTGCGCATTTCCATAGTCTCGAAAATAAATGTGCGGTATTGCAAGACCAGTAATGAATGGTGTAAAGTTGAATATGCGAAGGCAGAAATAGAGATATTTGAGATTATAGCCACTCTTTGCCGTTAAATAATTGAGTGTTCCTATTACTCCATATCTCCCCGAGACATACCGCACATTTCCTACACTTGCCCCATCTTTGATTATCAAAATCGCATCTTGTTCTACTTGTGGTGTCTTTATATATCCACTAATTCCTGTTGCGCCCCAAGCAGGATATTTGCCTGACTCTGATACGGTACTTTCTTGTAGTGTTGAAGAATTGCAAATGAGGCAATCTTTGATACAGGTGTTCCCTTGTTTTGCAAGTAACATTTTACTAATTCCCTTAATTAGAGATTCTAATTTGTCAATTACTCTAATTTGGGTTGCAATGCATTGGTCAAGTTTGTGAAGAAAATCAGCAATTTTATACTGCTCTTTTAATGTAGGATAAGACACTAATAACTTACTAAGGCTATCACCATATAAATGTACAACTGAGACCCCTTGGGCAACTTTAGCAATGTCAGGTTTTCTAACACCATTTAATTGATAACTAAAGAATCTCCCATCTTACTCTTTTAACCTAATAATAGAAAGGTCTCCGCCTAATAATATATTATCGTAAGGTACACAGCGAGCAGTTGAAATATCTATTGCTGTTTCTCCAGATGACGGAATAATAACATCATTCTTTAGACTTCTAATTAGGTGCGTAGAATCAATATTTGTTTTACTTATGACTTCATCTATCACCTCTGATTTATATTTTGTGTATAACTCTCCATATAAAATGCAAGGCTCTCCAGCGTCCGAAAGTTGTTCTTTGGAAATTCCACTTCCTTTGGAAATCGATGCGATCTGCTGTAACTGACATTTCTCCCACTCTCCGCTAAATTCCGGAAATCTCAAAGGGGGTACATTAGAGACTTTATTTGTTTTATTTTGTGTCATAGTTTAATCTTCTTGATTATCGTTTTCCGTTTCGGACAATGGTACCAATTCAAATTCAAGATCTGCAAATGAGATATTGAGTTTATTAAATATATATTGAATGATGCTCTTTTTAGTTGCCGTGCTGCATGACGAATGTACGAAACAACCATCTGCAAATTGACTTCTTTCCGTACTATTTTCCTCATGTACCCAATAATCTTCGTTACACAGCACTCTCATAGAGGAGGGAGAATCCAAATATATCTCGTGACAAAGTTGTACAAGCATATCCTTCCACGTAGTTACTTTGTGGCGTTCTCCCTTGAATGAGAAAGCAGTTATTTTCCGGTTGGTGAGTTCTATATCATCGTCATCGAAGGAAACAGCATCGGTCTCTTTCTCCACCGGTTTAAAGTTGGTCTTTATCATCGGCCATAATAACAGGAAACGATCATACAATTGCTTTTGACGCTCTAGAATCTCATTTTCCGTCCATTGGTCTATGTGCTTGAGATAACTACTCAATGAGAATTTACTTTCATCGAAACCATAAATGTGTTTACCTTTATGTTCGTAACCTGATTTCTTTTCTGAGAACGGTCTATTGCCGTAGCTACTATTATACCCTGTTAAGGTAAGATTAGCAAAGGTATGTAAGTATTGCTCGTGAATGCGCTCGGCATCCTCTCCGAGTTGTTGCCGCCATGTAGCAGACAGCGTTTGTGGCATAATATGTTCTATAGTATAATCGCCTTTGCGCATGTGCGGTACGATGTTTTCCCATTTACCTTCCACATTATCCATGTTTTCCATGCGCTCAAACAAGAAATACTTGTAATCTATAGGGATTCTATATATCTGGCGTGTCTTAAATTTTTCAGATAGCATAGTATCCATCGGATAAATACCAGTTCCTTGACGTTTCAACAGAACATATTTAAGGACCTCGATATAAGGCGAGGGTTGAAGTCCTCGTTTGATTTCCTCGTTGATAAGTCGCAATACATCATGATGCAACACTGCAAATGCCTTGTTCATAGCATTGGCAGGGAGATTGCAAATGATACGTCTTGCCCAATAACCTTCAATCACATCAAAAACATCATATATCTGTTGCGCTGAGAAGTTATTATCTGTCGCATATTTCAGGAATGTCATATAGAAAGTCATTCCAACAGTAGAACCTATAGTACCGAGTTGACGGAATTTAGTATTTAGTCTCTCGTCATCCGATTTACATTGACTAAAGATGTAATAATATCGTGCATATATAGTCATGTCAGACAACACCTCTTCGCGACTAACCTGTTTATTTTCCACAAATGACTTAAACTCAAAATACAAATTATCAATGTTGCAGATGGTCTTCGTGTATAGAGTCAGATAGTCACGCACAAACATCGTTGGAGCATTCGCTGTATATTCTTCGATTTTGCTCCAATACTCATCATAACAATGCTCTTGCTGCTCTTCCTCCATGGACATCAGCAAATAGTTGCGAATCTTATCAGCTTCGCTTAACCCAAGACCTGTTGAATTAAGACTTTCAAAGATAAGTTGCGGGTCATCATCTGAAGCCAAGCGAATATCAATAACAATCAGCCGCTTTATAGCATCCAAAATATCCTCTAATGATAAACCGCAATGTTTCAACAAATCGTAGAAGAAGTTATAATTGACAGTGACATTGGAATTGACATTGAACTTTTCCGGTTTTCCTTCAATGAGTGCGTCAAATGACTGCATGTCATTCTTGATGGGTTTCAATTTTACTTTGCGGTCATTTTCCAAATATTTAGCAACAAGATATGTCTCATAAATCATATCTATTTTGCGAGGATCATTGCAAATAATATCGCCTGCTTTAGCGGCGTTAACCAATGCAATAAGTAAAATAGAAATGGTAGTGATACGCTGCTGACCGTCTATAATCAGACAATCTTCATCGTAATCGTTTACACGTGCACTTACAATGCTTCCAAAGAAGTGCGACTTACGCTTTTCTTCATGTAATTTAACCAAGTCTGCAAATAACTGCCGACAATGTTTTATCTCCCAATCATAATTTCTCTGGTAGAGAGGAATAATAAATCTTTTTTCTCCTCCTTCAAAGAGTTGCATGAGTTTTTTGTCTTCACCTTTCATATCTATGTGTGGTTAAATAAGTCCTAATTCTTTGAGGTAAACATCTATTTGTGCGTCCAAGTCGGCGCGCTGTGCTTCGAGCGACTTGATGTCTGCCATTACTTGCTTGATATCAATAGGAGCCTCCTCTTCGAAAGTGTCCACGTAGCGAGGGATATTCAAGTTGTAGTCATTCTCTTTTATCTCTTGCATCGTAGCGCAATGACTATATTTCTCTATTTCCTCACGATTTCGATAAACGCGGACGATTTTCTCTATATGCTCCGGGCGAAGCTTGTTCTGTGTTTTGACTTTTTCAAACTCACGGCTGGCATCTATAAAGAGGATATTATCATCGTCCTTGCGGCATTTCTTCATAACGAGGATACAAGTAGGAATACTTGTCCCATAGAAGATGTTTGCCGGCAAACCGATGACCGCATCAATATAATTCTTTTTCTCTATCAAGAACTGACGGATTTTACCTTCAGCAGCTCCACGGAAGAGCACACCATGCGGAGCCACACACGCCATTGTACCGCCATCGTTAAGGTGATAAATCATGTGCAGAATAAAGGCATAGTCCGCTTTGGATTTAGGAGCAAGTACTCCGGCTTTGGAGAAACGGTCATCCGTAAGGAATTTCTCATCTGCTGACCATTCGGCAGAGAAAGGCGGATTAGCTACTACCGCATCAAACTGCAAGTCTCCTAATTCATCATTGGTAAGTGTGTCACCATTATGGATAGAGAAGTCTTTATATTTCACGCCGTGCAAAATCATATTCATTCTGCACAGATTATAAGTGGTCGGGTTTTTCTCTTGTCCGTAAATACGGTCGGCTATGTCGTTGCAATTCTTAGCCGTACGAAGCAGCAAAGAACCTGAACCACATGTGGGGTCATATACATCTTTGAGACGCGTCTTGCCGGTAGTCACTATATCTGCAAGTATCTGGCTGACTTCCTGCGGCGTGTAAAACTCACCCGCTTTCTTTCCTGCTCCGGCGGCAAACTGTGAAATCATATACTCATACGCATCACCAAGAATATCTATATCACGTGCCTGCTGCAATCCGAAATCAATACCATTCAGAGCCACCAGTACATCACTGATAAGGCGGTTCTTGTCTTCGACCGTCTTGCCGAGTTTAGGAGAAGTAAGGTCTATATCCGAGAATAATCCTCCGAAATCTTCTTCGCTATCCTGTCCGGTTGTGCTGTCCTCGATTTTCTTCAGTGAGCGTTCCAAATCGGAGAGTATATTCTCTTTCTTGGCAATCTTGGCAATGATCGTAGAATAGAGATATTGCGGTTCAATGAAATAACCGAGTTCATTGACGCAATCTTCACGGATGTCATACTTGAACTGTGCATCGTCACCTTGCCAGAGTTCGGAGAAAGAGATACCGTCTTGTTCCAATTCTTCATTAACAAAAAGTTCTATCTTCTCAGACAAGTACTTATAGAATATAAAGCCTAGCGTGAAATACATGAAATCACTTGCGGACATGTTTCCGCGCAAAGTGTTGGCTACCGCCCATAGTTGGTTACGGAGTTTTTGTTGGAGTTCTTCGCTCATTTTATTTTACGAGATTTAGTTACTTTGTTTTTAATTATTCCCAGAAAAATACGCTAACGATTGCGTGCAACCGCGCAAGGACACGTGACATAAGGCTTCTACGCTCCTTGTATAGCATCTTCTTGTCTTTGACGGCATCGCGTATAATTTCTGGTTTCTCGCGGTGGAGGTATTCGTATTCGTCCATAAACTTTTTAAGAGCCTCCATAGGAATATCCTCTTGCTCCGCCAATTCGGCAACGGCTTTGTTGCGTTCCTCGGCTACGAAATTATTGAGACGCGTTTCCAAGTCAATAGAGCCATCCGCCTTGCCTCGCATAAAGCCAAGCTGGTCTTCGTCCACCTCTTTGCGGATAAAGCTATCAATGAGTTTGGTCTTGTTTCGCATCGTCACATCCTTAATCATGGTATCGAGTATCTCCTTGCGTTTGTCTTGGTAGTCATCGCTTGTCGGATCAAGATTCTCAATAAGTGCAATGATATATGCCACATTGATAATATCCGAGTGCAGCAATTCCAAACAGAAATCTATATCCTCAAGCGGTTTGGGCTCGGACGGTTGTTCTTGTCCTGCCGGCGAATAATCTCCACTCGCTGAATCCGATTGCGTTCCATCGAGAATATCCAGATATTTGGAAAGAAACTCATTGAATGTCTGTTCGTCTATCGGGAAACGCGGGTCTTCCGGGTCGTACTCATTATAAATCTTTATCTCTGCACGTTTCTTGAGTAATTCACGGAAGGCAAGAACAAAGTTCTTCTTGTCATCCTCTGTCTGCAGATAGTCTATCACATGCGGAGATGGGTAATGATTTTTGAAATCAAACTGCAGACGCGTATAATCATGGAAGACTTTGGGGTATGGGTCTCGCAGAATATCCTCCAGATTATTCGAATTGGAGAATAGTTTGAGAGAAGCGTCCACATTTGCTTTGAGATCCCGGAAGCGCAATATCTTACCAAAGCGTTTCTTGTCATTCAGCACGCGGTTGGTTCGACTAAAAGCTTGCAAAAGCCCATGATACTCCATGTTTTTATCCACATAGAGCGTATTCAGTTTCTTGGCATCGAATCCGGTGAGGAACATACCTACTACGATGAGCAGATCCAGCGGTTCCATGTCCGCTTTCTTCTTTTTCATGCGGAGATTGATGTCATCGTAATATGCTGAGAAATTCTCCGTTGTGAAAGCAGTGCCGAACATGCTATTGTAATCATCCATAATAGCCTGCAACTCGTCTGCCGTCACCTTGTCATTTGCGAAAGTACCTGTGCCCATGCCGGTTTCTTCATCATCTTGGCTGTCGTTTGCAGCGTAGGTAAAGATAGCACCTATCTTGATAGAAGGATTAAGACTTTTGAATATCTTGTAGTATTTAAGCAGCATAGGAACGGATTGTACCGCGAAAAGTGCGTTGAACTCTCCGTCAAAAGTGGACTTATTGTAATTATTGAGGATGAAATGAGCAATCTCCGTCATGCGAGCAGTGGACATCTCATCTACATCTGTATTCCCGGCATAATACTCTACTAGGAAACCCAGTACGTTCTCGTCCGCAATAGCATCTTTGATGAGGTATTTGTGCAAACACTCCCCGAAGACCTCTTTGGTCGTCTTGTCTTGTTTGGCGTTATCTACGAATATCGGCGTTCCTGTGAAACCAAAGATTTGCAAGTTATGGAAGAAATTAACGATATTCTTGTGACTTTCGCCAAAATGAGAGCGGTGGCACTCATCAAAGATCATTACTACTTTCTTGTTCTGCAATTCTTGCAGATGTTTGTTGTAATAGTTCTTCTTAACAGCGGTGTTGAGTTTCTGGATCGTTGTAATAATGATTTTATTTCCGTTTTCCAGACGGTGGATTAGTTCCGCCGTACTATCTGTTCCATCCACAGCTCCCGGCTCAAACGCATCATATTCCATCTTGGTTTGCGTATCAAGATCGTGGCGATCCACAACAAACAGCACTTTATCCACCCCATCCACATCTTGTACCAATTGCGCAGCCTTAAAAGAAGTAAGTGTTTTTCCGGCTCCTGTTGTGTGCCAGATATAACCATTCTTATTCGTGTTCTGTACCCGGTCAAGGATATGTTCTACGGCATAGTACTGATACGGACGAAGTACCATAAGGCACTTGTCACTCTCATGCAGCACAATGTATTTGGTAAGAATCTTTCCCAGCGTACATTTATCGAAGAACTGAGTAGCAAAACTGTTAAGGTCACTAAACGGGATATTTGCGGCATCCGTCCATTTGAACGTAAACTTATATCCGCTGTTCGGATTATTGGCAAAATAGCGGGTATTAACAGAGTTGGAGACAATAAAAATCTGTATATAGTCAAACAAACCGGTAAACGATGTTTTGTGGTAACGTTGGATCTGGTTATAAGCTTGTTTCAACTCTATTCCGGCACGTTTGAGTTCAATCTGAACGAGAGGAAGACCATTGATGAGGATAGTAACATCGTAGCGGCACTTTTTGCGTCCTTCAACAGTAATCTGGTTTGCTACCTGGAACTCGTTCTGACACCATTGATGCGAATTGAGGAACTCAACCCAAATGTGCTCCCCATTCTCCGCTTCCAAAGTAAACTGGTCACGGAGTTTCTTGGCTTTTTCGAAGCGCGTACCGCCCTCAAGGTGAATGAGGATGCGATTGAACTCGTCATCGGTAAACTCGGTGCGACCGTGTTTCTCCAGTTCCTTACGGTTGTGTTTTTCCAACTGACGCTTGAAATTGGCTTTGAGGTTGGTTTCCTCTTTGACATCAACGTACTCGTAGTTCATGTCTTGGAGGGTCTTGATCAGACCTTTTTCCAATGCGTCTTCAGATTGAACAGACATAGTATCTTTAAGTTAATTAATTAAGGATTTCTTTTTTTCTGCTTGTTTTTGTTTCTCGGTCATCTCTCTGTCTTGTCCCGCTCATCGCTTGGTGAATCGGTCTGTTCACCTGTCGAGTGACTATTCAATAATGCAATTTATCGTGACATTTACTGTGACATTTGTAGTAAAGCAGTCAAAGGACTATTCTATCGTTTAGTTCTATATTGCTGCTTAGGATGAGTGGGCGAGTCATACTTGCGTTCCAAGACATCTAACATTTGAGGAATAACCTCGCCACGAAGATACTGACGACTGCGTTGTACATGCTCAGCAATCTCACTCAAAGTACGCCATTGAGCACAAAAATCAGTTATCTGACTCTTCAAGCTTGTAAGGTTGTCAGCTTGTAAGGTTGTAAGGTTGTTTCTGTTGTTTTTCAATGAGTTGCCGCCTGAACTTGTAAGGTTGTAAGGATGTGAGGTTGTACCACTTGTAACATTGGAATCTGATGTTTGGGGTAAACCTGCACGGAAGAAACGGACAGACAAACCGCCCATTTCCGTTTGGATAACAGGTGCCGACATGCCTTTTGTGTTTCCGGCATTACGTATCTTTTCAATGCCTCATCCCCATGACTCAATAAAACCTGCGCGGAAAAATGCATTTGCTAACTTAGGATTACGTGGACGGGAAGAATGAGGAGCTAATAACGTATCTACCGTGTAATCCTCCGGCAAGTTACCGTTATTCCACAACCACAACGAATCGGCATACACTTTCATTTGGATGTCCGCTCCACGCATATAGTCCTTATGGATAATAGCATTGAAAATCGCCTCTCGCAGAGAATCTTCTGGAATCTCCAACGGTTCAATCCGTTGCAATCCATGATAATGAATAGGAGAATAGAGGTACTTGGCTTTGAGAATATCCATTACCTTGTCTGCCATCTCAATCAGATTGCCGGAAACCATATCCTGCACAATGATGTCGGACTCGCTATTTCCCAAACGACAGATGCGAAAATCAATGCCAGAGAAGAACCGGCTTGGACGCTTGCCAAAGAGCAAAACAGCTGCGTTCTTCAGATCTCCGGTAGAGGTGAGCAAATCCAGATTATCAAGAACTATCTCGGTTGAGTCATTTAGAGAAAGCTCCGACATACGTCCGTAATCCGCACACTTGCGCAAGAAATAATCAATAGCGTTGCGGTCAATATCCTCCATTGTCGCTCCTTCGCAAACAATATCATCCCAACTCTTACCCATCTTAACCAACAGGAATTGTTGCAAAGCGGTTCCTTTCAGTTCTTGCTTGGTCGCACCTGAACGCACATAGTAGATACCCTTATAAGAAATAGGCACATTGCTTGGTTGGACGTTGATCTCCAGATATGTCTTACCAAACTCCTCTTGGGTGTTAATCTCACAAACGATACCGAGATTCTGCACAATCTTATTGGGGATGTCCTCTTGCCATTTATGGACATTATCCAGCCCAAGCACTTGACCATCGTCGTCAATACCAATATACATCACGCCACCTTGCGCGTTGGCAAAAGCGCAGATAGACTTCAGATTGTCATCCTGCCAAATACGCTTGTACTCTATGTTTTGATTCTCGTTATTCATTGTGGTTTGTTGTTGCGTGTTTTTGCTACGCACGCAAACTGCGTGCAAAGGTACAAAAAATAATTGAGATATACAAATAATTTGTATTTTTGCTATGGAATTTTGTTTTCTTTGCTTAAATTTTCCAGACGTTTGGATTTTTCAATCTTAGAAAGATGGATATTCAGCTTTGAAATCCTCCAGATGTTGCCGAGTCCATGCATCAATCTGGGATTGAGTCGGAACAATACCTTTCATAGCCTCGTTGAGTTGCTTGATTTGTTCTGCCAGTTTCCAACCGTTCTCATTGAGCGTGAACATCAATTTATGATTGCGGACAGCCTCATCGTATTCTTCCTCCGTCGCATAATCACTCGGCATCGGATCCGGATCTTCTTCTAATGTTCCGAACACCGGCAAGAAATCTTCGAAATACATCCCGCCTTCAACAGCCGAATCAACAAATGCACTCTCCGGGCATTTATACAGATTGAACGTGCCACCTGCTTCGGCAGCTTCTTTCACGAATATCATCGCTTTTGTCAGCAACTCAAACGCGCTAAAATTTTGCAATGTGTAAGTCATATTATTGTTTTTATTCGTTAATTATCTGCGGCACAAAATCACCATGTATATCCCCGCAGATAACCAGCGACTTCGCTTCCGGATATGTCAAAATAAAGGGATTCATTCCTGATCAAAAAACTCCTTATTCCAAAATCTTTCCAATTTAGCTTTTATGACATCCATTACCCGTTCGTCCTATGTTCTTCGGTGTGCGCTTGCTCATTCCATCAAGATATTTAAGTAGTTACCCAATATTTTAGCGACTCTAAGTGCTTTCGCGTATTCCATCATGAGACCGATTTTTCGATCCGGACGTTTCAAATAGGTACGAATAATCTCCAAACACAGATCCTCTCCTATCTTATTTCGGTATCGCACAGCATCGCACACCGTACGTTCGAGATCTGTCATACGCACAGAATACCCCTCAATTGCGATGTCAACAACCCCAAATGACAAATAGTTCTTTTTCCAGAAATACAAATCGATTGGAGGATATTGTGGGGCTTTGATTGCTCTATTGGCGGCTACGGCTAAACATGTGGCAGATGGGATATGAGTGGACAGTTGATAATAGCGGAAAGCGCTATAAAGGCAAACCACACCTTGTGGAATGATTTTTTCGATGTCAGGGATAGTTGATGCAAGCGCAGAAGGAAAAGCATACACCCCTCTTCGAATGCGTATAATTTTGCCACTTTTACATGCTCTCACCAAACGCATATACTCAGCTTTATTAGTTGAGTTAGCAAGTATTATCTCATTTTTTTTATTCTCCATGAATCATTTATTAGCATAAAACGTATCATTACACAAGGAGAAAAATATCATTCTCATTGGATTATTATACGTTTTCCGCTGCAAAGTTACTACATTTTTTTGAATTACGCAAGAGTTTAGGCATAAAAATCCATATTTTCTGCATTTTTCTATCTCTAAAATTTGTCCACGTCAAAATATTTTTGTAATTTTGCAGCCGATTTGGGGTATTAGCTCATCTCATCCATTTCGAATCCGCTATACTCCAAAGACATAGCGCAAAGCGTTGCGCACATATATTAACAAGCATTACTATTATTTCGCGTTCAAGAAAAAGTCTGGAAAACTAATTTCTTGCAGAATTAGAAATAGCAATGTTCACGGAAGTTGTAGTACTTCCCACTTTCACTATAATACACTGATATGTATCGGTGTGAGTATATCTATAGTGAAAGGCGGGTTTTATTCCAGACTTCCCGTGAACGCGAGTAGATATACTCACTTTTCTTTTCTATTTGCTGAAATTGATAGTTATGCGTAAAAATAACTATCAATCGTTTATGACAAAAGAACGTTTTTCTTATGTTGACCTCGGCGCAGGTGTCATGATTCTATGGATGATTCTTGGGCACGCATGTATGGCTGCGGGATTTGTTGGAGAGCCTTTTCGCCGTAGTGGAATAACTGACTTTGTTCCTAATTTCCTTTTCTTTTTTATGCCTTGGTTTTTCTATAAATCAGGACAGTTTTTTAGCAAAAGAGGCTTTAGAGAAGAATTGAATAAGGGCTGGACTAAGTTGATACGACAATTTCTTATTTGGAGTGCTATAGGCTATGTGTCATATCTTATTTCCTTAGGAGTATTTAACGGCCTTACCTTTCGAAATATAGTTTATCTTCCTATTAGACATTTTGTTTTAGGAGGAGTCATTGACTTAAATCAACCCTTGTGGTTTTTATTTACATTGTTTTGGGTTAGACAAATAGCTAACTTTGTATTACCGCACGATTGTGATAAATTTTATTGGTCAAAATGTACCAGTATAATAATAGTGGCATTTTCTATCAGTTTCGGATTATATCTTCTAAATTATAGATTTTTTCCTGAATGGTTTGCAAATAGCGCAGCCGGCATGGCATTCTTTACTTTAGGATATTGTTTGCAGAAGTTTGAAACAAATTGGTGGTTACTAGTTCCTTGCTTATTAGGGTACATTGCTTGCTGTATTTGGGGATTTCCTGCGGTTGGAATGCGTAGTAATAATTGTGAAAATGCTATTATATATTTGCTCAACATACCTGCTTCTTTTGCCGGAATTGTTGCATTTAATCTCGTGTGTAGATATATTTCCAAGTATCTTCACTATTTATCATTACCATTTGAATATATAGGGAAGTATGCGATGATTATTTATGTGTCACATGGAGTAATATATGGATCAATGTCTTGGATAATAGATTCATTGAACTATAATATCTCGTATACTTGCGCTTTGTGGTTGATTTTGTGCTCGTATTTAATATTCTTGCCACTATTCTGCTACTTAAGCAAAAAGGTTCATATATAACTAGTGCACTTTCCCTTAATATTTACTCACGCTTATATAGTACGGCTCACCATAGCCGCTACAAATCCCTTTGTCCATTGCGTCAGAAAAAAAATCTTGCCCTTATGGCTAAGAATTGCATTCCGACATTCCCCTCCGTCCATTCCCCATAACTCCATTCGGTTTCAAACGTATCTCCATTCCTTAGGTATCTCTTCGTCCTGTTCGCGGTACTTTAGCGCCGCGTTTTTTTCATTCGGTGTTTCCTCTTTTACATCCGCCAAGTTTGGCGGATAGGAACCACAGTTCCCCCTTCGTCTATTTCGTCCAAATTGGATTTGGACATCGGCTCTGCCGACATCTTCCATCGTTGTCCTGTGTCCGCGAGTTCCGCGAGCGGAAGGATTACATCCCGACAAGGTGCATAAGCGCAAAAATAACGCAAACATCACCTATTTTCACCAAAACTAACAATTTTCTTTCAAAATATTTGCATATATTAGAAAAAAACACTACCTTTGCACTATATTTAGCTTATCGCCCCGACGGTGAGCCGACGGTGAACCGACAGTCAAGGCTTACGTCAAGCCTCTGTCAGACTAAAAACGAACCAAAATTTGTGCAACATTTACTATATTATATATTTATATATAATATACAATTTAACCCCCTTTTTTATGGCAGAAATAAACACCACATCAGCCATCGACGAAGTTCGTGGCAAGTTCAAGAAAGCGGACAAAGGTTATTTTTGCATTCGTAATGGTAAGCAATTCTATCGTGATCGCGAAGAAAACTACCAAAAGAACCAATCTCCCAAACAGCAATACAACTCTGAAGTCTTCGCCTTTGCCAATGCGTACATGGCGCAACACTACGGCACTCCCGAAACCAAAGCACAACTAAACGCCGAGTTCGAATCAGCGCACCATATCGGCTCTAATGGCAAAACTTACACCACGGCTTGGTCATGGAAATTCAACTCCCTCCAATTCGAATACCGTCAATCTCATTCCTTTGGCGCATAAAATTCGATTTTTGAGTATCTACTCTTGCATATATGCAAAATTTGTTGTACCTTTGTACCCAAAATGAACGAGATGAATCCACATATAGATGCGCGGAATGAGTCGATGGCTTATTATCTGGCGGAGGAGTTTGCTATGCACACCAACCGGCCGCTGTTTATCACGGGTAAGGCAGGAACGGGAAAGACGACTTTTCTGAGGAAGTTAAGGGAACAGACGCCGAAGAATATGGCGGTTGTGGCTCCGACCGGTGTGGCGGCTATCAATGCCGGCGGAATGACCATTCATTCGTTCTTTCAGTTGCCCGTTCGGACACTTATTCCGACGCCGCAGTCGTATAAGCAACTGTTTGCAGAACAGCGACTTACGCAGCGAAAACGTAACTTGATTTATCATTTGGAGATGCTGGTCATTGATGAGATCAGTATGGTTCGGGCGGATGTGTTGGATGCGATAGATCAGGTGTTGCGGCGATATAAATACCGCAAGGATCAGCCTTTCGGAGGCGTGCAGTTGGTAATGATCGGCGACTTGTTTCAGCTGTCTCCTGTGGTGACGAGGGGCGAGGATGAGGAGGCAATGCGGAAATACTACGAAGGACCGTATTTCTTTCAGGCAAAGGTGATGCAGGAGTTGCAACCGATCTATGTGGAGCTGGATCATGTGTTCCGTCAACAGGATCAGACGTTTGTGCAACTACTGAACGAAGTGCGTGAGAATCAATTAACTGCACAAGGTCGTGCGTTGCTCAATGCGCGGTATAATCCGCGGTTTCAGAACACGGATGAGGATTTTCATATTACCCTGACGACCCATAACCGTTTGGCGGACGACCTGAACGAACGCGAGTTAGCCAAACTGCCGGACGAGCCGCATGTTTTTACAGCTGAGATCAAGAAAGATTTTCCGGTGAATATCTACCCGACGGAGGAAGTGCTGACGCTCAAAGAGGGCGCGCGAGTGATGTTTGTGCGCAACGACGACCAGAAACCGCGGCGATTCTACAACGGCAAGATCGGCGTGATTACGGAGATAGACAGCGAGAAGATTGTGGTGCGATGCGAGGACGGGGACATTGAGGTGACGCGCATGGTGTGGGAGAATATCCGCTACAAAGAGGACGAGAAAACGGGTAAGATTGATGAGGAGATTTTAGGTACGTTCACCCAGTATCCGCTTCGGCTCGCTTGGGCGGTGACGATTCACAAGAGTCAGGGTCTGACGTTCGATAAGGTGATTATTGACGCAGCGCGCGCTTTTGCGGCAGGACAGGTCTATGTGGCACTTTCGCGTTGCCGGACGCTCGAAGGCATTGTGCTGTCTTCACCGCTTGATTATGTGGAGTTAGACAACGATCCTTCCGTGCTGCGTTATACGGACAGTCAGCCGTCTGTAGAGACGATTCAGCAGGCACTTCCGACAGCGCGCAAGGAATATGAGATTCAGCTGTTTAGTGCTCTTTTTGATTTCCATCGGACGCTTTCGTTGGTTGATCAGATGCGCAAGATGGCGGCTTCCAAAGTGTCGTTCAATGCAGAATGTTTGCCGTTCTTGGACGCGTTGCAACCTGTTTTTACCGAATGGCAAACGATAGCCGATAAGTTCCGTCCGCAACTAACCAAACTGCTGGTGAGCGGCGACAAGAGTTTGCTGCGGGAACGTTTGCATGCTGCTTGCGGGTACTTTGTGCCGTTGATGCAGCCTGTGGTGCAAAAGATAGCCGATCATCCCTGCCGTTGTAAGAACCAAGCGGACGCCAAGGATTTTGAACCGCTGCTGAGCGACCTGTTCTTAGGACTGCACGAGAAGATCCATCTGATGCAAGCGTTGATTAAGACGGATGAACCTTCTTCCGAATCGCTGCTACAAGCCCGCAATACATTCGTTGCGCCGATGGAAGAACTACAGCCGGTCATTGGAAATAAGAAGAAAGCAAAAAAACACACCCCCTCCAACTCCCCCACAAGGGGAGAGACACGAAGGAAAGCCGCCAAGAACGAATATAAAGGCAGCGACTTGGACGACATGGCGGTAGAATCGATGATTCATGACATGTTGGAAGATGGAAAGCCGTCGCCGTTCTTGTTGGATTTCATTAAGATGATGCGACAGAAACGCGCACAGGAAGTGCCTGAGATTTCGCAAGCCGGCGCACGATGGATGGTCGAGGACGATTTGCGTTTACGTGAGCTTTTTCAAGAAGGCACTCCCATTGCCCAATTAGCCAAAGAGTTCAACCGCACGTATGGTTCTATCAAAGCCCGCCTCAAGAAATTGGGATTGATTGAATAGAAAGATAAGTTTGATAACAAATCACAAATATTTAATACTATGTTACCTCTCATTTTTACCCTCATCACTTTGCCGTACGCTCCGAATGCGTTGGAGCCGGTAATCAGTCAGGAAACCATTGAGTATCACTATGGTAAGCATCTGCAGACATATGTGGACAACCTCAACAAACTCGTTGCCGGAACGGAGTTCGAGTCTATGCCGTTGGAGCAGATTGTAGCCAAATCGCAAGGCGGAATCTTCTTAGCCCAAGGGCACGATTATTTCAACAATGCCGGACAGATTTTGAACCACAACCTGTATTTCTTGCAGTTCTCTCCGGTAGCAGCCGACAACCACAAGCCTCAAGGAGCAATCCTCGAAGCCATCAATCGCGATTTTGGTTCGTTTGATGCCTTCAAAGCCGAGTTCGAGCAGAAAGGTACGACGCTCTTCGGTTCAGGCTGGGTTTGGCTCTCTGCGGACAAGGATGGCAAGCTCGTCATTACGCAGGAGACCAACGCCAATAACCCTGTTACAAAGGGTCTCAAGCCGCTTTTGACGATGGATGTGTGGGAGCATGCCTATTACATCGACTACCGCAATCGTCGTGCTGCGCATCTTCAGTCTCTCTGGCAGATCATCAACTGGAACGAGATCAATCGCCGTTATACCGAATAAAAGATCATGCGAGTAGTAGTACAACGTTGTGTCCGTGCGGAAGTGCGGATTGATGGCACTTCGGTCGGTAAGATCGGGCAAGGTTTCATGCTTCTGGTGGGTATTACCGAGACCGACACCACCGCCGAAGCGGATCTTTTAGCAAAGAAAATAGCCCAACTGCGTGTGTTTGAGGATGAGGCAGGTAAGATGAACCTTGCTATCCGCGATGTGGAAGGAGCTATCCTCAGCATCTCGCAGTTCACGCTATATGCCGATTGCAGCAAAGGTAACCGGCCTTCTTTCATTCGCGCTGCACGTCCCGAACAGGCATCACCGCTATACGACTATTTCAACGAGACGCTCCGCACAACGTACGGACTCACCGTCGAAACTGGTCGTTTCGGAGCGGACATGAAGGTTGATTTTATCAATGATGGTCCAGTAACCATCCTTCTCGACACAGACGAACTGAAATAAAATTCTTAGGAAAGAGACAACTGTTTGACTAATTCATCGCTGATGTTATTGCCTATTTGCTGGCAGACATCCTGACTCCACCGTTGCGCCATGGAGATAAGAGAAGCTTGGTCTGTAAGGCCTTGTCGCTTGGCGTAGATGTAACCGGCATTGAAATTATCCCCTGCCCCAACTGTACTGACCGTTTCTATCTTTGGCACATCGTACGTAGTCATTTGATCCTGTTCATAGACCCGAATACTACGTGCTCCATCGGTCAGAATGAGCGTTGGGCAAAGCGGTTTAACGCGCTCATAGATAGCGTCAGCATCCTGTAAACCAAGCAGATACGCAAAATCCTCCATCGAGCCACGCACTACGGAAGCCAGACGCATGTTCTCCTCTATATTCGGCAGCACATCCGGCAAATCGGCTATATGATTCTTGCGAAAATTGATGTCATAATAGAGCCACGCTCCTACTTTGTGCGCAGCATATAAGAGTCTGCGTACCACAGGACGAATGACGGGATTGATAGCGAAAAACGAACCGAAGAGCACTATGTCTCCTTCCTTAATCAGCTCGCTCATCCGTTCATTCGTCAATCCGTCCAACAGATCCGACGCATGATCTTTGTAAAACTCATACTGCGCGTCATTATTCTCATCAAGGAAAGCTAAAGTGATATGCGATTTGGTGTTCGGTTGACGACAAACGAACTCGTCAGAGACACCATTCTGACGCAAGAAATCGCAGATTATATCGCCTATGTGGTCGCTTCCCGTTTGCGTAACCATAGCACAAGGAACACCCGCACGCCCCAACGACACAATGCTGTTAAAAGTCGATCCTCCGGGAACGGCTTTCTGAGGTTGGTCATTCTTAAACAAGATATCCAAAACCGTCTCTCCTATTCCAATGACACGTTGCATAAGTAAAATAGTATTTGTTATCCTGCGTAATTGCTGCGATCAAGCGAACGATAGGAGATAGCTTCGAGCAGATGTTTTTTCTGGATGTTCTCTGAGCCTTCCAAGTCAGCTATCGTGCGCGCTACCTTCAATATACGATCGTACGCACGTGCGGAAAAGCCCAACTTGGTCATCGTGAACTCCAACAACTTGTCCGAATCGGCATCCAAAGCGCAGTACTGACGAACCATCTTCGAGTTCATCATCGCATTGCAATGGATTAGTTTGGAGTTTTTAAATCTTTCTGTCTGAAGAACTCTGGCACACAAGACACGCTCACGGATAGCCGCCGATGTCTCACCGGGTTGTGTGTCGCGTAACTGCTCATAAGGAACGGCTTCTATCTCACACTGGATATCAATACGATCCAACAGCGGTCCGCTGATCTTCGACATATAACGATGCACCTGTGCAGGAGTACAAGTACACGGATGAGCAGGGTTATTCTCCCCGTAATGTCCACACGGACAGGGGTTCATCGCTGCCACCAGCATGAACGATGCAGGGTAATCGACTGTCTCTTTGGTTCGCGCCACAGTTATATGCCGATCCTCCAAAGGCTGACGCATCACTTCGAGCGCAGAACGCTTGTACTCGGGAAGCTCATCGAGGAATAAAACACCATTATGAGCCAAGGAGATCTCACCGGGATGTGGGTTTTGGCCACCTCCCACGAGCGCCGTGTCGGTTATCGTGTGGTGAGGCGAACGGAATGGACGCTGCACGATGAGGGAGCTGCTGGCTCCTTTCTTTTTGTTCGTCAGACCAACGATGGAATGGATCTTGGTAGTCTCCAATGCCTCTTCGAGCGTCAAAGGAGGAAGAATAGTCGGGATACGCTTAGCAATCATCGATTTACCTGCTCCCGGAGGACCGATCATGATCATGTTATGTCCACCTGCAGCAGCTATCTCCACAGCCCTGCGTACCTTGAATTGTCCGCGTACATCCGAGAAATCCACGTCTGTCGGAAATGCCAACTCGTCAAACAGCGCTTGTGTATCGACCTTGGTCGGCAGCCACGGTTCATCCGGTTTCAACTCATCTTTCGGCTCGCCGTTCAGGAAGTGAATTACCTCTTTCAGATCCTTCAGACCATACACCTCCAAGCCATCTACCACAGCTGCTTCTTCGGCATTCGCTTCCGGCAGGATCAGCCCTTTGAATCCTTCTTTTCGTGCGCATAAAGCAATCGGCAGCGCGCCTCGAATAGGTTGCAACGAACCATCGAGAGACAACTCACCGACCATCATATAGTGCTCCAACTCTTTGGATTTCATCTTCTCTCCTCCTGCCAACAATCCAATAGCCAAAGGCAGGTCGTAGAGCGAACCTTCTTTCTTGATATCCGCAGGAGCCATGTTGATGGTGTATGAACGATGGAGAGCTTCTAACCCATTGACTGTCAGCGCTGCCATGATTCGTTCGTGCGACTCTTTTACGGAGACGTCCGGCAAACCCACCATGATAT
>Ga0256405_10002234_pt1 | contig 45958 bp, 37 predicted proteins | sample RumenRJG_02DNA_FD_189096 | JGI IMG/M metagenome (GOLD analysis project Ga0256405, IMG submission 189096) | Bovine rumen microbial communities from Lethbridge, Alberta, Canada - RJG_02 | ecosystem: Host-associated > Mammals > Digestive system > Stomach > Rumen | place: Canada: Alberta... | reverse complement strand
AAGACAAACAGAGGGCGTAGATATTATTGTCGGAGGACACACACACACAACAATCGACGGTGTAAATAAAACTGCACCTGCAAACAGAAATGATGTTCATAAATTGAATTTATTAATGTCAAAACGCAACGAGCCTGTAATGATTACACAAGCAGGCGGAATGAACGAATATGCAGGTTACTTGAATGCTGTATTTGATGAAAAAGGTGTTTTAAAAACAGATAAAATCGTTAATAAATTGGTTAATTTGAATTCTCTTGAAGAATCAAAAGAAGCTAATGAATTAATGGATAAAGAATTAGGTAAAAAAATTAAATTAGCTGATGTAAAAGGTTCATATAACGTAAATTCATCATATAAAGAACGTAATGAAGAAAATCCTTTACAAAATGCCTATGCTGATGCGATGTTGGAAGCCGGCAAAAAGTATGGCGCAGAAATTTCTTTATACCACGCAGCAACATTAAGAGGCGGTGCTGAAGGTCAAATTACAAACTATGATGTTAAATATACAATGTTACCTTTTAATAATGAAATAACCATTGTTGATATTACAGAAAAAGACCTTATTGAAGTTTTAAAAAGAACTGCAGGTTCGATATTAACATCAAAAGATGATGCTCAACTATTACGTCCGTCAGGTATGGAATATTCTGTAAGAAACGACAAAGAATATTTCTTAAACGGCGGAACAGAACCAATTAGCGATGTAAAAGTTAACGGTCGTGAAATTGATGTTAAAAATCCTGATGAAAACAGAACCGTAAGAATGGCTTTTAATTCATACTTATTCTCTATGCCAAGAACAAAAGATGTTATGGCAAAATATAAACCGGGTGCAATAACAGTAGGCAGAGAACAAGAAATTTTCTCAGAATACTTGCAAAATCAAAAAGAAGTTGATTTTACTAAAAAAGAACAAAGAGTTAAATTATCAGCACAATATAACGGCTGGGGTGATTTTGAAGATGCTCAAAGAGAAGTTATGGAAAAACTGGGAGCTTAAGCTTTAGCTTTTCTTAATTCAACTTCTATTAATTTTACAAATTCATTTACAAGAGTAGAATTCCACTTTTTGTTAGCGTCTTCTTTTATTATGTCAAGAGCCTCATAAGGCGTTTTAGCTTGCCTGTATATTCTTGGTTCAGTAAGGGCAAAATAAGCATCAATAATAAGGATAATTTGTGAAGAAAGCGGAATATCATTTCCTGCAAGTTTATTAGGATAACCAGAACCATCCCAATTTTCGTGGTGTTTTTCGATAATAGGAATAATATCTTTTACATTAGAGATAGGTTCAAGCAAGTCGTGAGCTGCAAGTACTGGGTGATTTTCGATATAATTTCTTTCTTCTTCTGTTAAAGGGCCATCTTTTTGTAAAATTTCTTGAGGCAGCATTAAATTACCAACATCATACAATAACATTGCAACACGAAGTTTATCGGCATCATCTTTTTCAAGTTCAAAACGTCTTGCAAGTGTTGTTGCCATAATAACTTTTGATTTTGAAGAACCTAGTGTATGTTGCGGATTGTACGTTGTAACAAGTGCATCTGCAACAGAATAAAGAGTATCTTTAGGATTTGTATTTTGTTCAATTGCCATTTGCAATTTATGTCTTAAATCTTGTTTTAGTTCTTCCGATACATTAACTCTGCCTGTTGAAAGAATATCGTTAAATGCGTTAAGAGCAACTTCTTGCCAAGAAATTTCCGAAATAGGTGTCGCAAGTGTAACTTGATTTCTACCGTTACGCTTTGAGTTATACATAGCCTGGTCAGTAAGCTCTAGTAATTCTTCTATGTTATTTGCGTGTTCTAAGAATGTTGCTACACCTAAACTTGCGGTGATAGTTCCGACTGTTTCAATCGGAGTTGCTTCAATTGCTTTTCTAATTCTTTCTGCGGCTATCATTGCTCCTTTAGAATCAACTCCCGGAAGGAGAACATTAAATTCTTCACCGCCAATACGAGCAGGAACGTCTATTGAACGGGCATTTTGTTTTAGTACGGTTGAAATTTGTTTAATTGCCAAGTCGCCATATACGTGTCCATACTTGTCATTAATTTGTTTTAAGTGGTCGAGGTCAATACCAATAACGGAAAATGGTTGTTTTTGACGATTTGCACGTACAAATTCTTTTTGAATTGATTCTTCAAAAAATCTTCTGTTATAAAGAGTTGTAAGAGCATCTGTAACAGCTTGCTCTCTGACCATTTGGAACAGGTCTGCAATTGTTATTGCAAGTTCAATTTGTTGTGCAAATAGTTTTAAAAAATCAATTTCTGCCTCAGTAGCTTCAATTCTTGAAGACATTACAAGAAGAATACCTGTCAGGTTCATTTTTGAAAGAGGCACTATCATAAATGAACGACAATGAGTTTCGCTCAACAATTCTTCCAAGTCTTCTTCTTTTAATTCAGGTGCTAGTGAAAGCATGCCGGCTCTAAGGTCTGTACTTTGCATAATTTCTTTACTTCTTAGAACTGCACGAATAACATCTGATTTTTGGAAGTTAAGACGTTGTGTATTTAAAGGTGTTTCAAGCCTTGTATTAATTATTTCAAACAAACTGTCGCTTGATGATGCCATCATGCTGAAATATTCACCATTTTCATCACTTTTTCTTTGCAAAATACAACTGTGCATATAACCAAGTTCGTCTTGCAGGTTGCTAACGGTTGTATCAAGGATGCTGGAAAGCGGTTTAGACGAATTCATCATTTCCCAAATATGTTGTAAAGTCAGCATACGTCTGTTTGCTTCGTTTAATTCGTTGGTTCTTTCTTCAATTTCCATTTCTAATTGAGCGTTGCGTTCATAGATTTCAAGAAAATCTTTTTTACCGCTGTATAAATGATTTTCAACCTGATTAACCTGATTTTTAAGGTCTTTAAATTTATCGAATAAGCCCATGAATGCCCTCAAAATAAACGATATAAAACTTTCTTTCAAATTATACTACATAACATCAAATTCGTAAAATTTTTGATTAAGTTTATTAAAATTGTGAATAGTGAAAATAGGTTTAAAGGTTGAACGGTTGAACAGTTTAGCCTTTCAACTATTCAACTATTCAACTATTCAACACCTCTTAAATCGTAAAAAATAGACTTTTAAAAATAAATCATTAAATAAATACAGTCATATAAAAGTATGAAATTTACTCTACCCTGTTATAAGGGGCTAAAAAATATTGTATTATGGAATAAGAGCGAGGATAAGATATTGTTTGATTCAATGAGAGTTACGCCGAGGATTACTCCTCAAAATCAAAATATAAAGCGTAAAGAAGACGATGAAAAGAATAAGCAGACCGCACAGGCAGAAGCCGAAAACGGCAGTTCAAACCTTGCCCAAAGCAGAGGTTTGCAGTATGTTCAAGATTTGCAAGACGGCAAAAAACCGGCTCATAAACCTGTTGGCAACACTTCTTATGCTGCTTATAACCCGCAAATAAATCGAACAAAAGTAAATAATCCAAAATTAAATTCAAATCAGGCATCAGCCGGTTCAGAGGCTGTGCAAGAAACAAAAAAAACTACTTTAATAAGTCCTAAAATTAATATTGCTCAGGTTATCGGCGATTTTAAAAATACGGCAAAAGCTATAGGAACGCCAGAAGATATATACGAAGAAGTTGACATGTATCTTACGATTGTTGAAAAACAAACTAAGAAAGATAATGCCAATGTTAAATCGGTTCAATCAAATTTACGTAATGCTGCGGGACTTTTAGACGGATACATTTCAGCGACATTAAACAAGGATTCAAAAGTTGTTGAGAATTGGGTTGAAGCAATTTTCTTGCAACAAGTTGATTACAAATATAATACTGAGGATGTAAATGAAGCATTCTTAGTTCAAATGCCTGAGGATAAGAAAAAGACAGAAGAACCTCAACAGGCTGCATCTGCTCCTGAACCTGTGAAACCGCAAGAGCCTGAAAAACCTAAAATGGATGCGGTTTTAAAAAATTTATTTGCTCAAGCAAGGAATGTTCATAAAAAAGGTAATGATGATTTAGCTATTTCGACTTATCAAAAGGCAATAGAGCGTTCAAAAGAAGTTAATGATGTTGATACACATTCAAAAATTTCTTTTGAAATAGGTAAAATTTATGATAGAAAAGATGATTTAGCATCAGCTTTAGAAAATTACAATACAGCTGCGACAATTGCAACTGATGATAATGTAAAAGTAAAAGCTCATTATGCAATGGCGCAAATTTATGATGATGTAAAACAATTTAAGCCTGCAATAGAACATTACATGGCGGCAGTATCGTTTGCGGGTGAAACAGATAATTTTAAGGCTCAAATTAAATCATTAACAAAAATCGGTAATATTTATGCAGATAAATATGACAAAGAAGCATTTAATGTTTATGATGATGCAAAAGTTGTTGCAGAAGAATCAAAAGACTTGAAAAATAAAGGTTTTGTTTCAAGTACAATAGCAACTGCTTATGATAAATTTAATAAACCAACAGAAGCTTTAAAATATTACTCTGATGCGGTGAAAAATTACAAAGATGCAGGCGTTGACGAAAAAGTTGCAATAAATTACAAAAAAGCCGGTCAATTAATGATTGATTATAATAAAGGTGAAAAGGGCAAAATTTTAATAAGAAAAGCAATAGAATTTGCAAAAAAAGTAAATAACGAGAACCTTATTAAAGAATTAAATCAAGAATTAGCAGCATAGTATAAAATTATTGCCTTAATAATTTTTTTCTTGTACGATAAGTACGATGGTCAACGAGCAAAAAAAATTATCAGTAGCTTTTTATTGGCACATGCATCAGCCGTCCTATAAATTAAATGAGGACAGTGATTATTTATTGCCTTGGGTTAGAATGCATGCTGTTAAAGATTATTTGGATATGGTTCTTTTGATGAACGATTTTCCTAATCTTAAACTTAATTTTAATCTTGTACCAATGCTTGTTGACTCAATTATTGATTATGGTGAAAATAACTATCAGGATGTTCATTCAAGATTAAGTGTTACTCCTGTTGAAGATTTGTCGGATGATGATAAAAGATTTATTTTAAGTAACTTTTTTGATGCAAATTTTGATTCAATGATTTCTCATCATGAGGCATACAAAAATTTGTATGAAAAACGTGTAATGCAGAATATTTATGATATTAATGAATATTCAGACCAAGAGTATTCGGATATTATGGCTTGGTTTAATTTGGCATGGTTTGATCCTGTTTACGGTGAAATTTACCCTGAATTAAAACAATTGGCAGAAAAAGCGAGTGGTTTTACGCTAGAAGACAGACAAACGATATTAAAATATCAATATGAAATAATAAGACAAATTATTCCTACTTACAAAAACTTTATGGAAGCAGGCAAAATCGAAATTACGACAAGTCCTATGTACCACCCGATTTTGCCGATATTGCTTGATATAAAATGTGCTCATAGAAATATTGCAAATCCTGAGGTGCTGCCGGCAAATTTAAAAATGGCAAAAGATGCAATAGCACAAACTAAAATGGCTTTAGACAGAATGGAAGAAATTTTCGGTAAGCGTCCGAAAGGTATTTGGCCTCCTGAACAATGTGTAAGCTCAAAAACACTTGAGATGCTTTCAGATTTGGGAGTTGAATGGACAATTACAGACGAGGGTATTCTTGCAAATTCTATTAATTTTGATTTTGTAAGAGATTTTAGAGGACATCTTGCAGATCCTTATCATTTATTAAAAACTTATGAATATAAAACAAAAAATTCTAAAATTGATGTTATTTTTAGAGATTCAATGATACCTAACTTGATTAGTTTTGAATATTCAAATAGTGATTCTAAAAAGGCTGCAAATGATTTGTACGACAGAATAAAAGTTGTACAAAGCAAGCTTTTTGCATCTCCTGACGATTCTCATTTGCTTACGATAGCTCTTGACGGTGAAAATTCTTGGGAAAGCTATAAAGATGACGGTTCAAGCTTTTTAAGAGAAATATATAGACTTATTGAAGAAGATACATCTCTTGAAACAGTTTTGATAAGTGATTATATAGAAAAAGATAAAAATAAAAAATCTCTTTCAAAAATTTATTCAGGTTCTTGGATTAACAGAAATTTTCAGTTATGGATAGGTGAGCCGACAAAAAATCAGGCATGGAATGCGTTAAAAAAAGTTCGAGATGATTTTATGCAATTTGTAAAATCAAATCCAAATCATGAAAATATAGAAAAAGCTCATAATGAAATATATATGGCAGAGGGTAGTGATTGGTTTTGGTGGTATGGTGAGCCAAATCATTCAGGACAAGACCATATTTTTGATTATCTGTTTAGGGAACATTTGAGAAATGTGTATAAATTATTTGATTTAAGAGTTCCTGAGTATTTGAATACTCCATTCTCACTTCCAAGCAGTACTTCCAGTCTACCGACTGCATCTATGACACCTGCTATGGACGGACGGGATAAAATTGACGATGAATGGCTTAATGCTGGTATCATTAATCTGCCGGATTTACCGTATTCTGAGGATATTAAATTATTTGATAAAATAAAATTCGGATTTGATAAAGATAACTTATATTTTAGATTTTATATAGATTTTGAGGCGAAAGAGAATAATACTCATGCTTTAAGACAAATGTTTATTTATCTCAGAAACAGAACAAAGCTTCATAATTTGTCAAACATAAGATTATTGAGTAAAACGGAAGACGTATATCAATTAATGAAAGAAAAATTCAGTAATGAAATAAAACTTTCATTTGTTGGTGGAATGCTAAGACCTTTGCAATTTTCAAAATCAATGCAAAACGGATTGTGGTGTGTTCAAAATAGCGAAAACATAAGAGTAGCTTACGATAACGTAATTGATATAAGCATACCGTTTGATGAAATTGATGTTGCGGAGGGTGAAATGGTCGAATTTTTCTTTGCTCCTGCGGATTCAGAAATTATGGAAAGTGCAATTCCGCAAGAATTGTTACTAACTATGCAAAGACCAAGTGCGTAAATTAAAGTTAAGCAAAAATAACACTTGACAAAAATCAAATATTAGTAAATAATGGATTTGTAAAGAATGCAAATGGAGGAATTTACTATGAATAAAGGTTTACAGCTAGGGGGGGGGGGCAAATCCTCTCGTAGTAATGGTTTTAGTGGGATAAAACAAAAAATATTTGCATTCACATTAGCCGAAACCCTGATTGTAATGGGTGTAATTGGTATTGTATCAGCCCTAACATTACCTAATTTAAACAGTTCAACAGGTGAAAAAGAAACAGTTGCTAAGGTTAAAAAGATATACCAAAACTTGAATGATGCCCTAGGTAGAGCAGAAGCTGTCTATGGACCTTATGAGGATTGGTTTGTTGATCTGGGTATTAGTGATGCTGATGTAACATTAAGAAGTAAACGAGTTGCTGAGCGTTTAACAGAATTTATGAAAGTATCTAAAGATTGTAAACAAGTCCCAAATTCTGGATGTTTTACAAGTGGTAAAGTAAAACTTATAACAGGAGTTGAGAGCACTAATGAATATGAAAATCTGACCCCATCCCAACCACCTTACAATATTATAACTGCAGATGGGACTTCGATGTCATTTAGAACAATTGATATCGTTATTGATATAGACGGACCAAATAAAGGTCCTTATACTTATGGTAAAGATATATTTGTGTTTGAACTTGATCTTAATTATGATGGGGTCCTTGCTCCGAATGGTATGTCAGATCCTTTTAAAATATTGTTAAGAAACGTGAATCCTAAATCTTCACGACCTGCTGGTGATTATGCAGCTGCATGGATAATAAGATTTGACAATATGGATTATTTGAAATTGACGGATAGTAGCGGAAAATGTCCAAACGGAACGACTATATCAGAAGCTAATCCAAGATGTAAATAGTGAGTGGTTAACGAGCTGTTCACTGACCTCTGTTCACTACAACACTATGACATATTTAATTAAACAATTAGTCTAATATGTGTTGAACTAGGACATACACTTGAAAAATATTATAATATAAGATATAATGTAAGCATAGGGGGAAGCCCTAAAGAAAGGCACTTCCTTAGAGCTTCACTTCATACCCTGTAAGCTAAATTTTTAGTGCTACTATGAATAGCGATGCTACGATTAGTAGCATTATTATTTTGCTTATCATCTTTCACCCCCTTTCTGACCGATTTCTTCATATAATCGTGTGTGTCAGTGATGGGTGCGGTATAACCCTAAAATTTATTGTATTAAAATTTTCTACATTTGTCTACAAATGTGATACTTTATAGAGTTATATTACGGTATCTACTCACTAATAAATTATCTGAATATAGACGGTTCTCGTTCTGGCTTTGTTGTCAAAGTCTATCAGAACAACCTGCTGCCAAGTTCCGAGTTGCAAAGCTCCGTCTATTAGCGGAATAGATAGAGAATTACCCATAATAGCTGCTCTTACATGGGCGTAACCATTGCCGTCGTGCCACATTTCATCATGGTGATATTCAATGGTTTGAGGTGCTATTCGCTCTAAAGCATCAGGTAAATCCACCAATAACCCAGGTTCAAATTCTATTGTTGTTAATGATGCCGTACTTCCTGATACATAGCATACAACTGACGCATCCTTTAATGAATGCAAATAAACAGTATTTTGAACATTTTTGGTTATATCAATAATATCGTTAAATCCGTTTGTATGTATTTGAAATTTCTCATTAATTATCGGCATAAAAACTCCTTGTGGTATATAGTTATTAAAAATTTTTTGATAAAAAAAATAACTTAAAATCTTAAATTATCACATATTTTTACATTTAATGTAATATTCGTGGTATTATAGCTTTATTATGATATATGGATTATTTTCAACTGTTATATTTTTTGTAATGTTGCCGTTTTGGCTTATTGCAGGTATTTTTAAACCCAAATTATTACATGGATTTAAGCAAAAATTAGGATTTTTTGATGCGCCTGAACTTAAAGAGACAATTGTTTTTTATGGTGTTTCGGTTGGTGAAGTTATTGCATTAGAAAATTTAATCAAAAAAACAAAAGAAACTTTTAATAATAAAATTGTCGTTTGCACAGGTACAAAAACAGGGCAGGAAATTGCGCATAAAAAATTGGGCGAAATAGCAGATTTTATAACTTATTTCCCTTTTGACTTTCCGTTTTGTATCGGTCATTTTTTGAATAAAGTCAATCCCAAAATAGTAGTTGTTGCAGAAACAGAGCTATGGCCAAATTTTGCAAGGCTGGTTAAAAATCGCGGCATTGAATTAATGATTATTAACGGTAGAATTTCCGAAAGAACTTATAAAAGTTATAAAAAATTGTCGTTCTTTTTTAAACCGATTTTAAGGAATTACGATAAAATTCTCACTCAATCAGAACAAGATAACAAAAAACTCATATCAATAGGTGCTAATCCTGAAACTACAACAGTTATGGGAAATTTAAAGTTTGATATAACAAGAAAAGATTGTGATTTTAATTTAGGTTCAGGCAGAATAATTATTGCAGGAAGTACCCACTCAGGCGAAGATGAGTTGATATTGCCTGTTTTTGAAAAACTTAAAAAAGATTTTTCTGATATTAAATTACTAATTGCGCCTCGACATCCTGAAAGACTTGAAGCTGTTAAAAAACTTGTTAATTCTATTGATTTGAACTGGGGGCTCAGAACTCAAAATGATTCTTTTGATAATAAAGACGTAATTTTACTTGATACAATGGGTGAATTAGGCAAGGCTTATTCACTCTGTCATATTGCGATAATTGGCGGAAGTTTCAATAAAACAGGCGGTCATAATCCGCTTGAAGCCGTTGTTTTTGAAAAACCTGTTATATCAGGAACTTGTGTAAATAATTTTAAAGGTATATACGCACTTTTAACTCAATCTGAGTCTGCAAAGCTTGTAACTAATGCAGATGAGCTTGAGCAAAGACTTAGAAAAATGTTATCTGATGAAGATTTTTACAAAAAATGCTGTGAAGATTGCAAAAACGTATTTGAACAAAATCAAGGCGCATTAGACAGGGTTATTGATGTGTTAAAAAGTGAACTGTAAGTAGATATTATCAATTCACTACTCACAGTTCACTATTCACTATATAACTGCTTCTTGACATTCATGACAAATACCATCTGAGTTTAATTCACGGTATTTCCAGCAGCGGCAGCATTTTTCACCATGTGCTTTTGTTACCCAAACGGTTGTATCTTCTTCCGTATATTCATTTAATACATTAGCAGGTTTTTCTTCTGTAACGAATGCTTGTGATGTTATGAAAATATTGCAAAGTTCGTTTTCGCAAGATTTTAACAGTTCATTTTCGTTTGATTTAACGTAAACTGCAACTTCTAAAGAACTTCCAACTTTTTTATCTGCTCTTAAAGGTTCTATTGCCTTTGTTACTGTTTCGCGAATTTTCAATATCTTTGCAAAATCTTCTTCTAATTTTGCATTGTTCCATTCTGCTTTCATTTCAGGCCAAGAAGAAAGCAAGATACTTTCTATTCCGCCACGTTGATTTTCAGGAACATTTTGCCAAATATCCTCTGCTTGGTGAGGCATTACAGGCATGATAATTCTAACTAAAGCTTGTAATATTTCATACATAACTGTTTGACAAGCACGGCGTGAAAGTGATTTTTTACCAGATGTATAAAGTCTGTCTTTTACAATATCAAGGTAAAATGCACTTAAATCAACTGCTGCAAAGTTTTGTAGGCATTGGAAATATTTGTAGAATTCATAACCCTCAAATGCTTCGGTTACGTTTTCAATTAACTGGTACAATTTGTGTAATGCAAATTTATCCAAGTCTTTAAGGTCATTATATTCAACGTAATCTTTTTCAGGCTCAAAATCAAACAAGTTACCAATTAAGAAACGAGCCGTGTTTCTTGTTTTCTTAAATATTTCAGCAAGTTGTTTGATAATGTTATCACCGATTTTAATGTCGTTTCTGTAATCAACAGATGCCGCCCAAAGTCTTAAAATATCAGCACCATAGTTTTTAATAATATCATCAGGTCTGATGTAGTTGCCTAAAGATTTAGACATTTTTCTGCCGTCTTCACCAAATACAAAGCCGTGAGTAAGAACTTGTTTATAAGGTGCAATTCCTTGTGTTGCAACCGCTGTTAATAATGATGATTGGAACCATCCTCTGTGTTGGTCAGAACCCTCTAAATACATATCAACAGGAATGTGATTTAATTCATCTGCACGTTTTTCAACAACTGCTCTCCAAGATACTCCTGAATCAAACCAAACGTCCATAATGTCATTTTCTTTTTTGAAATGGTTTTTACCGCATTTTGGACATACAAAGTTTTCTGGTAAAAGTTCTTTTTCGCTGTATTTAACCCACGCATCAGAACTTTCTTTTTCAAATAATTTTGCAACGTGTTCTATTGTTTCATCTGTTACAATAACTTCGCCGCAGTCTTCGCAATAGAATACAGGAATTGGAACACCCCAGGCACGTTGACGTGAAATACACCAATCAGTACGACTTTCAACCATGTTTGAAATTCTTGCTTCGCCTGATGCAGGAATAAACTTAACTTTTTTAATTTCTTCCAAAGTTTCTTTTTTGAATTTATCAACTTTTACGAACCATTGTGGAGTTGCTCTGTAAATAACAGGCTTTTTACATCTCCAGCAATGTGGGTAACTGTGTTGTAAATCACTTGCAGCAAGTAAAGCTCCGCAATCTTTTAATTTATCAATTACAATAGAATTTCCTTTATAATACGGAATACCAGCTAAATCACCAGCTTCTTCCGTCCAAATACCTTTTGAATCTAAAGGTGAATAAACACCTATTTTATATTTACAACAAACCTCGTAGTCCTCTAAACCGTGTCCAGGAGCTGTGTGAACAGAACCAGTACCTGCATCAAGTGTAACGTGTTCACCGCAGATTACTGTTGAATTTCTGTCATACAATGGATGTTTTGTATTCAATAATTCTAATTCTTCACCCTTACAGGTTCCTAAAATTGTAATATCTTCCTCTTGCCAGTCAACACCGTTTAAGAAATTACCAAGCAAGCCTGTTGCTGCATAGTAAGTATAGCCGTTGTATTTAAAGAATGAATATTCAAATTTAGGATGAACACTTATTGCAAGATTTGACGGAATTGTCCATGGAGTTGTTGTCCAAATTATTGAATAAATATTATTTTCGTCTTTTAGAAAATCAAATTTTTCTTTTAATTTTGCTGTGCTTTCATCATCAAACTTAAATCTTACATAAATTGAAGTTGATGTATGGTCTGCGTATTCAACTTCTGCTTCTGCAAGCGCAGTTTCACACGATGCACACCAATAAACAGGCTTTAAACCTTTTTCAATATAACCTTTTTTATACATTTCGCCAAATACTCTGACTTGTTCCGCTTCGTATTCAGGATTAATAGTCAAATAAGGGTCTTCCCAATTACCAAGAACTCCTAATCTTTTAAATTCGCTTTCTTGACCTTTTAAACTGTTATGTGCGTATTCTCTGCATTTTGCACGCAATTCAGCCGGAGTAACGGCATTTCTTCCGCCCTCAATATTTTTTACAACTTTGTTTTCAATAGGCAGACCGTGTCCGTCATAACCGGGAACGTAAGGTGCATAATAGCCTCTTTGGGTTTTATATTTAATCAAAATATCTTTTAATATTTTATTTAGAGCTGTTCCAACGTGAATTTTTTCTGAGCTTAAATACGGCGGGCCGTCATGAAGTATAAAACTGTTTGTTTTATCTTTATTTTCGGTCATTTTTTTATAAATTTGTTTTTCTTCCCAGAGTTTTTGAGTTTCGGGTTCTTTTTTTGTTGCGTTGGCACGCATTTCTAACGTGGTTTTAGGTAAGTTTAGAGTATCTTTATACTCTTTCTTTTCAGTTTCTGTCATTTTTATTCCTCTAATTTATGATGCTTTTTTTAATTCTTTTTTAGATGCAAAATATGCTAAAAGTTGTTTTCTGCGTCTACCTTTAGACAAATATTTATGCATTTTTTCGTCATCAAATTGACCTTCCCAACGAGCTATAACAACTGTTGCAATACAGTTACCGATTAAGTTTGTTGTAGTTCTGCCCATATCAAGAATATGGTCGATACCCAATAAAATAGCAACACCTATAATAGGATAATTGAATGTGGTTAAAGTACCTGCAAGTACAATTAAAGAAACTCTTGGGACACCGGCAATACCTTTACTTGCAAACATTAAAGCTAACATCATTACCAACTGCTGTTCAAGATTAAGATGAATTCCTACTAATTGAGTTGAAAATAGTACAGCCATTGCAACGTGAAGTGTTGAACCGTCAAGATTAAATGTATATCCTGTCGGCATAACGAAACTTACAATGTTTCTCGGAACACCAAATTTTTCCATAATTTCCATTGATTTTGGCAACGCCGCCTCTGAACTTGTTGTTGAAAATGCAAGTAAAATTTGTTCTTTCAAGGCGTTCATTAACTTCCAAAACGGAACTTTTACTATTACGCAGACTCCGTATAAAACTACACATATAAATATTGCAAGTGCAGTGTATAAGCAGAATATAACTTTTGCGTAACTTTTTAAAACACCCAGTCCATTTGCACCTATGGTTGATGCAATAGCACCAAAAATTCCGAGTGGTGCGCAATACATTACATATTCGGTAAATTTAAACATTATTTTTGCAGTAGAATTTAAAACATCCATTACGGGTTTTGCTGCTTTTCCAACTGCGCAAATTGCTACAGCAAAAAATATTGAGAAAATTACGATTTGAAGTAAATTACCGTCTGCCATTGATTTAATGACACTTGTCGGAAACATTCCAACAATCATATCACTTATAGAATTGTTAGGATTAATAGTTGCCAAATGTTGAGCAGCTTGCATATCGTGTGCGCTTGCAACGACACCAAAACCTTCTCCGGGTTTTACTATATTACCCATTGCCAAACCTATTACAAGTGCAATAGTAGTTACAACTTCAAAATATACAATGGTTTTTAAACCAATTTTACCTAAGCTCTTTATATCTCCGTGTCCTGCTATACCAACAACAAGTGTTGAGAACAACAATGGAGCAATAATCATCTTAACCATATTCAAAAAGATTTTTGCCAAAGGTTCTGTTTTTATTGCTAAATCAGGACATAACCATCCAAATATTATACCTACAATTAGTGCGCCAAATATATATATCGTTAAATTTGAACTTTTCAAAAATAATTCCTCACTATCTTGATATATTCAATTATATTATAAAAATGCCCAAACAGATAGTATCTTGATATTATTTTTACATAATGCTCTAAATAATATGTGAAAATGTCATAAAATAATCATTAATAACATTGACAAGCATTGGTAAAATCCAAATTAAAATAGCAGCTCCAAAAACAGGTTTGAATAGGAAAGATAATTGGAATACGTTTACTTGCGGAGCAGTTTTTGAAATTACACCGAGAATAATATCCTGTCCAAGTGTTGCCAGAAGTACAGGAGATGCTATTTGTAAACCCATATATAATACATTTGACGATAAACTAATCAAGTAATCCATATTAACAAGTTTTGCTAAAGGTACTGTTGTTGAATAAATTGGGAAAATTTCAAAACTTCTCTCAAAAGCTTGAAAAATCCAATATGCTCCACCTATTTTTAAGAAAATTACAATACCCAAAACAGCAAAATATCTTCCCAAAAGAGAAACCTGACTGGATGTTGTAGGGTCTAAAACCATTGCAGAAGATAAACCCATTTGCATATTAATCATATCCCCGCCTGCTTCAATAGCTGCAAGAATTAGCTGTGCCATAAAGCCTATCATTGCGCCAACTGCGAGATTTAGAATTAATGCCAGCAGCAAATCACCATTATCAGGCAGACCTTTAGGGTGTAAGAGCATCATAAAAATAATTGTCATTAAAAATGCAAAGCCTACCTTTATAAGACCGGGAATTTCTTTACGATTTAATACAGGAGCAAATCTTGTAAATCCCATCATTCTTGCAAAAACAACTAATCCGGCATCCATATTTTCAACAAATCCCGGTATTAATGAATTAAGTTGTAAAAGAAATGACTCCACCCGAAAATGTCCTATCTGTTCGCATTATCATATATTCTTTGACGTTCCATCATATCAGCCTTAGGTTGAATGACTACAGGCGCTTTTTGATAAATTTGGTTTTGATTTTGTTTTCCGCCAATACCGCCAGGTTTACCTGAAGTCATACGTTTGAAAGAATCCTTATCGGGAGTTTTAAATTTATCATTCATTTCATTAGCAAACGGTCTTGTATATTTATAATAATCCGGAGGTAATACGTAACTGTCATTTTTAGGTATAACATTGAATGCTAAAGCCATTCCGTCTGTAAATAAGTTTGTTAATATTCTTACAAATCCGACACCACCAATGATAATTACCATAAATACAGCCAAAATTTTTGGAGCAGCTGCAATTGTTTGTTCTTGAACTTGGGTTACGGCTTGCAAAATACCTACTACTAAACCAATACCTGCTGCTACTAATACACAAGGCATTGATATTGAAAGCATTGTAACAAAACCTCTTGCCATATATTCCATTAACATATCCATAAGCTTTACCTCAAATTTTAATTATAACTTTGTACCAAACCTTGAACAATCAATGCCCAGCCGTCTACTGCAATAAATACAAGCAATTTAAACGGAAGTGAAATGATTGTAGGTGATAACATAAACATACCAAGTGCAAGTAAGATGTTTGCTACAACAAGGTCGAGTACGATAAACGGTACAAATACGATAAATCCTATTTCAAATGCAGTTTTCAACTCACTTATGATGTATGCGGGTGCAACTTGCCAAATGGTTAATTCATCGGGTGTTTCCGGTCTTGAATTCCCTGATAATTCTACAAAAAATGCTAAATCATTTTCTCTGGTTTGTTTCAGCATAAATTCTTTTAAAGGTTTTGAACCTGCTTCAATTGCAAGCATTATATTTTTTGTTTGTTGGTAAGGAGCGTGTCCTTGTTCATAACATTGTTGAAATACAGGTCCCATTGTATAAAAGGTTAAAATCATTGATAATCCGATAATTACAATTGAGGGCGGTACACTTTGAGTACCCATTGCTGTTTTTAGCATTGAAAATACAATGATAAATCTTAAAAAACTGGTCATACATGCAAATACAAATGGTAAAATCGAAAACATTGACATTACCAAAAGTAATTGTATTACAGGATTTATATCTTTAAAAACGTCTGTCATTTTACTCCTTAGTTAATTCTTCTTTATTTTCATTATCTTTTAAATCTAATTTTGAAATTAATGTTGTTCGGTCTAAATCAGCGGCAATTAAAAATTTTTCATCGCCGGCTTTTATTATATATAATGTTTTTCTTGGTGAAAGTCCAAGTGCATCTTCAACATTTAATATACCTTTACGTTTTAAGGACATAGTTGTTATTGAAAATTTTTTGTATATAAACAAGGCAAAGAAAATTAAACCTATCATTGCCATTGTGTATATTGAAAATTGAGCTAAATAATGTCCCATTCAAACTCCTTATAAATCTTCGTCTTCCAAATCGAAGTCGCTGTAATCAAAATCACCGTCAGCTCCTTCAGGCATTGCTTCACCTATTTGTTCGCCAACCATATTTTGTTCAGGCATTGCCTCTCCATATCCCTCAGGCATCGATTGAGATTGCATCATTTCATTTTCGTTAGGCACAGGCTCAGCTTTTTCCTCTGCATAAATTTTGTTAATTCTTACGCCGTAGCGGTCATTAACTATTACTAATTCACCTGATGCGATGACTTTTTCTTCAACTTTCAGCGTAACATTGCTGTTGTATACGGAACTAATATCAACAACAAGTCCTTGTTCAATATTTTTTAATTCTCCAAGGGTAATTTTTACTTTATCAAATTCTGCACCCATTTCTACTTGAATGCTGTCCCAAAGATTTCCTGACGGCATATTTGCTGCCATTTCTTCACCTCCACTACTATCTACTGAAATTATTAATGCCGGATTTGGAGTTATTCTAAAGTCTTTTTCATAACCTTTATAATTAACTCTCATTGTTTGAATATTACTATTTTCAAGTACAATTATATCTTCAGGTTCAAGAGCTTTTAAATCTCCTACCGTAAATTCTGTTGTACCTATTTTTAAATCAACTTCTACAAGACTTGTTTCAAAAAAATTATATGAAAATTTTTCTTCTTGACTCATAACGCTTTGAGGTATGACTATTTGACCGGGGAATGAAATAATAACTTTTCCTGAAAGGTTTGTTTCATTATCTCTTACAAAAAAAGTCAAATGTGTCATATCAAACTTGCGGCTTTGCTGAGCTGACGGCATAAATACATTGCTCATAAAGTTATACAAATTGTCATTAAAAGCTGTTACCATTTTTGCTTCAAGTTCAGTTATTTTGTTTATATTAAATTTTTTATTAGGGCCTAAAGCTTTGGTTAATATTGTATTTACCGCTTTATCAGAATTTCTTATATAAATTTCATTTTGCGGATCAATTTTTACCTTTGTAACAAAATAACTTTCATCAGGCGACATTGTATCAAGATTTTTACCTACAGAATACAACTTGAAATTTAAACCTGCATATAAAAAATCATCAGATGCAGATTGTACGGCATTATTAAAAATTTGATAATACCATTCAAATTGATTAAATAATTCTTTTGATGTTGTATCCAATATATCGGTCATTTGCCCGAACTATCCCTTATTAAGACTTTCCCATATTAAGTATAATGTTATTATTAAATATTTTAGCAGAAAATGTCAATATTGAAAAATATGTTTAGTATTGTAATTATAATTTATGTCTATCGAAATATTTTAAAATATCTATAAGAGAGTGTTCACATCCAATATGACCAGATTTTGATACTATTTGCTGAGCTTTATGGTCTAAAGTTAATGCGACTGCGGGTATAACTTCATCTATAATTTGAAGTTGGTTTGAATTAATTTCGGTACAGCACTTATAAGACGTTTCACCTCCAAGAGTGATTAAAACAACATCTTTTTTTTCAACAATTATTTTTGTAAGCTCTGCTAAAAAAGAGGAAACATGTTCTAAAAGTTTTGCTTTTGTCATATCTGCATTTAGAGAATCATCGGAAAAACCGTCAAAATTATTTATTAAATTTGATGCATTAACCACAACGATATTATCTTCACCCAGTTTATCAATAATTTTCTGTGCAAAATTGTCATTAACTCCGCTGAGAATAGTTTGCATATCAAGTTCAACAAAATATTTATTGTCGTATTCTTCGGATTCTTCCAAAAATTCAAGCTGATTTATTGTTACTTTCGTTCCAGTTCCTGAAAGAATTAATTTTGGAAGTTCTTGTAAAAGTTTATGCTCTTGCGGTTCATCTTTCACTTCAAGCCAAACATTACCTAAAACTTGTGCTATGGCTGTTGTACCAACAGGCAATAAGTTTAGTTCAGATTTTCTTGACGCAAGAACAATTTGTTCTATGTCAACAATTGATGCGGAATCTGCAATTATAAGTTTTTTACCTTCTTTTACTAGGTTGTTTATTTTTTGCAGAATAGGGCCTGCACCTTTCATTATTGTTTGTAAATCTAATGATGCGACTAATTCTGCACCTTGTTCTCCAAGTTGTTTTTTTATCATTGTTGGAACGTGAGATTCAAGCAGAGGACTTATATTATCTCTTGCGTATTCAGTCCTTTCTATTGGCTGCCCTTTTACAAGTTGATAGCCACCCACGGTAATTTTATTTTCAGAAGGACAAGCCGGAATAATAATTGCTGCATCCCAATTTAGAGTGTCAAGCATAGCAAGACTTTCTATTCCAATGTGTCCGGTCAGTGCCGAATCAATTTTTTTGAAAAAATAATCCAAATTAAGATTATCTAAAAACAACTGAGTTGCTTTTTTAACCTCGTCATAAGCAAATTCTTCGGATTTGTTTCGAGTAGCTGTTGATACAGCCCAAACTTGCGTATTTTTTACATTTTGAGGGCTGCTGTTAAAATCAAGCAAAATTTGACAATTTGCGCCCTTTAAATGAAATTGTAATGCGGTTTCTTCGGCATCTGTTAAATCATCGGCAATAATGCCTATCATGTTAGAAATAATCATTGTTATTGAGCTTCGTCTTTTTTAGATCCAAGTAATTTTATCGTATTTGCTACAATCAAATAGCGTTCTTTTTCTTCACCTGAAACATCTTTCCATTTATTTGTGGCAATACGTCCGTCAACTGCAACAAGTCTGCCTTTTTTAACATATTCGCCTGCAAATTCCGCTTGTTTATCCCAAACATCTACATTAAACCAATCGGTTACTTCTGCTTTTGTTTTACTATCCCATCGATTTGCGGCAAGTGAAAAGCTTGTCTTTATTTTACCTGATTCAAAATATTTTATTTCTGCATCCTGACCGGCTCTGCCTACTATTACTACTGTATTCATACTATACCTCTATTTTTTCTTTTTCTTTTAACATGCAATTTTCAAATCCTGTATTTTTGCATATTTCTGCACACCATTGTTGTATTATTTCATTTTCATCAAGTTCGTAGGAAATCGGTTTTCCTATAACTACTTTGATATTTTTTTCAAAAAGTTTTTTTGCATAACCGTCAAAACCAACTATCGAAACGGGTACAATATCAGCTTTTGCGTGTTTTGCAATTACCACAAAACCTTTTCTTATATCTTCTATTTTTCTGTTGCTTTTAATTCCGCCTTGGGGAAAAATTCCTAACGGCCAATTAGTTTGAAAAATATCTCTAACAGTTTTAAATGTTGCTATTTCAGGTTTTTCTCTATCAACAGAAAAAGCTCCTAATGCGTATATTAAATCTTTTCTCTTTTCTTCAGGTGCGAAAAGTTCTTTTTTAGCCATAAATGCAATATGATTATTTACTGCGTGAGCAACAAATGGAGGATCCATTTCGGACACGTGATTTGGTGCAAATATAAGGTTTCCTTCTTTAGGTATATTTTCTCTGCCTTCAAATTTTATGTTGTAAAACAAAAATAGTATAGGATTTACTACGAACCAAAGAAAACATAAATAAAAAATGGAACGAAAAATATTATATTCGCTCTTGTATCTTCTTGCATAATTTTTTGGTTCTTTTTCCTTACTCATTTTTCACCTTATACTATGCCGGATTTGGTATATATATATACCCTGTAAGTTCTTGAACAGCTAAGGCCCATTGCTCCATAACTTTTTCTAAATCATCGTTATACGGGATTATTTCACCAATTTTAACCTTAATTTTTCCTCTAAACGGACACCAAGTTCTTTTTTCGGTTCCAACAATTCCTATTGGTAAAATACCGCATTTTGTAGCTCTTGCAATGCCTGCAAAACCTTTATGAATATCTTCTATAGTACCACTTTTAGCACGTGTTCCTTGAGGGAACAGTCCTAATATCCAATTTTTTGTATTTTTAACTTCAAATGCTGTTTTTATTGTAGATACTTCAAGTTTTTCTCTGTTAACAGCAAATGCTCCTTGCCAATCAAGCATCCAGCGAACAAATCTTTTTTCAAAAAGTTCTTTTTTAGCCATAAATGCAACCGGTTTTGGCATAATAAAACCTACCAAAAACGGGTCTAATGAAGACAAGTGATTACCGCATACGATAAATTTGTTATCTCTAGGTATATTTTCCTTACCCTCTACTTCAACCCTGTACATTAATTTGAATTGGATACCATATATTAACTTACAAACAAATTTCTGAAATACTTTTCTCCAGAAATTAAAATATTTTGCAGTTCTTCTTGCATAATTTTTGGGTTGTTTCTTTGTCATATAACCTCCGCTTTTCTAATTATACCATGAATATGAAATTGTCAAAATTATTATGAAATAGTTTTAAGAAAAGCAGATTTGTGATATTATTGATTTATGAAAAAAACAGGTCTTGTAATTATATTAACTGTTTTAATGCTTTTTTATTGTGAAAATGTTTATGCATTTAATTGCAAATTAAATAATATTCATGTTAAGATTAAGTCATCGAAAGGAGAGACAATGACTAAAAAAACTGCATCTTGTGAATTGGAAAAACAATTGTTTGAAAGTGTTGAGGCAAGAACACCTGATTATGTTAAAAACCTTGATTTAATGGATTTTAATAACAAAGGAGAATTTACATTTACTTTAAAGAAAGAACATTTGTATCCTTATGATGCAAATACAAATCCGGAAGGTTTAAATTTAAAAGACTGGTTTGCAAATTATGCAAAAGAAGCAAAAGTTTCAACAGCAGGTATAAGAGGGCCTCAAAACATCTTATATCCACAGGATACACGTTTCCCAATCAATTTGGTTGGTATAACATTAGCGACACTTGCAAAAGCACTTGTTGCAAACGAAAAATATCCTGACAAACAAATTCTAAAACTTGCAGGACGTGAAGTTCGTTATAATTCAGATTTATATTTAGATGCTATTGCAAGAATTCAGGCAGCACAAGGAATAAAAACACTTGTTCCTGTTGAAAAGAAAACTATTCCAATTTGGTTAGCATCTTTCTTGGCATACAAATTAGACCTTGTAGGCGGTGAATACATTACATCAAGCCATGGTATTTCAGTTAAGAATGCTACTAAAGATTTGAACTCACAAGGAAGCCAATATTTGCCTGAAGAATCAGCAGAATTTGTTCAAAAAATTCAGGAAATTTTTGATGAAACAGAAAAGAATGGTACTTACGAAATTAAAATTGCAGCAGAAGATAATCCTTTAATTGATGAAAAGATTATGGCAAAACTTAATGACGGTGTTGATTTATATGTTGATTATTTAAAATCAGGTGTTGCTGAAAAAGATAATCTTGATTTTATTAAAAAAGCAAAAAATAAAATCGTTATTGAAAATGTAGGTGGTTCTGCATACAGAACATTAAGCAGAGTTTTGAAAGAACTTGATTTATCTGACAAATTTGTATGGTTTAACGAAAAAGAAGATCCGTTCTTCCATTCAATCGGTAAATATGATGTTGATCCTAAAGGTAACAAAACTTTCTATGATTATTCAGTAGATGCAACTGTTTTGGCAAAACGTCCTAACGGTGAAAAATATTTTCCTGTAATAGAAACATTGCACTATGACAAAGTTCTTGCAAATTACCCTGTCGGAACAGCAGTTTTAATTACAGATCCAGACCACGACAGACTTACAGTTACTCAAATTGAGGATGAAAAAGAAATTGCAAAACTTGATAAGGCAGGTATTGCGTACGTTAAATTGGGTAACGGCAGAATTTTAACAGTATTTACTGCAAATCAGGCATTCTTATTGTTGATGGATTTCAGAATGAAAATGCTTAAATCACAAGGTAAATGGAATAATCATCCGAGATTTATGATTAAAACAACTGCATCTGCAATGAGTTGGGATGAATGGGCAAAAGCAAACGATGTTGCAGTTGTGAATGTTCCTGTAGGTTTCAAAGAAATTGCAAACATTATGAAAAAAGTTGAATTGAAACTTAAAAAGAACCCTAATGATGACGTTGTAGTTTATGACGTATTTGGTCAGGCAATTAACTTAGGTAAATCTCCAAGATTAATCTTTGGTGGTGAAGAATCAGGCGGTATGATTATGGGCGGTGAAGAAATGATTAAATCGCTTGCCGGCAGAGAAGCAATTGCAATGAGAGAAAAATCAGCAACAGAAGCTATATTGGTAGCATCAGCATTGTCTGCGAAACTTGAAGAAGAAAATAAAACAATGTCTGAATATTTACTTGAAGTATTCAAAGAAAATAAAATTAACGGTCAATTTGATACTCGTGTAGATATTTCATACTACAACGAATCAGAACCTGATATTGACAAATTAAAGGCCGCAAAAGTTGAAGGTGAAAAATTAAGAACCAAAAACGACTTATTCTACCTTTCAATGGCGATAGCAATTCGTTCAGGCAAAATGACATTTGAAAATGCAAAAGAAGTGTTGAAAGATGCGTTTAAAGAATTGAATTTTGATAACTTAAAAGCAATAAAATTCGTAGGCGATGGAACTTATCTTGAATTTGAAGATAAATACATTGAAATCAGACCTTCTGGAACAGATGCTAAAACAAAGGCGTATGGTGCAGGTTTGAACTTTGACGAAATCGGCAAATTTGCAACTGCAATGGGCAACTATTCGGGTGAAAGAACCCAAATACATAAAAAATACATAACAGATGAAATGTATAATTCAACAAAGGATAAAGCAATGGATTATTACTTGGAATTTGTAAATGTAGATGCAAACAACGAAAAATTTGAAATACCTGAATACAAATTTTAATGAATAAAGGGGCAAAGGAATGCCCCGATATGTCGATGTGATGGAATGGTAGACATGCATGCTTGAGGTGCATGTGGCGAGAGTCGTGGGGGTTCAAGTCCCCCCGTCGACAATAAAAAAGAGAGGTTAATCCTCTCTTTTTTATTGTTTGTATGGGAATGGACGAGAACACCTTTTTGGGTTCAGCGACTTGCGAGCAGAGGCTGGAGTGCTTTTGCGATTGTGCGAACAGCACAAGAAGCAAAACACGGAATTGCCGTTTAACGCGAGCAAGTCAAGACAAGTCCCCCCGTCGACAAATAAAAGGGATATTGACCGAAGTCAATATCCCTTTTATTATGAAGTTGGGTCGGGCTGGAATCACCTTTGTTGGGTTCTTACCAATCTACAAACTAAATTAACTCGTTTTAAAAAGTAATATTGTGTACTTTTCCATTTGCAAATTTAATATTAAATTTTAGAGGCTTTGGATCGTCTTTGTATTTCAAAACCAAAATTCTCATATCTGCTTGTGGTTTTAATTCATAGTTCTCAGGTAACGCATTAGCAAATCTCTTAGATTCTTTTGTAATTTTTGCTAATCTTACCCAGTTTGGAACACTTAATAAAGCAGATGTGCCTGCGGTCATAATAAGTACAGGAGGGAACGTACCCACTGTATCAATTAAATCAAGTCTGTCTAAATCTACAAATGCTTCTGTCGTTACATCTTTTAGTGCTGCAAGTCTTTCACTTGTAGCAGTAACTGATGCACTTGAATTATTTTTATTTGTCAAAATATATTCATATGCATGTACATATTTATTTTCTTTTTGTTTTAAGCGATATTCATTTTGAATAATAGAAATTTTAGTATTTTCATCATAATAACTTGTTGTGTCAACACAATCCAAATCAATCGGATCTGTATCCGGAGTATATGGAAATACAGATGTCTTTTTGCTATCCTTAGCCATGTTATTGTTTAATTTTTTCATACCTGTTTTTAGAGGTTTAACTAAATCAGGTGAAATATAAAAATTACCTAATTCTTCTTTTCTAGCTAAAGTGAAGAAATCAAATTTATATTCTTTTAAGGCTTCTTCATCTTCTAACTTTGAAAATTTATAACCACCAAGAGTTAAGAAATTAGTCAATTCATTTTTTTCAACATCATATTTTTCATTAGAAACAACATAAATATTAGTATTTTGATTAGATGGATATAATCTTATAAAATAACTGCAATTAGGATCAGTATATAAATAAGCATTATCTACATTTTCCAAAGGTCTAAATTTATCTTCGCCCTTATATGCCTCAATAGCGCTATTTATTTCATATACAAGTTGTCTGATATTAACATTTTTTACCTGATAACCATAAAAATTCTTTGTCATTTCGGCTGAAACAATTCCTGAATTTGCAATTGTTATCATTAATACTAAAACTAATAAATTTATAATTTTTTTCATTGTTATCCTTTCTTTATTTTATTGTTCTTCGTCTTCATCCATGTTTTTCAAATATAATTCTTCGATAAATACACAAACATCTGCCGCTATTGCAGGGGCAAAAATTGCACCTACAGCACCAAAGTATTTGGCACAGACAAATAAGAATATATATATAACTATCGGATGAAGATCCATAAACTTACCAAAAACATAAGGTTTTACAACATTATTTTCAACTATTTGCGCAAAAATGAAGATTACCGCTGTTAATATAACTACTGTCCATCCTAATTTATATGTTACTGCCAAGCAAATAACTAAAGCAATTGCAGGGCCAACAATCGGAACAATATCTAAAACAGCAGAAACACAACCTAATATAATTGCCGAATCAACTCTTAATATTAAAAGACCAATAATCACAATCAAACCAACACTAGCAGATGCAATAAATTGACCTGATACAAATCTACTGAGTTTTTGTTCTGAAAGATTATATATTTCGTTAATTTTTTCTCTTGATTTTTTCGGAAAGAATCTTAAAGCTGTATTTAAAAGTTTTTCTCTATCTACTATTAAGAAGTATGTGAAAATCATTGATACGAATATATATAATCCGCCTTTTGAAATACTTGTAATTGATTCAATCAGACCGCCTGAATTCGCAAATTCCTCAACAACAGGCGAATTCATAACATAATCTTTTATTTGATCAACATATTGAGGATATTGAGCCGCTAAATGTGCTATTTCATTTCCGCCAATAATTATTATTGGCAGAAACATTAACAATATACCGCCTACAAATCCACCAAACACAATAGCTGCCGCAATATTTCTGCCACATTTTTTCTCTAATTTGTCAACTAACGGATTTAATGCACAAGCGATAACATAAGTTACAAACAGCATTAGTGCTATATCTGTTATTGTAAAAAGACAGATAGTATAAGTGATAAGACCTAATAAAAAAATAAGGTTTTGCGAAGTACCTATTTTTTGAAACATGTTTTTCATATATATCTCCTATTTCTTGGTTTTTAAACAGTATAATAGCATAAAATCAATATACAATAAAAATTTTTATAATTCCATTTTTATAATAATATATTGATATGAAAAATTTTCTTAAAATAAGTTGCGGCATTTTATTACTGCTTATAATTAGTTTATATCTTGGAATTATATGTGTGTTGCCCCAAATAATAAACAGTAAAGCAACAATAAATAAACTGCAGTCATTAATTCTTGAAAAAACAGGCATTGAAACAAATATTTCCGGATTAAAATTGAAAATAACTCCGAAACTTCTTGTTACTTTAAATGTTAACAGCATTTATGCAAAAAATAATAACGTTTCTGTCGTAGATATAAAAAGTCTTGTTATTAACTATGGATTATTACAAAAACGTCTGACATTAGTTAGTGCAAACAATATATTTATTGACGGAAATTATTTAAAACAATTCAAAAAAGAAAGAAAAAAGAAAAATAAAAATAAATTTGAGCCAAATAATATTCCTGAAATTCATATACAAAAATTTGTTTTTAAATCTGATAAAGTAAGTGTCAATGCAGAAAATATAGATTCTAAAAATAACTTTATAAACTTAAAAGCCGAAATCAATTCTCCATTATTGAAAGAAACACTAAAACTGGGGAATTCAGGTTCTTTTCAAATTATAGAAAATAAACTTAAGGCAAATACATTCAAAATAACATTAGGAAACTCACACCTGTTTTTAGACGGTATTCTGATTGATGAAAATAAATATCCGAACCTTAATATAAATGGTGAAAAACTCCCTGTATCAGAAATTATGCCGATATTATTGCACCTGCAAAAATCACAAGACCATTCTAAAAAGTTTATTGAAAATTTCAAAAATTTTAAAGGAACTGTCGATGTAAATTTGAAATTTAATAAAGACGGTTTTTGGGGAACTTGTATTGCAAATAACATAAGTGCAAATGCAGTATGGTTTGATATTCCTTTATTTTTTAAAGAGGCTGTTTTTAATTTTAGAGGGCAGAAAATAGACTCGATTGCAGAAGGTATATTAGGAAAAGAAAAAGTTATACATACCCTGAATATTACTGATTTATTAAATCCAAAGAAAAAATTAGTTGTTGGAACAATGAAAACAACACTAACTAAAAAGTTTGATTTCGTTCCAAACCTCACAGTTTTAAACTCTGTCAATATTAATCTGGTTTATAAGATAAAAGATAAAAAGCCTGATGTATATTACGATATAGATATTCCTGCAAAAAGTGATTTAGTCTATAACTCTTTTTATTTGGGTTTAAGAGAACACAAAAGAAAAATATATGCTAATACCTTTAAAGACAATAATGATTTGTATTTGAAAGGATATAAATATTATTATTTAGATTCTAAAAAAGAAAATGTTATTCTTTCAGGAGATGGTTTATTCATAAAAAATATAGATAAAATCAACCCTGATAAATTTATACCTCAATATCTAACAATCCGTACTAATGGATATGCTCCGACTTCTGTAATTGGTGCTTTCGGAGACAAAGTAAGAGGCGGTGAATTTAAAGGTGATTTGAAATATGATTTTAAACATAATCAAGTTTTGGGTACTTTTGACATAATAAAGGCAAGACATAAGGCTTTCAGAATAGAGAATGCACATGTTGTATCCCAAAATGGCATATTTAATATAACATCAGACGGATTATTTAAAGGTGAAAAATATTCAGCAGTACTAAATCTCAAAAACAATATTTATGGCGAAACATTAATTTATGATATGAAACTGTTTTTGGATAAATTAATCCTTAAAACAACACAAGATACTCAAAAAAGGCATAAAAGAATAAATCCGAATGAATTTTCAAAAAAAGTAAAAGATATTGATATTACAATTAATAATTGGGAAATATTGATTAATGAAATTAAAAGAGATAAATTTGTACTTCAAAATGTAAAACTACTTGGAAGTATGAAAAATAATATATTTGATTTCAAAATGCAGGAACTAAATTTTGCAGAGGGAACGATAAATGCAAAAGGTATCTATGATTTTGCAAAAAATACTTCAAAAATGGTATTTGAGGCTAAAAACATCAATTCTAATAAAGTTGCAGAAATGACTCTTAACCTTAAAGACCAAATAGATGGAATTGCAAGTGCAAAAGTAAATCTTGATGCAAAAGATATGTTCAGATTTTTAGATGCACATTGTGAGTTTGAAGTTAAGGAAGGCTTCTTGCCAAAACTTGGTGATACCGAGTTTATGATGAAAAATTCAAAGTATAAATTATCCGAAATAACGAATTTTGATTTATCGCAAAAAGATTTAATGAAAGATGATATAAAGGGTTCATTTGATGTTCATAATACAGAATTAAAAAATATAAATATCACAACCTGGCATGAGTTGTCTGCGATGTACTTGGAAGGTAATTATGAAATGGAGAAACAGCTTGCTGATTTACAATTATTCTGGAAATACAGCAAAGATGCCCCTAAAGGGATAAGAATTTTTGGTATTCCTTTAAGTTTAATATTGAAAGTAGTGTTCAGACCAGAACATTCAAAGGATATGTATTATGCAAAGTTTTCAAAAGTTCCAAATATCAATACATCAGAAAAAAATACCACATACTACAGAATTCGATTAAACGGTGATATTAACAATAATAAAGTTGATTTAACCCTAAAAGAAATCAAATAATATTTTACAAAAATTATCTAGCGGCCGTCTTGTCTGCCTAAGATTTTACCGTCTTTTTCTGAAATTTCGAAAACAACTCCAAAAAAGTTTGCAGCGGAAAGGTTGCCATTTTCAAGTCTATACATTCCTACAAAATGAGATTGAGATTTAATTTCAGGATACGCATCCGTTACGGATTGAACAGCCCATAACGGTTTACCTTCAAGAGTAACTGCTGCAATATTCCTGTAATTTGGACTTTCAGGCGGCTCATCAATTAAAACTACAACTTTATCAGCATAAATATACATACTTACAATATTATGCTTAAAAGTTACAGTATTATTCGGAAGTAATAATTTATTACCTTGGAATGCTATATTTGCCATTTATTATCTTTCTTTATTAAGGATTTGGTGGTAATGTTCTAATATTTGAATACTTATGAGATTTTTCACCTATTATGAAATATTGAGTTCCGCCACCGTTACCCCAACCTTCAACAGGATTACATGGACCTGCAATTAATTGAGTTCCTGCTGGTAATTCTAATTCAACAATGTGTGACGGCATACCAGGTAATGCAAATTTATCTTTGATTTGTGCAGGAGTTAAACCTTCAACCTCTTTCAATTCCATTACCCATACGCCTTTTGCGAATGAAGGCGGATTACCTTCTTCATTGAATACACGTACAAATCTTGTTTCGCTTGTAAGTTCAATGGTTTGATTATCTTTTGTTTTACCAGGTTTAAACGCAGGTTCCTTAAAACCTTTTGTGCTTATATATTCATTAACTTCATCACCTGTACTTGTTTTTACAACTCTGCTATGACGTGCAATATCACAGTCTTCTCTTAACGTTTTTCTTCTTGTTTCAAGAATTCTGTTCAATTCTGCTCTTTGTGCAGGGTCATAAACATGATTTACCTGTCTTTGAAGTCGGTCTAAATCTGCATTCAATGAATTTGCATCAATTTCAAACTGACTTCTAACGTCTTTAAATTGTTTACTGTCAAATCTAACTACACCGCCATTAGAATTACCGATAGCTGATTCTAAGGTGTTACCGCTTCTTGCTCTTCTTTGTTCTGTTTCAGCTCTTCTTCTTGAATCAGCTGAAGCAAGACCGCCTTCTGTACCTACAAGAGCGTTATTATCACCTGTAAAGTTTTGAATTGCGTGTTCATCATGACCTCTAACACCATCTACAACAACTGTTGTACCAACGTGTTCATGAGCATTTGAAATAATATCGCCTCTAACAACATAATTTACAGTATTTCTGTTGTCTCTTAAACCTCTATCTTCGTGTCCGTAAACAAGACCTTCTGTGCCGACTGCATCAAATGAAATACCTCTTATATCGGCAAATCTTGATGCTGTTAATTCTGTTAATGAACCGCCTAATGAATGACCTGTAACAATAATTTCTGCATCAGGATGAGCTCGTCTTACTCGTTGAACGAACTCAGTTGCATTATCAAATTGGTCAGGTAGATGACCTGATAGCATTTTGTGATCAACTACCAAATCTCTGCCATCGTCAGAACCTCTAAATGCAATAATAATTTTACCGTCTTTTTCAAAAGCTTTTGCGTGGAAACCATTATCTGCAGATTGTGAATCAAATTGATTCCAACCGTTAAGTCTTTTTGGATCACCAGGTTTATCACCATATGCAAATTGAGATAAATCAGCAGCATCTTGTACTAATTCAGGAGAAACACCTATTCTTGATGCTCCACTCCAATCACGAACTCTTGCATTACCACCGCCTTCGTTAATACCGGCTATACCATCTTGTCTTCTTGCACCTTGCTCTATCATTCTTGCTTGAAGCCCTTCGATGCCTTCGCCAAACTCACTGTCAGCAACTTTATCAAGTAAGTTTTTAGTTTTTGCATGCAACATATCTGCATCATCGCCTGAAACTATTGTTGCAGTACCGTCTTCATGGTAATATAAGTGTGCTTGACCGCTTCTTATCAATTCTTCTCTTTGAGCCCAAATTGCATCATCATCATTAGGTTGATTTATTCCTAAATGTCTGTCTTGCCATTTTGTTCTTGCTCTATGTTCATCACCTAATGCGACTTGGTCAGTTGCAACTCCATCACCTGATTGAATTAATGCGTTCCAAATTTCATCATCATCGTCATCGTGCGCAACAGTAGTTCTTGTTCTTGCTGAAGCACTTCTATTTGCGCCCTCAGTGTCGGTTACATATCCATCACCAGATTGAATTAGTGCATCCCAAATTTCATCATCATCGTCGCCAGCAACATGTGTTCTTGTTCTTGGTGAAGAATTTTCAACAACATCATCTGAATCGTTAGTTCTTGTTCTTGTTGAATTACTTTCGTTAACGTCTATTTCGTCAGCTGCAAGTCCGTCGCCTGATTGAATTAATGCATCCCAAACTTCATCATCTTCATTAGGGTTTTGACTATTTTCGAGTTCTTCTCTATTTTTATTGGCAATTACATCTAATTCATATTTTTTAATTTTATAGTTTCCAACACCGCTTGCGAAGTTGAATAATGCTTGCGTTCCTTGTAATGCGGCATTTTTATAATCTCCATCCATAGCACTTTGAACAGCGCCTGTAGTTGCAGCTATACCATTTGAGAAGTCCGAAACAGATTGTTTATATTTGAAATTACTTGTGCCGACACCAAAGCCCATTGTTGAAACTCCGTGTGCAATTGCACCTGCAATATCACCATTTTCTGCACTTTGGTATGTTGCAATACCTTCTCTTACTGCAGAAGCACCGTTATAAACCTTATCGAATACACCTTTCATTTTATCGGATGAAGCAATTGTACCTGAGAATGCGGCTGCACTAGAAACTGCATTTGCAGTTGCTTGAATAGCACCCATAACATCACCCTCAGCAATTTTAACACCTGCTGTTGTTGCATCGCCGGCAACTTTAAGTCCGTTTCCAACCATGCTTATGCCATTACCGACATTTTGAATTGTTGTACCGGTTCCTACAAGTCCTGAGCCTGTACCTGCTACAGTTCCGCCTGTTGTTGTGGTTGCAACACCTGAACCTGTTGTTGTTCCGCCTGCGCCTACGATAGGAACACCAATACCGAATAATGCACACAACGGTGCGCCTACAGTTGTAATTGCAGCTCCAATACCTGTAACTGTTGCACCTGTTATGCCTACTGCACCACCGGTTGCAGCCAATGCTCCACCGGCTGCTGATACACCTACACCGGCAACTTTTAATGCATCTCCGACACTATCTAATGTTCCACCTATATTAGATGCAGTTTGTGCAAATTCTCCTATTGTTTGTAATGTGGTTTTTTCCGACTCATTACTACTTTGGGCTTCGGCAGCTGCAGCTTCTTGTTCTTGAACTTGTGCTTGTGCCTCGCTTGTTTGTGTTTCTACTGTTTGTTGTTCTGCTTGTGTTTGTTGTATTAATTCATCAGCTTTACTTCCGTTTGCTTCAATTTGGGCATTGTTTGCATCAATTGCCGCTTGATAATTATTATTTGAAGTTTGTCCGCCTTGTTCTAATTGAGGATTTTGTGCTTGTTGTTCTTCAATTTCTGTGGCAGTCGACAATGAATATGCACTGTTTGTTCCTGAGCCTGTTCCATCAAATGAACTTTCTTGCTGCATTTGTTCCACCAATGCTCTATTTTGTTCCATTAAAGATTGATTTTGCTGTTCAATATTTGAAATTTCTATTGAAAAACCGTCAATTCTTTCTGTTGATGTTCCAAGCATATTTTCAAAAATTGAACTTGCTTGACCCATATTTTGACCAGCTTCTGTCATAGATTGGCTTCTTGATTGAGAAGATTGACCAATAGAGCTTGCATCATTACCTTTGGCACTCACATTGTCTTTGGTTGGCCCTGATTTTGATTCACTTTCACCATCTTTTTGTTTTGCTTGTGCATCATCACTCTTTGTCTCAGCACTTTTTTGTTTGTCTTCTGCTGAGTTTACTTCGCCATTAGCATTTCTTACCTCACCTTGTGCTGATCTGATATCTCGTTCTGCTTGATATATTGAGGCTTCTTCCTCATCACTTAAAACATGAATTAAACCAAAACCAATTGTGGCATCTTTAATCAGTTTTTTAGCATTTATGTTTTGTGGAATTTGTAAATCTGCCATTCGTTAAGCCTTTATCAAAATACAATTAAATTTATTTTGCAAGTATAAATACACCTATACATGCTATTAAAAACAAGAACCGTATAAAAATTGCCTGATTTTATCATGCTAAAACCGATAATATATCTATTTTTAACTAAATCAAAAAAATACAAATCATTTAATAATATGAGAAAAAATTTTATTTGTTTTCTTTATAAAAAGCGGATAAATTGCTGTAACAAACAAACCTATTATTATGTAGGAAATAAAATAGCCTTTATTTGCACCAATTGGAATTATAAGCCACTTGGCAAATTTTATTAAAAAATAAATTGAAATAAAACCTATAATACCGTCTAGCGAGCGTTTATATACGTTTTGCGAAATTTCAAAATTTATATAGTGTCTTTCAATAAATCCACCTATAGAACATCCAATAAGTATTCCAGATGCTTTAAACACTCCTGTTTGCATTTGCAAAGGATCAACTAATAATTGTCCGTCAATATAGTCCATAGGATATGCTTTCACTCTTATGTAGTATAAAACTATAAGACTTGTAACTATAAGAAATGCAGTAAAAATTCCATCAATAAGTTTATTATTTTTTAAATCAAACTTTTCTAAAAAATATTTAAGTAAAAGAACAACAACAATTGATATAAGAAATCCAACGACAACATCTTGTAAAGTATGTACACCTAAGAAATTTCTCGAAAATGCTACTGACAATATTATTAACAAACAAAAAATTTTAACGGCTTTAGATTTAAAGCATAAAGCTGCGCCTCCGAAATTTAGAGTTACTCTTGCGGTATGTCCGCTTGGGAAAGAATATCCATAAGCTCCGGGTATAGCTTTGTCGTACGGCATAATTCTTGAATCAAGAATCCACGGTCGATATATGCAAAAAACAAGTTTCATTAACTGATTTATTAAATAACCGAATGTACAACTCAAGACTATTAATTCACCGTATTTTTTATTAATACACCAATAAATTAATGCCATAAAAGTAATAGAAAATAGGGATTCACCTATTACGGTTACACCCATAAAAAAATCACTTACGGCATTCGGTGCGGATTGTCTTATGTTTTGCAAAAAATATAAATAATCCATTTGTGGATTTAATAATGCGGGTGTGTTGAATATGTCTATCATAATGATTAAATTAAATCATAAAAACGAGATATTTAAAACTTAAATTATTTGTAATTTATAATTTTAAAAATGGTTATTTTGTCAAATAACCTAAATTTCGTTTCAAATTTTGATTGTTTAATAACAAAAATAAGTATTCCAAGTATTTTAAAATTTCTTATGATTTTAAATTTTATTTTTTGATTATTCATCCACTACTCCAATATACATTTAATATAGTTATTTATATTATTTTAGTATATTTAATACATACATGTAATATTAAAAACATATTTTTGTCAATATTTAATGTTTTAAATACGGTTTATAAGCGTGCAAACTCCGTTTATTCTCAAATAGGTGATGATATGGATTTGAAGAAAAATTTTGGACAAAGGATTAAAGAAATCAGAATTCAAAAAGGGTATACGCAGTATAAATTGGCTGAATTAGTTGATATTGACCCTAAGCATATGAGCCACATTGAAACAGGCAGAAGTTTTCCAAAAGCGGATTTAATAGAAAAATTCGCAAGGGCTCTGGATATTGATTATACACAATTATTTAAAGCTCAACATTTACAAAAAAAAGATGAATTAATAAAAAAAATTGATAAATACTTAATGATGGCAAATGAAGAACAGATAAAACTTGTTTATAAGATTGTCGAAAGTATAATGGATTGAGATTAATTTATATGCAATGAAAGTGTGCTGGCTTAAGCAAAATATTTATAATATAATATTTGTTGTCAGTTTAGGGGCTTATATGAGTGAAAAATTAGCATCTTATAAAATGAGCGTTGATGAAGCACGCTCAAAGCTTTATGATTATTACAACAACGTTATGTGTGAGTTTGTGTCATCAGGTATTTATGCAATAAAAAGGCAACAGACTATTAAAAAACTGATTAAAACATATACTATAATAACGTTATGTTTTTCTCCTTGGATTTATAAAGGTATTGTTTCAGGGGTTAATACAAGTGATATGGCAGCACTTGTTTTAAGTTTGGTATGTGTTATTTTGCCGATAATTTTTCTTATATACTTTTTTGCTTACTTGATTATAGATAAAGATTTTTCTAACGTAATCAAATCTGATTGTTTATTTGATTTGCTTAAAACGCTTTTAAAAACGGATGTTTCAAAAGAAAAAGAAACTATTACCGATGATGAAATTAAACAAAGTTGTTTATTTGAAAAATGGAACACCCGATTTACTGAAGATGAATTTATTGCCATATCAGATATCGCAAAATATATTTTCTGAAACCGATATGGTGTACAAAACAGGTTCGGGGAGGAGTACTTACGCAAAACCAATATTTGACGGTTTGCTTATAAAGCTTGAAAATAGCAAAAATATAAATTCATCAATTGAAATAACAACAAAAACAAAAGAAAGTATTATGGAGGATACTCAGGATTACACAAAAATCAATTTTATATGGTATTCAATAGGTATTTTATTTATCTTTTTTCTGGTGTATATGTTTTTAACTTTTATACCATTTCTTGATGATTGTATAAACAATTTATTGTTACGTTTGTGGCATGATTATAGAATTCCTTTTATATCAGTATCTGCGGTAATAATTTTAATTTTGTCAAAAATATACAGGGATTGGGATGTGAAAAGATTACAAAAATTGCAAAGTTTAAGACTTTCTGCAAAAATACAGGCTGGAATTTCATGTATTGATGATAATTTTGATGTAATTTTATCTGACAATAATCCCGATGCTTATAAAATTATAAATCAAGATTTAGCACAACTTATTTTAAACATTAAAACATTATTTGATGCTCCAAAAGTGCAAATGAAATTTTATGGTAATTCAATAATGCTCGCTATATTTACAAACAAAGACCTTTTTGAACTTGGAGATTTAAGACACACACCTTTAAATCCAAAAGTTTCTAATAGTTTCGTATCACAAATTGCTGGAATTTTGATGTTTATGGATTATGTTGAAACTTTAAATAAGTAAAATGGTTAATACATTTGTGTTTTAGATAGTTTAAAATCTAAAAATGCAAAGAATTATAAGAAATACTATTTTGAAATATGTTCCGAGTAATTTTTCCGTTGAATATAATGTTAATTCTGCAAGAATTTTTGAAATTAATAATAAAGAAATAAAACAGGGTTACGTTGTTTATTTAATGGAAAGGGAATTAAGAGCAAAAGATAATTTTGCACTTCAATTTGCAATACAAAAATCAAAAGAATTTGATTTGCCTCTTAAAATTCTTTGTCCTGAGTTGAAAGTTGAATACAAACCTAAACAAGAATTTTTAAACAGGCAAATTCAACAAGTAAAAGAAAATTTTATCAAATTAAACATTGATTTTTTTACTGTAAAAATGAGTGATATTTTAGGGTATCTTGAAATTTTAAAAACAACTCTACTTATAATAGACTTTAATCCTATTTTAAATAGAGTTTGCTTTAAAGATGCTAACTTTAAAATATACGAAATAGACGGTCATAACATAATTCCTGCAAGGTTTGTGTCTGATAAACAAGAGTATAACGCATCAACGTTAAGAAGAAAAATTTATAAAAATATTTATCCTTTTTTGACAGAGTTTGATAACCAAAATAACTTTAAAACCGAGGCGGATGAAGTTCTGCAAAGTTTTATTCAAAATGGATTACCTTTCTATGCTCAATATAAAAATAATGTTGCAAAAAATGTTCTGTCAGGTTTGTCTAAATATTTGAATTTAGGTTTTATATCAAGTCAAAGAGTTGCGCTTGAGGTTATAAAATCAAAAGCTGATGATACAAACAAAGAAGCATTTTTGGAAGAATTAATTGTAAGAAAAGAACTTGCCGATAATTTTTGTTTTTATTGCAAAGGTTACAAAAATTTTTCCTGTATACCAAAATGGGCTTACGAGTCCTTAAATTTTCACAAAAAAGATTTTAGGCAATATATTTATACAATAAAGGAATTAGAACAGGCAAAAACTCACGATAAAATGTGGAACATAGCACAAAAGCAGCTTTTACATGAGGGTTTAATCCATGGGTATTTAAGAATGTATTGGGCAAAAAAGCTTTTAGAGTGGACAAAAACACCACAAGAAGCTCTGGAATTTGCAATATATTTGAATGACAGATATGCCTATGATGCACCATCTGCTAATGGTTATGTCGGAATATTATGGTCGATAGCAGGACTTCATGATAGGGCATTTAGAGATTATCCAATAACAGGAAAAATTAGGAGAATGTCAGCAAAGACGATAAAACAAAAATTTATTGATGTATAATGGTTAAAAAGAAAGGAAATAATTATGTCAGAAATAAAATTACAAGGACTTGATGCAGACGGAAATGAAAAAGAGTATTCATTAAATGATTTAAAAGGTGAGAAAGTTGTATTATATTTTTATCCAAAAGACAATACATCAGGTTGTACCCAGGAAGCGTGCGATTTCAGAGATAATTTAAACAGATTAACTCCACATGTGAGATTAGTAGGAGTAAGTCCTGATAGTATAAAAAGCCATAAAAGTTTCAAAGAAAAACAAGATTTGAATTTTGTTCTTTTATCTGATTCTGAACACAAATTAGCAGAAAAATTTGGTGTTTGGAAAGAAAAATCAATGTATGGTCGTAAATACATGGGAATAGAGCGTTCAACATTTGTTCTTGACAAAGACGGCAATGTCGAAAAAGAATGGCGAAAAGTTAAGGTAAAAGGACACGTAGAAGAAGTTTTAAACTATCTTGGCAAATAACACTTAGTCCGACGGATTAGTTGAAACAATAACTTTTTTCATATAAAATGTCTTTTAAAAGGGGATTTTATGAAAAAATATTTATTGTTGTTGTTTGTTATAATCTGCGGAACAGGTGTTTTTGCAAGTGATTATAATGTTTATAAATTTGATAACGGTCATACCGTTATAATTAAACAGGTTAGTTCAAATCCTATTGTAATTATTGATACATGGATTAAAACAGGTTCTATAAATGAAAATGATAAAAATAACGGCGTTTCTCACTTTTTAGAACATCTGTTTTTTAAGGGAACAGAAAAAAATCCTCTCGGAACTTTTGACAAACTGCTTGAATCAAAAGGTGGTATTACAAATGCCGCAACAAGCAAGGATTTTACGCATTATTATATAAAAATTCCGTCAAAAGATTTTGATTTGGCACTAAATTTGCATGCTGATATGTTGTTAAATCCTGCAATACCACAGGCAGAAATGGATAGAGAACGTAAAGTTGTTATAGAAGAAATTGCAAAGGATAAAAATTCACCAAATGACCTTGTTTACGATAATTTAAACGAATTAATTTATAAAGTTCATCCATACAAAAGACAGGTTATAGGTACAAAAGAAATTATTGAAAACGTAACAAGAGATGAAATTTTTGATTATTATAAGAAGCATTATTCACCTGAAAATATGATAACTATTATTGTAGGTGATGTTGAGCCGGATAAAACCGCTGAAAAAGTTCAAAAAGCATTTACGATTTCACCACGAAAATTAGAAAAACATTATTACAAAAAAGAACCGCCAATAACATCTCAAAGGATTAAAGAAGAAAAATTTGACTGCAATTCTGCCTATATGATGATTGGATTTAGAGGTACAAATGCCGTTCATAAAGACGAATTTGCGCTTGATATTCTTGCAACAATTTTGGGCGACGGTCGTTCCTCAAGATTTTATCAAAATATAAAAGAGCAAAAACAACTTGCAAATTCAATTAATGCAAGCAATGGTTCTTTTAAAGATGACGGTGTATTTTATATAAGCACAAATTTTAAACCCGAAAACAAGGAAGCTCTAAAAGATGCTATTTTTGATGAAATTGCTAAAATTCAGACATCTGGGGTAACTGATGAAGAAGTTGAAAGGGCAAAAAACATAATAGAAAGGGATACTCACTATTCAAGAGAATCTATTTCAAATGTTGCAATGGAAATGGGATACACAACCGTTTTGACAGGTAATCCAAAGGATTACGATAATTATTTGGAAGGTATAAAAAAGGTAACTGCAAAAGATGTTTTACGTGTTGCAAGACAATATTTAGGTGAAAATAAATCGGCAGTATCAATAGTTTTGCCTGAAAATTACAAAGAAACTCCAAAATGTAAATGCGAAGAACAAAAAAATCATAGTGCAAAACTTGTAAAATCTGCATATAACACAAATAAATACACTTTAGATACAGGTGCAACATTACTTTTAAACAAGCATAAAAATAATGATATTGTTGCAATAGCAATTAGGGCAAGAGGCGGAGAATTTTTTGAAAAATTATGCGGAACGGCAAATGTGATGTCTTCGACAATGCTTAAAGGCACAAAAAAGTATTCTAATACAGAACTTGCAAAGATTCTTGACGAAAGCGGTATCAAAATATCGCCTGCATCAGCACCTGATGATTACATTTTAAATGTTGTAACGACCAAACAACAATTAGAACTCACAATGGATTTGCTAAATGAGGTTGTTAATAATTCACTTTTTGATAATGCAGAGATAGAAAAAGCACGAAAATTAATGGCAGAAAACATAAAATCAAGTCGTGATGTTCCGTTTAATCGTGCAAGAGAAGAATATACATCCGAAATATTTGCCGGTTCAATTTATTCAAATTCAACAAAATTACTTGAAAAAACATTGCCGAAAATAACTCGTAATCACATATTAGAATATTATAAAACAATTTTTTATCCGCAAAATCTTGTAATATCAGTAAATGGTGATGTTGATGAGCAATATATCATTAATCAAATGTCAGAAATTTTTAACTCAAAAACCGGCAACAAGTTCACTTTTGCAGACCACAAAAACGATATTCCAAAACGTACTACAATAAAGAAAATCACGATACACGTAAAAGATTTGCAAACTTCTTGGATATTAATCGGCTGGCAGACAGACGGAGTTCAAAATCTAAAAGACTATGCAGCTTTACAAGTTATAGATTCTTTTCTAGGTACTGGCATGAGCTCTCGATTGTTTATTAATTTAAGAGAAAAACAAAGCCTTGCATATCAAGTAGGCTCAAGCTTTTCACCAAATGTTTTACGTGGTAAATTTACGCTTTATATAGGTACGAACCCTGCAACTGTAAACAAATCAATAGAAAATCTTATGAAACAAATTGATATACTGAAAAAAACAACAGTAAGTGAAAAAGAACTTCAGGAGGCAAAAGACCAACTTATAGGTCATTTTGTAATGGCATTGGAAACAAATCTTGATAAGGCAGGGGCATTGGCAATGTACGAAGTTACGGACAGAGGTTTTGATTTTGTTGAAAAATATACAAAATTAATTCAAGACGTAACCGCAGAAGATGTCAAACGTGTTGCAAATAAGTATTTTGTAAACAATTATGTTCAATCAGTAGTTGATAAGGCTCACTAATGGATAATATAGAAAAACTGCATCAAGCAGTTGAAATAGAAATTAAATACGGCTATATAAACATAGAGGGCAAAAGACAGGTCTTTTCAAAATTTATGAAATCAGAAATTTTGAAAGAATATAAAGCGACCAAAAACCCTAAATGGCGAGTTTTAATGGAAGCTTTTGACCGCTATTCCGTAGAATCAATGCCCGTACGCAGAAAAATTATAAACCGTTTTCGTTCGGTCATGAATGACGAATTAAATCCAAAAAATCAAAAAGAACCTGAACAAATTGATATAAGAATGCCTGATAAATGTGATGTAACCTACGTTAAGGGTGTCGGGCCAAAAGTCGGATATATGCTGAATAAACTGAATATTTATACCGCAAATGATTTGATTTATTATTTTCCAAAACGGCATATTGACTATTCAGGCAGAACTTTTATAAAAGAACTTGAAGAAGGCGAAAAAACAACTATATTTGGATTTATAAAATCAACTCAATCATTTACGACAAAAAATAATCTCGGAGTTATAAAGGTTAAAATTGCAGACGAAACAGGAGCAATTGAGTTAAATTTCTTTCAAGCAAAGTCAAACAGATTTATCTTGGAACGCTCAAAAGCACAATTTCCTGTTGGTTCAGGCATAATGGTATCAGGTGAGGTTAAACTCAACAAATATAACATGCAAAAAACTATTGATAAATCTACCTATTCAATAATCGCAGATGATGTTTTTAACAATTCAAATTTGAATTTAGGCAGAATTGTTCCAATTTACCCACTAAGCGAAAATCTGAACATGAAAACATTACGTAAAGCAATTTTCAATGCTTTAGAAACGTTTAAACCAACCATTAAAACCATTTTGCCTGATTATTTGCGTAAAAAATATAATATTATGGAAAAAGCAGAGGCAGTTTGTCAGATGCACTACCCTGAAACAATGGAAAAACTTGAACAGGCAAGGTTTTCGTTAGTGTTTGAAGAATTTTTTATTGCTCAAATGCGTCTTGCAAGGTTAAGAGAACAAAACAAAAATAGCCATAATTCATTAAAATTCAACGTAAAACCAGATGGTTTGGTTATGAATTTTATAAAAAATCTTCCTTTTGAACTTACAAATGCACAAAAAAATGCTGTCAATGAAATTTTAAATGATATGCAATCAGATGAACCAATGCAAAGACTTTTGCAAGGGGACGTAGGAAGCGGAAAAACAGTAGTATCTTGTATAATGCTTCTTGCAGCAGTAGAATGCGGTTATCAAGGGGCGATTATGGCACCTACCGAAATTCTCGCTCAACAGCATTACAATAATCTTACAAATTGGCTTACACCAATGGGTTTGCATATTGGTTTGTTTTTAGGCAGTTTGGGCAAAAAAGAACGTAAAAAACAAAAAACAGATTTGGCAAACGGTCAAACGCATATTGCCGTTGGAACTCATGCACTAATACAAGATAACGTGGAATTTGCAAATTTGGGAGCAGTCGTAATAGATGAACAACACAGATTTGGAGTTAAACAACGTCTTGAATTAAGTAAAAAAGCCCAATCTCCGCAAATTTTAACAATGACCGCAACACCAATTCCAAGAACTTTAGCGCTTTCTGTTCATGGGGATTTGGATTTGACGATTATTGACGAACTTCCAAAAGGCAGAAAACCAATTAAAACTGCACTTTCTAATTCAAAAAAACAAATTTATAATCTCATTCGTCAACAAATTTCACAAGGCAGGCAAGCATATATCGTTTATCCGCTTATTGAAGAAAGCGAAACTCTGTCTGCAAAAGCAGCAACCATTGAGGCTGAAAAACTGCAAAAAGAAGTATTCCCTGATTTAAAAATAGGACTCCTTCATGGCAAACTTAAAAATGACGAAAAAGATAAAGTAATGCACGATTTTAAAAACGGAGATTATGATATTTTGGTTTCAACGACGGTTGTTGAAGTCGGTGTTGATGTACCAAATGCTACTGTTATGGTAATAGAAAATGCAGAAAGATTTGGTTTATCTCAACTTCACCAACTAAGAGGACGTGTCGGACGTTGCGAACATCAATCTTACTGTGTTCTATCTTCATCATCAAGAAACCCTGAAACACATGCAAGACTGGAAATTATGACACAAACAAATGACGGATTTGTGATAGCGGAAAAAGACCTTGAACTGAGAGGCCCGGGGGAATTTTTGGGCGTACGTCAAAGCGGCTTGCCTGATATGGTTGTTGCAGACATTGTAAAAGATACGGCAATACTTGAAATAGCAAGAAGTGAAGCAATTGAATTTGTTAAAAATAACGATTTAAAAGATTATCCTCTGCTTGCAAATGCAGAAAACCTGCAAACAGTAAGTAATATAGAACTATTAAATGCGTAATTACTTACATCTTGGCAATAATTCTATAACAATATTTCTATTCTGTTAGGAACTTAAAATACTCTTATATTAAGTAATGTTACAAAATTTATGTTTTTTTTGATAAAAATGTTATAAAACTTCAAAAAGTGGAATATTAATAGTGTGGGTAAGGATTAGTTTAATTCGTATATCCACATCTCTAATTCCTCTCTTCTAATACGTGGTTTTAATTGCCGGCTGATAAAGTCGGTTTTTTATTGCAAATTTTTGTAAATGTTATTACCCATGTTAAACTTTTACGTTGTACAATGAGTATATAAATTTATCTTGGGATTAAAAAGGGAATATTAAAACATGTTGGGATATTGTTTTGAACTGATAACCGGACCAATGAGTTGCGGTAAAACGGAAGAATTGCTCAGACGCATTAAACGTTGTATGATTGCCAGAAAAAAGGTTAAAGTAATTTCTCCGCAAATAGATACAAGAGAACAAAGTGATTGCATTAAATCACGAAACGGTCTTTGGTTAGATGCAATTAAGGTTAAACATTCTATCCAAATTTTAAGCATAGTTAAAGAAGATGATGAAGTTGTTGCCATTGATGAATTGCAATTCTTTGATTCAAATATTGTAAAAGTTATTGCAAAATTAATGGAACAAGGTAAAAAAGTTATCGGTACGGGCTTGGATTTGGATTTTAAAGGCGAAGTTTTCGGTTCAATGCCTGAATTAATGTGTATAGCAACTACAGTAGATAAACTACATGCCGTTTGTATGAAATGCGGTTCTGACCACGCTACAAGAACTCAAAGACTTATTGACGGAAAACCCGCAGATAAAAATTCACCATTGATTATGATTGGCGGAGATGAAACTTACGAAGCTCGCTGCATTAAGTGTTGGGAATTACCTGATGCAAAAGAAGAAGAAAAACATAATAAAGAAAATAATATTTTGCAATTTGCATTAAAATAATAAAAAAGGCGCAGCCGCAGGCTGCGCCTTTTTTTATTAATAATCTGATATATTAATTTCTTTTTTCAATCTGTTAAATTTAACTCTTTGATTATGATTTAACAATTTTTTGAACTCTTTATCCACATCACTTTCGATTACTCTCAATGCATGTTGAAGTTCATAAACAGTTTTTCTTTGAGATTTTCTTTCTGCAAAAGTATTTGTTTCTTTTGTCATTGATTTTAGAGTTGCCTGCTCTTTTTTAAGTTGTTCAAGAATAATAGCTTCTTTGTCAATTACAGAGTAGTATATTTCGTCAGCTTTTTTTCTTTGTGCTTCATCAAGTAATAAAGCGTTTGCGATAATAATTCTTTTAGTTTTTATTTTATTAACTTGAGCTCTGATTTCTTTTTTAGAGAGTGCATTAGTTTCCGGATTAAGTTCAACTGCTGTTGCTGAATTAATATTAAATGTGATAACGCAAATGGATAAAATTAACAAAATTTTTTTCATACAAAACAAATCCTTATAAAAAGATTATCTGATAATAGTTAAATAAATTCAATTAAAAATAAAAAATTGTGATAAAATTAAACAGAAAACGAGGTTAATAACAATGCAAGAAATAAATATGAGAAATTATGCTCATTTAGGTGATGCCGTTTGGGAACTTTTTGTACGTGAGCATATAGTTGACTTGTGTCAAAAACCAAAAGATTTGCACAGAATGACTACGGAGCGTGTAAATAGTGAATATCAAGCCAATATGTTAAATTTAATAGAATCTGAATTAACGGAAATTGAAGAAGAAATAAAACGTCGAGCAAGAAATATGGAAGTTCCGGTAGCCAGACGCAATAATCAATCAGAATATCGTCAAGCAACGGCATTTGAGGCTTTGTTAGGTTATTGGTATAGAGAGGATAAGGAACGTTTAGAATACATATTTGAAAAATTATTAAGAGAAATATTAAAATAGGTATTTACAAAAAAAATTTTATTAGTATAATAAGCATGGGATTTAGGTATAAATCCCTACCTCCATTGGGGGATTAGCTCAGCTGGTAGAGCACCTGCTTTGCACGCAGGGGGTCAGGAGTTCGAATCTCCTATCCTCCACCATTTAATTAAGAGGCTTTTAATAAGCCTCTTTTTTAATGCAAAATTTAAGTACTTTAATATGTCCATTTTTAATAACAGATGCAAGGTTATAAAATTTCTCTATTTCGGGTTGATTTGATACGAAGCGGATTGTCGGCAGAGGGCTGAAGCGTGAGCGCGCCCGTTTAACGCCGACAACCAAGCAGTAATCAACAATAACTGCTATATTATAAACATTCTCTGCCCATTTGCTAATCTTCTTAAATTCTTTTTCTGTAATATTATATCCTGCTTCTTCCATAATCCCCTCCGTCTATCACGACACACAATACATGAAAGACGTCATAAAAGCGAAAAAGCAGAAAAGATTTTACAAAAGAATACAGACTAAAAATCTAAATATTCGCCTACCTCTGTAATTAATTGTTCTCTGTGTAATTTCAATATTTTATCAAGGTATTCTTTTGTTAAAATTTCGTGGAAATCATTTTTATCTCTATTTTTAAGAAAATGAGAAATAACTTCTTTATCATACTCATTAAAATTATCAATGTTGTTTTCAAAATTTTCTTCTACAAAATATTTTCCACAGTTGTTTGTGCAGTTGTAAAAATATTCACCTCCCAATTGAGAAAATTCTTTAATACAATCTTGTCCACAAAATAAACATTTGTAATTCATTTCTGCATTAGTCCTTGTTTTAATAATTTGATTTTCATTATTAGTCATTGCCATATCCCCCTCTAATTTTATTATAACGCAACAAGATAATTGGTTCAAGTCCTTTAGTAGCAAAGGTTTACATTATATTTACAACATTGTTTTTATAATATTATTGGATTTTGCATGTTATAATATTTGATAAAGTTGCACAGAAAAGTTATGATAATTATTTATATTTTCTTCTTCTTTCTACATTCTGGACAACCATTACCATTTTTTCGATTATTAACCGTTGATTGCCATTCGTGTCCCTTACTACAAATCCACCAAACTTTTTTATTAGAACCAGCACTAATCATACTTGGTTTCAACATACCATTTTTAGTTGGATGCCATTCTTTTGCTAATTCTGGATGGGTTGTTTCAAGATCATTATAACCTGCTAAAATTCTCTGACCACAACAATAAGGACAATTGCTGCCATTTTTTCTACTGTTTAAAGAAGCTTCCCATTCATGTCCCTTACTACAAATCCACCATACTTTCTTTGCTGAACCTGTAATTACCATATTTGGTTTTAAGCCACCATTTTTTGTCGGATGCCATTCTTTTGCCAGTTCTGGGTGAGTTGTTTCAAGATCATTATAACCAACCAATAAACGTTGATTACTACAATATGGACAACCCGTTTTTAATTTTGTTCTGCTTTCTATTGAAGCTTCC
>Ga0256405_10002232_pt1 | contig 45975 bp, 35 predicted proteins | sample RumenRJG_02DNA_FD_189096 | JGI IMG/M metagenome (GOLD analysis project Ga0256405, IMG submission 189096) | Bovine rumen microbial communities from Lethbridge, Alberta, Canada - RJG_02 | ecosystem: Host-associated > Mammals > Digestive system > Stomach > Rumen | place: Canada: Alberta... | reverse complement strand
TTGCTCGTCAGGTGGTGTTCCTGATTTGCGGGTGCAAAGGTACACACTTTTTCCGAACCGCCAAAACTTTTCCGGGAAAAAATTCACAAAAACGACGTTTTTTATTCCAATATTGATATAAATCAAGTGCAAGATACCCTATACACCTTACTATATTATATACGCGCTGAACATTAAGCAACATACCATTCGGCATTATGCCTCAGGACAGATATTCTTGAAAATATTTCTGAAAATAAACAGTTTTTTCATTCTTTTCACATGAAAGAATTGTCAGAAACCGTTTTTTTTCGTATCTTTGCAGACAGAAAGACATAATTATAATACGACAACCAACACAACAAACGACACATGCCACAATACCCTACCATCCGACAACCGAGCCGAGGACCAGCTGTGGCCGCGCTGCAACGTCTCCTGCATTTGCAAGAAGACGGTATCTTCGGACCGCTCACCTGCGAGGCAGTGAAGCAATACCAGACGGCCCATAGGCTGACGCCTGACGGCATCTGCGGTCCTAAGACATGGAAGATGCTTTTAAGCGAAGAATGCAAAGTGAGAAAAAGCGAGCTAACCATCGCCGAAGATGGCAACACACTGCTGGCCGACGTCGACCCGAGCACGGTGCGTCCCTCGACGCGGCGTCGAATTACCGAGATTATTGTTCACTGCACGGCCACGGCGGATGGCAAGGACTTCACCGTGAAGGAAATCCGCCAATGGCACACGATGCCCGTCAGCAAGGGCGGACGCGGCTGGTCTGACATAGGCTATCACTACGTGATCTACCGCGACGGGCGCATCCTCTCTGGCCGCGACCCGAACATCAGTGGTGCGCACTGCCTCGACCACAACGCCCAGTCACTTGGCATCGCCTACGTGGGCGGCTTAGACGCACAAGGCAAAATACCTAAAGATACCCGCACGGACGCCCAGAGAAAAAGCATGCTGGCCCTGCTGCGGCGCCTGTTGGCTATGCATCCGGGCGCAAAGGTCTACGGCCACTGCGAGCTTGCCTCCAAAGCGTGTCCCAGCTTCAATCCGGACACGCTTAGAGATGAACTCAGAGGGATGGGCTTTAACTGCTGAAGGGAGAAAAGAAGACTGAGCAGCGACACGTAGCTCGCAACACAAGAAAAGACAGTCTTCCGCCATATTATCCGATGCAAAAACCTCACATTGCCACTTAAAGTAAGAATTCTCAATAATATTCATTTTTAGCCCCATATAGTAAGAAAAACAAGAAAATATTTGGCAAATTGAAAGTTTTTTATTAACTTTGTCACACAAACTGAACAAACCTCAGAAAGATGAAAGAAAAGAACAACAGACTTGAGGCTTTAAGGCTCATCATTTCGAGCCAACAGCTTGGCAGTCAAGAGGAGCTTCTGAATGCCCTTAAAAAAGAGGGGTTCAAGTTGACCCAAGCCACGCTGAGCCGCGATTTAAAGCAACTGAAGGTGGCCAAGGCGGCCACCATGTCGGGCAGCTACGTCTACGTACTCCCTAACGACTCGATGTACAAGCGTATCTCAACTCCCACCTCGGTGCGCGAGATGATGGCCTCAGCCGGTTTCCTGAGCATCAATTTCACCGGCAATCTGGGCGTCATCAAGACGCGTCCGGGCTATGCCAGCGCTCTGGGCTGGAACATCGACAACTCCGGCATCGACAGCATTCTTGGCACCATCGCCGGCAGCGACACCGTGTTCTTCGCCCTGAAGGAGGGCACAAGCCACCAAGAGATTATCGACGCCCTAAGCGACTTGCTGCCCAGCGTAAGCTGACGCTCACACACGTTTACGGGCGGCGACACAAAACCTAAACTACTTGCAACGCCAGAAGTACGAAGGTTTCTCGTGCGCATTTTCCAAGAGAGAGTCTCTTATTTACTATTCAATGTATGTCCTTAAGAACTGCTTCCCTTGTCGTTATGGAGGATGTGGTTCGAAGGATGGGTTGCGTTACGCAGCATTGAAGAGACCCTTGAAAGCACGAAAAGAGGAGCCATTTTGATTAGATTAACAATCGAAAATTGCATTCTCATCCGAATATTTAGTAACTTTGCAGCAAACTTACCGCTTCTGCGGAAGAAAACGTCTATAACTGCTGCAAACCGCTATTGCCGTGCCCTCTGAAAACGAGGGGCAAAGCGACAGAGGCGGCATCTTGAGTTAGATAAATAAGTCTGAACCAATAAAAAATTAAGGAAGAGAATGTTATCATTTGAGTGCGACTACAACAATGGGGCGCATCCTGACGTGTTGCGCCACCTCGTAGAGACCAACAGCGAGCCCACGCTCACCTACGGCTTTGATGAATACACCATGCTGGCCAAAGAGAAGATACGCCAGGCCTGCCAACTGCCACAGGCCGACGTGTTTCTGCTTGGCGGCGGCACACAGACCAATGCGGCTGTCATCGATGCCATGCTACGCTCGTATGAAGCGGTGCTGACGGTAGAGACGGGCCATATCGCCGTACACGAGGCAGGTGCCATAGAGCACTGCGGCCACAAGGTGGTGGCGCTGCCCTCGCATGAAGGCAAACTCAGCGCAGCCGACCTCCGGCAGTGGATGGAGGAATTCAGCCACGATGAGAGCCGCGACCACGTGGCACAGCCCGGCATGGTATATATCTCGTTGCCCACGGAACTGGGCACGCTCTATACCAGTAGAGAATTGAAAGATATCGGCAGCGTCTGCCGCCACTATGGTTTGCCGCTCTTCATCGACGGCGCCCGCCTGGGCTACGGCATTGCGGCATCCGACGGCGACCTCACACTACCCGGCATAGCCCGCGCCTGCGACGTGTTCTACATCGGCGGCACGAAGGTGGGAGCCCTCTGCGGCGAGGCCGTCGTGTTTGCCAACGGTGCGCCACGCGGTTTCTTCTCGCTGGTGAAGCAGCATGGCGCCCTGTTTGCCAAGGGGCGCCTGCTTGGCGTGCAGTTTGATGCCCTCTTCACCGATTCGCTCTACCTGCGCATCTCGGCCCACGCCATCAGCATGGCCCGCCGACTGCGAGAGTTGCTGGCCGCCCGCGGCTATCGCTTCTACATCGATTCGCCCACCAACCAGCAGTTTGTGGTGCTGCCAAACGACGAGGTAAGCCGTCTGGAACAGCGGGTAGCTTTCACTCACTGGTGTCCCTACGACGCCACTCACTTCGTGTGCCGCTTCGTCACGAGTTGGGCCACCACCGAGGCCGACCTGCAGCAGTTGGCTGAGATTCTGGGGTGAGCAGTGTAAGCCTACGCGCAGGCGAGAAAAGGCTGCCGAGAAAATAAGGTAGACAGGCGACGTCTGTCTACTATCTATTTGTTTCTGACAATTTTTCGGAAGGACATCATGACAATTCCATCTGTTTGGGGCCTGGATGCAGTACATCCAAGCCCCAAACAATAAGTAATCAGGGAGACTCAATGACTTGCATATTGCCCCTAATCAGCAGTCAACCACATCACGACTGCGGCGCGTAGCGCGCTATGACACGCAGCGTGGCCGAGTCGGAGCCGAAGACACTGTAGAGGCCCTGCGGCTCTTGCGCCGGATCGCCACAATAGGGGTCGCCAGCCTGCCACCACTCATGCAGCGGATGGCACTCGCCGCCCCATGCCCAGAAGTTGATGCCACAGATGACGGGCGACTGGGCGAAGAGGCCAAACATGAAGTCGTAATAGCGGTCGCGCTCCGTCGTGGCCGACTGTATGTCGTGGCTGAAGGCATCGCGCGGATAGCCGAACTCCTCAATCACGAGAGGCTTGCCCAGACGGGCCGCCTGCTCCACATGCATGGCAACATAGGCCGCCGAACTGTCGCACGATGCCTCGATATTTCCTGACGTTTTCTCACGGCTGGCCCATCCCCAGTTGAAGGGCCACACATGGGCCGTCAGATAGTCGATGTTGGGGTCAGCCGACACCTGCTCCCACAACTCTTTGTCGAAGGCACAGCCCACGAGTCCTTCTGACCCAAGCGAGATAAGATGGTTGGAATCCAACTGGCGGATAAGGGCCGACGTCTTGGCCAGCCACTGTGCAAAGGGTCGCTTGGCCTCGTCGCTGAAGGCGCGCGGCTCATTACATATCTGCCATGCCATGATGGCAGGGTCATCGGTATAGGGCCGCCCGGTGTAGCGGTTAGTGCGCCCAATGATGAAGCGCACGTAGTCGGCAAACAGCTGCTGCGCCTGCTCGTTTGAGGCAAACTGGGCCGCATAGTCGCAGTACTCCTTGTAGCCGTCGGCCGGCAAGGGACACCGGCCGCAGCCGGCCTGCTCCAGATAGTAGCCATAGCCCCCACTCCATTCCCACGCATTGTTCAGATAGAGCACGGCCTTCATCCGGCGCTCGCCCATCTCCTTCAGCAAGAAGTCAAGGCCAGCCAGGATGGTGTCGTTGTAGACGCCAGGCGCCACTTGCAGCGTGGGCTCCACTTTATAAGCTGCTCCACGCTGGCCGTCGCTGCCCACGAGGATGCGCAGGTTGCTGACGCCCAAGGCAGCGAGGGTGTCAAGCTCACGGCACAGGCGCTCGCGGTCGCCGCCTTGTCCTTCGCTGCCGAGTATGGCGCCATACCATAAGTTGGCGCCCATAAAGCGGTAAGGCTCGTCGCCGAGCATCAGGCGCGTGCCGTCGGTGGTTACAAACTGTGCCTCGCTGCCACTCTTGTCGGAGCAGGCTGTCAGGCCGAGGGTCATGATGAACACGCAGAGCAGCGTGCTGAGGATGAAATGACGGAGCATTGTGTTCTGGGTTATGAATTATGTAATTTACAGCAGCTCGGGAAGTTGATACAAGTGGGTGCCATTGCTGCCTTTCACGAGGATAAGGCGATTGGCAGGGCAGTTGGTCTGCAGTTCAGCCTTCACAGCCTCGACATCGGGGAAGAGCCGGAAATTGGTCTGGGTGCGGGCAAACTCACTGCCTACGAGCCACACCTCCTGCAGGGGCATCGTCTCAAGATAGTTCACAATGCGCTGGTGTTCCTCCAGGCTTGACTCGCCCAACTCACGCATATCGCCGAGAATTACCATCTTCGACGTGCCGCTCATGGCAGCGAAGTTTTCCAGAGCCGCCATCATGCTCGACGGGTTGGCATTGTAGGCATCGACGATGAGCCGGTTATGCTCCGTCTGCATAAACTGCGAGCGGTTGTTCGTAGGCACGTAGTTTTCCAGGGCGTGGCATATCTGCTTGCGGTCTACGCCGAAGTTGATGCCCACGGCAATGGCTGCCAGCGCGTTGTAGATGTTGTAGTCGCCGATGAGGTGGGTCTGCACCTTGTGCCACTTCTGCGAGGCGCCGGTCTCCTCAAGCTCCATGAGCGGGCGGCGCCAGCGGAAACGCAGGTATACATCGCCCTGTTTCTCCGAGGAAGAGACATGCTCTGCGGATGAGTTTCCCTCCCCTTTGGGAAGGTTGTGAGGAATTACCTCGCCCGATATGCAGGCATACTGTTTGTCGGGGTCGATGCTGTAGGGCGTGCACCACATATCGTCGGTGAGCATGTCGCAGAGCTCGTCGCTGTCGGCATTGAGAAAGACGAGGCCATCCTCACGGGTGCGCAGATAGTCGTAGAGCTCGCCCTTCGTCTTGACCACGCCTTCGAAGGAACCGAAGCCCTGCAGGTGGGCACGGCCCACGTTGGTGATGAGTCCGCAGGTAGGCTCGGCCGTCTCGGCCAGGGTCTTGATGTCGCCGGGATGGCTGGCCCCCATCTCTATGATGGCAATCTCGTGCTCAGGGCGCAGGCGCAGCAAGGTCTTGGGCACACCGACGTCGTTATTGAAGTTGCCCTCGGTGGCCAGCACGTTGTATTTCTCCGAGAGGACGGCCCGCACGAGCTCTTTCGTGGTGGTCTTGCCGTTGGTGCCGGTTATGCCGATGACGGGGATGTTAAACTGGCGGCGGTGCTCGCGTGCCAGTAGCTTGAAGGTCAGCAATGCGTCATCGACGAGGAGATACCCCCCTCTGTCTTCCCTTAGGGAGGAAGGTGCGGCACCGGCTCTCAGGTCGTACACCGGGTAGGTTTCTCCCCTCTCAGCAGTCTCTGCTGCACATGGGTTCTCACCTGGTGTGCGTAGCTCCTTCCCCCCCTCGGAGAGAGCGGGAAGGGTGTCAACAATCGCCCACTTACACCCCTTCGCCAGAGCCTGAGGCGCAAACTTGTTGCCGTCGAATTTCTCGCCCTTGAGAGCCAGGAAGATGCTGCCCTCAGGGCAGTCGCGGCTGTCGGTGGTGATGCAGGGATACTGCTTATAGAGCTCGTAGAGTTGCTTGATGTCCATATATTCTGATTATTGTTTTATCGTTTTTTATAAATTTTGCTGCAAAGTTACGAATAAACAATGGTTTGGCGAAAAAATATTACCATAATTTTCAGCAAAAAACACGTTATTTCAATTATTCTTCGTAACTTTGCCCACCAATATGGAATACACTCTCAACATAAGAGGACGGCTGATGAGCCTCAGCGAGCCCTGTGTGATGGGCATCCTAAATGCCACGCCCGACTCGTTCTATGCCTCGAGTCGCATGCAGACTGACGAGGCCGTGGCTGCACGCACCCGCCAGATAGTGGCCGAAGGTGGCAGCATCATCGACGTGGGGGCCTGCTCTACACGGCCGGGCAGCGAGCCGGCATCGGCATCGGAAGAGATGGAGCGGCTGCGCAGAGCGCTGACCGTGGTGCGCCGCGAGGCTCCTGAGGCCGTTGTCTCAGTAGACACTTTCCGCCCCGACGTGGCCCGCATGGCCGTGGAGGAACTGGGGGCCGACATCATCAACGATGTGTCGGAAGGCTCAGAGGAGATGTTTCGCATGGTGGCGCGCCTACGCGTACCATATATATTAATGTCAGTGCAGCCCGACCTGCGGCTGACGCTCCTGGCATTCGCCGAGAAGGTACAGCGACTGCGCGACATGGGGCAGAAAGACATCATCCTCGACCCGGGCTTCGGCTTCGGAAAGACGCTGGAACAAAACTATCGGCTGATGGCTGAGATGGAGCGCCTACTCGTGCTGGAGCTGCCTCTGCTGGTGGGCATCTCGCGCAAGTCGATGATATGGCGGCTGCTCGACTGCACGCCTGCCGACGCCCTGAACGGCACCACCATGCTAAATACCATAGCCCTGCAGAAAGGTGCCAGCATCCTGCGCGTGCACGATGTAGGCCCCGCAGCAGAGTGCGTCAAACTATGGGCAACGCTCAATTCATGATTGGCTCTGCCAATAATTCAACATTCAACCCTCATCATTCAACCCACAACATCGGCACTGCCGACAACTCTTCACTCATCATTCATCATTCATAAAATGATTAGCTTCGGAATAAAGGATTTCATCGACATACTGCTGGTGGCCACGATGCTCTACTACATCTACCGCCTGATGCGCGAGAGCCGCTCGCTCAATGTCTTCGTGGGCATCATGATTTTCATCGTGGTGTGGCTCTTCGTGTCGCAAGTGCTCGAGATGCGCCTCATGGGCACCATTCTCGACAAGCTCGTCTCCGTAGGTGTCATCGCCCTCATCGTGCTCTTCCAGGAAGACATACGCAAGTTTCTCTACAACCTCGGCGCCCACCAGCGCGTGCGCACCATCGTCAAGTTGTTCTCACCCAAGCGCAGCAGCGAAAAAAACAAGGCCCGGCTGAAAAAGAATATCATGCCCGTTGTCATGGCGTGCATGTCGATGGCCAAGCAGAAGGTGGGTGCACTCATCGTGGTGGAGCGCGCACAGGGTCTGGGCGACATTATTGCCACGGGCGACGTAATCAACGCCGACATCAACCAACGGCTCATAGAAAACATCTTTTTCAAGAACTCGCCCCTGCACGACGGAGCCATGATCATCAGCCACAACCGCATCTACGCCGCCGGCTGCATACTACCCGTCAGCCACAACCTCGACATACCCAAGGAGCTGGGCCTGCGCCACCGCGCCGCCCTTGGCATGAGTCAAGAGAGCGATGCCCTCTGCATCATCGTGTCAGAGGAGACTGGCGGCATCTCCATCGCCCAAGGCGGTCATTTCCGCCTGCGACTCACGGCCGAGGAACTTGAGAAGGAGCTCACCGAGCATATCTCATAACGTCATGCCACCGGGGTGAAGCTACATCCGGGAAACCACTTTTTTAAAAAATATTTTATCTTTTTCCTTGGTTATTTCAATAAAATAACGTAATTTTGCACTTGCTAAATTACGCAACGATGCGTATGCCTACCTATCATGAAAACACTTTCAGCCGCAATATGCAGATAGAAAAAGTCTGACAGAGCAGCAAACAATATATCAACACAAGACTTCAATTCACCTATTTTTTTATAAAACTAAACAGCAGATTTATTAACTAAACAACAACATGCGTATGAAAAAGGTTAGATTAATGCTCTTGGCGCTCGTCGCACTGCTCGGAAAGACTGCCGCGCAGGGTGAGACGGTCAACAACTACATCATGAACCTCGATACGCCCATTTCCACCAGTTTCCACGACTTTGCGCTTGGCAGTAACTGGGGGCATATCGTCGGCACCTATGATGACGATGGCGAAATCCGCCACATGAGCTACAGCTACTCTGCGTCGGGTGGCGTAGACGGCACCGGTGCGCTTCTGGCATACCGCCAGTATGTCTTAGGCCAGTCTTATGGTTCCGGCGGCGAGGTCTACGACCTGTTGGTGTCGCCCCTCGTGAGTGGCACCATCACGCTTGACGCCAAGCTTTATCAGTCGGACAACAGCTTTGTGGAGTTCTACAAGGTTACCGGCACACCTGGTGCATACGTCTATGGCGAAAAAATCAGCGCAGAGACGGTGCTCAACACCGAAAGCTACAGCACCATCTCGTTCGAACTGGCCGAAGAGACACGTGTGGGCATCCGGGCAAGCTATGCTTACATTGACAATTTCACCGCATCATCGGCAACCATCCTGCCCGAGTCGAAACTCACGGTCACGGCTGTCAAAAACTCCGAAGGTACTACTTCAACGACCTACTTCGGCAAGAACGCCGACGGAACGGTTACCCTGAACCTGCAGGTGACGCTGCAGAACACCGGCGACGTTGATTTAAAGGCTGGCGATGAGCACTATTCCGTATCGCCTGTGCTCAGGGCCTATTACGGCAGCACGCTGACCTATTTCAATGATATCACATTTGCCGTCACAAAAGACATCGCGGCTGGCCAGTCGGCGACGATTCCCGTTGAGTTCACGCTGCCAAGCTCTGTTGAGACCGGTTGGGTGTACATCAGAGTGAAAGAGAACATCACCAACACGGTCTCCGACAGCCAGCTGCAGTCTAATATCCAGGCATACGAATCGAAGTTCGTGTTCCGCGAGGCCGGAACCACCGCCACCAGCAGTCTGTCGGGCACTCAGAGCTGGGGCACCATCACCGAGCCGACCGCAAGAAGCTATGAGATTTTCAACAACGGGACAGCTCCCCTGACGGTGAACAGCATCACGCTGCCTGAGGGGTTTAGCAGCAGCACCATGCCTACGGCTGCATTCGAGCTGGACAAGGGTGCCTCACGGACATTCGACATCACGCTCGATGCTGCCACCATGGGCACGTTTGCAGGCACACTGACCATCAACTACACCAACGCACTTGCAGAGATGTCCACCGACTATAAGCTTGACTTCTCGGCCACCGTTATCAGTGCCAACACGTGGACGGCCGACTTCAACAACACAAGCAGCACGATTGTTTATCCTGCAGGCTCCATCGCCGAATATGGCGCAAGCTTCTCCGACTACCAATCCATCTCAGGTGGATACAACAACTGGATTATCGGTACCAACACGGCTTCTTACAAGACTGATAACAACAAGTTCATTACGCCGAAGCTGCATGCTGAGGCTGGCGCGACACTGGCATTTGACGTCAAGGCAGGCTACAGCACGAGCAACGACTACTCTGTGAAGGTGTACGTCTCTGCCGACCGCAAGACATGGGGCGAGCCCGTGGCCTATTACACCTACACTGACAACGGCGAGGGGTCTGAGGGCATTGGCAGCAGTTTCGTGACGAAGGCTATCACGTTCGACACGGCAGGCGACTACTATGTGGCCTTTGCCCTTTATGGCTCCGGTTCCGGCATCGACAATATCATCGGCCTTGAGAAAGTCGACGTGGCTCACGACCTCTACATCAAAGAGGTCACCTGGCCCAATTCCTCGGTGAAGAGCGGCGTGCCCCTGACGAGACCCAGCATAGACATCATCCCGCTGACTGACGAGGCTGCCACCAACTATACGGTGAAGTATGTCTATGGCGACCAGGCTGCGGTGATAGCCTCAAAGCCACTCACCGCCAGCGCGAAGAACACCACCAACTTCAGAGCTTCGTTCACCCCTGTGGTGGAGAGCACCACCACATTCCCCGCCACCAAAGTGGTTTTTGAGTTTACCGATGGCACTTTGTTTGAGACCGAGCCGTTCGACCTCACCGTGACCAACGAGCCAATCTTCCACTTTGTGAATGTGCTTCCCTCAAATTCCTATGAGCCTTCTGACCGCACGGCTCCCATCACCTTCGGCAAGACCAACTCTGCCGACACGCAGCAGTTCTTCATCTATAACTGGGGGTCGGCCAAGCTCAACGTGAAGAGCATCTCGCTGCCCGACGGATTCACCACCACAACAGAGTTCCCGCTTGAGATAGCAGCATTCAACGGCGAGAACAGCGGCATTGCCGCCGCATCGCAGCCGCTCGACATCACCTTCTCAGCTGACGAGGCTGGCGAGTACGGCGGCGACATGGTGATAACCTATGTCGACGGCAGTGGCGCCGATGCCACATTCACGCTGGGCATCAGCGGCACAAAGCTCGCCCCCGACATGCTCTATGCCAACTTCGACGATGGCAACTGGCCCGCAGGCTCTGTCAGCCAGCACAATGTCAGCATGGTCAATGGCGGCACCACTTCTGCTCCCAACTACTATATTAATTCATCCAGCACTACCGACAACATCTTCGTCACCCCAAAGCTCGTGGCCGCTGCCGGCGATAAGCTGTCGTTCGACGCCAAGCTCTACAGCTCTGGCTGGAGCGAGGGCAAGGTGGCGGTCTATGCCGCTGCCACCCGCGATGAGGTGCTGAACGCCGAAGAGGGCTCCGCCCGCACTCTGCTGTTCAGCGTGAGCGGACAAGACGCGAGTCACCCATTGACCACCGACTACCAGACCTTCGAAGTCACCATCCCGTCGGCGGGCGAATATTTCCTGGGCTTCGAACTCAGCGGTCGTCCATGTGTCGACGAGCTCTATGGCCTGAAGGTGGCTGAGGTTGCCCACGACCTGGCAATCGCTTCATCGCACATCCCGACAGAGAGCATGCAGAACACTGCAACCACGGCTATCGTGAACATACTGAATCTGGGTATTGCCGACGAGGCAGCCGACAGCTACACCATCACCGCTTACGTTGATGGTGAGGCTGCCGCCACCGGCGAGGCGGTCAGCATTCCGATGAACCACAAATTCACCGATGCAGGCACACAGCTCAGCGTCAGTTTCCGCACGCCGAAGACAGGTACACTGCCTGTCTACGTGGAGCTGACGGCCGACGACTACAGCATAGCTACTGACCCCGTCGACGTGACATTCGCTGAGGAGCAGGCCGCCGTCGGCCTGGCCATCGGCGAGGTAAGCAGCATATCATACGACAATGGATTCGTCTACAACAACGACAAGAACAGCGAGTCAGTGTCGCTCTACTCGGCGTCTATGCTGTCGCAGTTCGGCCTGAACGCCGGAGACAAGATTACCAAGATTGCCTATCGTGGCTACAAGACGACTGACTCTAACACGTCAAGCCTAAAGATATGGTATGAATGGACTGATGATATCATCCAGAGCCAGCCTGCTGCCACGGCCTATGACACGGAAGGGATGACCGTTCTTGTAGATGAAGCTGCTCATGTCTGGGAGAAGGCCGGCAGCAGCACGTCTCTTGTTGACATGCTTTCCATTGACCTGAGTGCTTCACCTATCGTCTGCCAGGCTAATAAGGGATTGCGCATTGTCGTGCGCAACGAAGCTGAAAGCTATAAAAGCTTCTATATTGAAACGACGGACGTGAGAAATGCCTATCGCCACAACAGTGATTACGCTTCTTACGCCACAGACACGTGGAGAGCCAAGAATCTTGCAGTTCTGCACTTAGAGAAAGAAGTGACAACCGCCACTCTCGCAGGTACCGTTTCTACATCTGCCGGTGAAGGCATTGAGGGGGCTACCGTGAAGCTGGCGGCCCACAACGGCGTAGGATATTCTGGCACGACTGACGCGAACGGCGCTTACAGTTTCAGCGTCATTCAGGCTGGCCTCGACTTCACCGTCACGGTGGAGGGTCCTGGCTACCTGAAGCGTCAATTCGCCCTGAACATGGGTGGCGAGAGCATGACCCGCGATGTGACGCTCTACAAGCAGATGGGCATTGTAGGCGATGCAGCCATGGGGCTCGACTGGGACGAAGATGCCGTCATGACTCAGGATGAGGAAGATGCCAACATCTTCACGCTTGTCAAGGAGGCCACCATCGAGGCTGCCGGCACCTACTACTACAAGCTGCGCGCCGATGGCGACTGGAATCTGGTCAACAAATATGAGCTGCCTAACGAAGGCAACAACAACTGGTATTTCGGCAAGGCAGGAACTTACACACTGAAATTCACGGCCGACATGGCCAACCACACGCTGACGCTTGAGCTGCCCTACACGCTGGCAGAAGATGCCGAGGGCGTGGCCGACCTGGCATGGGTGACCGTCGATGTGGAACGTGAGTTCAAGGCCGGCTGGAATGCCGTAGTCCTGCCATTTGCCCTGAGTACCGATGAGGTGGCTGAGGCGTTTGGTGAGAACAGCGAGCTGGCCGTCTATGTGGGCGACGAAGGCACTGGCACTGTGACCGTGAAGTTCAAGAAGATTTCCGGCAACGACAAGTATATCTCTGCCGGCTATCCTTACCTGCTGTGGCTTGAGAGCCCCGTGAGCGGTCTGAAGTTCACGAAGGACATCTCGCCAGTGCTGACCACTGCCGAGGGGTCGACCTTCAACTACGTGGGTGTCTACGCGAAGACTACAGCCATGGCAGGCGACTACTTTGTGAAGGGTGGTGAGTTCGTAAGAGCCACTACCAACAACAGCGTGCTGCCATTCCGTGCTTACCTGAAGCTGAGAGATGGTGCAACAGCACGTGCCATCAACGTCATAATCACCGATGGCGACGAGACTACCAGCATCGACGCCGCTGAGGTGAGCGGCCTGGACACGGAAGGCGCCTACAACTTGCAGGGCCAGAAGGTGGGAAACCTGAACCGCAAGGGACTCTACATCGTCAACGGTAAGAAAGTGTATGTGAAATAGGAAGAAAGAGAGTGTCTGGGGAAAGAAATGGTCTGGTCAGTCCATTTCTTTCCAAAGACCAAATGTGAAACATCAAACAACCAATACCACACAAAAATTATGAAGAAACAATATCGTTCACCTGAGACCCTCAGCATGCTGATGAGTCTCGGCAATGTAATGCAGGCAGTGTCTAACGTCAACATCGACAATGGAGATCTGGACCATGACATTCCCATCGGGGGCGATGCTCCTGACGGCGACGCCAGCGACAGCCGCCGAAAGAACATCTGGGAGGATGATGAAGAAGACTACTAATATATCAGATAATCATTAACACTTAAAAAACAATTAGGCTTATGAAAAAATCAATCCTTTCACTGGTGGCAGCGCTGACATGCTTGACGGCCAGTGCGCAAGTCATTCTGCAGGAAGACTTCGAGACGGGCAACACCGGGTCGAAGCCTCAGCCTGTGGCCGTGGGCGAGGGATGGGAGACCATCGACGGCTACACCGGCACAAACGTCAGCTACACTTGGCATAACTACTACTCGGATCCCGACGGCCAGACGGGGCCCACCATCAGCGGCGCCAGCTGCGCTGCCTGCGACGGCCCCATCAGTACGACCCCTACTGACGGCAGCGGCCCGCGCGAGGAGATACTGCTGTCGCCTGAGCTGACGCTCGACGACACCTACCAGCTGCAGTTCACGTGGCGCGTCAGTCCGATGAACGCTCAGGACAACTCGCGCTACGATTTCCAGGTGCGTGTGGTCAGCGGCGGCAACCTGGAGTCGGCCGAGACCATCTTCTCCATACAGAACGAGCAGATGCTGCGTGAGAGCGGTATCACGGTGTTCCCCATCACGACGTGGGACCCGCACACATCGAAGGTGGACCTGAGCGACTGGAAGGGCGAGAAGATACGCCTGGCCTTCGTCTACAAGATGCTGGCCGCCAGCAGCAATGTGCTGTGGCTTGACGACATCACGGTGACGCAGTTCACGCCTGCCACGGGGCCCGTGGCCTCGGTGTCGCTGGACCGCTATGATTTCAAGGAGGTGTACATCGGCGAGCGTCGCTACTCCGACGTCATCACCCTGACCAACACGGGCAAGGACGGACTGCAGATTACCGATGTGGAGCTGCCTCAGGGCATTGCACTCACCATCGACCCCGCCACGGTGAATCTGCGCACCTATGAGAGCATCGATTTCCAACTGGCCTACACCGCCTCAATGACTTCACGAGCCAGCGGCGACGTGGTGCTCCACACCACGGGCGGCGACGTCACCATCGCTTTCACGGCACAGAAACAGTTGGTGCCTGAGGGCTATCTGCTGGAGACCTTCGAGAAGTATTTCCCGCCCGCAGGCTGGCGCAGCAGCGGCTGGGCCTGGACCACTACGGCCCTCGAGGGCGACCACTCAGTCTACAGCGGCGGCGACTTCTCAGCCACCTACCTGCGCTCGCCGCGTCTGGACCTGAGCAACGGCGGTGAACTGACGTTCACCTACTACAACTATTACTACGGCGAATCGGCACCTGAATACGACATCGAGCTGCAGGTGTCATACGACAACGGCGACACCTGGAAGACCAAGTGGGTCAGCGACTATCAGAATGGCCTGAACCAAGTGCTCACCGCGACCGTCGACTTGGGCCTGGGCTCCGACGAAAGCTATGTGCGCTGGTACTATCCCGCAGTTGAGAGCGATGATGAGGGTGCCTACGAGCACTCCAGCTTTACACTCGACCGCGTACTGCTGCCCAGCGTCTACGGCATGGACGGCGTGCCCGGCAACTGCACGCTCGTCTCGCCTGCCAACAATGCCACCGAGGTCTATCCGAAAGACATCGTCCTGAAGTGGGGGCCCGCACAGTTTGCCACGGGCTATAAGGTCTATGTGGGCACCAACACCGAGGCAAACGACCTCATTGAGGGCGCCAACGTGGGCGACGCGCTGACATACACCATCCCCGTGGCCGACTTTGAGACCACATACCGCTGGAAAGTTGTGGCCTACAACGACAAAGGCGAGTCGACCACAGCCAGCACATGGCGCTTCACCACGCAGAAGGATGCCTCAGTGATGGACTTCCCCTACGAGGAGAACTTCGATGAATGCACCAGCGCCGACCCCATCCCTACAGGCTGGCTCAGCACCTCCACCGGACAATATGCCTTTGCCAAATGGAGTCCTAACGCCAGTTACCCATACGGAGACAAGGGTGCCTGCATGGCGTCAGGCTGGCTGAACGACGGCGAGAGCACCTCGCTCACCTCACCAGAGTTCCGACTGCCTGCCGACGGCAAGAGCATGAGCATATCGTTTGTTTGGGGCAATGCCCACCCGTCAGACCTGCTCATCGACGAGACGGGACTCTTGAAGAAGAACAACGTCGAAGGCGGCAACGGCAGAGACGAGGTTGTATTCGAGATTTATTGCGATGGCGAGTGGACACAGGCTTCGTACCTGTCAGAAGGATATAACGACGACGGTGAAACCAAGTATTGGCGCAACGAGACCATCGAACTCGACCAGTATGCCGGCAAGACCGTGCAGTTCCGCTGGACCACCAACTGCTTCAAGACATACGCCGGCTACGGCGCACTCGACAATGTTGTCATCGACGGTACGGTGCTTGACGGCGTAGCCTTCAACCATGAGTCGTGGGACGCCGGCAAGGTGAACTACGGGCGTGCCGTCAACAGCGGTGACCTGTTCACCATACGCAACACTGGCAAGAGTGTGCTGCGCGTGAAGAGTGCCACCTTCGCGACGGAATATTTCGCCACCTCCATTGCTGCCGGCGATGAACTGGCCCTGGGCGACGGCAAGCACTTCGACATCACGTTCCAGGCCAAGGACGCTGAAGACACCGTTACCGACGAGCTGACCATAGAGTTTGAGAACGGCTACAAGGCCATGCTGCCCGTCAGGGGCATCGGCCTGCCGAAGGATGTGCTCTACTACGCGTTCGAGCCCAACGAGCTGGACTACCTGTGGAAGGAGGACTTCACCATGATTGACGTGGATAAGAAAGTGAACCACGAACTGGGCTACTACCTGACCACCGTGGAGAACGACGGCGGACGCTATGCTTTCACTCAGGTGACCAACAACAACACTCAGATGCTGGCCGCCGTCAGCGGCAACCACACCATTGCCGCCGCCGCACCTGCCGACGGCTCGGCGGCCGACGACTGGCTCATATCGAAGCAGCTGATACCAGCCGAGGGGGCTATGCTCGATTTCTACGCCCGCAACTTGGGCACGACGAACACCGTGTTCGTGGGCGACAACGACTTGCACCACGTGGAGGTGCTGGTCAGCGAGGCCGGCAACACCAAGACTGCCGACTTCAAGACCGTGATGAGCGACACTGAGATGGCTTATCTGGCCGAAAACGAGTGGCACCACTTTGAGGTGGACCTCTCCGACTATGCAGGCAAGAGGGTGTATGTGGCTGTGCGCCATACCACCATCAGCGCCAACGCAATGGCTTTCTTCGACGACTTCACCTTCACGGGCGTGACTGACGCCCAGACCGACGGTCTCGAGGCCGTGCAAGCCGGTCTCGGCGAGCAGGCGCAGGTGGAGGTCTATGGCCTCAACGGCATGCTGATAGCAACCGGACGCGGCGCTGCCACCCTGCAGTCGCTCGACCGCGGCATATACATCGTCAAGGTCAGCGAGCAGGGCCGTCAGCAGACGCTGCGCGTAGTGAGATAAATCTTTTTCCACACTCAGGGAGAGTTAAGGGTACGACCGTTTCGCCCTTAGCTCTCCCTGATTACCCTCCCCCCCAAAAAAACATAACTCCAATGAGAAAACTATCTTTGGTTCTGATACTCATTCTGCTGACCGTGGCGGCAGCAGATGCACAGCAACGTGACAAAAGGCTCACCATCCAGGTGACGTCGGCAGATGGCGACCAGCTGCAAGGACAACTGCTGACGCTGCTGCAGACAGACTACGACGTGAGCTACGGCCAGCTGAGACTCAATGCCGAGGGACTGTGTGTGCTCAACGCCTACGCCGGGGCCCACAGACTGATAATCGAGCGAGACGGCTTCGAGGTGCTAAGCCACGACTTCACCATCAGCGATGACGCGACAGAGCTCACCGTCAGCGTGACTCTGACGGAGAAGATCCGGCAGCCCTTCGCCCTGACGGCCAGCCCCCGCCACAATGCCTATACGGGACAAGACGACATCGACGTGGCGTGGAACACCGAGGCGCCCGCCTTCTTCGACGACTTCGAGAGCTACACACCCTTTGCCATTGAGTTTGGCGAGTGGACGGGCATCGATGCCGACATGGCCGCTGCGGCAGCCCTCATAGGCAGCTATCCCAACCGCGGCGTCATGCAGTATGCCCAGATTATCAATCCGCTGGCCGTGGAGCCCACCTGGTGGTACGACTACCCCATCCTGCGTCCCTACAGCGGCCAGCAGTACGTGGGGTTCACCCGCACCAACACCGGCGTGGCCAACGACGACTGGCTCATCTCGCCTGTCATCACCGTAGGCACTGACAATGTGCTGCAGTTCATGGGCAAGGCTGCCGACCAGTACACAGAGCGCTTCATGGTCTACGTCACCACGCAGACCGAACAGCCCGTGCAGGCCGACTTCGTGCGCATAGACCAGGACAACTACGAGACGGCCGACTACCGCGGCTGGCGGAAATACACCTACGACCTGTCGGCCTATGCCGGCCGGCAGATTAAGTTCGCCATCCGCTACATCAGCGACTACAACCGCTACCGCTCGTTCATGCTCATGATCGACGATGTCTACGTGGGGCAGGAGACAACGAGCGACATGTCTGGGGCGAGAAGTGCGCAGGCCTCACGACGCGCTCCTCGTTGCGCCCCCCACGGCTCGCCGCTCAATCCCAACGAGACGTTCCTCATCTATCTCGACAACCTTCTCGTGGGTACCACCGACGGCTATAGGTTCACCATAGAAAAGGTCGAAGCCGGCCAGCACACTGTGGGCGTGCAGGCTGTCTACCTGCAGACACAGAGCGACATCAGCACCGTGCCGGTCGACGTGCCTGCGGCGCAGCACTATGCCCACGTGATATTCCACGTCACAGCCCAGAGCATTCTCACGCCCGACGGGCAGCAACTGCGGCTGCTCAGCAAGGAGACGGCCGAGACCTACGTGCTCACCGTCAGCGACGGCCGGGCCGAGATTAGCTCTCTGCCCGTGGGGCAATATGTGGCCAGCGTGGAGCAGGGTGCCTTCGAGGCTCTGCAACAGACGGTCAGCGTGGAGGGCGACAGCGAGTTCAACATAGTGCTCCACGACTACATCATGGATCCCTACAACATCACAGCCACCACCGGCGACGACGGACTGACCATGCTGCGCTGGAACCAGGAACTCGGTTTTGCCGACAGCTTCGAGGACTACGATGACTTCGCCACAGGCACGTTCGGCGACTGGACTACCATCGACCAGGACCTGATGCCCGTCTATCCCATCGCCCTGGGCTCACCGACCAACATCATCAGTTTCCCGGGCTCAGGCACGGCCAACAACCCCATGCCCATAGCCCCCATGGTGTTCAATCCCTGGCATACCTCTCCCCCCATGCTGCCCGACGACCCTGCCATCGCAGCCCCTACGGGCGACAAGACCGTCATCTTCTTCTCGCCCCAGCGCTCGCAGGCCGACAAGTGGCTCATCTCGCCACTGCTCGACATCCGCGACGGCTACCTGCTGTCAGTGAAGGCCAAGGCCTACGAGCCCATGTATCCCGAGACAATGGCTTTCTGCGTCAGCGACGGCAGCACACAGCCCGCCGACTTCAGAGTTCTGAGCGAGGTGAATCCTGTCAGCGGCGGCGCGTGGACACGCTATGTCACCGACCTGTCAGACTTTGCCGGGCAGCAGGTGCGTCTGGCCGTACACTACACCTCGACCGATGCCTTCTTGTTGCAGATTGACGATTTCGCCGTGGGGCCCGAGGAAGGTCAGGGCGAAACACTGGACTACGGCAACGTGGTGCGCTTCGACATCTATCTCGACGGCACGAAGGTAGGTCAGTCGGTCACGCCCTCATTTGTCATCGGCCCGCTGTCTGAGGGCCGCCACGTGGTAGGCATTCAGGCCATCTACCGCGACGGTCAGTCGGCCATCGTGGAGTACATCATCGAAGCAACTAATGCCATCGCTTCCCCCGCTGGCTCGCCAGCTGCGACAGCGCCAACGTTCTTCGACCTCAGCGGCCGCCGCATCAATCAGCATGCACCGGTCCGGGGCTTCTATCTGACGCGACAGCCCGGCATCACACGCAAAATCATCAAATAAGACACCTGACATGAGAAAACTTATTCTACTGCTCATCCTACTTATGCAGACTGCCATCGGGCTGCAGGCACAGACACGCTACGTGGGCTACACCACTGACGACAGCATCAGCGTGAAGGGAGGAGCCTTCGGCCAGGCCGGCACCTACACCATCGGAGCACTTGCCACGCCGCAGATGCTCTCTGCCTACGAGGGTTGCCGCATATTGGGACTGCGCGTGGCTGCCGCTCTGCCGTTGGGGCGCACCCGTACATTCATCTACCAGGCAGACGGCAACAGTCTGACGCCCGTCGTCGAGCAACGCCAACGCCTCTACGAGGGCTGGAACACGGTGCTGTTCAACGGCGACGGCTACACCATCAGCGGCAGTGAGACGCTCTTTTTCGGCTTCGACTACGAGGAGACCGACGAGATGGTGAACAACTCCGAGGGCGGTCTCTGCGGTGTGGGCGACGAGGTGGACGGCGGCTTCTATGCCTACGGCGACTTCGGCAGCGGACTGGGACTCTACCAGCTCACCGGCATCGGCCGCCTCTGCGTGCAACTCATCGTCGACGTCAGCTCGCTGCCGCAGTACGACCTTGACCTCAGCGAGATGCTGCACGGCTTCAAATATAAGAAGGCCGGCGAGAACATCGACGCACTCTGCACCTTCACCAATGTCGGTCTGAACGCCATCGACAGCTATCAGCTGGGCTATCAGATTGACGATGGACCTGCCGTGCTGCAGAACTTCAGCAAGCCGCTGCCCGAGGGGCACGAGGAGGCGTGGCTGTTCACCTGCACTCTGCCTGCCGACATGGCCGTGGGCATGCACCGCCTGAGCGTCTTCGTCAGCACGGTGCAGGGTGAGCCGCTACACGAGCGGTCGAAGAACGACACACTGACTGCCAGCTTCGCCGTCTACGAACAGAGTATGCAGTGCGACAAGGTCTACCTCGAGATATACACCGACCAGACCTCGCCCTACGTGCCCTATCTGGATGAGGCCATCAAAGAACTAAAGCAGGGAGCCTCGGCCGACATGACGGCCATCGTCAGCGTACACCGCCCGGGCACGCCCTTGGCCATCGACGAGAGCGCCTATCTGCACGAGCTCTACGCCTATACATGGCCCACGTTCACCATCAATCGCGCCTACTTCCCCGGCGAGTCCCATGTGGCATACGACGTCAACGACTATCTGCCCGTACTACCCGCCTCCATGACGGCAGGCATCATCGGCGACATGATTATTCAAGACTATGCCACACCGTCGTTTGCCGACATCAGTCTGCAGGCCGACTACAGTTCCTCAGACCGCACACTCAGCGTGACGGCAACAGGCAAGCTGCTGCCCGAGGCACAAGCCATCTACGGCGACCTGGCCCTGACGCTGATGCTCACCGAGGACAGCGTGATGAGCCAGCAGAGCGTCTACAGCACCACGTCGCAGTTTGCCACCAACGTTCAGGACTACAAGCACGATGACGTGCTGCGGGCCTACATGACGCCGCCTACGGGGGCCACGCTCCACGCGGCCGACGGTACCTACACGGCCACCTTCGCCACCACGCTCGACGCTGCATGGAATCCTGCACGCATGCATCTGACGGCCCTGCTGACCAAGGCAGTGGACTACGTCAGCGACGAAAACCTGCCCGACGTAGACATCGTCAACGCCACCACGCTCTACCTGGGGCAGCTGCCCGCGATACTCGGCATCACGGCCGCGCCTGCCAGCGTGGAGCGACCCGCGGCCTTCTTCACGCTCGACGGCAAGTCCGTCAGCCCGTCGCAGCTACGCCATGGCATCTACGTGCAGCGCACGGCCGGCGGCACCATGCGCAAGGTGGCCGTGAAATAGACTTTTGGATGATGCCCATGCACAAGGCGCAAAAATACATTAAAATATCCGGGCTCTTGCATAGTGTTCGGATATTTTTTTGTATTTTTGCCGACAAAACAAAGAAAAACGATAGATGAAGCACCTGCGATATGTCCTCATACCACTGCTACTGCTGCTCTTCACAGGGCAGAGGGGGCAGGCTGCCTGCGTGGTTGACCAGGGAGGGGAGACAGCCTGCAGGGCCATCGAAGGGAAACGACTGCCGCCATCGGCACCGGCAGCTGTGCTGAGCGATGCTACAGGCGGCTACAGGCTGACCACCACGCGGCCGCAGCGAGTGACGACGACACACACGGCCCAAAGCCACCAGTCGCCCGGCAAGATAGGCGGAGCGGGACAGAGCCGTCCTCTCGCCTCACAGTATTCACGCTTTAAGACCTTTGGCAGATGGCTATGCCGCATGGAACTGCCTTTCCGCCCTTTCGTCTCGCGCTTCTACTACATCATAGCGCTGAGGCGAATCATTCGTTAGATGACATACTGCACAACGATGCACAACTAATATACACTACAACATCTAACGACTAATATTATCTTATTATCATGCCAAACATTAATAATCTGGAGATGGCAGAGGCCATCGCCAACCATCAACATATTGTCATCAAGAAGTCACTTTTCGGTCGAAAGGCCGTATATCAGCCCACGGGCAGCCCCGTGGAAGTCATCGTCAACGAGTATTCACTGGCCGAGGGCGACCGTCTGGAACGACTATTACAGCTGCCCACCGACCGTCTGGATGCCGAGCTGAAGCAAGGCGGAGCCCCCACGCCTACAGCGGTAGGCCCGCTGCGCCTGGAGGTGTGCCGCTCGAAAGACGGGCAGTTCTGCGCTGCGCAACTGTTCCGCTTCAACGACTTCAAATATCACGCCGTCAGCGAGTGGCTGGCCTGCGAGGGCAGTGACGCCGCCGTGCTGTCGGCCATAGTCGGAAGATAAGCCACACAGTTCAAAAGACAGACCGGCGCTGGCCATGATTTGGTCGTAGCCAGTGCCGGTTTGCCTTCGTATTAACATCAAAAAAAAATTGTTCACCATGTACTTCACCCTGATACTCCTGGCCATCACGGCCATGTTGTTTGCCGTCGGGCGGGTGCGCTCCGACGTAGTGGCACTGTGTGCCCTCATCGCCCTGCTCATGGCAGGCATCCTGACCCCGCAGGAAGCACTGTCGGGCTTCTCCAGCCCCGTGGTCATCATGATGGCAGGCCTGTTCATCGTGGGCGGCGGCGTGCTGCAGACAGGACTGGCCAAGATGCTGTCGGCACGCCTGCTGCGGCTGGCAGGCGGCAGCGAGACGGGGCTCTTCCTGCTCGTCATGCTGGGCACGGCCACCATAGGAGCCTTTGTCAGCAACACGGGCACGGTGGCACTGATGCTGCCCATCGTGGTATCGATGTGCGCCGCCACAGGCACCAGTTCGCGCCGCCTTCTCATGCCACTGGCCTTCGCCAGTTCGCTGGGCATACTGACGCTGATCAGCACGCCGCCCAACCTGGTGATTGACGAGACACTGCGCGAGGCGGGGCACCAGGGACTCTCGTTCTTTTCGTTTCTGCCCGTGGGTCTGGTGTGTCTGGTCGTAGGCATCGTGGTGCTGCTGCCGCTGTCGCGCCTGTTTCTGAGTGACAAGAGCGGAGAGAATGCCGACAACTCGCAGCGGGGCAAGACACTGACGCAGCTGGTCAGGGAATATCGGCTGACCGACGATGTGGCCCGCATCACCGTGACGCACGGCTCGCCCGCCATCGGACGTACCATCGGCGAGCTCGACGTGCGCCAGCGCTACGGCCTGACGGTGATGGAGGTGCGCCGTGAGCGCAAGCGCATCGCCGGCGGACTGGTGCCGGGCGGTCTGGTGAAGGACATCTCGCAGACTCTGGCCACGGGCGACGTGAGGCTGCAGGAGGGCGACATCGTGCTGCTCTCGGGACCTGAGAGCGGCGCTGCGCGGCTGGCCAAGGAGTATGCGCTGAGCATCTCGTTTGATGCCACCGAGCTGGAGTTCTACGACATCGGACTGGCTGAGCTGGTGCTGCTGCGCCAGTCGAAGTTTGTGGGGCGCCGACTGAGCGAGACGGGCTTCCGGTCTAAATACAGCATCAATGTGCTGGGCCTGCGCCGCGGCTCCGACATCATCAGAGACCGTCTGGCCGAACTGAAGCTGCAGGATGGCGACGTGCTGCTGGTGCAGGGCTCGTGGGCCAACATCGGACGCCTGCAGGACGACGAGGAGTATTTCGTGGTGCTGGGCCAGCCGCTGGCCGAGGCAGCCCATGTCACGCTCGACTACAAGGCGCCGCTGGCCGCACTTATCATGCTGGCCATGGTGGCCATGATGGTGTTCGACTTCATCCCCGTGGCACCGGTCACGGCAGTGCTTACCGCCTCGGTGGCCATGATTCTGACGCGCTGCTTCCGCAGCGTCGAGGCAGCCTACAAGACCATCAACTGGGAGTCGGTCATACTCATCGCAGCCATGATGCCCATGTCGGTGGCACTGGAGAAGACGGGAGGCTCGCAGCTCATCTCGCAGACGCTGGTCAGCATGCTCGACAGCAGCAGTCCGCTGCTGCTCCTTGGCGGCATCTACTTCACCACCTCGCTGCTCACCATGTTCATCTCAAACACGGCCACGGCCGTACTCATGGCCCCCATCGCCATGTCGGCGGCTCAGTCGGTGGGCGTCAGTCCGTTGCCCATGCTCTTCGGCGTGGCGGTGGCAGCCAGCATGTGCTTCGCCTCGCCCTTCTCGACACCCCCCAATGCACTGGTGATGCGTGCCGGCCGCTACTCGTTCATGGATTATGTGCGCGTCGGTCTGCCTCTGCAGATTATCATGGGCGTCGTCATGACGTTTGTGCTGCCCTTGCTTTTCCCCTTCTGAGCGCGGCAACGCCAGGACAAAAGCATTGCTATCGTTTGGGATTATGGCCATAATTTGAAAGATTATGGCCATAATCGCTGAAATTATGGCCATAATTTTACGCCGTTCGAATTATTTTTAGTACTTTTGCACAAAGTATTTCTAATCAAAAACAAACAAACAATGGGATTAATTGAACAGATTATTGCGCGTGCCAAGAGTAACAAGCAGCGCATCGTGCTCCCCGAGGCCGAGGAAGAACGCACTCTGACGGCGGCCGACCGCGTGCTGGCCGACGGCGTAGCCGACCTGATACTGATAGGCAACCCCGACAAGGTGCATGCCCTGGCCCGCGAGAAGGGGCTGACGCACATCGGCCAGGCCACGCTCATCGACCCGCTGAACTATGAGCGCAGCGAAGAGCTGGCACAGCTGCTGCAGAAGCTGCGCGAGAAGAAGGGCATGACCATCGAGCAGGCCCGGGAACTGGTGAAAGACCCTCTCTACCTGGGCTGCATGATTATCAAGACGGAGGGGGCCGACGGCCAGATAAGCGGTGCGCTCTCGACGACGGGCGAGACCCTCAGGCCCGCCCTGCAGATTATCAAATGCGCACCGGGCATCACCTGCGTGAGTGGTGCCATGCTGATGATTACCAACAAACCGGAGTTTGGCGAAGACGGCATACTCGTGGTGGGCGACGTGGCCGTGACGCCCATGCCCGATGCCGACCAGCTGAGCCAGATTGCCGTGTGCACGGCACAGACGGCTAAGAGCGTGGCCGGCTTCAAGGACCCGCGCGTGGCCATGCTGAGCTTCTCTACGAAAGGCTCGGCTACGCACGAGGTGGTGGACAAGGTGATTGAGGCCACGCGTCTGGCCCGTGAGCTCGACCCGGAGCTGAAGATTGACGGCGAGCTGCAGGCCGACGCCGCCCTGGTGCCCTCTGTGGGGCAGAAGAAGGCACCGGGCTCGCATATTGCCGGACAGGCCAACGTGCTGGTATTCCCCAACCTCGAGGTGGGCAACATTGCCTATAAAATGGTGCAACGCCTGGGCGACGCCATCGCCGTGGGCCCCATCCTGCAAGGCATTGCACGCCCCGTAAACGACCTGAGCCGCGGCTGCTCGGTAGACGACATCTACTATCTCGTAGCCATCACCGCCTGCCAGGCCATGGACGCCAAGAAGTGATACCTCTCCCGACCTGCCAAAAGGGGAGAAGACGGCCCTGCCGGACTCTCCTCGAATGGGAGGAAGGGCTACTGGATTCTTGGTTTAGATAGTTAGCACGTAAACATCATAAACATCTACAATATTATATTAGGAAGCCTGACAATCCCCCTGAAATTCGCCAGGCACTCCCCTCCAGCAGAGGGGTCGGGGGAGACTTATGAAGATTCTTGTATTAAATTGTGGCAGTAGCTCCATCAAGTACGCACTGTACAACATGGACGATAAGAGTGTAATGACCTCGGGCGGCGCTGAGCGCGTCGGCATGGAAGGGTCGTTTGTGAAAGTGAAACTGGCTAATGGCGAGAAGCGCCAGGTCATGCACGACATACCCGAGCACACAGAGGGCGTGAAGTTTATCTTCTCGCTGCTCACCGACCCGGAGATAGGCGTCATCAAGAGCCTCAGCGAGATTGACGCCGTGGGCCACCGCATGGTGCACGGCGGCGAGAAGTTCAACAAGAGCGTGGTGCTCACACCGGAGGTGCTCGAGGTCTTCGAGCAGTGCATCGACCTGGCACCGCTGCACAACCCTGCCAACCTGAAGGGTGTGCACGCCGTGCAGGAGCTGATGCCCGGTCTGCCGCAGGTGGGTGTGTTTGACACTGCCTTCCACCAGACCATGCCCCGCGAAGCCTATATGTATGCCATACCCTACTACCTCTATAAGCAATATGGCGTGCGCCGCTACGGATTCCACGGCACAAGTCACCGCTACGTGTCGCAGCGTGTGTGCGAGTTCCTCGACGTGAACCCGAAGGGCAAGCGAATCATCACCTGCCACATAGGCAACGGCGCCTCGATTGCCGCCGTGAAAGACGGCCGGTGCATCGACACGTCGATGGGGCTCACCCCCCTGGAGGGCCTGATGATGGGCACGCGCTCGGGCGACATCGACGGCGGTGCCATCACCTTCCTGGAGAAGAAGCTCGACCTGGATGCCGACGGCATGTCGAACCTGCTGAACAAGCAGAGTGGCGTGCTGGGCATCACTGGCGAGTCGAGCGACATGCGCGACATTGAGAACGCGGCCTCCGGCGGCGACGAGCGTGCCAGGCTGGCCCTCGGCATGTATTTCTATCGCATCAAGAAGTACATCGGAGCCTATGCAGCTGCCATGGGTGGCGTAGACATCATCGTGTTCACGGCCGGTGTAGGCGAGAACCAGACGGGTATGCGCTACGACGTGTGTCAGGGGCTGGAGTTTCTCGGCGTGAAGATTGATGCCGAGAAGAACCGCGTGCGCGGCGAGGAGGCCGTCATCTCTACTGACGACTCGCGCGTGAAGGTGTGCGTCATCCCCACCAACGAGGAGCTCATGATAGCCACCGACACGATGAACCTGCTCTGAGGCTGCGCTGAGCCAACTGCTGCGAGCCTGCAACCGGTGCCCCCGTGCCTTGACGGAGCGCCGATGGCAGGCTCGTAGCTTTTCACGTTGGCGACTGCGCCCCAAGAGCGCGCCGTCAGACGTTGCCATTGACATATTGCCGCGGCGTCATGCCGACGACATTCTTGAATGCACGCACAAAGTTGGAGTAATCGGAGAATCCGCACTGGCTGGCCACTACACTGAAGCCGATGTGCGTGTTCTTTTTGAGCAGCTGCTGTGCTTTTCCTATCTTTACCCGCTGGATGTAGGCCACAGGCGTATAGCCGGTCAAGGCGTTGGTTTTGCGATAGAACTGGCGGCTGCTCATGCACATGGCCGACGCCACCAGAGCAACATTCACCTCGTGGCCCTTGTCGAGCTCACTGTGTATAATGTCAACCATCTTGATCAGGAAACGCCGATTGGCATCGTCCGCCTTGTCAGTCTGCTTAGTGCCATCGCCCACCACGATGTACTCGTACTTGTCGCGCAACCGCCGGCGCTGTTCCAGCAAGTTGCCCACGCGCACCAGCAGTTCTGTGCTATTAAACGGCTTAGCTATATAGGCATCGGCGCCGACCTCGTATGCCTTGATGCGGTCCTCGTCGGCCTGCTTTGCAGTGAGCAGGATGACGGGAATATGGTTGGTAATCACATCGCTCCTTATCTGTCGACACACCTCCAGCCCGTCTACGCCTGGCATCATCAGGTCGGTGATGACAACGTCGGGCACCATTGCCTTGGCTTTCTCCACTCCCTGTTCGCCATTGTAAGCATAGCTGACACCATACTGTGCAGGAAACGAACTGCCAATATAGTCAGCTACGTCGCGGTTGTCTTCGATAATCAGCACCTGAATGCCATTGGGCCGGCCGCGAGAGTCGGCCCTGGTTGTCTCACTGTCCAGAATCATGGGCATGTTGCCGGTACCTGCCGCATCGAAAGAAGCGAGCGCAGTGGTGCCATGCCGCAAGGGCAGTCTCAGCAGGAAGGTCGTGCCGCTACCCACGGTGCTCTCCACGTGGATGCTTCCTCCCACGTCGTCGACTATCTGCCTCACCAGCGCCAGCCCGACGCCGGTACCGAAGTTGTGAGCATTGCTTCCGGCTTGATAGAAAAGGGAGAAGATATCCTCCAGGTTTTCCTGCGGAATACCGATGCCAGTGTCGCTGACCTCCACCACCAGCTGATTGTCCTCCTCTTTGACGCGCACAGCCACCTGCCCATACTTGGGTGTGAATTTCAAGGCATTTGAGATAAGGTTGTTCATAATCTTGTTGATATAGTCTGGCACAAAGTCGGCATTCACACTGTCTACGGCAAAAAACTTCAGCACGATGCCACGGCCGTCGGCATAGTCGCGATAGCTCTCTACAATCATGCTGATGTAGGCCGCAACGTCGCCGTTTCGCCATTCGGGCTCTCCCACGGCCGACTTTATCTTCGATATGTCAAGCAGCTGGTTGATCAGCGTGAGCAGCCTGTTGCCTTGGCGCATGATGACCTGTGCCCTCTCCCTTGACAATGCGTCGGACCTGTCGCCCTCTGCAATATTCTGCGACAAGCCAAGAATCACCGTGAGGGGTGTGCGGAACTCGTGAGTGATGTTAGTGAAGAACGTCTCTCTCAGGTTGCTCATCTGCTTGAGCACCCTGTGGCTCCGGGCACGGGTGCGCAGGGTATAGAGCAACATGACCAGCGTGGCAAGCAGCAGCAAAGTGACGAGAGCGAAAATGCCGTAAGACACATACCTTGAAGTACGTTCCTCCTTCAGCTCGTGGTACATCTGACTCATCTGCTTCTCCTGCCACCCGCGCTCAATGTTCATGCTGACATTGTTGATGCGGTTCATCATCTCACGGTCCATCACGCTGTCCTTCAGGGCCATCGCCTTCACATGGTGGTCCAGCGCCTGCCGGTAGTCGCCCTGCCGCTCGAAGATGTGGTAGTAGAGCGTGTGAATGTCGGCCAGATGCTCGTTAGACCTGATTTTCTCTGCCATGCCCTGGGCCTTGGCCAGAATGTCGATGGCGCGTGCCTCCCTGCCCATCTTGTGAGCAATGCCGGCCAGGGCGGTCAGCGAGTTAAGGGCGTGCCATTCGTCTTTCGACGCCTTCATCAGCTCGTAGGCGGCCTCATACTCCTCCGACGCCCTCTCATAGGCTCCGCCTTTCTCATACAGCTGCCCGAAGTTGATATGGCTGAGCGCCACGCCAAGTGTGCTGCCCGCCTCGCGATTCAGCACCATCGACCGCCGGTAATACTCCCAGGCCGAATCGTTCTGTTCCCTGCTGCTGAAGATGAAGCCCAGATTGGCCCAGTTGATGGCCTGGCCGAGGGCACTGCCCAGAGCCTCCTCGCCCTTCAGCGCCATGCGCAGCAGGCTGTCAGCACGCTCATAGTTGCCCATCGTCATGTAGATGTTGCCGAGACCGTTGAGCGACATCACCCGATTTTTGCGGGCTGTCAGCGAGGTGTCGCTATGCTCCTCGCTGGTCTTCCACGCGCGGTAGTGGTAGTCCTGCGCCACGTCGAGCACCCCCATGCGGCGGTAGTCGGTGCCTATGTTGTTGAGGGCCATCACCATCTCCAGCGTGTCGCCGGCTGCATCCGACTGCCGCAGTCCTTCCATGTGGCAACTCAGCGCCTCGTCGAACCGGCTCTCGTTGCGCAGGGCCTTGCCCCATTCGCGCAGGGCAACGATGCTGCCCAGCCGGTCGCCGTTGCCCTCAAGCCGTTTTTGCAGCGAGGCCAGCGAGTCGGTGGCACGCACCTGCCTCACGATGCTGTCGGCCGTACGTCGGTCGGCCTGAGTGAATCTGGCCTGCTCCTTCTGGCATGATGCTACAGCCAACACAGCCACAACCATCACGCCTGCGGCTGACAATGATAAAAATTTGGATATAACCTGGTATAATATTCGGTTTTTATTTGCCATCTAATTCAGTTTTTCTATCGTCTACAAAGGTACGAAAAAAAAAACTTAAACCGCAAAATAAAGAGAGAAATGTAATCAAAATATCTCTTTCGAGGTATTATCCGGGCCACACGGGGACAACTCTTTGTGCCGACAATCTGTCACTGCCTTTGCCTCTAAATAAAGCCCCAGCGAGCATTTCATGTCCGATTATGCAAGAAAAAGCCAACGGAAGAAAGTCTGAGACTGCAAGTTTTTTGGCCGATTACGCAATGCCGATATACATCAAGAAATGGTGAAGTGAAACTCGACAGCAGCACTTATACCGGACTCCTGAAGATAAGCAGCACGGCCAGCATCAGCAATGTCACCGACGAACCTGCCACGGCGGCAGACCACGTCTACACACTTGACAACATCAAGCTCAAGGTGGCCCCAGCCAAACTGCCCAAGGGTGTCTACATCGTAAAAGGAAAGAAGATGGTGAAGAGATAGCCTTCTCCCCCCCTGCGGCACCTGGCTGCAGGCGAGGCCAGCTGTTTTGCCAGTCGTGTTCTCGACGCCGATAAGGATGACGCCGCTTGGGTGGTTGGCAAATGCCACTACCTCAGCAGCCATCTTTTTTACGCAGCTTCGCGTTGTTGGTCATGCTATATTTGGCTTTCGCCTTCTATATACTGTGACATGAAGAGGTGCTCGCCGTCCCAGACTACATAGCTGAACTGCGAAATCCAATCGCCGAGGATGATGACACGAGCCTTCTTTGTGAGCTGCAAATCAACCTCGATATGGCGGTGTCCATAGATGAAGTAGTCTACGTTGGAGTGATACTGTATGTATTTCTTCGTGTATAGGATAAGGTGTTCGCGGTTCTCACCCATGTAGGGAGGCTCTTCGCCGGTGGGTCGTTTCATGCGGGAGTGCTTGGCCCACGTAAGCCCGAACCACATGCCCCAGCGGGGATGGATGGCCGAGAACAGGCGCTGGCACGTTCTGTTGTGAAACATGGCGCGAATGAGTTTGAACTTCTTGTCGGGGTCGCCCAGTCCGTCGCCGTGAGCCAGATAGAATATCTTACCATAGATTTCGGTGGTGAGCGGCTGTTTATGCAGTATAACGCCACACTCGCGCTCCAGATAATTGTAGGCCCATATGTCGTGGTTGCCGGTGAAATAGTGCACCTCGACGCCCATGTCGGTCAGTTCCGAGAGTTTGCCGAGGAAGCGGGTGTAGCCACGCGGCACCACATAGCGATATTCATACCAGAAGTCGAACATATCGCCGAGCAGATAGACGGCCGCCGCCTTCGTCTTGATAGAATCAAGGAATCGCACCAGGCGCCGCTCCTGCATGCGCTTGTGGTCGAGGGCCCAAGAACCGAGATGGGCGTCGCTTAAGAAAAAAATCTGTTTCATTGTGGCATGTTTTTTTAGGTGCTCACTCAAAACCCAGTTCGACGCGAGCTTCTTCACTCATCATCGACTGATCCCAGGCGGGCTCGAAGACAAGGTTGACATTGGCGACCTTCACGCCCTCCAGACTCTCTACCTTCGTGCGCACATCCTCGAGGATAAAGTCGGCGGCGGGACAGTTGGGAGCGGTAAACGTCATGTCGAGGTCGACGGTGACTTCCCCGCCATTGTCTGGGGAGCCCTGAGGGGCTGCCTTGTCGGCTTTCACATCAATCTTATAGATCATGCCCAGGTCGTAGATGTTTACAGGTATCTCGGGGTCGTAGACCGTTTTGAGCACATCGACGATGCGCTCCTCCATAGTGGTTTTCTCTGCTTGCGTCATTTTTCTTTTTGTTTGCAAAGATAATGCAAAAAGCGCAAACTACAAAATAAAAAGCCTACAATCTGCCTGATTCGTGGTAGGAAAAGTATTGTCCGTCGGTGATGATGACGTGGTCCATAAGATACAGGCGCATCACATCGCATGCCTTCTTGATGCGCAGGGTGAGGTCGTCGTCTTGCCGGCTGGGGCGTATGCTGCCGCTGGGATGATTGTGGCACACGGCCAGAATGGTGGCATTGGAAAGCACTGCCTCGCGCATGATGATGCGCACGTCGACACTCACTTCCGAGATGCCGCCGTGGGCGATGCGTACCTTCTTAATCAGACGGAAGCTCTGGTTCAGGAGCAGCACCCAGAACTCCTCCACGTCGAGGTCTTGCATCAGCGGGTGCATATGGTTGTAAACGCGTGTGGCACTGTTCAGCTCGGGACGCTGCTCGGGCGTCTCGGCCTGCCGGCGCTTGCCCAGCTCGCAGGCGGCGAGGATAGTGATGGCCTTGGCCTCGCCGATGCCGTTATACTGACAGAGGTCGTGGATGCTTTTCTTGCCCAGCGTATTGAGATTATTGTTGCAATCGCTGAGTATCTGCTGCATCAGCTCAACGGCCGTCACGCCAGGGCGTCCGGAGCCTATCAGTATGGCTATCAGCTCGGCGTTGCTCAGCGTCTCGGGTCCGTGGTCGCGCAACTTCTCGCGGGGCTGGTCGTCGGGCGACCAGTTGGCTATAGTCAGTCGCTCGCTCATTGATAGAAGTTTTTCTCGAAGGCCGTAAACTCGTCTCTCTTCAGCACGCAGCGTTTCCACCAGCTCTCAATGAACCCCATACCATAGCCCATGAGCTGCACGAAGGCGGCGGGCACGCTGAGCAGCCCCACCTTCAGGCTCTTGTTCTTCAACGCAGAGTCAACAAAGATGACACCACTATATAATAATATAGGCAGCCACGGGGCGAAGCACATCCAGTAGAAGCGGTCGGGGTCGATGTAGTGCATCAGAGCACGGCCGACGGCAGAGATGAGCACAAGACCGATGACACCCACGGTGAAGACGGCGGGAAGCAGGTGGACAAGCTTCAGCGTGCCGGGATGACGCTTCGAGAGGTTGATGCGGGCAATGCCGCTGTTGTATACCTGCCGGAAGAACTTCCTGAAGTCGGTGCGCCGCTTGTGCCACACCCAGGCCGAGGGCAGCAGTGCCGTGCGATAGCCAGCCTCAACGATGCGGTAGCTGAAGTCGATGTCTTCGCCGAAGCGCATCTTCGAGAATCCACCCAAGCTGAGGTAGACGTCGCGGCGGATACCCATGTTGAACGAGCGGGGGTAGAACTTATCCATCTTCTTCCCCTTGCCGCCGCGTATGCCGCCAGTGGTGAAAAAAGAGGTCATGGAGTAGCTGATGGCCTTCTGCACCGGTGTGAACGAAGGGTTGGCGGCATCGGGGCCGCCCCAGGCGTCACACCTCTCTCTCAGCACGCTTTCGCCGCTCTGCTCAGGAGCTAATTCTTCACTGACATGAGCGAGGTAATCGTCAGGCAGCACCACATCCGAGTCGAGCACGATGAGCCACTGGCCCCGGGCCCGTTCGGCACCGTAGTTACGACTCTGTCCCGGCCCGCTGTTGTCCTTGTAGTAATAATGCAAGTCAAGGATGCCCGCATACTTGTCGCAGACATCCTTGCACTTGTTTTTCGAACCGTCTTCAACGATTATCACCTCAAAATCTTTCACACTCTGCAGGCATAGGCTCTGCAGAAGTTCGTCGACCTCGTCAGGCCGGTTGTAGACGGGAACGATGATTGAGTAGTTCATAATTCTTAGTGCATGGCTCATAGTTCCTGATGCAAAGCCAGGGGACACAGACCTACTATGAACTATGCACTATGAACTATGAACGGAAGAAGAGAGTTACTCCTTGGCACGGGCCAGATAGCTGCCGTCGCGGGTGTCGACCTGAATGAGGTCGCCCTCGTTGATGAACAGGGGCACACGCACCTCAGCGCCGGTCTCTACGATGGCGGGCTTCAGGGTGTTGGTGGCGGTGTCGCCCTTGATACCAGGCTCCGAATGAGTGACGCGCAGCACGGTCTTCACAGGCATTTCGGCATAGAGCACGGTGCCGTCGGTGGTGTCGCTCACCACTTCCACGATGTCGCTCTCCTTCATATACTCATGGCCGATGACGAGCTCGTTGTCGATGGGAATCTGCTCGAAGGTCTCCTGATTCATGAAGATGCGTCCCGACTGATCCTCATAGAGATACTGGTAGGGGCGGCGCTCGATGACGACGTCCTCGAGCTTCTCGCCGATGTTGTAGCGGCGCTCCAGCACGCGGCCGTCGCTGACGTTCTTCAGCTTGATGTTCATGATGGTGTTACCTTTACCCGGCTTGCGATGCTGGAAGTCGATGCAAACCCAGATGGCGCCGTCCATACGGATAGCGGTACCTTTCTTAATGTCTTGTGAGTTAATCATACAGTTTAAAATAATGTAATTTTTGATTTCTGGGTGCAAAGGTACGCATTTTTCCGAAAAAAACATAAAATCTTTAGCTAAATTTCGTTGTTTTCTTGCGTAATTAAAAAGATTTGTGTAATTTTGCAGCCCGAAACGCTCGAATATTAACAAAACATAATAGTAAAAGCAATGAAAAGAACATTTCAGCCGCACAATCGTCGCCGCGTGAACAAGCATGGTTTCCGCGAGCGCATGGCCACGAAGAATGGCCGCCGCGTCCTGGCTTCACGCCGCGCAAAAGGTCGCAAGAAGTTGACCGTTTCAAGTGAGCGTCACGGGAAGTAATATTCTGCTGACGTTGCAAGACGACGAATAAACGGGGCTATGCCGAAGTGCATAGCTCCGTTTGTTGTATGTATGTAGTCCCCGGCATCTCCGCACCGCCTTTGTGCACACAGCAAAGCGGCCCGACGAGCAGAGGCGCCAGACCGCTTTGCACGCAGCGTCGGCCTACTGCCGCAGGGCGCGCATGGCGTTGAGCACGGCCAGCACCGTGACACCCACGTCGGCAAAGACGGCCATCCACATCGTGGCGGCGCCGCAGGCTGCCAGCAGAAGCACGGCCACCTTCACCCCGATGGCAAACACCACGTTCTGGCGCGCGATGGCCAACGTGCGGCGGGCAACGGCGATGGCCCGGGCCACCTTCGACGGCTGGTCGTCCATAATCACCACGTCGGCAGCCTCGATGGCAGCATCACTGCCCAGTGCGCCCATGGCGACACCCACGTCGGCACGAGCCAGCACAGGCGCATCATTGATACCATCGCCCACGAAAGCCAGTCGGCTGCCCGCCGACTGCTCAGCGAGCAGGCGCTCCATGTGTTGTAGCTTGTCGGCAGGCAGCAGTTCGGCATAGTGTTCGGTCAGCTGCAGGCGCGTGGCCACGCGGGCAGCCACCTCGCTGCGGTCGCCGGTAAGCATCACGATGCGCGCCACGCCCAGCTGCTTCAGCTGCTCCACAGCCTCACGACTGTCGTCTTTCAGCTGGTCGCTAATCACGATGTGGCCTGCATAGTCGCCGTTGATGGCCACATGGATGATGGTTCCGGGCAGCGTGCACTCATGCCAGTGGGCACCGGCGGTATCCATCATCTTCGTGTTGCCCACACACACCACATCGCCGCCCACACGGGCACGGATGCCCTGCCCGGCTATTTCCTCCACGTCGCTCACACGGCAGCCGTCGGTGGCCTCGTCGGGGAAGGCATCACGCAGGGCTGCGCCTATGGGATGCGTGGAGAAATGCTCCACATGGGCTGCCAGATGGAGCAGACGGTTGTCGCCGCCGTGTTCGGGGTGTACGGCCTCCACGGCAAATCGCCCGCGGGTGAGCGTGCCGGTCTTGTCGAACACCACCGTGCCTACCTTCGACAGCACATCCATATAATTGGCACCCTTGATGAGTATGCCGTGGCGCGACGCACCGCCTATGCCGCCGAAGAACGTCAGGGGCACGCTGATGACCAGCGCGCAGGGGCATGACACCACCAGGAACATCAGTGCCCGATAGAGCCACTCGGGGAAGAGGGCCACGAACGAGGTGCCGCCGTCAGCACAGGCAGCTATGGCCAGCGGGGGCGCCACGGCCAGCAGCACGGCGGCCACCACCACTACGGGGGTGTAGATGCGGGCAAAGCGGGTGATGAAGGTCTCGCTCTTCGACTTATGCTCGCCGGCGTGCTCCACCAGTTCGATAATCTTCGAGGCAGTGCTCTCGCCGAAGGTCTTGGTGGTGCGCACCCTGATGAGCCCCGACAGGTTGACACAGCCCGACGCCACCTCGTCGCCCACACCCACCTGTCGCGGCACGCTTTCGCCCGTCAGGGCTACGGTGTTGAGAGCCGATGCGCCGTCAGTCACCACGCCGTCGAGGGGTATCTTCTCGCCAGGCCTCACCACGATGGTCTCGCCTACGGCCACCTCGGCAGGCGACACGGCAAGCTCAGCACCGCCGCGCCACACGCTGGCCACGTCGGGGCGTATGTCCATCAGATGGGCAATGCTGTCGCGGCTCTTGCCTTCGGCATAGCCCTCAAAGAGCTCGCCCACCTGAAAAAAGAGCATCACGAACACGGCTTCAGGAAACTGCGTCTCGGCGCCAGGCAGGAAACCGATGCACAGGGCCCCGATGGTGGCCACCGACATGAGGAAATGCTCATTGAAGGCTTCGCCGTGGAGCAGGCCTTCAATTGCTTCCCTGAGCGTGTCATGGCCTATGAACAGATAAGGCACCAGATAGATTATCAGCAGCTGCCACACCGGCAGCGCGAAGGTTTTCTCAACGATGACGGCTACCACGAGCAGACAGGCCGTCAGACCGATGAGCAGCAGCTGGCGCCGCATACTGCCGTCGTGCTCGTGATGATGATGGTGGTCGTGGCCGCAGCAGTCGCCGTGGTGGTGACCGTGGCCACAGCAGTCGCCGTGGCGATGGTGATGGTGGTGCTCGCAGTGAGCATCGCGGGGTGTTTCTTCGTTCTTCATCTTCTTACGTATTTATTCTCGGGTGCAAAGTTACGGAAAACATCGTGCAACCCAGTTGCAAATATGTGCCTTACCGCCTTTTTTCAATACCCATGCCAGCAAATGTCAAGTTTTAAAGGGTAGAAAATGAAATTATTCGTCGTTTTGTTCGTCACTTACACCTTTTTTTTATAACTTTGTGCCACAAAATACAGTGCAACGCTATGAACGCGAAAGAATTCAGACAGAAACTGACGTCGCCGCTGCTGTGGGGCAATCTGCTGGCCATGGCTCTTGTGGTGGTGGCCTTAATCTTCGGTCTCATCTGGTGGCTGTCAATCTACACTCATCATAACAAGACGGTGGAGGTGCCCGACCTCTATGGCATGGACTACTCCACGGCCATCGAGCGACTGAAAGCCGAGGGCCTGCAGCTCATAGCCAACGACTCGGCCTACAACAAGAAGCTGCCGGCCGGCAGCGTGCTGGCACAGTTGCCTGCCAAGGGGGCCACGGTCAAGGAGGGGCGCACCATCTACGTGACCATCAACTCGCTCACCCTCTCGCGCCTCGAGATACCCGACCTCATCGACAACAGCAGCTACCGCGAGGCACAAGCCAAGCTGCAGGCCATGGGATTCCGACTCACAGAGCCAAGGCTCATAGAAGGTGAGCGCGACTGGGTATACGGCATTCAGTGTAATGGCCGCAATGTGATGGCGGGCGACATGGTGGCCCGCGAGTCGGTGCTGACGCTCGTCATTGGCAACGGGCTCGTGGCCGACGACTATGAGACGGCCGACGACAGCGACGCCATGAGCGACTTCATGGGTGCAGACAGCAACGAGGCCGACGATGTTGACGATTTCCTGGAAGTAACTGAGGAGGACTGACGACGTGATTGACGAAGAATATCTGGACGACGAACTGGACCTGGCCGACGACCAGCCGGCAAGCGCCGACGAAGAGCTTTACGAGCACCTGCGCATCGAAGTGGACCGCGGGCAGGTGCCGCTGCGCATCGACAAGTATCTCTGCGAGCACACGCAGCACGCCTCACGCAATCGTATACAGCAGGCCGCCGAAGCGGGCTTCCTGTTTGTGGGCGACCGACCCGTGAAGAGCAACTACAAGGTGAGGGCGGGCGACGTCATCACCCTGCGCCTCAACCGCCCCCGCTACGACTCTACCATCGTGCCCGAAGAGATTCCGCTCGACGTGCGCTATGAAGACGACGACCTGATGGTGGTGTATAAGCCGGCCGGCATGGTGGTGCATCCGGGATGCGGCAACTTCCACGGCACGCTGGTACATGCCATCGCATGGCATCTGCGCGAGCTGCCCACCTACGACCCTAACGACCCGCAGGTGGGGCTGGTGCACCGCATCGACAAAGACACCAGCGGGCTGCTCGTCGTGGCCAAGACGCCCGAGGCAAAGTCGCATCTGGGCAAGCAGTTCTTCCATCACGACACGCACCGCAGCTATGTGGCACTGGTGTGGGGCAACGTGGTCGACGACGAGGGACGCATCGAGGGCAACATCGGCCGCGACACGAAAGACCGCCTGCGCATGGCAGTCTTCCCCCCCGACTCTGAAGTGGGCAAACCGGCCATCACACACTATCGCGTGCTGGAGCGCTACGGGTTCACCACCTTGGTGGAATGCCGGCTCGAGACGGGGCGCACACACCAGATACGCGCCCACATGACACACATCGGACACCCTCTCTTCGCCGACGAGCGCTATGGCGGCTGCGAGATACGGCGCGGCGAGCGCACGGCTTCGTATAAAGCCTACATACAGAACTGCTTCAAACTCTGTCCGCGCCAAGCGCTTCATGCCCAGACGCTGGGCTTCCGCCATCCCCGCACGGGCGAGCAGATGGACTTCAGCAGCCAGCTGCCCACCGACATGCAGGCACTCATCGACAAATGGCGGTCATACACAAAGTCAACAACATCTACAATATTTACCATATCATAGACAATGAAAACAACCAAACGAACCATTGCCATCGTATGCGGTGGCGACTCATCCGAGCACGACGTGTCAATTCGCTCGGCACAAGGGCTCTACTCCTTTTTCGACAAAGAGCGCTACAACGTCTTCATCGTCGACGTGAAAGGAACCAGCTGGCAGGTAGAGCTGCCTGACGGCACGCTGACGCCCATCGACAAAAACGACTTCTCGTTCCGCCTGAACGGCCGACGCCGATTCTTCGACTACGCTTACATCACCATCCACGGCACTCCCGGCGAGAACGGCATCCTGCAGGGCTACTTCGACCTGCTCCACATGCCCTACTCCACCAGCGGCGTGCTCATCGAGGCCATGACGTTTAATAAGTTCGTGCTCAACCAATATCTGCGCGGCTATGGCGTGCGCGTGGCTGAGAGCATTCTGGTGCGCCGAGGACAGGAGAACCAGCTCGACGAGCAGCAAATCATGAAGACCATTGGCATGCCATGCTTCGTGAAGCCTTCCAACGACGGCAGCTCCTTCGGCGTATCGAAGGTGAAGAACATCGACCAGCTGGCCCCGGCTCTGCGCAATGCCATGATGCAGTCTGACGAGGTGATGATCGAGTCGTTCCTCAACGGCACTGAAATCACCGTGGGATGCTACAAGACGAAGAAGAAGACCGTTGTGTTCCCCGTCACCGAAGTGGTCACGAAGAATGAATTCTTCGACTACGACGCGAAATACAACGGACAAGTCGACGAAATCACACCGGCACGCATACCCGACGAACTGGCCAAGCGCGCACAAGACCTGACATCGGCCATCTACGATATCCTCCACTGCAACGGCATCATCCGCATCGACTATATCATTACGCGCGGCGACGACGGCCACGACAAGCTCAACATGCTTGAGGTGAACACCACCCCCGGCATGACGCCCACCAGCTTCATACCCCAGCAGGTGCGGGCCGCCGGACTCAACATCACCGATGTGCTGACCGACATCGTAGAGAACCAGTTCTGAGAGTTGTGAACAACTATAGCGAGGAGTGAAACGATGAATGAGTTCGACGAGATACGGCCCTATGAGGCGCAGGAGATGCGGCAGGCGTTCAACGACCTGCTGGCCGACCGCCATTTCAGTGCCGTGATGAAAGGGATGGCCCCCTGGTTGCCCAACGCCATGCGCAACGGCTTGCTGCGCATGGCCTTCATGGGTGTGAACACGCCGCTCGACTTCCAGAAGCGCTTCATGAAACCTGTAGTGAAGCACATCATAAGGAAGCATACCGACGGCTGCACCTTCGACGATGCACTGATGCCCGTCGACAAGAGTCAGAGGTTCACATTCGTCAGCAACCACCGCGACATCGTGCTCGACTCCGCCCTGCTCGACGTCATGCTCATTGAGCATGGCTATCCCACCACCGTCGAGATAGGCATAGGCAACAACCTGCTCATCTATCCCTGGATTGAGCGTCTTGTCCGCATGAACAAGGCCTTCATCGTGCGCCGTGGTCTCTCGCTCCGCGAAACGCTCGAGTCCAGCCAGCTCATGAGCCGCTACATACACTATGCCGTGACGCAGAAGCACGAGAACATCTGGATAGCCCAGCGCGAGGGCCGCGCCAAGGATAGCAGCGACCACACACAGGAAGCCGTGCTGAAGATGCTCGCCATGGGGGGCAATCTCAGCGAGCTGAACATCGTGCCGCTGACCATCAGCTACGAGTACGACCCCTGCGACTACCTCAAGGCACAGGAGATGCAGCAGAAGCGCGACAACCCCACCCACAAGAAAAACAAACAGGACGACCTCGTGAACATGCGCACCGGCATATTCGGCTACAAAGGCCGCGTACACTACTGCTGCGCACCGCCCGTGAACACCTGGCTGCACGAGCTGAACAGCCTGCCCCGCCAGGAGTTCTTCGCCCAGATGGCCGCCCGCATCGACCGCGAGCTGCACTGCCGCTACCGCCTCTATCCCTGCAACTACGTTGCCCTCGACCTGCTCAACAGCAACAATGCGCAGGCCTCTCACTATACCGAGGCTGACCGCCATCACTTCGAGGACTACCTCACCCGGCAGATAGCCAAAATACAACTGGCACAGAAAGACGAACCTTTCCTGCGACAGTGCATTCTCACCATGTATGCCAACCCCCTCAGCAACTACCAAGCTGCCCAGTAGGGCAAGGCATAAGATTCATCCCTCATAGTACTGCTGGCAGATTTTGTTACTTCTTTTTTCTTGGTTCCGAAATCAGGTGCAAAGATAGATACAATCTGGTAATGTAGCAAGAAAATGAGTTTACATGTGGTTTACAAAGGCCGACTTGTAAACCACATGTAAACTCAAATGGGCAAAATCAAGACCGAAGAGAAGCTTAAAAGCCGGCAATGAACTCGTCGAGCTGGGCGGCGGTGCCGTCTTTTCCTGTGAGTTTTTTCCGCATACGCTGCCGGGCCAGCGTAACGGCTGCCTTGGTGCCACAGAGCAGCGATGCCATGCCGACAGGCGACACGCCAAGTTTGATGAGGTAGCATATCCGCAGGTCTCGCTTGGAGAGGTTGGCCAGGGCTGTGAGGCGGCTGATGAAATGGTCGTAGAGGTCGTCCACAAAGCGGCCCATCTGCAGCCATTCCGTTTCTGAAAGCTTTTCAGGCAGGCTTCCGTCGGTGGGGTGCAGCTTCTTGTAGAAGTCTGCGGTGCTCAAATGTTCCATCTTCAGCTGGGTCAGCCTTTGCTGGTTTCCTATCTGCTGATTTTTCAGTGTCAGCAGTTCTTTCTCCTTGGCCAGTTTCTCTGCCCCCAAGTCGTCCTGCCTTGCAATAGCCTCCTCCAGCAATTTCTGCAGGGATGCTATCTGTTTTTTGTTCTTTTCCACCTGACTGGCACTACGCTCCCTCTTTTTTTCTCTTCTTCCAGAAGAGTAGCTGCTTGTGGAGAACTTTGCTTTCCATGTTGGCGCGGTAGCGCCGTGCCACATAATATATGGTAGCTGTGAAGAGGACGCACAAGAGCAGCATGCCGCCCGTAATCCACTTCAGCCTTTTGTTGTCTGCCATCTGCTCGTCGCATTCTTTCGCAATCGCATTGAAATTATACAGGGCCTCGGTGTCTCTGATGTTTTTTTCCTGTGACGTCAGTCTTAGCGTGTCCTCCACGTCTGCCAACCGGGCATAAAGGATGTTCGGTTCCTTCACGCTTCCATTCTCCCTTTCAAGCAGTATCAGCTGGCGCAGGTATTCGGCTTGGCTATGCAAGTCTGACTTAGGCAGACGCTGCCTGAAATAGTAAATGGCAAAAACATCCTATAAAAAGCAGCGTTTTGTGCACCATGTCAGGGAAAATTGCTATCTTTGCACCTGAAACGAAATAAAAAGTCCGTTAAATGACTATGATTCCAGGAAGGACAGCGAATAGGCAGCACACGCTGCTGCGACGGTGGCAGGCACCACGCCTGCCCGAGTGTGTCATCGCCTGCCTGCTGTGCGCACTTGCAGGCACGATGCAGTCGTGCACCACCGACGCCTACGAGAAAGGCGAAGGCGAATACTCCCATCTCCGCGCCGACATGATCGACCTCCACGTCAATGCCGACAAGGCCATCACCTATGGTGACACCGACGAAGACCAGCGCCTCATCCTGTCGAAACCCATCAGCGGCGACTGGATTACCAAGGCCGACACCACCCTTCGCGCATACATTTATTATAATATGACCGCCGACAACAAAGCCGACGTCGTCAGCGTGGGCTCAGTGCTGGTGCTGCGCCCCCGCCGCGAGGAACACCCAAAGACCGACCCCACCGGACTGGAGAGCATCTGGCTGAGCACCAACCGCCGCTATCTGAACCTGTCGCTGTTGCTCAAGATGGGCACCGCCGAACAGGACAGTCTGCACCAGACGCTGGGCGCCACTTTCGACACCCTGACGGTGAACGCCGACAACACCCGCACACTCCACCTGCACCTCTACCACGACCAGGGCGGCATACCCGAATACTACACGCAGCGCGTCTTTGCCAGCATTCCCATCGAGGGGCTGCCCGCCGACTCGCTCCACCTGCGCGTCAACACCTATCAGGGCTGGCATGAGCGCACGGTGGCACTAAGATAAAGCTTCCCCCTCCCCAAAAAAAGAATTAAACGAATTTCCTGCGGCCACATGGCCAGTGCAGGAAATTCGTTTAATTCGTTATATCCTCAAAGCCGTTTTCTTACTTCAGCTTCAGAGCCAGCTTCTCGAGCATGTCCTTCGTCATCTCCTCCAGACCATACTGGGGCTTCCAGTCCCACTCCTGGCGGGCGCACGAGTCGTCCATGATGTCGGGCCACGACTCAGCAATCGACTGCTTCAGCGGATCCACGTCATACACCATCTCAAACTGGGGCTTGTGCTTCTTAATCTCAGCATAGATACGCTCAGGATCGAAGCTCATCGAAGCCACGTTGAAGCCGTTGTGGTGAATCAGGCGCGTCGGGTCGGCCTCCATCAGCTCAATGGCAGCGCGCAAAGCGTCGGGCATATACATCATATCCATGCGGGTACCGGCCTTGATGGGGCAAACGAACTTCTCACCACGCACGGCGTAGTAATAGATGTCTACGGCATAGTCGGTAGTGCCGCCGCCCGGAGGCGTCACATAGCTGATGATGCCCGGGAAGCGCACCGAGCGCGTGTCAACACCATACTTATGATGGAACCACTCAGAGAGCAGCTCCGTCGTCACCTTCGACACACCGTAGATGGTGCGGGGGCGCTGGATGGTGTCCTGCGGCGTGGGGTCGTGGGGCGTCTCGACACCAAACGAACCGATAGAGCTCGGGGTGAACACGGCGCACTTGTTCTCCTTGGCCACCTCCAGGATGTTCCACAGACCGTCGATGCCAATCTTCCATGCCAGACGGGGCTTCGACTCGGCTACCACCGACAGCAGGGCTGCCAGGTTATAGATGGTATCAATGTTGTACTTCTTCACTACTTCGGCAATAGCTGCACCATCGGTGACATCGGCAATGGCCGAGGGGCCACTCTCTGCCAGCAAACCCTTAGGCTCGGCACCGACGATATAACCTGCTACAACGTGATCGTTTCCATAGCGCTTTCTGAGTTCCATGGTCAGCTCCGAACCAATCTGTCCGGTTGAGCCGATAACTAAGACATTCTTCATGTTACTTCTGTTTGTTAGATTTAAAATTTTCGGGTGCAAAATTACAAAATATTTCCTATTCCACGTCTATAAATCGCGATTATTTTTCTCTCATGCCGAAAAAACTTAAGCAGAAACAGACTTCGTCGTGCTAAAAAAGTGAAAATCCTTTTCTATTTCAAGCGGTTTTATTACCTTTGCAGTCAATTAATCCATAAAATCTAATTAGCTATGTACGGAAAAATGAAAGAACATCTCAGCCAGACGCTTGCTGAGATTCGTGAAGCAGGGCTTTACAAAGAAGAGCGCCTCATCGAGAGCGCACAACAGGCTGCCATCCAGGTGAAGGGTCAGGAAGTGCTCAACTTCTGCGCCAACAACTACCTCGGCCTCAGCAATCATCCCCGACTGATTGAGGCTTCGAAGAAGATGATGGACCGCCGCGGCTTCGGCATGTCGAGCGTGCGCTTCATCTGCGGCACCCAGGACATCCACAAGGAGCTGGAGGCTGCCATCAGCGACTACTTCAAGACTGAGGACACCATCCTCTACGCTGCTTGCTTCGACGCCAACGGCGGTGTCTTCGAGCCCCTCTTCACTGAGGAAGACGCCATCATCAGCGACGCCCTCAACCACGCTTCTATCATCGACGGTGTGCGCCTCTGCAAGGCAAAGCGCTATCGCTACGCCAACGCCAACATGGAGGAGCTCGAGAAATGCCTGCAGGAGGCTCAGGCCCAGCGTTTCCGCATCATCGTCACCGACGGTGTGTTCTCGATGGACGGCAACGTAGCCCCGATGGACAAGATATGCGACCTCGCCGAGAAATACGACGCACTCGTCATGGTCGACGAGAGCCACTCGGCCGGCGTTGTCGGCAAGACGGGCCACGGCGTGAGCGAGTTCTTCAATACCTACGGCCGTGTTGACATCTATACCGGCACGCTCGGCAAGTCGTTCGGCGGTGCACTTGGTGGCTTCACCACCGGCCGCAAGGAGATCATCGACCTGCTGCGCCAGCGTTCGCGCCCCTATCTGTTCTCCAACTCGCTGGCTCCCGCCATCATCGGCGCAAGCCTCGAGGTGTTTAAGATGCTGAAGGAGAGTAACGAGATTCACGACCGCCTCGTGGAGAACGTCGAGTACTTCCGCACGAAGATGATGGCCGCAGGCTTCGACATCAAGCCCACGCAGAGCGCCATCTGCGCCGTGATGCTCTACGACGCCAAGCTCTCGCAGGTCTATGCCGCCAAGATGCAGGAGGAAGGCATCTACGTCACCGGATTCTACTACCCCGTGGTACCGAAGGAGCAGGCCCGCATCCGCGTGCAGATTTCGGCCGGCCACAACCGCGAGCAGCTCGACCGCTGCATCGCTGCCTTCATCAAGGTGGGCAAGGAGCTCGGTGTGCTGAAGTAATCATCACCCATCATGACTTTTTAGCGACGCGCCGCCCGCACATCGGGCAGCGCGTCTTTTCGTTTTTGTCCGGCAGTACCACCGCCGCCGCCCCGAATTCCGGCCATTATTCACTCTATTTTGGCCAGAATTAATCATATTTTGGCCAAAAATTTCCCATCGGCACAGCCAGCCAACCCGTCAGATACCCACACGTGCTCAACGAAATGTCATGGAATACATAAAAAAGTGTTTGAAAACTTTATAAGTATCTGTAACACAGATAAAAACGAATATACCCCAAAGTTGAAAGGTACAAATAAGTGCAATTTGCGATTTGCTGATTTCGGTGTCAGCACAAGCAGTTTTTCTGTCATTATAACCATATAAGATTTAACCATTCGTTAAGATTATTTAATAGGCGACTTTTAGCCATTTTGTGCTTTTGGCAACTTTGGTGAGCAAAGACAAGACTTTTTGCCAGTCAAGAGAGAGAAGATAATGCATCATAATGGGGGCATTTGTACCGACCTTGTACCTCGGTTGCGCTAAGTAACTGTGTGACAAGGTCGGTTAATAATTCAAATTCGAACGATGGACACGGAATTTTGATTTTCAATCGTGCCCATGTTTTTGTGCCGCCAGGCAGATAATCTTTGGTACGAGTTGATTCAAAAAGGTAGGGAAAAGAAAGATTGAGGTGGCACTCTGAAG